>Ga0153982_1000291_pt1 | contig 14154 bp, 11 predicted proteins | sample TSGA066MetaG_FD_104743 | JGI IMG/M metagenome (GOLD analysis project Ga0153982, IMG submission 104743) | Attine ant fungus gardens microbial communities from Georgia, USA - TSGA066 MetaG | ecosystem: Host-associated > Fungi > Mycelium > Unclassified | place: USA: Georgia, Alexander Wildlife...
CATTCCCTTGTGCAGCGAATCGATGCGTCACGACTGACGGTAACCGTTCGATTCGCACACCCAAATTGCACGCCTTAGATACTCGAAGTGCCTAGCAGGGTCAAGTTCTTCTACCGGCCGGAAGAAATTCCATCCCAGTATTTGGTCAGTGCAGCCGGATGCCGAAAACTTGTCCTTGTCAAAGTCTGGTGACTGTTTCATGGCACCGATTGAACGACGCGTCTGTGCGGCACGTCTGCGCAGGCCGGTACATGCAATAAAACGGTCATCACATCGTCATCCCCGGCGGATGATTACGCAGATTCCGCAGGATTAGTTGCGCCTCGCCCTAGCGAGGCAGTTCCTGGGCATTGGCAGGTTCATGTGGTCCGCCGCCGGCTGGAACGGCCATGCGATCCCTCGGACCCCAGGCTTAACCCAGTTACTCGGTTCCACCGCTCCACCGCGCCTTAAACCGCGGATCTCAACTGCGGATCTCAACCGCGGATCCAAGCCTCGGATCTGCGCAAAGCACCAAGGCGTTAGGTGGGCGACGCTGGCAGGAATTCGCTGCCGTTTGCGTTACCGATAAGATCGCCTACGACATTTAGACTGGAGTCTTCCGGGATGTGTGGGATCGCAGGGTTTACCAGACCGGATGTCGGGCATGTAGGCGTCGGCCATTGCAATGGCGTATCGGATGATGCGTCGGGGCAAGCGCGCGCGTTACTCCAGCGGATGATCGCGACGCTGGAGCATCGCGGGCCGGATGGGCGCGGTTTTTTTGTCGCCCCTGGTGTTGCGCTTGGGCATGCGCGCTTGGCTATCGTCGACCTGGTCACCGGTCAGCAGCCGATCCACAATCCGACTCGGGACGTGTGGACGATCTGCAACGGCGAAATCTTTAACTACGTCGAACTGCGCGCAGAACTCGAAGCAGCCGGGCATGTGTTCTACACCCGCTCCGATACCGAGGTGATCGTGCACTTGTACGATCGCTACGGGGAAGAGTTCCTGGCCAAACTTAATGGACAGTTTGCGATCGCGCTGTGGGATGCGCGCAATGGCCGGTTGCTGCTGGCGCGCGATCGTACCGGCATCCGTCCGTTGTTTCACGCACGCGGCCATGGCCGGGTTTGGTTCGCGTCCGAGGTCAAAGCGCTGCTGTCGGTGTTGCCGGACTGTGCGGTGCTAGAACCGGAGGGCCTGGTGCAGACATTCACCTATTGGTCGACCATTGAACCGCAGACCGTCTATCGCGGGGTCAGCAGCCTGCCCCCCGGCTGCCTGCTGACGATCGAGCGTGACGGCAGTCAGACTCTGCGCCGCTATTGGGACTGGAGCTTCCCGTCGGCTGGCAACAGTGCAGCGATGCAGCGCAATCAAGACCCCGCACACGCAGCGGCGCAACTGCGCGAACTGCTGGTTGATGCAGTACGCCTGCAATTGCGCGCCGACGTGCCGGTTTGCGCGTATCTGAGTGGCGGACTGGATTCTTCTGGTTTGATTGCTCTTGCACAACAGTTGACCGGCACTCCGGTGCGCACTTACTCGGTTGCTTTCGAAGATGCCGAGTTCGATGAAAGTGATTACCAACAGGCGATGGTTCGCCATCTGGGCACCGAACACAGCACAGTGCACTGCAGCCGACTCGATATCGGTGCGGCGTTTCCGCGTTACGTGCGCCACGCCGAGGTGCCAGTGCTGCGTACGGCTCCGGTTCCACTGATGCTGCTGTCGGCCAAACTGCGCGAGCAAGGCTATAAGGTCGTGCTCAGTGGTGAAGGTGCAGACGAGGTGTTTGGCGGCTATGACTTGTTCAAGGAAGCCAAGGTCCGGCGCTTTTGGGCGCGTCAGCCTAATTCGCGCCTGCGGCCACGGCTACTGGAACGTTTGTATGGATATTTGCCCAACTCGCCGGTCGGTCATCCTGGATTCGCGCAAGCATTTTTCGGCCAGGGTCTGGACCAGGTCGAACGACCGGTGTTCGCGCACCTGCCGCGCTGGATAGCCTCGCAGCGCGCGTTGGTTCTGTTGTCGCCTGAACTGCGCGCAGCGGTTCATGGCTGGGATCCACTCGAGGAGTACGAGCACTCTCTGCCCCAGAACATCCGCGATTGGAGCGGGTTGGCACGCGATCAATACATCGAGGCCAAATCGTTATTGGCCGGTTACCTGCTCTCCGCGCAAGGAGATCGAGTGGCCATGGCCAACTCGGTCGAGGGACGATTCCCCTATCTAGATCACCGAGTGGTCGAATTCGGCAACCATCTGCCGCCGAACTTCAAATTGCGCGGGCTGACCGAGAAATACCTGCTGCGCAGAGCGCTTGCCGATCTGCTGCCTGCGGAAATCGCCCAACGCCCCAAGCAGCCCTATCGCGCACCCGACGGCAGCAGCTTTTTTGTCGACGGCGAACCGCTGGACTATGTCGCCGAATTGATGGGCGCCGATCGTATCCGTGCGGCGGGATACTTCGACTCCCGCGCGGTTGCACGGCTATTGGAAAAATGTCGTGCGGGGCGTGCATTGGGCTTTGCGGATCACCAGGCCTTTGTTGGCGTGTTGTCCACAATGTTGGTGCATGACAGCCTGCGCCCAGGCATTGCATCCCGGACAGCCGACACGACCACGCTAGAGCTCTCCCCTGCCCCGCTGGGCGCGTAGAGCGCGCACCCTGGCGCTCACTCGAAGCCATGGCTATCCTCGCGTCCGCAGCTCGCCGGCCGTGACCGAGTCCGACCGAATCCGACCGAGCTGGGCCCGGTCCGCCGAGCTCAGAGCCCCGGTGACCGCTTCGTGCCGGTCTGGACGTTATGTTGATCGAGGCGAGAGGGTGATATGGGCCAGCAACAAGCGATCAAACATTATGTGTTGGAAAACTTCCTGTTTTCCGACGATGCGTCTGCGCTCGACAATCATGCTTCTTTGATCCGCACCGGCGTGTTGGATTCCACCGGGGTCCACGAACTGGTGTTGTTTATCGAGGAGCAATTCGGAGTCGTGGTTGCACCGGAAGAGATGGTCCCGGACAACTTCGACAGCATCGAAGCGGTCGATCGGTTCGTGTCGCGCAAACGCGCGGACTAGCGCCGCCATGGCTACGCTGGTCACGCGCGTTGCTGGGGTGGCTCGTGCCACACCAGAAGCTATCGCACTGGTCGATTGCACTGGTTTGCATTCGCGCCGCGAGCTGAGCTACGCGCAGTTGTGGAGCCAGGCAAACGCATTCGCAGTGGATTTGCACGCGGCCGGCCTACAGCCAGGTGATCGGGTCGCGATTTTATTGCCCAACCGGATTGAAGCGGCGATTGCGCTTTATGGCGCATGGCTGGCAAACGCCATCGCTGTGCCGCTCAATTTCCAGGCGCGTGGGCATGACATCGCGCAACAGATGCGTCATTGCAGCGCACTGCATCTGGTTTACGAGGCAAGCAATCGCGAGGCGGAGACCGCGATTGGACAGCTTGACCATGCGGTCATTGCTTGGCCACTCAGTCAGGGACCATGGCGATACGAGCGCGTCAACATCGACGCTGACGCCAGTGCAACGGCTGCGCTTGATTTCATTCCAGCGCCAATCGCACCGGCCTTGATTCTCTACACCTCAGGCACGACCGGCACACCCAAAGGCGTCACTTTGTCGCACGCCAATCTGCTGGCCAGTGTCGAGGCGGTCACCGATTATCTCGCGCTTGAATCGAGCGACAGCGTGCTGGCACTATTGCCGTTCTACTACGCATACGGCGCCTCGGTACTGCATACCCATCTTGCGTGCGGCGCACGCGTCGTGCTGGCACCCAATCTGGCGTTCCCACCGTTAGTAATGGAGACCGCCGCCTCAGAGCAGGTGACCGGGTTGTCGGGGGTGGCATCCACCTTCGCTCTGTTGCTCGAGCATTTGGCAACTGATCGCTACGATTTGACTGGATTGCAGTATTTGACCCAAGCCGGCGGTGCGATGCCGGCTGAGTTGGTCGCGGGACTGCGTGCTGCGTTGCCAGGGCGAAAGTTGTTTTTGATGTACGGACAAACCGAGGCGACCTCGCGTCTGACCTGGTTGCCACCGGAGCGATTGGACGACAAGCCAGGTTCGGTCGGAATTCCAGTGCGTGGGGTGCGCTTGCGGATCGTGCATGAGTCAGGCCGCGAAACTGCCGTTGGCATCGAAGGTGAGGTGCAAGTCCAAGGTGCGAATGTGATGCTCGGTTATTGGGAAGCCGCGCCGGCCACCGCGGCGGCATTCGATGCCGGGTGGTTGCGCACCGGCGACATCGGTTGGCTCGATCACGACGGTTATCTATACCTGCGCGGGCGCCGCGACGGGATGATCAAGACCGGCGCGCATCGGGTGTATCCGGAAGCAGTTGAACAATCGATCGTGCAACTGCCTGAGGTTGAAGAAGCGCTGGTGGTCGGAGCGGACCATCCCACCTTAGGGCAAGTGCTTTACGCCTACGTAGTAATGCGCCAGGCGGTGACCGCTGAAGCTCAGAACCAGGTCGCCTTGCGCATCAAGACGCATTGCCGCGCCTGTTTAGCACCGTACCAGGTGCCGCGCACGATCGCATTTGTGGCCAGCCTGCCTCGGACCGCATCTGGCAAACTACACCGCGCCGCATTCGCATCTCGCGTCTCAACACAGCCGCCTGCTTCGACCAGCGCATTCGAAGCGACAACAGACGCGATGCAACCGGTCGGTGCCAGGTGAGCACGGACGACATCTCAACCCTGGACTGGAGCGTTCTCGACCTGGACTACGGCCAGGAAGCCGAACGCATCACGGCAGGACTGCGCCGCGCACTGGCGCAGCAGCTGCACCGGCGCGGTTTGATCGTCGCGATCTCAGGCGGGATCGACAGCTCCGTCTGCGCTGCATTGGCGGTACGCGCGGTGGGGCCGGACCGGGTGTTTGGCTTGATCCTGCCAGAACGCGATAGCGCGCAGGACAGCGCGGCGCGCGCAGGTCAATTGATCGAACATCTGGGCATCCGCACCCGTACCGTCGACATCACCGCCATTCTCACCGCGATTGGCTGTTACCAGGCTCGCGATGAGGCAGTGCAACGCGCGCTGCCCGAATACGGTGCGAGCTGGAAATTCAAACTTGTTATCGATGGCGGCAGCCAAGGCCGGATCAATCATTTCCGGCTGGTGGCGCAGGCGCCGGACGGCGGTCTGCACGATCGTAAGCTGGCGCTGGCTGACTATCTAACCATCGTTGCCGCGACCAATTACAAGCAACGCATCCGTAAGACGCTGGAATATTTTCACGCCGACCAACGCCACTATGCAGTGGTCGGCACTCCTAACCGCCTGGAATACGACCAGGGCTTCTTCGTCAAAAATGGCGACGGGTCGGCCGACATCAAGCCGATCGCGCACCTGTACAAGTCTCAGGTGTACGGCATGGCGCGTCATTTAGGATTGCCGGAAACCGTCTGCAACGCGGTGCCGAGCACGGATACCTATAGCCTGGCACAGGGACAAGACGAGTTTTATTTCGCATTGCCCTATCAACAGATGGACCTGGCGCTTTGGGCGCTCAATCACAACCTGCCTGCTGAGCGCCTGGCCCAAGCGCTGGCCATCGATCAGGTCCGCGCTGAAGCGATCTATCAAGATATTCGCAGCAAGCGTCGCGCGACCCGCTACCTGCATCTTGCGCCAATCCTGTTTGACGGATGCGATGCAGGACACGCAGGAGTAAAGAATTGACGGACAATCCCGCAGAAGCGCAGACCCAATACGCTACACGCGCTGGCGATGTTGAGCAGGATCGAGACAACGTGCTGGCGATTTGGCGCGGCAATCTTGGCGATGATACGCGTGGGCCGGCCAAGTACGCTTGGTTCTATCAGCAACCCGAGGCCGGTACACCACTGATGCAACTGCTGAGCGCCAATGGTCAAAGTGTCGGCGTGTGCGCAGCCGGCAGGCGGCGGATGCTGCGCAACGGGCAGCCTCTGCAGGCAGGCGTACTGGTGGATTTGGCGGTGTTGCCAGAACATCGCAGCCTGGGTCCTGCATTGATCCTGCAGCAAGGATTGGCCGCCAATGCACTGCGCGAGCTGGGCTTGCTTTACGGCTTTCCCAATTCCAAAGCGGCGGTGGTGCTGAAGCGCGCAGGTTACCGACCATTGGGCGAACTGGTCAGGCGAGTGCGTGTGCTGCGTCACCGGCACTACCTTGCGCGTCATCTGCCGCGTTTTTTGGCTGTTACTGCCGTGACTGTTACTGGCGGCTGGTTACTCGATACGCTGGCATGGATACGCGATGCCATACGCGATCCCGACGCGGCCAGCGTACGGGTTCAGTGGCGCGACCAAGCAGACCCAGAAATGCAAACGCTATGGGAGGGGTCGGTCAAGCCTGACGGCGTCGTCGCGGTGCGCGATCTGGCGCATTTGCGCTGGCGATTCGACCGTTCACCAATTCCGGGGGTGCGTTATGCGCTGCTGTATGATCCCAGGTCTAATGCGCTAATCGCCTGGTTTGCAACCCAGACCAAAGGGACAGCGCTGTTCTTACACGATTATTGGTCCAAGCATGGCCCGGCGATCGGAACGCGCTATCTCGCTGCGCTGGTACGCGCGGCGCGCGCGACAGGTCACGCTTCGGTCTATGTGGAGCTAGCGACGACACCCACGTACTTGGCGCCTTGGCAAACCCTGGGTTTCGTAGCGCGTAATGCGCGGGCGATTTACGGCTGTTGGAACGACACCGCGTTCAATCCGCAAAGCGATACCTTGCATCTGACCGCTGCTGACGAGGACGAATGATCTAGGGCGTCAAATTTGTCAACGCCTAACGTTCGCTAACGATATTGCAGCAGCGAATTTTCCGGTCGTTATGTCCCATGCGGGCGCAGATGACGATCTCAATTTTCATCGGCATTCGATTTTATTGACCGACCCAACTTGGTCAAGCGTAGTCAGCGCTTTTTAACGCGAGCACTGGTCGACGGAAAAAATACCAGGCGAGCCAGTCAGGGCGAAAGCGTTGCTTGTGATCGACCACGGTATCAGTCTCGAATCCGATCCGCCCGAGCAGCCAGCCGGGACCGGATCGCGTCTGATTGAGTACCGGTACGCTGGTGAACAACAGTCGGTACCCACTGTCGCGTGCGCGTTCTGCGATGCTGGAATTAAATGCGCCGTGCGGAAAAGAGATCATATCCAAGGTTGCGTCTTCAGCAGCGGTGCCCTGCAGCGCGGCGGCCAAGGTCGCGCGTGCGCCGGCCAGCTCCGAATCCAAATTTGAGGCCCGCGTCATATGTATATGGGTTTTGCCATGCAGTCCCAGCGCCACGCCGCCTTGGCATAACCGCACCAGATCGTCGCGATCGACCATGTGCCGCATCCCATCATCCATTTGGGTTTCCAGCGCGGCTAGCACTTGTGCGCGATCAGACTCGCTTAGCGTTTCCAATTGAGCGATCATTTTGCGCAGCACCGCGTCTTCGTTCGCCGACGTGACATCCGTAGCGCCGGTGCCGGCTACGGACGCCAGCCTTGTTGCAAGCTCGGCTACCGTCACCGTGCCGCGCCGCCAAGCTGCGATCATTTGTTCTTGCCAAAACGGTTGCCTGCGTCCAACCACATCGGCGACCACAAACATCAATCCCGGCATGCCTGCCTGGCGCAATTCCGGCAGCGCGTAGTCGGCATTGTCGGACCAGCCATCATCAAACGTGAGCAGCAGCGCGCGTCGCGGCAGCTTGTGCTGTCCCACATGCGCCCGCAACACTTCCTCCGCGGTCACCACATTGTAGTGGCGGCGGAAGAACTCCAATGTCTGTGTGAACACTTCGCGCGCCAGTGTGTAGTCTGGATCACACGTCATCCAGCGCGGATCATCCGGATTAAGGGTGCGATGGAACATCGCTACCGTTAAACTACGGCCGTTGCGCAAACGGTGATACAGCGGCAGTGCGCCGCTGGCGTATAGAAACCGGCGTATTAGGTCTTTCAACATGGCTCAAGAGATCCAAGTTTCAGCGATCATACCTACCTATAACCGCCGTGATTTGGTGCAACGCGCGATCGAATCCGTATTGGCGCAGACCTTGCCCGTCGATGAGATCGTAGTCATTGACGACGGATCCGATGATGGCACCGAGGATATTTTGCGAACCCGATACGGCGAACGCATCCGCTACTACTGGCAGGGAAATTCCGGTGTTTCGGTCGCTCGTAATCGCGGATTTTCTCTGGCGCGCGGACGCTATCTGGCCATGCTGGACAGCGACGATATCTGGCTTCCTGAGAAAAATCGCAAACAGATCGAGTTCCTGGACACCCATCAGGATTTCGGCATGGTGGTCTGCGATGTCACGCGGATTGGACCTGACGGTGCCGAGATCGACATTTTTAAGCGTCGCGAGGTGACACCGCATGATGGCTGGGTACTGGATGCGCTGCTGATGAACCCGTCGCTGGTGCCGGCGTCTGCGATGGTGCGGCGCGAAGCATGGGCAAGCGTGGGCGGCTTCGATCCGACCTTGACAACTGCCGAGGATATCGATTTCCATCTGCGCCTCGCCAGGCGCTGGAAGATCGGGGTAATCGACCAAGTTCTCACGTATGCGATGCGCGGGCGCGAAGATGGCCTGTCGGGCGAAGCCAACACCTATGACGACTACGTCCATGTCGTCGAGCGCGCGGTCGCTGAAAGTGCCGGCGAGATCGATGCGCTGATCGGACAACGCGCGCTTGCCGCCACGTATGTGCGCAACGCGCGCGGGATGATGATCAGCAGCCGCTGGACCGATGCGTGGCAGTTGGCGCGCAAAGCGCTGCGCACTGCCCCAGACAGCGATTCGCGCAGCCAGGTATTGGCCCTGTTGCCATTTGCCGCTCGTCGGATGCTGGCGACGGCGTTGCGTCGTTAGGATCCGTCGATATATTCCGCAACCGTCGGCAAACCCTAGGCGCTTGCGACGCTGGGTCATATTGCGCTGGGGCACAAGACCGATTGGATTCACCAAGTTGTTTGCCAAACCAACCACAAACTCCACTCAGCGCGCACCACGTCCGAACAACACCACCTCGACTGTCTGAAGCAGAATCAGCAGATCGAAGACCAGACCGTGGTTCTTGACGTAAAACAGATCAAACTTGAGTTTCTCGTCCGCATCGCGGATCGAGGCGCCATAGGGATAGCGTAGCTGCGCCCAGCCGGTCAATCCTGGTTTGACGGAATGACGGACACCGTAATAACGGATCTGATCGGTGAGCATTTCCACAAACTGCGGTCGCTCTGGACGCGGGCCGACAAAACTCATATCGCCACGCAGGACCGAGAACAGTTGCGGCAACTCGTCCAATCGGGTCTTACGCATGAACTTGCCAACCCGGGTACTGCGATCATCATCGCGACTGGCCCAGCGCGCGACGCCGTCACTTTCTGCATCGACGCGCATGCTGCGGAATTTCACGATTTCGAAATGACGCCCACGCTCGCCAACCCGCATCTGCCGGTAGAAGACCGGGCCGCCCGATTCCAGCCAGACCATGAGCGCGGTCACCAGCATCAACGGCCAGGCGAGCAATAACAGCACCGAGGCGGCGATCAGATCGAATAAGCGCTTGCTGAGACGCCGCGGAAGCGAATAGTCAAAGCCGCCGGAAAACACCAGCCAGGACGGATCCACCACACTCAGCGGCACCATCCCTGCTTCGCGCTCGAAAAATGTCGACAGGTCGGTCACTTCCATGCCGTGTTGAACACACTGCAACATCTCCTCCATCGGGATGCCGCCGCGGCGTTCGTCTGGAGCGATCAGCACCTCATCCACGTTCATGCGTTGGGCCAGTGCATAGAGCCCGCCATCCTGCAAGGACAGCAGCTTACTGTCATCAACCACGACCGCCTGCCCCGCGACCGGCACAAATCCCAGTACCACAAACGAACGGCGATCCGCGCGCCGACGCAGACGTTGGTTAATCAGATCGGCATGATTGCCTGCGCCGTAAACCAGGATTCGCTGTTTCAGCACCTGAACATGGAATACCCGCGCGAGCAAAAGACGCACCAGCAAGACCATAAGCAACGAGATCACCAGTGCCATCGCCAGCACACCGCGGCCAATATAGGTTTGCGGGAGCAGGTAATAGATCACCACCAGGACCACACCGCCGGCCAGGAACGACAACACCAGACGCAGGCCGAAATCCATATGCCGGTGACGTACATGATCCTGGTACAGTCCAAAGGCAGTCATTGCACCGGTCACGCAAAACGCGATCAGCAAAGCCCGCAGCGGTGCACCTTCCAAAAACCGCAGCAGGTCTTCCTGCTGGGTATGGAAGCGTAACCAAGCCGCCACCAGCACCGACGGGACGATCAGGCTCAGCTCGACGATCCAGAGGATACGGATGGCGAGCACCTTGCGACTGGAACGTGATTTTCTCACTGTCGATTGATCTCCGCGGGCGCCGCAAGCGGCGGCCCATGACTGCCGTCCGCCAGGTATCCGTTTAAAGCGCGTGAGGCGCTTTGACGCACGCGTCTGCGCACGAAAGCGTCACTGTGTTCCGAGCATTTGCTGCTCTGAACACATGAGCACTAAACCACGCTGTTTAATCAGCGAATTGATCAATCTGGATGAACGCTGTCTGCATGCAAGACCGGCCATTTTTGACCGGATCGGCAAGGACGTCGGAATCGAGCCAGTACGCTGGAGCGGCGGGTCGGATCAGCGTCGCGTACGTGCCGCGACACGCGCTAGCCGCAGGCGCTCGAGTTTTTCGCCCAGCTTCAGTTCAAGCCCAACCTGTTTGGGCTGGTAATAGACCCGTTCGCCCATGGCATCGGGAAATCCGGTCTGTTCCAGTGCGACGCCACCTTCCACATCATGGTCATATTGGTAATCGCGGCCGTAACCCAGTTGACGCATCAACCCAGTCGGGGCATTGCGCAGATGCAAGGGGACCTCGCTGGTTCCGTGCTCCGCCACATCCGCACGCGCTGCGTTGAAGGCGCGATAGGCTGCGTTCGATTTAGCGGTGCTGGCCAGATAGATCGTCACCTGCGCCAGGGCTAGATCGCCTTCCGGCGAGCCCAGGCGTGTATAAGCGTCCCAGGCATCGAGCGCCATCTGCAGTGCACGCGGATCGGCCAAACCGATGTCCTCGACCGCCATCCTGGTCAGACGCCTGGCTAAATAAATCGGATCACATCCTCCGTCGAGCATGCGCGCCAGCCAATACACCGCCGCATCGGGATTCGAGCTGCGCACACATTTATGCAAGGCGGAGATCTGGTCGTAGAACTGCTCTCCACCTTTGTCAAAACGACGGGTGCGATCGGCGAGCACCTGGACCACGATCGCCTGGTCGAGATGCCGATCTTCACCAACAAGTTGCGCGGCGATTTCCAGCAAGGTCAGCGCGCGCCGCACATCACCGTCCGCCGCATTGGCGATCAGAGTCAGCAAGGCGTCATCTACTTGCAGCGCCAACGCTCCAAGGCCGCGATCGACATCGTCCAACGCGGCGCGCAGGGCGATTGCGATATCACTCGGCGCGACCGGCTCCATAACGTGCACCCGGCAACGCGACAGCAGCGCGGCGTTCAGTTCGAACGAAGGATTTTCGGTCGTGGCGCCGACGAATACGATCGTGCCGCGCTCGATATGCGGCAAAAATGCATCCTGCTGCGCCTTGTTAAAGCGATGTACTTCGTCCACCAATAGCACGGTTCGCCGTCCTGCGGAAAAACGCTGCTCGGCCTGCGCTAACACCTCACGCACCTGCGCGACACCAGACAGCACCGCCGAGAGGGCGTGGAAGTCGGCCTCGGCATGCTTGGCCAATAGCAGTGCCAATGTGGTCTTGCCGCAGCCCGGCGGTCCCCACAGCACCATCGAATGCACCCGTCCAGCGGTAATCGCCCGGCGCAGAGCCGATTCGGGCGCCAGCAATCGGCGCTGACCGACCATCTCGTCGAGCGTGCGCGGCCGCATGCGCTCGGCCAGCGGCCGCAGTGCATCCTCGCCTTGCGATTGTGCTGACAACAAGTCAGCGCGGGGTTGCGATGTTTTGGCCAAATCCGGACGCGCTTGTGGGCAGGATCGTCACGATAGCAAGTGCGATCGCGATGCGCTGCTATGGCGTCTCGTCACCAACGGCGTCTCGTCACCCCGGCGCGAGCTCGGATCCAGTATTGATTAAACAAGTTGGATTTTCGGCTGCTGCCAGAACGACTGCATCGGGGCGGCGGCGATGTTGTTGGACGCCCTAGGCGACGATCACGCCTAAGCAGGCGTGATTCATCCGAAACATTAGGCCCCATCTAACGCAGCTGCGACGCCCTTGACCCCTTCGCCGAGTTGGTAATTCACCCGTAGCCAAGTGGCTTTTTGTCGATCGTACAGCGCCTCGACTCGTGTCGGCGTGGTCCCCTCCATTCCCAAATCGGCCACTCCTGTGGCGTTGATCCTGACATAGCGACTGCCGCTTTCATAAGTTTCGATCGTATCCAACTGCAGCCAAATCCGAGCACCACCCAATTCCTTGCTCAAGGCCGCTGCCACGCGTCGATCAAGCTCGCCGATCAACACCGAATCATTCGGAACACTCCGCTCAGCGCCGCTGTCGACGCCAGCCAGGGAGATCTTCGGATACGCGGCGGTACCGGCGACCACGTCGTACAAGGTGCGATAGCGAAAGCGCAGGGGATCGTTATCGCCTTTGATCTGCACCGTGCCGCTGCCTGAGATATAGCGCTCGCGCGCGGTGGCCACACTCGCGTCATAGCGATTGATCGCAACCGAGATCTGTTTGCTGTCAAATTGCTCGGTCAAGGCCACAACCACGATCGCAGCTACCGCGTCCTCCAGTTTTTGCTGCTCGCTGATTGTGCCGTCATCGTGTTGCGCAGACTCGGAAGCGACGGACTCCGCGCCGACGCCCTGCGCTGCAGGGGGCTGGCGATTCGCCCACGCGGCTGGAGCCGACCATATCAGCAACAGGCCCAGCACCCAGCCAACGCCAGGGCCGCGCGTCACCGCTTCGTGCTCATGATGTGCGCCACGTTTGTGCATCCATCCGCACCTATCGACCGCACCAACCGCCGTCGTTGTTCAAGTAAACGCGGTCAGCGGCACGAACAGGCCGTCGTCAACGGCCAGGTTGGTATGGCGCATGCGAATACGACGCATGCAGAGCTGATCAACTAGGCATCACCCGGCAATGCATGATCCAGAGGCGAACCTCAGCCCTGCTCACCCACCACATCCACGCCTTTGGCCGGCACATAACGGAAAGTGCCAGGAGCGAAGCTGGGATTGCGCTTCCAGCCGCTGAACTCGATTTCGGTGCGTTGGCCGAGGGCGTCGACTACCGTCATCCGTTGTAGTCCTTGTTGGCCAAAACCGAGCAGGGCAGATTGAAAAGATCCGTCGCTGGCGTTGCGCGGAGTCAGCTCCAGCCAGTCCAAGCCGGCACGCTGACCTGCCTCAGCGATGTTGAAGTCCCGTTCGAGCTTGCTCGGGTCGATCAGCGCCGCCAACGGGCTGTTTTGTTCCTCCGCACCTTGCGGGCGTTTGGTCGCCTGCTGCAGATCCGGCTCGTAGACCCAGACATCGTTACCGTCGGCGACAATCAGTTGCGGATAGGGCTTGGTGTATTCCCAGCGAAACAGCCGTGGTGCCGATAACGCCACACGGCCACCGGATTCTTCTTTTCTTTGGCCTTTGGCATCGAACACCTGCTGGGTGAATTGCCCATCCAGTCCCTGCAATCCTTGGGTAAAGCGCTCTAGCTGGGCACGCGCACTGGCGAAGACGGATGGCGTGGTCAGTAGCAAGGCAATGGCTAGGACGAATTTCATTGCGACCCCCAGTTCAGTGAGTAAGTTCGGTATGTCTATGCGCTACCGGTTACGATCGCGCAGTGTGCTGGGGCAAAGCTGAATGCGCGCACGCGTCCTGTACTCGTGGCTGAATAATCCTCCGAAGCCTGACGAACACTCGATCAATGGGCCGCCGCGGTGCATCGAGAGCCACGATCGTTGCCAACAACACCTAACCGCATCAGCCCAACGCGCTTCAGTGCCCCGGCGGTGGCGGTGCAATCACCGTGCGATCGCCATTGTGCTCTGGTGCGGAGACGATGCCGGCTGCCTCCATCGCTTCGATCAAACGTGCGGCACGGTTGTAGCCGATCTTGA
>Ga0153982_1000298_pt1 | contig 13956 bp, 18 predicted proteins | sample TSGA066MetaG_FD_104743 | JGI IMG/M metagenome (GOLD analysis project Ga0153982, IMG submission 104743) | Attine ant fungus gardens microbial communities from Georgia, USA - TSGA066 MetaG | ecosystem: Host-associated > Fungi > Mycelium > Unclassified | place: USA: Georgia, Alexander Wildlife...
TACTTGGGCTAACAGACCATCAAATTATTGCTACTTCAATAATGAAAGAATATGAATTTGAAATTAAAGCAATAATAGAAAGAGAAAAAGTTGATGTGGAGAAGCAAAAGGTAACAGGAAATACGGATGAGAATGAAGAACTTCTAAAAACTTTGAATAAATTTCTTGAAAAATTAGAGAGGGATAAAAAGACATGGGAATAGTAACAGATGAAATAAGAATGAATCTTTTTAAATCTTTAAAAGAATATAGAGGACATCCTTATGAATTTGCAAAGTCAGTATTGGGAATGCACCTTATATATAAAGGGCAAAAAGATATTTTAGATAGTCTTGAAAAGTATTTAATCACTGTTGTTACCTCAGGACATTCAACTGGAAAAACTGCTATAGAAGCAGTAACAGCATTATATTGGCTTTCTACAAGGTATAAAGGCAGAGTAATAGTTATTGCTCCTACATGGAGACAGCTACAAACTGTATTTTATGCTGAAGTTAGTAAGTGGTATAACAAGAGTATTTTAAGAAAATTTGATATGTTTCTTTTAAAAAATAACATAATGCAATTTAATCATCTTGATTTGAAAAAAGAATGGTTTATGCTTCCAATATCTCCTAAAAGTCCAGATCAATTACAAGGGCAACATGGAGATAAATCTATGCAAGTAGAAGAAATTATGAAACAACTGGGAATAGAGTTTATTGACCCAGAAGACACACAACTTATGGAAAAGATAATAGAAATATTACAAAATCCAAAAGAGGGGGAAACTGGAGATGATTTACTTGTAATAGTAGATGAAGCCTCAGGGGTAAAAGATGAAATGATGGAAGTATTGCAAGGGGCAGACCCAGCAAGAATATTAGTATGTGGAAATATGACTAAGACCGTGGGGTTTTTTTATGAATGGGCTTTTGGAAAAAGACCAGGAAATACAAATGTAATAAGATTGTCTTCTGATAAAAGTCCTTGGATGAAAAAAGAAACTATAGAATCCATAATATCAAGATATGGAAAAGACTCTAATGTTTATAAAGTCAGAGTTGCAGGACTTCCACCAGATGGAGATGATGATGCATGTATTCCAAGAGAACTAGTAGAAAATGCTAAGAAATTAAAACCTAAAATTAATTATGAAAATACAGAAATATTAGGAGTTGACCCTGCAAGATTTGGGGGAGACTATACAGTAGGTTATTCTAGTACAGGTTCTGAATATTTTCTAGAATTCAACTATGATAAAAAATCTACAATGAACTGTATTGGTAACATAGTGAAATGGTGTCAAAGAACACCTGAAAAACTACATTATTTGACACTTGATGCAACAGGAGTTGGAGGACCAATTGCAGATAGAATCTATGAAATGTTAAATGAAGATTATACAGAAAAAAAGAAAGATAAAAACTATGTTCCTCTTCTCCCTAAACTAGAAGTTTTAGAAATAAATAATGGAGGAACAGCAATAAATGATAATGAATATGCAAATACAATAACAGAAATGTTTTTTACATTAAGAGATCAGCTTGAAAGTGGAGAAATTGTTTTTCCTGATGATGATGAATTAGTTCAAGATATCATTAGTAGAAAATATGAATTTACAAGTGAAGGGAAGTTTATTGTAGAACAAAAGAAAACATTTAGAAAAAGAATAAAAAGATCTCCAGGAAAAGGGGACGCTTTTTTATTAACAGTATATGGAGCTAAATTCATATAAAAGAGAGGTAGATATATGAAATTTTTTAAAAGTTTATTTAATATAGCTGGAAAGACAAACAAAGTTTTTTCTGCTATAAACATGTATATCAACCCTCCAGTTTATACAACCAAATATAACACCTATATAAAATCTGTCTTTAGAAATCCATCAGTAGCATGTGCCTATAAAAATCTTGATGATAACTTTATTAACATTAACTTCAAAGTAGCTCAGAAAGTTATAGTTGAAGAAAATGGAAAAAAGGTAGAGAAACAAGAAATTGTCTCTAATGCATGGATAGATAAAACATTAAAAAAGCCTTCAGTATTAACAAGTAAAACAGAATTTAAAAAATATTTATTATTTTATTTTCTGTTTGGTGGGAGAGTTTTAATTGAAAAAATAGACCATTTAGCAAGTAGCAGCTTGATAATGTATTCTCCTAATACCTATGAACTTATGTATGGAATAAATGGGATAAATTTAGAATCCATCCAATTTTCTACGCAAAATGTAAAAGGAAATGATTTATCAAGATACCATTTTTTAAAAGATATGGACCCAGAAGCACAGGTAGCCGGATATAGTGCTGGTAGTTCAAGATTAGAAGCTCTAGTTACAGTATCTGATTTAATTAACTTCATAATAATACACAATAATACCCTATTACAAAATGGAGGACATAAAGCAGGATTTTTTAAAAGTATCAAAGAATTTAAAACACAAGCACAAAGAGATGAACTAGAAAGTAAAATTAAAGCAGCAATAACAGGATATAACAATGCAGGAAAAATATCTGTACTTCCTGGAGATGTAGAGTTCATTCCTACAGATGTAAATCCTAAGGACCTTGATTGGTCTACAGGTTGGGTAACAGCTCATAAAATGATTGCTAACTTAATGGGAGTACCATTAACAATGGTATGGGATTCATCAAGTACTTATAACAATATTAAAGAGGATAAAACAAGACTTTATAAACAAACTCTTATACCTATTGCTAAAATCTTTGCTGAATATCTTACAGATGTCTTTGAGGATAAACTGGAAGAAGGTCAAGAAATCATAGTTGATTTATCTTCAATAGAAGAATTAAAAGAAGATGTAATGGAAACTCTTAAAGGATTAGATGGTATTTCATATTTAACTGTAAATGAAAAAAGAAATATTGCTTCTCAAACAACAGGAGTTCAAATATCACCATATCAACATGAAAATGCAGATAAAATCCTTATCAATTCAATGGTTACACCAATTGAGGAAATTAATATTGAAACTTCTCTAGATGAAAATAATGGAGTGGAAAGAGATGAAGAAGAAAATCAAGAAGAGGATTAGAAATATTTGCATACAGCAAAGGAAATATGAAGAAAAAATAGCAAGGAGCAGAGAGAGCTTGTTATATACTCCTTATAAATTGTTAGCAGAAGAACTTGAAAATACTTTTTTAAAATCTAATGATTTTAAAGATACACTTGAAAAAATTATAGAGAATACTTTTAAACCTAGTCTACAAAAAGTATTAATAAAGCTATCAAAACTGAATGTAGATGAATTTCTTTCTTATTTTACTGAAACCTTTAAGAGAACTTTGAACTTGCAAGATATACAAGGGATAAAGTCTAAGCTTCTAAATAGGACTTTAAAGAAGTATACAGCTAAAACAGTAGTAGATATTACTGAAACAACAAAGAATATCCTAAATGTAAAGATAACAGCATATACTCAACAAGGAATGAGCTTTAATGAAATGGTTAAAAGAATTGTAGAGGATACTAAAGGTGAAATAGGAAAAAACAGGGCAAAAGTAATAGCAAGAACAGAAACAGCAAAAGCTATAGGAGAAACAAATTTTCAAACAGCTACAAAAGCAAAGTTAAAAAATAAAGCTTGGGTTCATGCAGGTGGAGGAAAGAAAGATAGAAAATCACACATGGAACTTGATGGAGTAACAATAGGAATAAATGAATCATTCAGTGTAGGAGCAGAGGGAAGCACCCCACCTACTCAAATGAGATTTCCTAAAGACCCACAATGTACAGTGGCAGGTCATATAATTGGTTGTTTATGCCAGATTTATTATTTTTAAAAAAGGAGGAAAGTATGCCAAAAGGAATTGAAGAAAACAGAGAAATTGAAGAAAGATTTAAAAATTTAGAATTTCATAAGTCTTTTTCTTTATTACAAATTGAAAAAGCAGAAGGAGATGATCCTTATTACTTTGAGGGAATAGCAAGTACATATAAGAATGCAGATGCATATAATGACATATTTCTTGAAGGAAGTTTAGATGACATGATTGGAAAGAAAATTCCAGTAATGCCTAATCATTCATGGGATATTTTAAAAGCAATAGGACATGGAACTTTAGAAAAAGATGGTAATAAAATAGTAGTAAAAGGATATTTTGTTAAAGATGACCCAGATGCAGAAAAAATAGTAAAACTAAAAAATGCAGGAGTTCCAATATCTTTAAGTATAGGAGGTTCAGTAATTGAATCAACTATCATAAAGAGATCAGGACAACTTTACAGAGAAATATCAAAAGGAACAATAAGAGAAGTATCAACAGTATTAGCAGGAGCTAATTCAAAAGCAAAAATAACTAAATCAGAAGAAGGAGAGATGAAAATGCCAGGAACAGTAGAAAATAATGGAAATGTAGCACAAGTACCAAAAGAAGAAATGGACAGAATTGTAAAAAGTTTAGAAGAATTTGAAAAAACAAAGAAAACTTTAGAAGCAGCAACAGCAACATTAGAAGAGTATTCAAAGGCTATTAAAAAAGATGGGAAAGAAGTAACTCCACCATCAAAAGAACAAGAAGAAAAATTTGAAAAGCAATTTAAAGAACTAAAAGAAAAATTTGAAAAACAAGAGTTAGAATATAAAAAAGCTGTAGAAACATTAGAAAAAATGGAAAAAGGAAATATAGATCTTAGTGGAAAAGTAGGAAATCCTTCTGAAATAAATTTTAAAAAGCATGTTGATTCATTAGATAACTATATTAGAACTGGGGTAGTAAATGAATTTTTGAAATCACTTAATACAGGAATAGAAAGTGGTGGTGCTTTAATTCCTGATGAAAAGGTACATGAAATACTAGCAAAAGTAAAAAATTACTCTAAATTATATGCAGATGCTAAAGTTTATACAATGACAACTAATAACACTAAGATTCCAGTAAGACAAGATAATTTAAATGCCTTTCAAGGAGAAAAGGAAGGTGGAGTTGAAAATGGACTTAGAGAAACAGAGTTAACATATAAAAATCTTACTTTGGAAGTTGGAAAAATTTCAGCTAAGGTAAGAGTAACACAAGAAATGATAGATGATAGTGATTTTGATATCTTAGGAGAAATATTAGGTGTATTTTCTCAAGACTCTGGGGAGTTTATAGGACAAAAAGTATATCATGGAGTTTTAGGAGAAGTGGATTCTAAAGGAACAGAAATACAATTTGAAGGAGTTTATAAAAATGAAGAACTTGTAAATAATGCTTTAGTATCTAGCCTAGTTGGAGATTTTACAAGTGAAGATATAGAAGCTATGCCATTTGCTTTAAATATAGCTCATAGAACAGGTGGAAAATATTATTGTGGAACAAAAGCTTATGCAAAAATTAAAGCAATGAGAAATAAAGATGATGGAAGTAAATTATATCCATTTGAAAATGGAGTATTAAAGGTAGATCAATATGAAGTAGAAGAAGAACCATTTATGGATGGAATTATTCAAGGTAAATTTCCAATTTTATTTTGTAACCCTAAAGAGTTCTATGCAATAGGAAGAAGAAAAAACATGACTATTGAAAAAGATAGGGATGCAGACAATGATTCATGGGCATACTTTGCTAGAATGAGAAGTGGGTCAAGAGTTAGAAAACCTTGGTTTGGGACTCTTTTAAAAATTAGAACAACTGATGACCCAGCTCCAGCAGCTGAATTGGTATCTATAACAGTATCTCCTAAAAATGCTACAGCAAGTGCTACTGGAGAAAAGGTATTCACAGTAATGGGAACTTATTCTGATGGGTCACAAGAACAAATAACAGGAGCTAAATTTGTAAGTTCAAATATAGCAGTAGCAACAATAGAAAATACAGGTATAGCAACTGTAAAAGGAAATGGTACAACTACTATTACAGCTACATATCTTGAAAAAACAGCTACATCAACACTAACAGTAACAGGAATAGCTTAATATAGATAAACGGAGGTGTTATCTATGTCAAGAAATCTAATAATAACAGCAGAGGAACTCATTAAATTGAGTTCTTCTGACTTAGATAAAGATTCAGCAGAAATATTTGCAGAAATGGTAACAGACTATATTCATAATCTTGTTGGTTGTTCTTTAGAATATGGAGAAATGACAGATAGATTAAGAGGAAATAATCAAAATAGATTATATCTAAAAAAAAGACCTGTAGAGAAATTAATAAGCATTGTAACAAATGAAAGTAGTGGAAATATAGATGATTATATTGTAGGAAGAGAATATATAGAAACAAAACAAGGAGTATTCCCTCAAGGCTTTGGACTGCATTTTCCATATTTGGCAATGAAAAGTCTTGAAGATGTAATAATAGAAATCAAATATATTGGAGGATATAAATATCCTGTAGATGGAGATAAAGGAAATGTTCCTTGGGATTTAAAAATGGGAATTGCTATGCTAGTAAATCAATTAATTTTTGATAACTCACAAAATTCTAATTTAACAAGTTATAGAATTTCTGATATAGCGTATACATTTGTTGAAAAAACTGATAGAGATGATAAATTTTTATCAATTTTAAGGAGGCATTTTTCATGGTAACAGTAACAAGAAGTATTCCAATGCTAGATAAAATAGATAAAACTAGCAAATATTTAAAGAAACATGGAGTAAAAGTTGGAATATTTGGAGAAAATGCAGCTAAAGAGCAAGAAGGAGTAACTATTGGATATTATGCTAAATGTCTAAATTTTGGAACTTCTAAAATGGAAAAGAAATCATTTTTTTATGATGCAGTACAAAGCAGAGAATCTATAGAAATTATCAAAGAAAAACAACAAGAACTTTTAAAAGAAGGTTTTTTAGGAGAATTAACAGGAGAAGAAATATTAACTCAATTAGGAATATTTGTTCAACAGAGGATAAAAAGTTATATTCTTGATAATGAATATAAAAATAAACCAGGAACTATAGCTAGAAAAAAGAGGAACAAGGAAAATACCTTAAGAGAAAATGATTTTTTATTGAATTCTATTTCATTTGAAATAGTTACTTTATAACAAGGGAGGAATAAAAATGATATTGTATGTATTAACATTTATAGTAGGGATGGCAACAACTTTAGGAATACAGATAATTAGTAAAAAAGTACAAGATAAATTCTTTAAATAAGGAGATAATTTATGAAGGGAATGAATGTACTTTTACCACCACCACTCCAAACCTTAAAAATATTTGGAGAAGAAAAATGGGAAAATGGAAAATTGATTTCTGAGAATAGTGAAAAATTAATAATTGGAAAAGTATTACCTTTGAAAGCATGGGAATTATCTCAACTTAATGGAGGAACTTTATCAGCAGATACAAGAAAGTTTTATACTAAAGGAAATATAAAAGAAGGAGAAGAGGCCATTTATAATGGGAAAAGATATAAATTAACCTCTTTTAAAGATTATCCTGAAGAAGCAGATATAAAAATTCTTTTAATGGAGTATACAGCAGATGAAAGTTAAAGATTTTATAGATATGATAAATGAACTTTTAAAAGATAAACAAATGCAAGTAATACCTGCAAACTTTGGTAAAAAATTCCCTAAATATCCATTTGTCACTTATGAAGTTATAGATGGAGAAAGTGATCCAGTAATGAATGATAGAATTATAAGAGAAGAAAAGCTTATAGATTCTTTTACTTTTAGAGATGAAGCAGATATACAATTTAGAGTTTATTCCTCTTCTCCTGATGAAGTAATGGAAGAAAAAGACAAACTCTTTAGAATTATATATATTAATTCAAATAAATTCATGAAAGCTGGATTTGGAATCATAAATCATGTTCAACGAGGAAGTTTAACAGAAGATGTAGAAAAGAAAAAGGTACACAGTATGATATTTGACTTAACTATTGATTATAACAATACAGAGGAAAGAATTATACAACAACTTGAAGGCATAGAAATTAAAGGAGATATAGAAAAAAATTTAAATTTAAAGGAGGGAGAATAGATGGCTGGAGTTAAAGATACATTTAGTCCTTTTAACCGTACAGTAGTAAATATAACTGAAGTTAAATCGCTGAGAAATGAAGCACTTAATTCTATTTTATTTATAAATACTAAAGCAACAGCTTTTAAAAATGTTGAAGAGTTTAGTGGAGCAATGTCAGATACTGAGATTTCAGAAAAATTTGGAAAAGATACAGCACTTTGTAAAAAAATAAGAGCTGCTCTTACACAGGTAGACAATGGAGGAAATTCAATTGCACCTCAAAACTTCTATAAAGCAGATATACCTATTACAGAAGATGGAGATATAGAAGTAATAGCACCACAGGTGGAAGCAGCTATAAAAAGAGTTACATTAGATTTCCAAAGACATTTTTGTATTTTAGTATTTGATGACTGTACACATTTAACAGAAGAGATTTTAACAAGATTAGATACTATTTTAACAGCTTGGGAATGTTTTGCATGGCTTTTAGTAAAAGAAAAAGCTTTTGTAACAGATAAAATATTGAAAATATCAAGAATGGGTGGAATAAAAGCTCATTCACTAGGTGAGAACAGTTATGAAGAAATAGCAGATGCAGCATTTGTAGGTAGAGTAGTTTTCATGGGAGTTGGAAAAGCTGATGGAGAAGCTAAAACTTTAAAAGGAGTTACAGAAGATAAACTATCTATAGCAGAAAATGATGGTGGAGATTTAACAGTATCAGAAGCAGATGATTGGACTAAAAATAAACATGTAAATCTATATGTTCAAACTGTTTATGCTTATGAAGAAACATCTGGAATGCAACTTTTCAATGGAGATGAATTTATAAATAAATGGGAATTGGCAAAAGTAAAGCTGGATATCTCTATGGACCTAAGTCAATTAAGACATGAAAAGGAAAGAATGGGAGTAACAGATTATGATGAAGCAGATGTCAGAGCAACCATTATAAATAGATTGGATATATTAAAAATAGATCCTAAAAATCCAAATAAGACAACAGGTATGTTGAGAGATTATACTTGTGAAGTAATAGAATTAGATAGAACATTGGAAGATAATGTAAATAAATTTATGTTTAACATTCAACTATCTTTAAGTGGTATAGGGAAGACATTTGGAATAAATATAACTGCTTATAAAGATGGAAGATCATTTGATATAGAGGAGGCATAGAAGATTATGGCAGGAGAGAGAACAAAGAGTACAAAAAAAATTAGTATAAAAATAATTCCTGTATCTGGAAGTTCAAGAACTTTAACTAATCTTTTTGATTATGACCCAGGAGAAGGACCATCAAATGCAGCAATGGGAGATGAAGCAGATTTAGGAGGAAGAGTACCTGTAACAATATCAGAAAATAGGTCAAGAAAACCAATAGTTACAGTTTCAGCAGATACTACAGATGAAAAATATATGAAAAGATTAGAAAGAGAAAAAATTGAATTTAGAATGATAGTTATAGATGAAACAGCAGTTAGTGTTAAATATCAACATACTTGTTCAGAATGCAGGATAGAAAAAGCAGTTGCTAAGACTGTAAGAGATACTAAAACATTAGCTTTTCAAATATTAACACCAGAATTTGAAGAAAAAGAAATATAGGTTAATATAAAATATAAAAGGACATTGGCAAAAGAATAAATCTGAGGATATTTTCATTGTGTTTATTAAGGCATAATAAATAGAATGAAAAAATTAAAATAAATATTGACCACGTATTGAATACGTGTTAAAATATATTTGAGGTGGTCGATATGACGTCATCGGACCTAATCAGGATACTCAGGAAAGATGGGTGGATTTTAAAGGAAGTAAGAGGAAGTCACAATCACTTTGTACATCCTGTGAAGAGTGGGAAAGTAACAGTTCCCCATCCTAAAAAAGACTTACCTATTGGAACTGTGAACAGTATTTTGAAACAAGCAGGGTTGAAATAACCCTGCACCACCTCAAGCAATTAAAAAGGAGTGTATAAAATGAATGATATAGTTTATCCAGTTATACTAACACATCAAGATAAGGTAATTTATGTAGGAATACCAGATCTAAAACTTGATAATTTTACAACATATGGAAAGGATATAAATGAAGCTGTAAAGTTTGCAAAAGAAGTAATAACACTCAACTTATTAGATTATGAAGAAGAAGGAAAGAAGTTTCCAAAAGCAAGTGATATAAAAGAACTAAAGAAAAGCTTAAATGAAAACCAAGAAATTATTTATGTGAGTTTATGGCTGCCTTATGAAAAAGCTTTAACAAAAACAATATATAAAAAAAAGACTCTTAGTATACCTAGTTGGCTTGATATGTTAGCAACAGCAAAAAATATAAACTTTTCACAAGTTTTACAAAAGGCTTTAAAAGAAGAATTAGGAATTAAATAAGAATAATCCTCAACACATTATATACACACTTATAATACATATGATACAGTTGAGATGAAACCATGGGAACAAACTTTAAAGACCTCATTCACCTGTTAGAGAAAAATGGGTGGAAATATGATAGAACTCATGGTAGTCATTATATCTATGCTAAAGATGGAAGAGCATAAGGCAAACAAAGATATAAAGATTGAGTTATATCATAAATTTTTAAAGGATGCTAGAATGAAATAGCTCCAGTTTCCCTTGAAAAATAAAAAAAGGAGGGAACCATGAAAGACACATATATTTATCCAGCAATATTTCATAGAGCAGAAGAAGGAGGATATTGGATAGAATTTCCTGATTTACAAGGTGCTAATACACAAGGAGAAACTTTAGAAGAATGTCTGTATATGGCCAAAGATTGTTTAGCAGGATATATGAGCATTTTAGAAGAAGAAGATAAAGAAATCCCTGAAGCTATTATACCTTATCAAGGACAAATAGAAAAAGGGGATTTTGTTCAATTAATAGAAGTTTATATGCCTCCTTATAGAGATGAATATGAAAATAAGGTAGAAAGAAGAAATGTAACGATACCAAATGGCTTAATAGATTAGCAAAAGAAAAAAATATAAATTGTTCTTCTTTATTAGTAGCAGCTTTGAAAAAACATTTAGGTTATTAAAAACTAAAAAAGGGAATATTTAAAAAGAAACCTCAGAATAAAATCTGAGGTTTTTTATTGAAAAAACATTATTATTGTTTATCATAATTTCAAGCATAACTTTAGAGAACTATATAAGAGTCTTTTTGTTATTTGATAAGGAGATATAGTAATATTTAAGAAAATGAAACAAAAGAAGCCCCGAAGGGCTGAGGTAGACTAGAGGACTAAAATGATTACAATTAAAGCAACAATCACAATCAAAAGAATTGCAACTAAGGTACCACCCTCAATCTGATTGTTGCTAAAATTAAATTCAAATTTAATCATAGTAAACCTCCTTTAGATAGTTAATCTACTACTTACAAGAAACGTGACTAACTTATAAGTATGAGAAAGGCTCCCTCATCAAAGAGAGAGCCAAACTCATCACGTTTTATTAACTATCTAAAGTGCCCTTAAGGGACTTCTAACTTAATTATAGCATAAATCTACAAAAAGTCAAAAACATCATATATTATTTTGAATTTTATAGGACTAGATGATAATAATGTATCGATTATAATTAAAGAGATACAGGATGAGAATATTAGGGATTATTTTATTAATCTTAGAAATTATTAGTTTACCTTGTGAGGAGAGTAAAAGAGTTAATAGACACAAAAGACTTATCTATTTTAGAAGCTAAAGCACAGGCAGAAATAAAATATATTTTAGTTAAAAATGAACAAAAGTAAAAATTAAAGAAATAATTTTTTATTTTAAGGAGGAGATCATGGAGAATAGAACAGAAAATAAAAAAGTTGAATTTTATATTTGGAGAAAAGAGAAGGATGAATATGAGAAGATTCTTTTAGAAATACAATCAATGGATAAATTTATTTTTAATAAGGTTGAAGGTCATTTTATAAGAGATTTAGATTTAGAAAAATTTGCAGGAAGTATATTTAAAGAAATGATTGTATCACCAGTAGAAGCTAGAGAGTTAGAATTTTGGGGAGAAGATATTCAAGGAATAGATCAATTTGCTGGAATATTAAGTGAGATACAAGAGGGTTTTTACAAATCGAAAAAGAAAAGACCAAAAGTAATATTCAAAAAGGCAGAGAACTATCTGAAAGGAGAGGCTTAAGATGGCAACTGTATGAAGATTTATTGACTTTAGAATTAAATATTTCTTTAGAGTATATATTAAATTGTGATGAAGAAAAATTTTGGGAGATATGTTTTAGATATGAAAATTTATTATTAAATTGTGAGAAAATTCCAGAAGAAAGGAGGAATGTTTGGTGGCAATGGATGAATTAGTAGTAGGCTTTCGATATAAAATTCTAGATGAAGCAAAAGTAAAAATAGATTCTGCTTTAGAAAGAGCTGTAAAAAGAACAAAAGAGCTAGAAAAACAAGGAAAAAAAACTTATAGTGCTTTAAAAAATGAAATGGCAAAATTTACAGAAATGCAAGAAAAAAGTAATAAAAGTTCTAACAGACTTATGGCTACTTTAAAAGCTATAGGAGCAGTATTACTAACTACTGCTACATATAAAAAAGCAGTTACTTCATATTCTGATTTGATAGAAACACAAAATAAATTTAATCAAGTTTATAAAGAGCATTCTTTAGAAGCAAATTTATGGGCAGAAAGATATTCAAAAGATATGGGAATGTCAGTAAAAATAACTAAGGAAGCAATGGGAGATATTCAGAACTTATTTACAGGATTTGGAATGGGAAGAAAAGAAGCAATGGATCTTTCAAAACAAATAATATCATTAGGAAATGATTTGGATAGCTTTAATAACCTTAGTTCAAGAGGAGTGAATGTTCAGAAAACAATGCTTTCAGCTTTGATGGGAGAAAGTGAAGCAGGAAAAACTTTAGGAGCTAGTTTATTAGAACCACAATTAAAAATAGCAGCTTTGGCATTAGGGTACAAAACATATAATACTAAAATGGCAGAAACAGAAAAAATTAGAATAAGATTAAAAGCTATAGAAATGCAATCAAAAGATGCAATAGGTGATGTAGCAAGAAACCTTGATACAGAAGTTGCAAAAAGAAGAAGATTAAATGCAGAAATAGAAACTCTATATCTTAATTTAGGAAAAGAATTAATGCCAGTTCAGATGGAGTTGTTGAAAGTTAGTACTCAAGCTATACAGAAAATAAATGAAAATAAGGAGGCATTTAGTGCTGTTGGAAGAGTAATAAAAACAGTCATAACTGTTGGAATGGAATTTATTACTTTTTTAGGAGGAAGTGGAATAGAATCTAAAGTTACAAGAGCAGCTTTAGAATTATTGATAGAAGGATATTTAGCATGTAACTTAGTAGTTGGAACAGCAACAGCTATAACTAAAATACATAATTTTTTTGTAGGAGAGAGTTCTACTAGAGCAACTTTAATAAGTGCAGGAGCAATTATCAAAAATACTGCTGTAAAAATAGCCAATACAACAGCAACAGTAGCACAAATATTGCAATAGGAATAGGAAATGGAATATCAAAAACATTTGCAATAGTAACTAATTTATCAGCAACTGCACAATGGGCTTTTAATGCTGCTTTAGCAGCAAATCCAATAGGAGTAGTTGTAGGTGGATTGATTTTATTAGGTGGAGCTATGTATATGGCTTATAAAAAATCTGAAACATTTAGAAATATAGTTGGAGCAGTTTTTAAAGGTTTAAAAATAATGTTTGATTGGATCACAGGAAAAACAGTTTTTAATTTTATTAAAAGCCTTTTTATGGGAGATTCTAAAAAAGAAATAATACTTACTGAAAAGAAGGCTATTGAACAAGTAAATATAGAAAAAAGTGATAGTAAAACAAAAAATACAATAGAAATGATAGATAAGAGAAATGATATTCCTAAATATGCAAAAGGTACTAAATATGCAATAGGAGGTTTATCATTGGTTGGAGAAGAGGGACCAGAACTTGTTGATTTACCAAAGGGCTCTAAAGTATTTGATGCTACTAGAACAAATAAAATAATTAAAGGGA
>Ga0153982_1000301_pt1 | contig 13906 bp, 11 predicted proteins | sample TSGA066MetaG_FD_104743 | JGI IMG/M metagenome (GOLD analysis project Ga0153982, IMG submission 104743) | Attine ant fungus gardens microbial communities from Georgia, USA - TSGA066 MetaG | ecosystem: Host-associated > Fungi > Mycelium > Unclassified | place: USA: Georgia, Alexander Wildlife...
ATCGTCTAAGTGCCGACTTCTATCTTGGTGATCGTGCAATGCGCGAGTCGGGTTTTGACGTGAACTTTCATCTAGGACCATTTGCCGGCTCCACCCATCACTACGCAGAGGTTGGCCTAAACAGCCTGTTGTATCGCTACGAACTGGACCTGCGTGACTTCGCCACCCGTCTGAACATCGCAGCCGATGCGCAACGGTACTCACAAGCCGCAGCGGCGCGCAAGGCAGCGGTCGACAAGTGGCTTTGGGACGACAAATCCGGCATGTACCTGGACTATAACTTTACTACCCGAAAGCGCGCCCAGGATCCCTATCTTTCTACGTTCTATCCGTTGTGGGCGGGTCTCGCCTCGCCACAGCAGGCGCAGTCGCTGCGCGAGAAACTGGCATTGTTTGAACACAAGGGCGGATTGGCCATGAGCCGTGACGAGAGCGGTGCGCAGTGGGACGCGCCTTTCGGCTGGGCTCCGACCAATTGGCTAGCGGTGGCGGGGCTGGATGCCTATGGATTCGGCGAAGACGCGCGGCGCATCGCAGGTAAGTTCACGGCCACCATCGATCGTGGCCTTGCAGACGATGGCACCATCCGCGAGAAATACAATATGAAGACCGGCGATGCTGATGTGCGCATCACCGCCGGCTATGCCGACAACGTCATCGGTTTCGGCTGGAGCAATGGGGTCTATCTGAAGATGCGCGAGTTGTTGGCGCGGCCTCAGTCGAATCCGGTCAAGACCAACTAGCGCAGATAAGAGACTGGTCCCCGGCATGCACCAGTGACGCTATGTCGTTAGACGCTCTTGGCGTCTGGTCGTATAGACGGAGCATGGTCCTAGGCGTTACCGGCATTCAAACGCCGACCATCGGCTGGATCAAACCAGTGCGCGTGCCGCGGTGACAGCCGTAACGGCAGCGGGTCGCCGGGTCGCGGCAGGTCACCGGGCGCGAGCCGTGCAACCAAATCGTGCGTGCCATGGCGCAAATTGACCAACACTTCGCTGCCAACCGGTTCGACCACTTCCACCACCGGCACGAATCCGTCCTGTGTGTCGTCGCGCAGCAGATGCTCGGGCCGGATACCGAGATCGAGTTCGCGGCCGATCCACTCTGTCGGCACATCGCCATCGGGTAGCGGTAGTCGTAGGCCACCGCCGAGATCGAAAACCTGGCCCCGCCCTTCCTGCGTCACTTTCCCGCGTAACAAATTCATCGCAGGGCTACCGAGAAAGGTCGCGACGAAGCGATTGGCAGGCCGCTGATATAACACCATCGGTGTATCGATCTGCTGGATGCGGCCGTGATCCAACACGACGATCCGTTGGCCAAGAGTCATTGCTTCGACTTGATCGTGGGTGACGTAAAGCATGGTAGTGCCCAAGCGCCGATGCAGACGCGCGATTTCCACCCGGGTACTGGCGCGCAACCGAGCATCGAGATTAGACAATGGTTCGTCTAGCAAAAAAACCTGTGGTTGACGCACCAGGGCGCGACCCAGCGCCACCCGTTGCCGCTGCCCGCCGGACAATTGTGCAGGGAGGCGATCGAGGACATCGGTCAAACTGAGCAGGTCCGCAGCCGCACGCACCTGTTGATCGATTTGGGAGCGTCGGCGATCACCCGCATTCAACGCGCGTAGCTTTAACGCGAAACCGAGATTTTCGGCAACGGTCATATGCGGATATAAGGCGTAATTTTGAAACACCATGGCGACATCGCGCTCGCGCGGGGCGACTTGATTCACGATGCGATCACCGATACGTAAAATTCCGGCGCTGATCGACTCCAAACCGGCGATCATTCGCAGTAATGTCGATTTGCCGCAGCCGGATGGGCCGACCAACACCACGAGTTCTCCATCGGCGGCCTGAAAACTGGCTTCGGCCACGGCGGTGTGACCATCGGGATAGACCTTGCACACGTTCTCTAACGTCACCGCCGCCACACGACCTCCGATAGATCACGCTGGTAGAACACACTCAGCCAAAGCACACTCAGACTAGAGCGCGCCTAGTTAGAGCGTACTTATTTAGAACATGCCTAGTTAGAGCATGCCCAGTTAGAGCATGCCGCGATAGATCACGCTTACAAAGGGCATGCTTTGATGGGCACATTCACGTAGAGCATGCTTTGATAGTGCACACCTTGTTAGAGCATGTCTCGTTAGAGCATGGCGGCTGCAATCAAGTTGTCGCTGGGCTATTCTGACATGCATCAAGCGCAACACTGCAGGTCCAGCGTTGCATCCGCGCCCTAAGCCTTCGCAGGTCGTGGCGCCCTGATCGTTGGTAACACCCTGATGACGTCGACTTCGCAGTTCCCGGAGGGGTTTCTCTGGGGTACCGCCACATCCGCTCACCAAATCGAAGGCTCGCCGCTGGCTGACGGCGCGGGCCCGAGCATCTGGACCCGCTTTGCCCATACCCCCGGCATGGTAGTCAACGATCAACACGGCGATGTCGCCTGCGATCACTACCGGCGCTGGCGCGAGGATGTGGCGTTGATGCGCGAGTTGGGCATGCGCGCCTATCGCTTCAGTGTGTCCTGGTCGCGGATCTTGCCAGAAGGCAGCGGGCGAGTGAACCAGGCGGGACTGGACTTCTATTCGCGTCTGATCGATACGTTGCTTGCCAACGTTATCGAACCGCTGCGCACGCTCTATCTCTGGGATCTCCCGGCTGCACTCGACGACCGCGGCGGCTGGCTCAACCGCGACTGCGCTGACTGGTTTTCCGACTATGCCAGCGTGCTGTTTCGTGCGCTGGATGGGCGCGTGCGCAAATGGGTCACGCTCAACGAACCGTGGGTGATTACTGACGGCGGTTATTTACACGGTGCGCTCGCTCCAGGTCATCGCAATCGCTACCAGGCCCCGATCGCCAGTCATCATCTGATGCGCGCACACGGCGCCGCGGTACAGGCTTATCGCGCCCAGGGCGCGCACGAGATCGGTCTTGTGGTGAATATCGAACCCAAATATCCTGCAAGTGATTCGGCTGCGGACATCTCGGCAACAGCTCGCGCTCATGCGTATATGAATGAGCAATATCTGCATCCTGCGTTGCTCGGTCATTATCCAGCGGAATTGCAGCAGATCTTCGGTGATGCATGGCCGGAATGGCCGGAGGCGGATTTCGAATTGATCCGTCAACGCATGGATTTCATCGGCATCAACTACTACACGCGCAGTGTCGTGAGCCACGCACAGACCTATCCGCTCGATGCACAAGCGGTCCCTCAACAAGGCGCCGTTTATACCGAAACCGGCTGGGAGGTATTTCCCCAGGGATTGACCGACACGCTGACCTGGTTCAAGCGCACCTATGGCGACATGCCGATCTACATCACCGAAAATGGCGCCGCCTTCCCTGATCCGGATCAGCTCGAAGATGACATGGTGCACGACAGACTACGTGTGGATTACCTGCGTAGCCACCTGCGCGCTGTACTCGATGCGATCGCGCAGGGCGTGGACGTACGCGGTTATATGTTGTGGTCGTTGCTGGACAATATGGAGTGGTCTCTTGGTTACTCCAAACGCTTCGGCATCGTACATGTGGATTTCGATACGCTCGCACGCACACCCAAGGACAGTGCGCGGTTTTACAGTCAGGTGATAGCAAGCAACGGCGCGGTATTGCAGCCTCAGACTGACCATGAAGATATAACCAGATCCTAAACGATGATTTCCGCAGCGCTGTCATATCCGTTTCACTGTAATTTCTTATAGCGCACCATGATCGACACTTTGCTTTTATTCGGCGCCACCGGCGATCTCGCCCAGCGCTATCTGTTTCCCTCGCTCGCACATCTGCTGCGCGACCGGCTATTGCCTGATGATTTTCGCATCGTCGCAATCGGCCGAACTGAACACGATGATGCCGGTTTCTCCGCCTGGTTGCGCAGCCGTGTTACCGCTGCGCACGAACAGGACGCGCTCGATGCTCTGCTGCGCAGAACTCGCTACCACGCACTGGACCTCAACGACACCCAGGCAGTCGGCGCAGCACTGGCAGATTACGCCGACCGTCCTAGCGTCAGTTATCTGTCCACCCCGCCTGATCTGTTCGCCAGCACCTGCCGTGGACTGAAAACCGCCGGACTGCTCGAGCCTCCCTCACGTCTGGTGCTGGAAAAACCGATCGGTCACGACTTGGCGTCGGCGCTTGAGATCGACGCCACGCTCAAAGCCAATCTGGATGAGACGCGAATCTTTCGCATCGATCATTATCTGGGCAAAGCGCCGGTACAGAATTTGCTTGCGCTGCGCTTCGGCAACGCGATGCTTGAAGCCGTCTGGCACAACCGCTGGATCGAATCTGTGCATATTCTGGTAGCCGAGACCACCGGCGTCGACGGGCGCGAGGACTACTACGCCGGCTATGGCGCGTTGCGCGACATGGTGCAGAATCACATGCTGCAGTTGCTGGCATTGATCGCGATGGAGCCGCCCGGGGCGCTGGATGCAGATAGCACCCGTGACGAAAAGCGAAAGGTGCTACGTGCGCTGCGCCCGATGCGCTCGTGCGATGTCGACCGTGACAGCGTACGCGGTCGTTACCAGGCCGGCGTCGTTGGCGGTCACGCCGTACCTGGCTTTGCTTTTACCGGAGAAGTCGAGACGTTTGTCGCTCTGCGCGCCTGGATTGATAACTGGCGTTGGACCGGCGTCCCGTTTTATCTGGTCACCGGCAAGCGCCTGGCCACACGCAACACAGAAGTGGTCGTGACGTTCAAACAGGTGACACATTGGATATTCGATCGCCCGCAGCGTACGCAGGCGCTTCCTAACCGACTGTCGATGCGGCTACAACCCAGGGAAACGATTGAACTGGATCTGATGGGCAGCTTGGCAGCGCCGGAATTCGGCGGCATGGAATTGCAACCACTGGAATTGGACTTGAGCATGTCCCAGCCGCAACGCCGCATTGCCTACGAACGTCTGCTGTTGGATGCACTTGGCGGCAATCAGACCTTGTTCGTGCGTGATGACGAAGTCGCAGCTGCCTGGCGCTGGGTCGATAGCATCAGCCAGGCTTGGAGCCAGTGCAAAAGCCCGATCGAGCACTATCCCGCCGGCTCCTGGGGTCCGAGCCGGGCGCACGATTTTTTACCGCAGGATATCGATGGTGTTAGCTGACTCATGAGCGCAGATCACGTTCTACTTGGAGACATCGGCGGCACCAATGCCCGATTCGCGCTGGCTGACGTGACCGCCTCCTCACCACTGCTGTCAGACAGCGTGCGGGTCTACAAGGTGAATGATTTTTCATCGTTGCCTGATGCCGCCTCCCGCTATCTGCAGGATGTCGGCGATCAAGTACAGCGGGCGGTGATCGCCGTCGCCGGCCGTGTTGACGGTGATGAAGCACGAATCACCAATTTCCCCTGGGTCATTTCCGTCCCACGCACCTGCCAGGCACTAGGACTCCAGCGCATGCGCCTGGTCAACGATTTTACCGCGCAGTCGATGGCGGTATTGGCGCTGCAGCACGCGGATGTGGTTGAGATCGGCGGCATACCATGGCCGGGCAAACGTGGCGAACACGGCAACGATCGCTCCTACGCGGTGATCGGTCCCGGCACCGGTCTGGGCGTGGGTGGGCTGCTCATTCGCGAACGCCGGCCATATCCGTTGGCGACCGAAGGCGGCCATGTGGATTTCGCGCCAGGCAACCCGACAGAGATCGCGATCCTGCAGCAGCTCTCGCAGGAGTTTGGCCGTGTGTCTGTCGAACGCCTGATCAGCGGGATGGGCCTGGTCAATATTCATCGGGCGCTTAGCCAAATCGCCGGTGTTGATCCTGGACCGATGCAACCACGCGACGTAACCGAAGGTGCCAGTGCCGGCGATCCGCGTTGCATGCGCGCTGTGGACATATTCTGCGCAGTTTTCGGCGCCGCTGCGGGTGATCTGGTACTGTCGCTAGGCGCATGGGATGGCGTGTTTTTGACCGGCGGACTGGTACCCAAACTGCTTGACGTGCTGCGGCATTCACCGTTCAGAGCGCGGTTTGAACACAAAGGCCGTTTTTCGTCGGCCATGGCAAAGATCCCAACCTTGGCAGTCGTGCATCCGCAGCCCGGTCTGCTCGGCGCTGCGGTGCTGGCGATGCAAGACACTGCTGAGCAACCCGCCATAAACAATATGGAGAAGCGCAAATGACCGGCATCGGCGCGACTCAAGACACGACGCAATGCGCCTCCACCTTCGCCAATGGCCGCGTGCAGTTTCATAGCCATCCCGATCCAGACACTTGGCGTACTGTTGCCGCAGCAGACATCGCCGACGCGCTGCGGCACGCATTGCGTGTACACGAACGTGCACGACTGCTGCTCTCAGGCGGCGGCACACCAGCGCCGGTCTATCGCAGCCTTGCGCAGGCCGACCTCGATTGGCAGCGGGTTGACGTGGCTCTGGTCGACGAGCGCTGGTTGCAGCCTGACGATCCCGATAGCAATGCGCGCCTTGTGCGTGAAAACCTGCTGCGCGACCGCGCTACCGACGCTAACTTCCAGGCCCTGACCCGCGCCGGTCAGACCATCGATGATGCGGTGCGCAGCGCCAATCTGCACGCACATCACGCCGCCAACGTGGTCGTGCTGGGAATGGGCGAAGACGGTCATACTGCGTCGCTGTTTCCACGCATGCTCGATCTTGACATCGCCGTGCGAGCGTCCAGTGCCTACGTTGCTGTGGATGCCAGCGGCTGCCCGGGCGCAGGCCGCTATTCCCGGCGCATCAGCCTCACTCCTTACGGGCTGGCACCCGCGCGCACGCGCTTGTTACTGATCTGTGGCCAACTCAAGCGGACCGTGTTCGAACGCGCCGTCAACGGCAACGATGTGCTTGAGCTGCCGATTCGCTTGGCGTTCACCACGCCCGGTGCGATCTTGCAAGTCCATTGGACCCCTTGAAATCAGCAGCGTGCGCAAAGACCTGTGAGGTAAGTCAATTCATGAGTCGTGACACGCGTCATCGCGATTTACCCGCTCCTGTTCGCCGCCTCGCATTCTTCCGCTCTTTGCTCGAACCCATTCTGCTTGAACCTATTCTGCTCGAATCTACTATCCCCATGCCATGCCTCTAGATCGCCGGATCGCAGCCATTACGCAACGCATCCGCGAGCGCAGCCGACAATCACGTGCCGCGTACCTGCAGGCGCTTGATCGCGCAAGCTGCCGCGAGCCCAATCGCAGTCATCTGAGTTGCGGCAATCTTGCGCATGTGTCGGCCGCAGCCGGCACGGACAAGGCTAGGCTCAACCGCGGACCCAGCCCCAACCTTGCGATCGTCACCGCCTACAACGACATGCTGTCGGCCCACCAGCCATACGAAAGCTATCCTGAGTTCATTCGCACGCATGCGCGCACGCTCGATGCCACCGCACAAGTTGCCGGTGGCGTGCCTGCGATGTGCGATGGCGTAACCCAGGGCCGCCCAGGGATGGAGTTGTCGCTGTTCTCACGCGATGTCGTCGCGCAGGCCACCGCGATCGCACTTACCCATGATGCCTACGATAGTGCGGTGTATCTGGGGATTTGCGACAAAATCGTTCCAGGATTGTTGCTAGGTGCGTTAGCGTTTGGCCACTTGCCTGCGGTGTTTGTGCCCGGTGGCCCGATGCCATCGGGCCTGCCCAACAAGCGCAAAGCCGAAGTACGCGAGCGCTATGCCGCCGGCAAGGCCACGCGCGAGGAATTACTAGAAGCAGAATCAGCCAGCTATCACGCACCCGGCACCTGCACCTTTTATGGCACCGCAAACTCCAACCAGGTATTGCTCGAGGCGATGGGACTGCAGCTCCCGGGTTCGTCATTTGCACCGCCGGGTACACCACTGCGCGCCGCACTCACCCGCGCGGCCGTCGAGCGGGCGCTGCGCATCACCGCGCTCGGCAGCGACTATCGCCCCATCGGACGCCTGGTCGACGAACGCACGATGGTCAATGCCATTGCCGCGTTGGCTGCGACCGGCGGTTCGACCAATCACACCATCCACTTTGTCGCAGTAGCCCGCGCTGCCGGTATCTTGCTGACTTGGGAGGATATCGACGCGATTTCGCAGGCGGTGCCGCTGTTGGCGCGGGTGTATCCAAATGGCGAAGCGGACGTGAATCGATTTCATGACGTCGGCGGTACCGCGTTCGTGTTCCGTGAACTGCTCGATGCGGGGTTGATGCACGAGGATATCCCCACCATCGTATCGGGAGGGATGCGCGCTTACGCCGACCGTCCATTACTGGACAATCACGCAGCCGAGACTGAGCAGGAGCGCGTCTTCGAGAAGCGCGCCTTCGAGGAGCGCGCCTTCGAGGAGCACGCCGTCGAGGAGCACGCCGTCGAAAAGCGGCTCGCCCAAGATCGCCTTGTCTACGCACCATGTCCCGCGACATCGCAAGATCCGGCTGTGCTGCGGCCAGCATCGGATCCATTCGAAGCTCATGGTGGTCTGCGCCTGGTGGCGGGAAATCTGGGTCGCGGTCTGATCAAATTATCGGCGATCAAACCCGAGTTCCGCAGCATCACCGCACCGGCCGTGGTGGTCGACAACCCGCAGGCGCTTAATCAATTGCACGCCTCCGGCGCGCTGCCGCAGGACTTTGTCGCGGTGGTGCGCTTTCAAGGCCCGCATGCCAACGGCATGCCTGAAATGCATTCGCTTACACCACTGTTGGGCATGCTGCAAAACCAAGGAAGACGCGTCGCATTGGTCACCGATGGGCGTCTGTCCGGCGCCTCAGGCAAGATACCCGCCGCGATCCACATGACCCCTGAAGCCAAGCGTGGCGGACCGTTGGCAAAACTGCGCGAGGGCGATCTGATCCGCCTAGACGGTGAAGCGGGCGTGCTCGAAGTTCTGGTCGACGCCGCGCATTGGTCGGCCCGAGTCGCAGCACGCAACACCACTCCCCCCGCAATGGATCTTGGCCGCAATCTGTTTGCGGTCAATCGCATGATGGCCACGCCTGCCGATGAAGGCGCGCTGTCGATCTCCTACTACACGCTGGAACAAAATGACAGCCAACCCGCGCCTGACTACGATGCGGAGTACCTGCTTGGCGATAAACTCGAAGCCGTCACCGCCCCACACGAAGCCAAGGACGCCTAAACGATGCCGGACACATTCGAACAACGTCAACAGCGCGCGCAGTCTCTACTGACTACCGCGGGAATTCTGCCGGTGCTGACCGTCGACAGCGTCGAACTTGCACTTAGCGCAGCGAAAGCGCTGGCCGACGGGGGGCTTTTGACTATCGAACTGGTACTGCGCACACCCGCGTCATTGAACGCATTGGCCGCGATCAAAGACGCAATGCCCGATCTAAAAGTCGGCGCAGGTACCGTGCTGGCGCCGGCGCAGGTCGATGCGGTGGAAGAACTGGGTGCCGACTTCATCGTCACACCGGGCGTTTCTCCACATTTGCTCGACGCACTGATCGCTTCCAGCCTGCCGATCATCCCAGGCGCGGCTACTCCCAGCGAGTTGCTGACGCTGGCCGAACGCGGCATCCGCGTCGCCAAACTATTCCCTGCTGCCAACCTCGGCGGCCCCGGCTACATCAAAGCACTGGCCGGCCCATTGCCCGATATGAAGCTCTGCGCCAACGGCGGTATCGACGAGACCTCGGCCCCGGATTACCTGGCATTGCCCAACGTGCTCTGCGTTGGCGGATCTTGGATGGTGCCGAGCAAGTGGCTGGCCGGTGGCGATATGGATGCCATTCGCACAGCCGCTGGCGATGCTGCACGCATCGCCGCTGATCGCAAGACTTAGCGCCTATTCGAGCGCGTATTCGAGCGCGCATTCGCCAATTCCAAGTCCACCGAACCAGTCCCGCCCGCTCAACTGCATGTGCCAGGATCAGCCCTTTAGACTACCCAGCAGCAGCCCCTGAATGTAATAACGCTGCAGTAGCACGAACATCAGCAAGACCGGCAGCACGGTCACTACTGCACCGGCCATCATCATTTCGATATCCATCGCGTACTCGCGCGCGAGCGAGGCCAAGGCGACAGGTAATGTGTAGTTCTCCTGATCGCTGAGTACGATCAATGGCCACATGAAATCATTCCAGACGGCCATGTAGGTAAACACCGCCAACGTCGCCAATATTGGCTTGAGCAGCGGCAGAATGATGGTAAAAAAGATACGTAGCTCGCCGGCGCCATCCAGGCGCGCAGCTTCGATCAACTCATCGGGGATGTTGCGTGCGTACTGGCGCACCAGAAAAATGCCAAATACCGAGGCCAGCGCGGGGATCACCACGCCGGCAAGGCTATTCACCAGGCCCAGCTCGCGCATCAACAGAAACAACGGCAGCATCGCGACCTGTGTCGGCACTACCAATGCCGCCAGCAGCAACCGAAAGAGTCGCTCGCGGCCGGCAAAGCGCAGCTTGGCAAATGCATAACCCGCCATTGCGTTGAGTAATAGCGATACCAGGGTGACCGAAGATGACACCAGCACGCTGTTGAGGAAATAGCGGCCCATGCCCATGCGCTGGAACAACTCACGATAGGCCTGCAATGTTGGTTCACCCGGCATTAGTGGTGGCGGAACTGTATTGGCCTGTCCTGCTGGCATTAACGAGACCGAGACCATCCAAGCTAGCGGCGCCAAGCTCAGCACTGCCATGATCACCAAGCCGCCATTGACCAACCACATCAACCAGCGCGAATCGCCGACGTCAGCGCGCTCAGCAGCATTCATATCGCGCCCCGCTTGCGGCCCAGCCAGATCAATAAGCTGGTGGCCACCAGGATCACCAAGAACAGCACGAACGCCACCGCAGAGGCGCGCCCCAATGTCCACCACTTGAAACCTTCCTCGAACATGAAATACAACACGCTGACAGTGCTTTGCAGCGGATCACCGCGGGTCATGACATAAGGCTCCGCGAACAACTGAAAGTAGCCGGACACCGTGATCACGGCCACGACCAGCACGACCGGTCCAAGTTGCGGCAAGGTGATATAGCGGAACTGCTGCCATTTGCTCGCACCATCGATCCGCGCTGCCTCGTACAGATCGCGTGGGATCGCCTGCAAACCGGCCAGCAAGATGATCATGTTGTAGCCAAAATTTTTCCAAACCGCGAACATGATGATTGTCGGCATCGCCCAGTTCACATCGCCAAACCAATCCACAGGACCCAAACCGACCCCACCTAGCGCCCAGTTCACCAAACCGTAGTCGGTGTGGAACAGATAGCGCCAAATCACCGCCACCGCTACTAGGGTTGTGACCACCGGCGCAAACATCACCGTGCGAAACAGCCAGCGCCAGCGTGCGACAGGAGCATTGAGCAACAATGCCGCACCCAGCGAAACCGCAATCGACAGTGGCACGCCCACCAGCACGAAATAACTGGTGTTACCTAGGGCCTTCCAGAACATCGGCGTGCGCAGGAGATCCAGATAATTGCCCAGCGCGACGAAGCGCAGATTGCGGATATCGGCCAAGGCATACAAATCGAAATCGGTCAGACTCAGTGCCAATGCTGCCAGCACCGGCAGCAAGAAAAATATTCCAAGCACCATCAGTGCCGGCGCGGCGAAAACCCAGCCGGTCATGCGCACCCGCATTACCCTTGTTGCCGCCATGAACAATCATGCCAGTCACTAACCGGTTGCCCATTACCTGCACCGCGCCAGCGCGCGCAGGGGCAAGTTGCTTGCCCATGGGCGATCATTCACGCGCCTGTCGTTGTTGGACCCAGCGCCGTTTCGCCAGGATCTGATCCACGCGCGCATCCAACTCGCGCACCGCCTGATCCTGCCCTTGCCCACCACGCACCACTCGCTCGCTGGCCAAGCGCATCTGCTGCGCGATCTGCTCCCACTCCAGCACTCTGGGTGTCGCCCTGACACGTTCGAGCTGGTCGCGAAACGGCTGCGCCAAAGGATCGTCACGCAGTGCAGCGCTTTGCCATGCGCTGCGCCGTGGTGGCAGATTACCGATCAGTGCGTAAAAGCGCTGCTGCGTCTGCGGACGCGATAAAAACTCGATCAGCTTCCATGCCGCCTGCTTGCGTTGTGAACGCTGAAACACCACCAGACTGGTACCGCCAGCGATCCCGGCGCCAGGCCCTTGCGGCCCCGGCAGCGCCATCGTGCCCCATTGGTCCTGCAACGCAGCTGGGGCGGCGGCGCGGAATTCACGGATATTCCAAGGTCCGGACAGATAAAAAGCAAAACGGCCGCGGAAAAATTCCTCCCACACATTAGCGATCTGGGTTTCCGACACCCGCGGCGCCCAGCCTTTGGCAAAGATATCCGCATACAAGGCCAAGGCTGCGCGAAAACTCGATGCGCTGAAGTTGCCGTAGCCATCCCCGTTGCGCAGTAGTGGATCATCGCCTTGTAGGACCAGTGATAACTGCGGTTCGAATTCATTGAGCAGCAACAAGATCGCGTACCGATCCTCACCGACCGCTTTTTGTACCTGAGCCAGGACTTCGCGCCATTCTTGCCAGGTGCGCGGCGCACGCGTTACTCCTGCCTGGCGCAGGATGTCCTTGCGATAAAACAACAGCCGCGTGTCCACATACCAGGGCACCCCATAGAGTTGTCCTTCAATCTGGTTGGTGTTCCAGATGCCCGGGAAATAGTCGCTCTGAGTGACCACTTGCGAACGATCGACATAGGACTGCAATGGGGTCAACGCACCCAGATAGGCGAACTCGGGAATCCAGGTGTTACCCAATTGGCACAAATCCGGTAGCGCATCAGCGGCAAATGCGGCCAGCAGCTTCTCGTGCGCTGCACTCCACGGTATCGCTTGCACCTGTACCCGAATCCCCGGATTCTCGCGCTCGAATTCGTGCAACAGTTCGGTCACTACCTCCGCCTCGCGGCCCATTGCCCAGAAGCGCAGTACGGTGGTATTGCCTTTATCGCGACAACCGGCCACCAGTACCAGTAATACTGCGATCAAAACCAAGCGCAGCGGCAATCCTTTCTGGCACAACGGTCGGCGCATGGTGATCGGTTATTCCGGTGGATCGGAAGCATGCGGCTGGGCCGGTGGCGGCTTGTCTTCTTTCGCACCGCGTGCCTGCACCGCGGCGGCCTCCTGCGCTGCAACCGCCTTTGGATCGGGTGGTCCGGACGTCTTCGGCTCGCCCGGCCCCGCCAACCAGCCACCGGTAAAACCCGCCCGTTCCAACCCTTTGCGAATATAGGGATTGCGCTTCATCACGTTCCAGACAAATTCATTGCGGTAATTGGCAATCATAGTCAGGATCGGCCCTTGATCGATACCGAGATAATCGCTGGCCACCCAACCACCACCTGGCACCAGGCGCCCAGTTTTTAACGGCACATCCTGGTAGCTGAAGCTCGGATTGAACGCATCCAAGAATCCATAACTGGAGTACAGATACTCGCCGTAACGCTCGAACATCGCTTCTGTCGCCGGGATCACGATCTCCGGCGCGAACGGCAATGATGCGATCGCCGCGGTCGGCGCAATGGTTCCGTCGTCATAAGCGTCAAACAACCCAGCGCCACGCGCACTGTACTGACGAAACTGTCTCTGCTGGCCTTGGTAATCCTGGACAGTGCGCTGCGGTCCGTCGCTGGCGGTCAAGCCCCAGATGTCCTCACCATAATCTTTCCATTGCATCGGGTTTTCGATCGCATAGGCGCGCTGGGCATAGGTCGCGCGACGGCTGTTTTCGAAATAATCGATTCCGCGATTTTTAGTGTACTCGTCACGGATACCACGGAAGTCGATCCACACGTGGCTATATTGATGGCCGAAATGCGGGGCAAAGCTTAGATATTCCTGACCATGAAACACACCCCAACTGGCACCATAGGTGCGCGTCCACGCCTGCCATGCATCAGGCTCCAGCGGATGGGTCGGTGAACCCAGCGCCAGGACGTACAGCAACATCGCCTC
>Ga0153982_1000305_pt1 | contig 13836 bp, 16 predicted proteins | sample TSGA066MetaG_FD_104743 | JGI IMG/M metagenome (GOLD analysis project Ga0153982, IMG submission 104743) | Attine ant fungus gardens microbial communities from Georgia, USA - TSGA066 MetaG | ecosystem: Host-associated > Fungi > Mycelium > Unclassified | place: USA: Georgia, Alexander Wildlife...
GGCTCCGACCCAGAGCACGCGATCCCAACCTGTGGCGAGGCTGTGGTGCGTTTGATGGGTGGCGATAATGCTGGCAGTGCTGACGCCGATCGAGGCGCCGAGATAGCGAGCGGTGTTGTTAGCGGCGGTACCGGTTGCAGTGTGCGCGGCAGGCACCGTCGCGACGGCTGCCCGCGCAAGTCCGGTATTGAGCAGGCCACTGGCCAGACCAGCCAACGCAAGTCCTGGCCATAGACCGATCACCGCGGCCGGTGCCGTCGTCATCAGCGCGATACCGATCGCCACTCCGATCAATCCAACGACCAGTTGCGTGGTGGCCGATATTTTGGTTTTGTGTCGGGCCAGCACCAGCGCGGCCACCGCACTGGTTGCGGACCAGGCAGCCATCAGCGCGCCGGCATGCAGGGTGGATACGCCCAGCTCGGTTACGAAATAGGTTCCAGAAAAAGACATCACCGCGATCACCCCTGCGCCGGTGCCGAATCCTGCCGTGGTAGCGGCCAGAAACGGACGGTGGGCGAACAAGCCCGGCGCGATCAGGCGCCGTTTGCCCAGGCGTTGGCTCAATACCAGGGCTAGCAACATCACTGCCGCCACTGCTGCCCAGGTTCTGGCGTCGTCAATGTCGGTGCGTACCGATACGATGCCAGTGATCAAGCTCAGCAAAAAACCCAGCAGTAACACCAATCCGAGCTGGTCGAGTCGTCGCGTCTGATCGCCGAACGCATCGGCCTGATTTTGAACGACGCGTTCGTGATAGATGCGTTCTTGATAGAGCCGTGCTTGATAGAGCCGTGCATGAAGGATCCGTTGCCCGCCGATCCAAATCGCCAATCCACCCAATGCCAACAGGAGGTAGAAACCGCGCCAAGTGTCGAAGAAAGGCTCGCGCGGCAGAAACGTTGGCGTCGATGCGGCCGCAGGGCCAGCCGCTAGATCCAGCATCCCGGTTATCAGCGGCCCGAGCGCAATGCCGGCGCCCATCGCAGTGCTCCACCATGTCGCGGTCGATGACCGCTGCCACGCGTGCTCGCTCACGGACGCGACCAAACCCAAACTGGTCGCGATCATTCCCGCGGCGCCCAGGCCGGTGACCAATCGTGCGATCACGAACACCACCATATCGGTGGCTAGCGCGCAGCCGAGGTTGGCGAGCGCAAACACGATCGCACCCGCCAGGAATACCCGTTTGCGCCCGATCTGATCAGCCAGGACCCCGATCGCCAGTAACGTCCCTGCCAAGCCGGTACTCATCGATGCCAGCATCCACGTCGTACCCGCCGGGCTCGCGGCTAGCGCCTGGGACAAGGTCACCGCGTTGCCCAGCAGCCCGGCATACGCCAGCATCGCCAGGAAGGTGCTGGCGCTGCTCACTATCAGCACAGCCCGGTAGGCGCCGTGCGCTGTTGACTGGGCCGAACTCGTCATTGGAAATCATGCAGCAGCACGACACCCCACAGACCTTGCACTATGTCGATCCACCTTGTTGTCATCATCAAATGAAAACCCGGAGCAGCATCGACTGTCCGCAATCGTGCGCTACCAATTGGCAAGTTCGCCGGGCGGCTAACCAGGGTCCGGGCGCCGGTGACGACGCCAGTTGCAGAAAGGATAGGACTTCCGACCTACAAATCGCTCACGAGCTACATGAAGATGTGCTTGGCGACAAGCAAATGCATCATGTCGTCGAGAGGCCTAAGACTTATCGCAAAATTGCTTGCGTAGCAGAAGTATCGCGGAAACCTGCACAAAATCGAGAAAATTCTCGGGATGAAACTCCCAGCGATTCAACAGCCGCCGCTGGTGCTTGATTCATGCGAAGGATCGCTCAACGATCCATCAGCGCTTGTAGCGACGTAGCTGGCGACCGTCCTGGGTGTTGGGCTTTTTTCGGTTCTTGCGGTGCGGCGACACCATTTCGACGCCTTCGAAGTTGGGCATGGGTATCGTCTTGCGCTCAACGCCGCTGGAGGGGAACCCAATAGATATAGGTCAGCCCCATGATCAGTAAGGCCAAAGCATCGAGCATCAGAATCATGGGCAAGTAACGAATATTGACCTTTGCGATCAGGGGAGCGGATGCGACGACCAGCAGGCCAGGCAATAAAGCCAGCCAGGCTTTGCCGATGGTCACGCCGATCCTGCCGCCACACGCGCGGCAGGCGATGCTGGCCGAGGGACCCAGCAACAGCTTACGTCCGGACGATAAGGCAAGTTGTCCGCAATGCGGGCAGCGCTTAGCCGCCATGATTGGCTACCAGCCAATTCACCTCTGAGGTTTCCTCCACATAAGCGGCGAATTTGCTTCGCACGGTCCCGTTTGCGAACGCGTTTACTCTGGCAATGACTGCTTCGCGCTCATAGTCCGCCGCGAGTACCACGGTTGGCTGATCACCTCCAGCTAGATCAGGCACAATCAATCGGTCGCGATTGCCGGCGCGCACTGGTCATTGCTAACGAGGCCGGCGATCGCCGACATCGTCGACAAGAGCGTCAGCGGCCGAGTTTGTTCAGTTCGCCGTAGCCGAGCGCTTGGGTCGATGCAGGCAACGGCTGCCCTGACCGGTACCGCTCTCCGAGTTCGAGTGCCTTGGAATACGCCGCCTCCGCGAGATCCCTGTCGGCATTCCCAGTGGCTCCACAGCCTGCAATGCCGCTCCACGCAGCGTCAGCTGCACTTGATCGTCATTCAACTCAGCCTTAAAGCACTCCCGTTAGCTGTTTCGGTCATACTCGGCTTCCTTTGCTCATGAATACTAATTTTGAAAATTTCCGCAACTGCAGTGGGCGGCCGCGCGCGCATGAATAATCTTGAACTTCAAGCCGCGCGCAAGCTGCTTTTTCTAGACATCACGGAAGCCGCCGAACTGATCGGCGGCGCATCGCCACGCGCATGGCGATTCTGGGAAATTGGCGAGCGCAGTGTGCCCGACGATGTTTCAGAACGGATCACGGAACTACTCGACATACGCGACGAGATGATTACTTCAGTGGTTGCGGCTGTGGAAAAAGGCGAAGAATCGAAGGTCCCGTACGCAATTACTTACGATCGCTTCAAAGCGCGCTATCCACATTCCGATCGCGCGCGATGGCGACTCGTGCAATCTGTCGCAGCTGAGATCTGCGCGCGAGGCATCGCAACACTGATTGACGAGGAGGATGCCGACGAATCTCGCGGCGCTATTCGTTTGATGGACGGCGATGGCGCTGGATCAAGCGCACGAGCGCGGAGCTTCCTTCGACGGCCGGCCTCGTGAGGCTTCCCGGCTGTTGCTGCTGGCTGCGCGGCCCTGGAGGCCGGCGTCGGACCCATCGTAGAGAACTCGGACTGATCTCTGCATCAGCGCTGTAATGCTCAGCAGTTTGAACGGCGAGCGTAAACCGTGCATAATTCGTGCGTATCTTGCTGGCACATCTCTTTCGTTTGGAGCCTGCGCATGAATGCCGTCCCGCGCAGTCTTGCCGAAACTTTCCGAGAACCTGATCGCGCTTACCTGTCGCCCCGCCGCATCGGCAACGCGCTAGGTTTACAGATACAGAGTGTGGCCGAGCGGGCGCGGGTGAGCCGTAATACACCGGCGGCGCGGCCACAGAACGAAAACTTACAGCGCTACTTGCGCGAAGTGGTGCGTGTCTTGGCGGCGGCCGAGGGCGTGATCGCAGGAGACCGTAACCGCGCCATCTTCTGGTTCATGAATGAGCCGCTACAAGACTTTGATTACCAAACACCCGATTCCTTGGTGCAGGCAGGTAAAGCTCAGGTTGTGATTGATTACATCGAGTCGATTGCCGGCGGCGCGACAGGATGATTCTGCGCGACCTTGGCGATGAGGAAGCGCTTTACCGCTTCATTGTCCCGCGCTGGTCGCACGCACCGACGTCAGGTGCCGGCGCTGCGATCAAAGGTGGCCGATCCAACCGACCAGGATTGTAAGCGCTTTACCTCTCACAAACCGCCGAAACGGCCGCAGAGGAATATCGACTGCATGCACGCCTGCTGCCGCCGGGAATACTCGTCACATTCCTTGTCAGCCGCCTGCGGGTGATCGATTTTTCCGCAAGGTACGATGCCGGTCAGTGGGACCCCCTGTGGGCCGACTACGCCTGCAATTGGCGGCAACTTGCTTTCGACCAAGGCGTTGAGCCGGCCAGTTGGGTCTTGGGGGACTTGGCGCTCGATGCCGGTGCGGCTGGCATCTTGTTCCCGTCGACGGTTTGCGCCGGTGGAACGAACCTGGTGCTGTTCAATTCAAGTACCTTGCCTCCGGAGACTCTGCGTGTACATGATCCGAAAGGGGATCTGCCGCGCGATAGCGCGTCTTGGCCTACAGCCTGATTTTCAGATGCAGATAGCGTGTGCTAGCCGTGATGGATTGCGAGCCGGCGGCGCTGATTGCAAGCCCAGTTGCACTTGTTCTGCGATGATCTTTTCCGTAATTTGTCTTGGGTCTGTGGATCAGACTGCGAGTACGCTTTTTTTGAGCAACTCGACCTGTTCCTGCGGCGTACCGCCTGATTCCATGATCTCAAAGATCTCCTTCGCCGTAGCGACAGGCTCGGGATTCAACGTCACCTCAACGCTATTCTCGCGAATCAGTTTCGCTGCCTGCGCCAGCAGATCGTCGGCATTGATACCTTGCTCAGTAATGCCGCCGACTTTGTCGACGTACGCCTGCAGATTGCCGTAGGCAGCGATCTGCTGGGTGTCGGTTGCCTTTGCTGCGATCACCCGATCCACCGCATTGACCACGCGCGGGTCCTAGCGCAGCACTGAGTTGTTCGCGTCCGCCAACACCTGCGTGGCTTTAAGCGGCAGCGCCTCTGCAACTTCCGTGGTTCGTAGTCGTGGTGTCAGGATGAAACCAACCTCAAGCAGACCATGCGCTACATACTGATTATCTGCAACGACCCCACGGGTGAGTCCTACGATGCCGAGTAGGATGACGCCAGGGACTGGACTGAGGCTCTGCAGGCCTCGGGCTCTAATGTGCTTGGTGATCGGTTGCAGCCGGTGGAAGACGCGACGACGGTGCGAGTGCGAGGCGGGGGAGCGCATCGTGGCCGACGGACCGTTTACTGAGAGCTGCGAGTGTATCGCGGGCTTCGAAATCCCAGAAGCCGACACCTCAACTTGGCGATCGCGATCGCCGCTGCGCATCCCATGGCGCGGTTCGGCTTGTGGAGGTGCGACCGGTGTGGGCCTGGTAAGTCACAGCGGAGTCTGCTGCCGCGACCTGCGAGCGACGCCGCGCACATTGAGGCGTTGAAACACAACGGAGTTAGGTAGGTATTGTGTATTCGAGTACGAGGTTGCCGCCGGGGAACCGCTCCAGTGTGGTGAGTTCAACAGACACGAGTTTCGAATCGGCATAGGGAGTGCCAGCGCCGAGCAGCACCGGGACGGTTCGAATGCGCAGCAGGTCAACTAGCCGAGCACGAAGGAACTGTCGGCACACTGACAGACTTCCCCAGATCACGACTCGGCCGGTGTGCTCCTGTGCGATGCGTCTGGCGCAGTCCGCGGGCGAGCCTTTTAGGATCATGCATTCCTGGTCGTCGCCCCAAGGCGCGCTCTCTAGTGCGTCGGATAGGACGTACTTGGGAAGTGAGTTGATGTAACCGGCGGCGTTGATCTCATCGCTGGACACAGTTGGCCAGAAAGCCGAGAACATCTCGTAGGTTTTGCGGCCGAGGAGGATCGCTTCCAGGCCCGCGAGGAAAGCGTCCTGCGATGGATTCGTTTCCTCCAAATCGCCTGCGTCACCGAACCAGCCTATGTCACCGTTTTTGTCGGTCGCGTATCCGTCGGCGCTGGTGATCAGATCAATCACGAATTCCGTCATGGTTCCTCACAGTCAGAGTCGGCACCTTTGCACACTAATTTTCCTGACGCCGTCAATCTCATTTTGCGGCTCGGGGCGCAATAGGCCGCAATTCGCAATGCGTCATATGTCGACGGACTTTTTGCCCAATGAGTGGACGCTGCTTTATGGAAACTAGCTGGCTGCGTCTCATGATCCAGGCGTTACTGATTGGCTGGACGCCGGGCGGGGTCGAGGCGCCCAATCAGGCCAAAGCCACTCAGAATATGCGCCCAACACACAGTGAAGATAAAGTAACGACAGTTTCACTTCCACTATCACCGGCAAGCGACAACGGAGATGCTGCAGCGGAAGCCGGAACGTTGCAAATGATCAATGGTTGCCCATATCTGGTGACGGGAACCAGCGATAAATGATTGCTTCTAGCTTTCTTGGTACTGCCAATGGAGTAGGACGCGCGCCGATCAGTGTTGATTGTGCGGGGACTCTCTTTCCTTCGCGGTCAGAAGATCGGAATTGGTGGAAGCCAAACTAGCGCTAAGAATCTGGAACGTGGTTGGGTGCAAAGGCCGGCAGAAGCGTGTCTGTTGAATTCGGTCTGGGTCACGATTGCGGTGGTCGATGAGAACGTAAATGGACCACAGCCTTAGCAGTGGATATCAAAGAGGGCGAGGATAGTCGCGATTTTCTTTGCTGAACTAGGTTGTTGGTCAGAAGAACTTGGACTCACGCAATCAGCGGCTGCATATCTGCGCGCAGGCTGATCGCCGACTTTGGGGCAGACACCACTTCAGTCCAGGCGCGGGCTAGGCGCGGGCAGACCTGGTCGACCCGACCGGGTGGGAGCAAAAACGGAATCCGCAGCCAGCGGTCAAGCCCGCCACCGGGTGCGAACACTGGCCCGGGGACCAGGCGCAGGCCATGTCGATCGGCCGCTGCGGCCAATGCGGTGGCACCGGTCTCGGGTAGTTCGCACCACACCGATAGGCCGCCGACTGGTGCACGCATCCGCCAATCCGGCAGATGCTCGGCCAACTGCGCCAGCATTCGGGATCGCCCCAGCCGCAGTGCCTGCAGATTTGCGTCGGCCAGGTCGCGACCGTGCTGGAGCAGATCGGTTGCCACCAGTTGTTCCAACACCGGCACGCCAAGGTCATAGCGCAGGCGCTGACGAACCAATTCGGCGATGAGGCCCTGGGGTGCACGCAGCCAACCGACCCGCAGGCCACCCCAAAATGTCTTGCTGAGCCCGCCAACGACGATCGCATCGGGGACGTGCACAGCCAATGAGTCTGGCATCGCGATATCCGGTTCCAGCGCCAGTTCCGCTAGGGACTCGTCGATCACCGGCACCACCCGGTTCCGTCGCAACGATGCCCCGATTCGGCTGCGCTGTTGCGCGTCCATCAGCATTCCGGTCGGATTGTGAAAATCGGGGATCAAGTAGGCCGCGCGCGCGCCGATCTGGCGGAGCAAGGTGTCGAATCCATCTGGATCCCATTCGTCGCCAGGTCGTGACTGATCCAGTGGATGGGCGACGAGACGCGCGGTGGTGCCCTGCAAACTGCCGATGACGTTCGGATAAGTGGGGCTTTCCAGCACCACTCGATCGCCAGCGCCCAGTACCGTGCGCAGCGCAAGCGTCACTGCCGACAATGCGCCGGTCGTGACCAGGATCTGGTCAGCTGTCGTGGGCAGGCCGCGGCGACGATGCCAGGCAGCAATCTGCTCGCGCAGCACCGGTAATCCGGATGGAAAGTAGCCGCTGCCTGGCAAGTAAGCGTCCAGTCGCGTCAACGCCGCAGCATAGACTGCGGCCAGCCCGGAGTTGCCCAGCGGCGCGGTGCAACTGAGGTCGATCAGATCGCTGTCGGGACTTTGCAGTCCAGCTGGCGCGAGCAGATGGTCGATCCGCCCACCTGGCACGTTCGGCAACTGCACCACGCTACCCGAACCGCGCCGGGTCGCCAGATAGCCGCGTTCGCGCAGGTCGGCATAGGCCCGGGTCACGGTGGTACGGCTGAGCGGCATCGCCCTGGTCAATTCGCGCTCGCTGGGCAATCGCGCCCCGGCTTCGATCCGGCCATCGGAAATTGCGGAGGACAGCCCTCGGCTGAGTTGCAAATAGGTGGGGTCCGCGCCGCCTTTCAGCGGTGGATTCAGGACAGTGGCTATGCGCTTGGCTGGAATGACACGCTGCATGCGACCAGTTTGGCTCAATTGGATATTTACAACAAGGCCAATTAGCGACAGCCTGTTGTATATGAACTCGCCCAAGACCGTGCTTGCTCAGCTAGGCCCCATGGCGCAACTCCGCGCAGGGCGGCTTCCTCGTCGTCTTACGCAACTCGTCGTCGGCTTACTGATTTACGGCATGTCGATGGCCATGATGGTTCTGGCGAACCTAGGCGCCATGCCTTGGGACGTATTCCATCTAGGTATGACCCAACACTTGCCGATCAGCTTCGGCACCGCGGTGATTCTGGCGTCGGTCGCGGTGTTGCTGCTCTGGATCCCATTACGCCAGGCCCCCGGTCTTGGCACGATTTTGAACGCGGTTCTAATCGGACTAGCGGCTGACCTCACTTTGGCGTTCGTCCCGGCGCCGGACTCGATGGCGATGCGGATTGGCTTCCTGTTGATCGGGGTGACTATCAATGGGCTGGCCACCGCGTTGTACATCGGCGCGCAACTCGGCCCAGGGCCGCGCGATGGGCTGATGACCGGCCTGTCACGAGTCACCGGCCGCTCAATACGATTGGTGCGCACCGGGTTGGAAGTCAGCGTGATCGTAATCGGTTGGATGCTCGGTGGCACGGTGGGTGTGGGCACCGTGCTCTATGCGCTGGCCATCGGTCCAATCGTGCAGGCGGTGTTGCCATGGACGATCGTGACCTTGCCGCAAACCAACACCGCGATGCATAAGCAGAAACCGGCTTCGTCGTTTACTGCGCAGTCGCGGGAATAACGTCGGAAACTGCGCGCCACCACAACCGATAACGTGAGCGTCGACCGGTTATGTTTTCGCGTTGGCGTTAGCAGCCCCGCGCGTTGGCGGCAGCTGGCGCAGATAGACATCGAGCATGTCCTCGATGGTCGGCAGCACATCCGGCAGGGCGTCGAGCCTGCCATCGGGCGCGAGCATCTGCGCGCCTAGATAGATTGCATAGTCGATCACCGCCAGCGCCCTGGCTTTTTCTGGGATCAGCAGCACGCCTACGCTCGCGGCCAGGGCGGTGAGGTCGCGCGCGATCAGCGCTATGCGCCGTTGATCAACTGCCTGATAGGCTTGCGCGACGACTGGGTTGGTACCGGCCCAGCGCCGGATTGCGGCTTCGATCTTGCCGTCGATCTTGGATGCTTCGCGATTCAGAATGGCGCGTCTTTGGCGGGGTTCGGGCGCGGCGGCGATCAGCCGTTCGATCTGCTCGGTGTGTTGCCTGTGCCAATCGTCCAACACGCGTGCGATGAAGCCGCGATGGCTGCCGAAGTGGTGGTAGAACGAACCGCGCGTCTTGCCGGTTTGCGCAGTCAACTTTTCGATAGTCAACCCACTATGCCCTTCCGCAACGAGGATCGCATAGGCGGCGCTGATCCAAGGTTCGGCGCCGTCGCGCTGGTACTTAGGCTGCGACTTCGTGCCTAGGACTTCAGGCTCTCCACCTGATGCTCCCAATTTCATACAGCCAACGCCCACGCGCCGCTGGCTGTGAGGATGGCGAATATCAGCCATTGCGGCAGGTCGCGGTGACGCTGCTGTTTCCATAACACGAGCGCTAAGCACCAAAGCGACAATGCTCCCGCTAGCAGCGTGGCGAAGATCGCGAGGACGCGCCCATCGGATGCGAGCGCGGCGTAAGCGTAGGCGCCGGTCATGCCGACGAGCGTGATCGATACCGCATGCCAGCAGTAGTAATGAAGAAATTTGACCTCAGGCGGCAAGTCCTTCGCAGCCAGCAGCGGAGGCACCACTTCACGTCCGCCGGCAAACACATGGATGACCGTGATCACAGCACACACCAGGGCGGGAAGCAGGAATGGGCTCATGGCATGGCGCTTTAGTGTTCTGCCGATTTGCGCAGCAGACGCTGGAGCTTTGTGCATGCCGAATGCAGCAAGGCTCGGGAATAAAGTTTGTGTAAGCCCATTAGAGCCTGGAACACTGGGCCTATCGATTCCCGGCCTGTAGCCGGGATGGTGATCGCGGTGACGGCCGATCCGAAGTACAGCTGTGTTTTCTCCTGTGCGCCGTCGTGAGCCGGCACCGTCATCAACCAGGACCGCGTTCTTTCGGTCAGATCGCACATCAGTAGTTGGTCGTCATTGCGCTCTTCAACCCGCCAGGCGGCGAAGGTCGAACGGGTCCCCGCGGCCAGCGCTCTGGCCTGATGATCGGTGGATCGCCGCCCCACCAACGCGAGCACGACGCGTTCGAGCTTGAATAAAGGCGTGGTGTAGAAGGCCTGCACATAGCCGGCCAGATCGACAGCGCCTGGCAACTCTGTGACATAACAGTCCACGTAGCCACTGCCCTTCGCGTAGCGCTGCAACAGCGCCCGATTGGGGAGGACACAAGCTCGAATGGCCATCGTGCACACCTCAAAATTCCATACCATATCTTATGGTATGGAGAACTTAAGTCCAGGGGAAGCGGTGTCAGTCCCGGCCTCCAGCACTCAGGGCGCGCCAGCGAAAATAGAGGAGCGGCGGCGATGACCCTGTGGCACTGCTCAAGCGTCCAACCCAGTCAGGGTCGCCCCGATGCGGACGTTCCTACGCCAGTCAAAATCCTGCTGGGCGATAAGGAAGTCATCGTTCCGATCAGACGGTGACCGCGATGTTGCATCCTGGCGACGCGGAACGTTGCTAGCCGCGCTCACCTAGCCAGCGCGCGGCATCGAGTGCGAAATAGGTCAGCACCGCATCGGCGCCGGCGCGTTTGATGGCAAGCAAGGTTTCCAGTACGCAGTCACGCTCGCGCAGCCAGCCATGGCCGAAAGCTGCTTTGAGCATCGCGTACTCACCGCTGACCTGGTAGGCGAATGTCGGTGCGCGGTAACGATCTTTTACTTGGCGCACGATGTCCAAATAGGGCAAGGCGGGCTTGACCATGACCATGTCGGCGCCTTCCTCCAAATCCAGCGCGACTTCGCGCAGGGCTTCTTCCGCATTGCCCGGGTCCATCTGGTAAGTGCGTTTATCGGCGCTGCCCAGTGCCGCAGCGCTGCCGACGGCGTCGCGAAACGGGCCGTAAAACACCGAGGCGTACTTGGCCGCGTAGGCGAGGATCCGCGTGTGCACGAGGCCATCGCGTTCCAACGCCTCGCGGATCGCGCCGATTCTGCCGTCCATCATGTCACTGGGCGCGACCACGTCGGCGCCGGCTTGCGCATGCGAGAGCGCTTGCTTCACCAGCGCTTGCACGCTTGCATCGTTGAGCACATAACCGTTGGCATCGATCAGACCGTCCTGGCCGTGGCTGGTGTACGGATCCAGCGCGACATCGGTGATCACGCCCAGTTCCGGGAACCGTTGTTTCAGCGCGCGCACTGCACGCTGGCACAGCCCGTCTTCGCGCCATGCGGCTTCGGCGGCGAGCGATTTTTCTTCTGGCGCGGTCACCGGAAACAGTGCCAGCGCGGGAACACGCAGTTCGCTAAGCTGTTCTGCCACGCGCAGCAACTCGTCGATCGATACGCGTTCGATGCCAGGCATCGATGTCACCGGGGTCCGACCGGCCGGTTCGTGCACGAACACCGGGTAAATCAAGTCATCGACACCCAATACCGTTTCCCGCATCAGCCTGCGCGAAAAATCATCACGCCGCATCCGTCGCGGGCGCTGCAAAGGGTAGCCCATGCGAGTTGGCAGATCGCGGTTCAGATGATTCCGCCGCCCAGACCCAGACGAAAGATCCCGACAACGATAACGATGGCGTTCAAGATCAGCCCTGTCTTGGCGCGGCCACGTTGTCCCGGCGCGGTCACCGCGATGCCGATCGCAGCAATGATTGCCCCGACCGCCGCGAACGGAATCAAAAACCAGTTGCCCCAGCCCAGGAGTGGAATGAGCGCCAGCACCATCCACAGCATGGCGATAATGCCCCAAAGCAAGCTGATGAGTCCCATTTCGTTAGTCTCCTAGCGGGTGGCTGATGAAAGACGGATGGTGTTGCCGTGCCGTGATGCGGTTCCAAATCGCTGTGGTTTACCAGCGCTGGGCACAACGCAGATACGTTACTCCAAATCGACGCGTCGCTCGCGTTTGCGTTCGATCACACCGCCTAGACCGCATCGCCGCCCGCGCTGTGTACGCCATCGATTTCGACCGCCAGTTCGCGCCGGCAGATCGCCGCGTGCAGCAGGATTCGCGGGACCGCGTCATCGAGCCGCGTGCGCAGCGCGCGCGCCACCTGAGGCAGGTCATGATGATCGCGGACATAGATCTTGAGCCTGGTTCCTGCTCCAAACTGCTTGGGCAGGTCGGGGCGCTGCCTGCGCGCGACGGCGACCAGCGCGTCGAAATTCCGAAACGTTTCGTCTAGTTGCGCCTGCAACTCGCCGGCATGCCGCGAGGCGTGTCCCACCACCGCGGCGGTGCCTGAGAGCAGCAGTGGCATGCGCGTGGTCGGCGGCAGCATGGCGCGGGCGAAACTCGGCGGCTGTGGACCGTACTGGCGCGGATAACGATATGCGCTGACCTGGCGCGGATTTTCCAGCGGCGTACCGGGACTGCGCGCAGCTAGCCAATACACTTGGATCACGCGCGCATCGTCGCAGCGTCCGATCGCGGTCGCTGCCGGAAAATAGGTGGTGTCGGTAGCGTCGCCAAGACCCTGCGCGCGGCCGATGCAGAATTTCCGATAGCGCTCGGTGTCACCTTCGCCCAAGGTGATCGCATCAAGGTAATTCCAGACGCGCAGCAAATGCGGGGTATCGCTAACGCGTACGAATTCGGTCAGACGCGCGTAGGCATGGCGCGCGGCGGCAGTGATGCCGATATCGGCTTCGTCGACTTCGATCGCGCCAAACAGCAGATCACCATCGGTGGACCACGCGATATCACCATCGCGCCCGTAGCCCACCGGGGCATTGCCGCGCCATAGTTCGTAACGCACCTGGCTAGCGATGGGTAGTGCGGGGTCCAGATAAGGTTGCAGCGGCACCCGCAGCCAGCGCGGATCGGGCTGGCACGGCGCCGCGTTACCGAAGCCGAATGCCGCCAGGATCGTATCGTCCTTGAGCAACGACCGCGGGTCGTCAGCCGATACGTAATCCACTTGCAGCACGGGTGGTCGGGAGGCGAATGCGGGGAGTGGGCGGCTCATTGTTCATCGACCCGCGCAGTCTTGCCACAGGATGGCCACGACAACACGCGTGGGTGGGGTAGCTCGCCATCGCGCATCGCTGCGTCCAGCCGTAACTGAGGCGCAGTCGCGGTGGGTACCGTTTCCTCTGCGGTCGCGGGCCGGGCGCCCGGGCCATGGGTAACGCTGCACATGCAAGTGATCTGGAGGGACGATGACGCTAGAATCCGTGCCCCGCATGATAACGCGGCGCTCGCTAGGGGCGGTCTGGACAGGTTCGCTGCTCGAATCGTCCAAATGCCGCCAGTCCGGCTCTGCCAAGGACTGGCGGAATCTGGACAGACCCTAACTGCGAAGTCGAACCGTCCCGGTTCGCGGATCTTCTGGTGGTGTTCAGAAGATTTTCAGCGCCGCGCGCCAGCGTGGACACCGCCAGCGAGATAACCCGATGCCCACTCAAACGCCCGCAGAACGCGTCTTGGCCGAATTACTGGTCGAAAGCCTGAATCTGGACGACGTGGATCCGGCCACGATCGACCCCGAGGCACCCTTGTTCAATGCCGGCCTGGGTTTGGACTCCATCGACGCCCTCGAACTGGCGCTGGCGATCTCGAAAACCTACGGCTTTCAGCTGCGTTCCGACAACGAGCAGAATCAGCGCGTCTTCGCCTCACTGCGTGCGCTGTCTGTGCACGTCGAGCAAAACAA
>Ga0153982_1000306_pt1 | contig 13807 bp, 15 predicted proteins | sample TSGA066MetaG_FD_104743 | JGI IMG/M metagenome (GOLD analysis project Ga0153982, IMG submission 104743) | Attine ant fungus gardens microbial communities from Georgia, USA - TSGA066 MetaG | ecosystem: Host-associated > Fungi > Mycelium > Unclassified | place: USA: Georgia, Alexander Wildlife...
AGCAATAGTTTAGTTTTTAATTCTTTGATTGAATAGTCCTGTTTTGACAGAAGAAAATATCCCATGCTCAAAGCTCTTAATCTAATAAGGTGTTCATATTCTTCATTTGTGAGATATTCTTTATTCTTTAAATCAAATTCTGTTATAGTTGTTTTATTTAAATCAATATAGAATAGTTCATCAAAGTATATCTTATTTCCCTTTAGACTAAACTTCTTCAAAACTTAATACTCCCTCTTTAGCCTCTGATTTCTCATTTCCCTTCTCTTCTTTTTTATCAGGTTTTACAGCTTTTTTTACTTCTTCTTCTATCTTAGCTAAAAGTTCAGGCTCAGTTTCAAGTCTTACTTTTACGTTCTCTTTACCCTGCCCTAATCTGATATCCCCAAAACTAAACCAAGCTCCTGATTTTGCAACTATGTCTTTTTCTATAGCCATATCAAGTATTTCTCCTACTCTTGATATTCCCTTTCCATACATTATTTGAAATGCAGCTTCTTTAAATGGAGGAGCTATTTTATTTTTAGTAACTTTTACTACTGTTTCGTTTCCTATTACCTCATCACCTTGTTTTACTGACCCAATTCTTTTTACTTCCATTCTTACTGATGAATAAAATTTTAAAGCTTTTCCTCCAGTTGTTGTAGTTTGAGGTCCAAATCCAAATCCACCAATTTTATCTCTAATCTGATTAATAAATACCATTGTAGTTTTTGATTTATTCAATGTTGCAGTAAGTTTTCTTAAAGCTTTTGACATAAGTCTTGCTTGAAGTCCCATCTGCTGATCTCCCATTTCCCCATCAATTTCTACTTTTGGTACAAGAGCAGCTACAGAATCCACTACTATAAGATCTACAGCCCCTGATCTCACAAGCATGTCTGCTATTTCTAAAGCCTGTTCTCCATAATCTGGTTGAGATATCAGTAGTTCATCTACATCTACTCCTAACGCTTTTGCATATACAGGATCTAAAGCATGCTCAGCATCTATAAATGCCACTATTCCTCCTGCTTTTTGTGCCTCTGCTGCTATATGAAGAGCTATTGTTGTTTTTCCTGAACTTTCAGCTCCATATACTTCAACAATTCTTCCTCTTGGTACTCCTCCAAGACCTAATGCGGCATCAAGATTTATACTTCCAGTTGAGATGACCTCTACATTCATTTCTTGATTATCACCAAGTTTCATTATAGATCCTTCACCAAAATCTTTCTTTATTTGTTTCATTGCCAGTTCTAATGCTTTTTCTTTTTCACTGACTTCACGATTCTTTTCTGTATTCTTTGCTTTTGCCATCTCTTATTCACCACTTCCTTTATATTTTTACGCTATTTTCTATTGTATCAAAAACTTCTTTTCCTGTTATTTGTTTCATACAATCAAAATGACCCTTAGGACATTCTTTATCTCCATGCAAACTGCAAGGTGAACATTTTATATTTTTATCTATTAATATAGTATTACTGCCAAAATCAAACATCTTTGGACTTGTAGGTCCAAATATTACAAATGTTTTACACTTTACACCTCTTGCTATATGAAAAGGTCCTGAATCATTTGTAACAAGAAACAAAGCTTTTGATAAAAGTGCTCCACTCTGTTTAAGGGAAAGCTTTCCTGCCATATTTATTGTATGACCTCCACTCATTTTATCTATTTCACTGCAAAGTTCAATATCTTCTTTTCCACCAATAAGAACAGTCTTTTTTCCAGATTTTTCATAAATTAGATTTGCTAATTCTCCAAACCCTTCTTTTGTCCATTTTTTAGTATTTTTTGAAGCTCCTGGTGCCATTACAGGAAGCCCTTCATATTCCTTGTATATTTCATCCTTTTCAGAAAAAGCAAAATATATATCTTCACCTTCATACTCAAGATCAAAATCTTTAAATGCACCAAAATAATTTTTAACTATTGTATTATCAACTTTATATTTTATTAATTTCATTTTTACCAAAAGAGTTTTCCACCAGCTTCTTTTCCTGTAAGTGAAAGTCTTTACTCCGATATTCTTTGAAATAACTTTTGATCTTATTTTAGAATGAAGATCAAATATATAATCATACCCATTTTTTTTCAGTTCTTTGCCAAATTTTTCCATATTACGAAGACCATCATTTCTTTCCTTATTGAACAGAATAACATTATCAACAAATGGAACTCCTTCTATAGAATCCTTAAATTTATCCAAAACTAAAAAATCTATCACTGCTTCTGGATATTTTTCTTTGAATGCTTTCAATACAGGGGTAGTCAATATAATGTCTCCTATCGAACTAAGCCTGATAACCAATATCTTCACTTTTTTCTTCTCCTAATCTTCTTTAATTTTATCTTGATCTTTGAAAGCAGTGTCAAGTAACTCCTCAACATCCTAGCCCCTTTAAAATAGATGTTATCCTTATCAAAATCTATTTTTTCTGGACAACTTTCCTCAAGATACATAAATTCAAAACTCTTCCCAAAATTTCCATATTTATTTTTTTCTAATTTTGTATCTATAAGATAAACTTTATTATCCCTTATTAAAAAGTTATTTAAATGTGAATCTCCATGAAGAAAGCCTAAATCATGAATTTTTTTCAATTCCTGACTTATTATCTCTATATCCTCAAAGCTGCTTTCTCTCCCATCTATATATGAATAAATAATATATGAATCTACAACAAGCAATCCTTTCTTTTTTTCTACAGCAAGACAGGGGACTGCTCCATTTAATCCAACTTCATTTATTTTCTCTATATTCTGAAATTCTCTTCTGCTTTCACTTCCTCTAAATATAGAAAGAAATCTCTGCCATTTTCTGCTATTTTTTTCAACTGGCTGTTTATATACAAGATTTTCTCCTTCTATATTTATAAGAGCTACATAGCTTCGCTGATCATTTTTAAATATTTTTATAATTTCATATTCTTTATTTTCAATTTTTTCATACAGTTTTCTATCTTTTTTTTCTTTATAGTATAAAAAAATATGTCCCAGTTTTTCTTTATTCATAAAATCAAGCTCTCTCTATAATTTTTATTATTTCATTTAATACTAATTCAGGTTTGATATCCAACATACATTTAAAATGTCTTTGAGGACACTTATCTCCACCATGAAGTGAACATGGCCTACAAGTCAATCCTTCTATCTGAAATACCTTGTTATTTTTAGACCATGGAAAAAATCCCAACTCTTTTACTGTAGGTCCAAATATTGCAAGTATTTTCACATTGTTCCATGCTGAAGCTATATGTATAGGAGAGGAATCATTTGTTAGAACCAATTCTGATCTTTTTATCAATTCTGCAAGCTCTAAAAGAGTAGTTTTTCCTCTAAAATCAACTACATTCCCACCAGTAACAATGTTTAAAGCCAATTCATCAGCTCCCCCTATTATCCCAGTTATAATATCTTCTCTGTTCATTACCTGTCCAATCACTTCATTAAAATATTCAAGAGGCCACTTTTTAGTAAACCATTTACTTCCAGGAGCTAAAAGAATAAGCTTTTTTCCTCTATATTTTTTTAACATTTCATCTACTTTTTTTATATCCTGTTCATTAGGATATAGTTCTATTTCATATCTTTTTTCCTCTTTTCCAGAAACAAAAGATAGTAATTTTTCTACTTCATGTTTATTTCTGTCATAAGGTATTTTCTCAGTAAAAAGAAATGAAGCTGCTGCATTTTTATATCCTTTTCTCACAGGAGAGCCTGTCATCCATGACAAAATAGAACTTCTGATATATCTATGAGGTGTTATCACCAAATTAAAATTTTCATATTTCAATCTTTTTCCCAGTTGATATATTCCTTTCAGTCCTTTATGTTTTCCTCTTTTATCATATTCAATTATTTCACTTATGTTGGGATTATTTCTTAATATAGAAGCGCCAACTGGTGTTGTAACATAAGTTATATCACTATATGGATATACTTCTTTCAGCTTTTTTACCAATGGGGTAGAAAGAACAATGTCTCCTATAAAAGCTGTATGTATTATTAATATTCTAATTTTCACCACCCTCTTCAAGCTTTAAAGCTCTTTCCAAAGCTAATATAAGCTCAAGTTCCATATTTTTATCATATTTATCAAAGTATGGATTATTATAATCCTCTAAGGGATTATTTTGATCTGGTATCAAATAAAATACTTTATCATTTCCTAGTATTCCCCATCTTGTTGGACTTTGAGTTTTCTTTGCTGGATAAATAGCAATTATTCTTTTTTTCAATGCTCCAGCAATATGAGTAGGACCTGTTGAAGCCCCAAAATATACATCTGCTCTATCTATTATTGCTGCTATATTTAAAAGTTCTCCTCCATTAGCATATAAATATACTCCTTTTTCCAAAGAATTTTTTACAAGTTTTTCTCCTCTTTCTTCTTCAGAAATATGACAAGTAATTATTACTGCTACTTCAGGGTTTCTTCTTTTAAAATTCATGATAAGATTAGCATATTCTTCATCCTTTATATTTTTAGCAGAACCTCCAATAAATGGATTTATTACCAGTGCCTGTCCTTTTATATCATTCATTTTGAAGAAAAGCTCTGCTGCATTTCTATGTTTTTCTTCATAATATAGCTTAGTATTCAATTCATATACCTTTTGATAAAGCTCTTTGTCCAGTTTTCTCACAAGATCTAAATTATATTTTCCTTCATTTTTTATAGATTTTGATCTTTTTTGCCATACACCTTTATTATATGTAAAAATAGATGAAAGTTTAGAAATAGGTCCTATCCTTATTTTAGCTTTGCTTGCTCTTGCCAGCTTTGCTACAAAAGAATCACTATATAAAGCAATAAATACATCTGCTTTAAAATATGCTATTTTTTCTATAAGATCACTTTGAGAGTATTCATCTATCTTCATAATTCTATCTATATAAGGAAGGTTCTTTACAATCTCATAATTATATTTTCTTACCAAAACTACCAATTCTGCATTGGGATACATTTTTTTTATCATAAAAAAACTAGGAATAGACAATATTAAATCTCCTATTTTATCAGTTCTGGAAACAATTATTCTTTTTATATCCATTGTCAGCTCCCTCTATCAGTTTTTCTTATTTATATAACTTTCATTCTTATATATTTCTCTAAGTTTAAAATATTTTACCATTGAGTACATAGAGCTTGTACTAGCCAAAAGAAATCCCTCTATTCCATCTAGAAATCCAAGTCTTATAATATACATTCTTACAAACTTATATATTGGATTAAAAACTATCTGACCTATACTAGCTTTTTTTCCTTTTTTATAATATTCCAAAGCCCCTTCAGTAGTATAGCGATTAAATTTAGAAAAATAATCTTCTAAAGTCAAATAACTATGATGGTATATGTCTTCTTTTATTTTAAATATTTCTTCTTGTGTTACAAAACTTTCATGTACTGTATTATCATTAAATTTTCCTGCTGTTTTTAAGAAGAGTCTTACAGCATAAGATGTTCCCCATCCTCCATGTTTTATCTGTTTTCCAAAACATACAGATAACCTATTTATTTCATATACTTTTTTATCTGTATTCCCATTTATTATTTCAGTTATCCTTTGTTTCAATTCAGGAGAAAGTTCTTCATCTGCATCTACTGCCAGTATCCACTTTCCATTACAATTCTCAATAGCAGCATTTCTTTGTTTTCCATACCCAAGCCATGGCTGGTGAATAAACCTAGCACCATATTTTTCTGCAATCTCTTTAGTTAGATCAGTAGATCCACTATCCACTATAACTATTTCATCACAAATATCAGCTAAAGCCTTCAAAGTTCTCTCTAAATTTCTTTCTTCATTGAAAGTCATTATTGCTGCTGATAACTTCATAAAATTCCTCCCAAAAACTTTTATATCAATACATTAATTATATCAAATATCATACCTTTTTCAAAGCAAATATCTTTGTTCAAAAAAAGAAAAAAGATGAACCGGCCAAGTTCATCTTCTTCCATAAAAATATTTAGGGTTAGACTACAACATATGAATCTAAAAAGTGGGGTTTAAAAAAATTATTTGGAATATGGTGCCTAGAAATGGATTCGAACCATCGACCGTACGGGTATGAACCGTATGCTCTAGCCAACTGAGCTATCTAGGCATATGATTATTAATAGTACACCATTTTTTGTCCTTTGTCAATATCTTTTTATTTTTGTTGTAAAAAAGACACGTCAAAATAGACGTGTCCTCTTTTAAGACTTTTTTTACTTAGATTGCTTCGAATTCGTCTTTTTCTGCTGAACATAAAGGACATACCCAATCTTCTGGAAGATCTTCGAAAGCAGTTCCAGGTGCTACTCCATTATCTGGATCTCCATCAACTGGATCATAAATATATCCACATATCTTACATTCATATTTTTTCATTATGCTTCCTCCTGGTTTTTTGCTAATTTTATTTTAAATCTAATTTCTTATTTATCTTTCCATAATCCATGAATATTGCAATATTCATATGCAACAACTTTATTTCCTTTTGGTACTTCAAAGAAAGCTTCTGGTTCTTCACCAGGTTTTAAATATTTTCTATAAAGTTTATCTCCGTCTACTATAATTTCAATAAATTCTATATAATGAGCTTCAAGCATAGGATGTTTTGTATCTTTTCCAATCTTTACAAGATATCCATTTTCTTTTTCTTCTATATAAGGTACATGTTTCTCAGTTGATGCATCTTGAGTTTTAGCTTCTAATTTTTCTACCATGTCATTCCCAGCTGCTGAGCATCCTTTTCCTTCAGAAACTACCTCAAATACCATATCACAATCTTTACATTTAAAAAATTCATTTTTTGTCATATATAACACCTCCATAATAATTTCATGTTATTTTAATTATTCAAGCAGTTTTTACAAATTCCTTTAAAATAAAGATGATGTTCTTTTATTTTATAAGTATCCAATTCCTTAGAGCTCAATAATTCTTTATTTACATCTAAATCATATATTTTTCCACATTGCTCACACTTAAAGTGACCATGTATAGTCATGTCTATATCATATCTAGTTTCATTTTCCTCAATTACTATAACATTGGCTATCTCTTTTTCAATAAAAAGATTCAATGTATTATAAACAGTTGTTTTTGATAATGTTGGTATTTCAGTGCATAGGGCTTTATATATCATATCTACTGTTGGATGATTTCTCTCTTCATATAAATATTGAAAAACTTTCATTCTTTGATATGATGGTTTTATTGAATGACATTTCAAATATTCACCAATGTTCTCTATTTCTACTCCCATTATTCTCCCCTCCTTAACCAATCTAAGTCAAAATTGTAATCATTATATATTTAATGATATAACGATTTTTAAATTATGTCAAGTTAGTTTTCAAATCACAAATATTTTTTCTCATAAGATACCTATGAATCCCATTTCCATATTCATTTTCTTGATATTCAATTATATCATATCCTAAATGTTTATACATTTCTATAGCTATCTTATTTTCTGGATCTACTGTAAGCGAAATTGCTTCATATCCTTTTTCTTTAAGATAATTTTCACTCTCATTCATTATTTTTTTTGCATTTCCCATATGCCTGTATTCTTTTAGAGTACATATCCCATAAAGGAATACCTCTTTTTTATCAAAACACTGCATATATTCAACTATCGAAATTATTTTTTCTTCTTTTTCTAAAACAAATACTTTTCCATATCTAAGAAGAGCTTTTAGTATCCAAAGATCTACTCCTCCCTTTCCTCCAAAAGCTTCTTCTTCTAATTCTACAATCTCACTTATAAGAGGCAAATCTGCCCTATTTAACTCTTTTAAAATCATTTTATTCTCCTATTCAATAATCAATAATTAACCTCTGAAAGATAAAGCCCATAGGGGTCTGCAACCTTTTTTATGAAATCTTTATTTGGATTTTCTAACATATCTCTCAAATAATTTTTATCACAATTTCCTAGATATACATTTAAAGCTGTCCCTATCATTATTCTTATTTGAGATTTTAAAAAGGAATTCCCTTTTATATCTATAATCAATTTATTTTCTTTTTCTTCCACTACTATATTATATACTTCTCGTATTGATGTTTTACTTCCACAATCACTGAGTCTAAAATTATTAAAATCATTGATTCCTATCAAAGGTTCCAATATTTTAAAAAATCTATCTTTATCAATTTTTTCATGAACTAATGTTACATATCTGCTCTCAAAAGGATTTTTTATCCAGCTCATTATATATTTATATGCTCTGCTTTTTGCCATAAATCTAGAATTGAACTCCATATACACTTCTTCCACTTCAAGTATCTCTATATCTAAAGGTAATCCTTTATCAAGAGCATACTTAAGTTTCTCTACTGGTATAGGAGAATTTGTAAAAAAATTAGATACTTGTTCCAAAGCATGGACTCCTCTGTCTGTTCTCCCAGCAGATATCATATTCACTTTTTCTCTCAACACTATTTCTAGAAGCTTTTCTATCTCTCCTTGCACAGTTCTTTTTCCAGGCTGTCTTTGAAATCCATAGAACATACTTCCATCAAATCTGTATCTGATTTTTATATTTTTCATTTTCTTCTCCAGTTCATTTTCAAAAAATGTAAAAAAGAGATCCTTTTAGAATCTCTTATCAGCAAAGTGGTGCGAAGAGAGAGACTTGAACTCTCACGTCTGGGACACTAGATCCTAAGTCTAGCGCGTCTGCCAATTCCGCCATCCTCGCACGATGGTGCGTCATACAAGATTTGAACTTGTGGCAACACGATTAAAAGTCGTGTGCTCTACCAGCTGAGCTAATGACGCATATTAAATTTTAATGGGGTGATCGACGAGGCTTGAACTCGCGACAACCAGTGCCACAAACTGGCGCTCTACCAACTGAACTACGATCACCATATCTAAAATAAATCTGTAATTTGGATAGTGGCGTATCTGAAGGGATTCGAACCCCTGACCCACGCCTTAGAAGGGCGTTGCTCTATCCAGCTGAGCTACAGATACACTCAGTAGTCTTAAAAATGGAGCGGGAAACGAGGGTCGAACTCGCGACATTCAGCTTGGAAGGCTGACGCTCTACCAACTGAGCTATTCCCGCATAGATGGTCGGAATAGCAAGATTCGAACTTGCGGCCCTCTGCTCCCAAGGCAGATGCGCTACCGGACTGCGCTATATTCCGAGACCTTTCTTTCAAGACAAGAATGATTATATCATTTATACAAAAACATGTCAATACTTTTTTTTAAAATGCTTCAAAAAAAATTTTAAATCATTTCAAAGAATTGTAGAACCTTTATAAAACCTAGAAAATTTGAGATTGTATTTTATAAAAATTAATAATATAATATTAATATAATAAAGGAATTTATTCTTATTTCTCGAAAATTACATTAATAACAGAGAATTATTTTTACTATAAGGAGGATTTAATATGAATACAAAAAAAGTCATGTCTAGTTTTTTACTAGCTTTAATTATCACAGGATGTACATCTTCACCTTTTTTAGATGAAACTGGTTCTGTAAACAGCAAAACTAAAGGAACTGCTGGTGGTGCAGCAGCAGGAGCTTTAGTAGGACAGCTTATAGGTAAAGACACTAAAGGAACTCTTATAGGTGCTGGAGTAGGTGCCCTTGCTGGATTAGGTTGGGGAGCTTACAGAGATCGTCAAGAACAAGAACTTAGAGAACGTTTAAAAAATACTGAAGTTCAAGTTAGCCAAAATGGAGATAACCTAAACTTAAACCTTCCTGGAGGAGTTACTTTTGCTACTGACAGTTCTAATATAGTTTCAAGTTTCTATGGACCACTAAATTCTATAGCAACTGTACTTGTTCAATATCCAGAAACTAGAATCATAGTTAATGGTTATACTGATAATGTAGGAAGTGCAAGTTACAATATTACTCTATCAGAGAAAAGAGCTGCTAGCGTTAGAAATTATCTTATTCAACAAGGAGTTTCTGCTAGAAGAATATCTTATGTAGGATATGGAATGGAAAATCCTAGAGCTACTAATAGTACTGCTGCAGGAAAAGCTGAAAATAGAAGAGTAGAACTTGAAATTTTACCTATGAATTAATTTTAAAAAAATTACAATTTAATATGTTAAAAAAACAGCTACTAAAATTATTTTTTAGTAGCTGTTTTTTATTATAAAATTTTTCTATTTTTAAACTTCTTTTTTATTTTTTAAACACATATTTTTTATTTTGCATTTTTTTAAAAATATTTTTCCATTTTTCTTGACACAGATATCTGATAATGATATGATGTAAAAATCAAAGTTCAAGGGGGATATTTTTTATGATTAATACAAGAAAAATAGGAATTATAGGAGCTGGTCACGTAGGAAGTCACTGTGCTTTTTCCATGATATTACAAGGTATTTGTGATGATATAACTTTTGTAGATGTCAATAGAGAAAAAGCTGTATCTCAAGCTTTAGACTGCATGGATACTATCTCTTTTCTTCCACACAAAGCTACTATAAAAAGTGGTACAATAAAAGATTTAGGTGATAAAGAAATAATAATAATATGTGTTGGTACTATTGATAATATATCAAAAGATCGTCTTTTTGAACTTGATCACTCTTTAAAAATAATAAAATCATTTGTTCCTGAAATAATGAAAACTGGATTTAATGGTTATTTCATAGTTATAACAAATCCTGTTGATATAATTACATACTATGTACAACAGCTTTCAGGGCTTCCATATAACCAAGTAATAGGAACTGGTACTGGACTAGACTCTGCAAGACTTCGCAGAATATTGAGTACTGAAACTGGAATAGATGCAAGATCTATTCAGGCATACATGCTTGGAGAACATGGCGATTCTCAAATAGCTGCATTTTCATGTGCTACTGTAAATGGAAAACTTCTTTCTGAACTTATGGCAGAAAAACCAGAAAAATTTCCTAATATAGATTTTGAATCAATTGAAAAGAAAACAGCAGAAACTGGCTGGGATATTTTTTCTGGCAAAAATAGTACTGAATTTGGAATTTCATGTGTATGTACTGAAATAGTAAAAGCTATCTTCCATGATGAAAAAAAAGTTATGCCTTGCAGTGCTTTTCTACAAGGAGAATATGGAACTTTTAATATATATGCTGGTGTTCCAGCTGTAATTGGAAAAAATGGTATAGAATATATAATTGAACTTTCATTAAATGAATCAGAAAAGAAAAAACTTTCCAATACTTTTGATATCATTAAACATCATGTAAAACTAGGTAAAAAATCAATAGAAGATTAATAAATATTTCTAAATACAAAAATAAATGACATAATTTAAATTATGTCATTTATTTTTTAATACATTTATTTTTGAAATTCTGTTCTGTATTTTTTCAAAAATTCTTCTCCATCTATAAATCCTTGACGATATGCTACAAGAAGTTTATCTTTATTTTTTTCAAATCTATCTATTACTAGAGGTTTTTCTGGAGCTATTACCCAGGCTTTTCCTTCTTTTTCTAATTTTGCTATTTCTTTTTGATTTTCTCTATATATTATATGGTGTTTTTTCAATAGTTCTGCCATTGCTGGATATTTTCTCATTACCAAAGAGCAGAAAGTTTGAAATTTTATAGCAGGTTTTATAAATTTTCTATGACGCGTAAGCACAACAATAAGCTTATCACATCCATCTTTCAAAGCTTCATTTACTGGTACAGGACTTGATGTTCCTCCATCAAGATATCTTTTTCCTTTGTACTCTACAACAGGAGCTACAAGTGGAATAGAAGCTGAGGCTTTTAGCACAGTACTCCCATCTTTTAAAGAATTTTTTCCATAAAACTCCGCTTTACCTGTCTCAACATTTGTCACTCCAACTTTAAAATCACATGAATTAGCAAAAAAAGCATCATAATCAAAGGGATCTATGGTTTTTGGAAGTTCATCATATAAAAAGTCCATTCCAAAAAGTGAGCCTTTTGTTAATAAATTATAAAAACTCAAATATCTCTTATCATTTATGTATTCAGTATTTGTACGGAGAGCTCTTCCCTTTTGTCCTGATATATATGACACTCCATTTGAAGCTCCTGCTGATACACCAATTAGATAATCTGGCATAAAATTATGTTTAGTAAAGGCATCCAGTACTCCAACTGTATATACCCCTCTCATTCCACCACCTTCTAATACTAAGCCTGTCTTCATAATATCCCACCTTCATTATAAGTAATCATAGTTTATTTTACTTTATTTTTTACAAATTTCCTATAAGAAAATACTCATAATTCTATTTTAATCAAAATATTATATTTATTCTAAATAAAAAAGATCAGTCTCTATATAGAAAATCTGATCTTTCTATTCCAATATTATTTTCTATCTAAAATAACCCATTCAATAATTTTTCTATTTCATTTCTTAACTCTGTCCGATCTCCATTCCAATGATTTACTATTATAGCAAAAGCATATCTTTTTCCATCTTTCTCTAAGTATCCTGCATATGACTGAATTCCGCTCATACTTCCACTTTTAATTCTTGCATTCCCACTTAAAGGTGTTTCTTTAAGAAATTTTGCTACTGTGCCATCTTGACCTGCTATTGGAAATAATTCTTCAAATTTAAGTTCTTTTTTCCCATCCATATAAACAAAAATATCTGTCAATAATTCAGCTGAAAGTGTATCACCACGAGAAAGTCCACTACCATCTTTCATAGTTAGTGAATCTACATCCAATCCCTTTCCTTTCCAAAATTCCATAACATTTATCCCTTCTACTTTTTCTAAAAGCTGGAATAAATGTTCTGCATAATGATTGTCACTTCTAGTAAGTAATACTTTTATAATCTCTGAAATTGGTGCTGATTCAGTTACAGCAAGTATTACTGCATTCTTAGGTCTTTTTTCTGTCAATCTGGCAGTAGTTACTTTTCCATCAAATTTTATTCCATTTTTTTTCATATAATCAGCAAAATATTGCCCAAGAAAAAGTCCAGGATCAGGTATATCACTTTTAATGGTAATCTCTGCTTTATTTTCTGGCACTATTCCATAAAATCCTCTTTTATTTTCAAAAGGGACACCTCTTACATAAATATCTCTTTTTCCATCTGATGATACAACAGCATGATTATCAAAAGTTAAATCTTTCATTTGAGGTTTAGTTCCAATAATTTTAGGGGTTGTTCCAGGTACTCCTGAACTTAAATATAAAGTGTATAGATTATCAAAAATACTAATTCCATAAGTTCCTGGCGCATAATCAGTCCCCATATCTTCCCAAAGCCATTTTCCAGGTATTCCCTCATACCCAAACAGATCATCCAAAATTATAATATCTCCAGTTACAAAGTTTATTCCAACTCTCTTCATTTCTTTCACCCAGTCTGCCAAAAAAGCTTCTGGATCTACTGCAATTCCATCAGAACCAAGAGTAGGATCTCCTCCTCCTTGAATATACAAATTTCCTTTTAAAATTCCATTTTTATCAATTTTTCCTTCATACATAAGTTTTGTTACTAAAGTTTTATTTCCTCCCATAACTTCAAGAGCTGCTCCTGAAGTTACTATTTTCATAACTGAAGCAGGAACCAATGCATTTTTTCCTCTATGATCAGCTACTACTTTGCCAGTTTTTAAATCAACAACATGAAAACTTAAATCACCATGTTCAACAATTTCAGCTCCAACAAATTCCTTTACCACTTTTGGCTGACTAGATAATTCTCCAGATGATACTGGTAATTTTGTACAACTGCTTAAAAAAATCCCTAAAAGGACAATCCATAAACAAACCCTTTTTTTCATAAAAGCACCTCTTTTATTAAATATTTACACTTCTTTATATACCTCACACTTTTATAAAAG
>Ga0153982_1000308_pt1 | contig 13727 bp, 10 predicted proteins | sample TSGA066MetaG_FD_104743 | JGI IMG/M metagenome (GOLD analysis project Ga0153982, IMG submission 104743) | Attine ant fungus gardens microbial communities from Georgia, USA - TSGA066 MetaG | ecosystem: Host-associated > Fungi > Mycelium > Unclassified | place: USA: Georgia, Alexander Wildlife...
GAACCGTTGGGAGTTCCATCCCGAGAATTTCCTCGGGTTTGTGCAGGTTTCTGCGGTAATTATTCTGCTCAAGCAATTTTGAGATAGGTTCTACGGAACGACATTGCTGCGCAGTCGCCGCCATGATTGCATCGGGGACTGCATCGGGGTCGTCCTGATTGGATAGATCCGATTGTCTGATAGATCCAATCGTTTGATAGATTCGATTGCGGTATGTGAGCTTAGCGCTTCATCGAAGCGAAAAACTCATCGTTGCTCTTGCTGCTCTTCATCTTGTCGAGCAGGAATTCCATTGCGGCGATTTCATCCATCGGATGCAGTAACTTGCGCAGGATCCAGATCTTCTGCAGCAGATCCGGTTCGATCAACAAATCCTCGCGCCGGGTGCCAGAGGCGTTGACGCCGATCGCCGGATAGACACGTTTTTCGGTAATGCGCCGGTCCAGATGCACCTCGCTGTTGCCGGTGCCCTTGAACTCTTCGTAAATCACCTTGTCCATGGCGCTGCCGGTGTCGACCAGGGCGGTGGCGATGATGGTCAGGCTGCCGCCCTCCTCGACATTGCGCGCGGCGCCGAAGAAGCGTTTTGGGCGGTGCATCGCGTTGGAGTCCACACCACCGGTCAGCACTTTGCCAGAGCTCGGCACCACGTTGTTGTAGGCGCGGGCCAGACGCGTGATCGAGTCGAGCAGGATCACCACGTCTTTTTTGTGCTCGACCAGGCGTTTGGCGCGTTCAATCACCATCTCGGCGACCTGGACGTGGCGTGCGGCCGGCTCATCGAAGGTTGAGCTGATCACCTCGCCGCGCACGGTGCGCTGCATTTCGGTGACTTCCTCGGGCCGCTCGTCGATCAGCAGCACGATGAGATGCACTTCCGGGTGATTGGTGGTGATCGCAGTGGCGACCTGCTGCAGCATCATGGTCTTGCCGGCTTTGGGCGGGGAGACGATCAGCGCGCGTTGGCCTTTGCCCTGAGGTGCCATCAGGTCGAGGATTCTGCCGGTGATGTCCTCGCTAGATCCATCTCCGCGCTCGAGTTTGAAACGCTTGCGCGGGAATAGCGGGGTCAAGTTCTCGAACAGGTTCTTGTTCTTGCTGGCTTCAATCGGTTCGCCGTTGATCGTGTCGACCACCGCCAAGGCGAAATAGCGCTCACCGTCCTTGGGCCAGCGAATGCGGCCGGATAAGTGATCGCCGGTGCGCAGATTGAAGCGGCGGATCTGGCTGGGCGAAATGTAGACATCATCCGGACCGGCCAGATAACTGGCCTCGGCTGCGCGCAGAAAACCGAAGCTGTCTGGCAGGATCTCCAGCACGCCGTCGGCCTGGACGCCCTCGCCATGTCGGGTAAGCACCTTGAGCAGGGCGAAGATGATGTCCTGCTTGCGCGCGCGCGCGACACCCTCATGGATTTGCAACTGCTCGGCGATTTCCAGCAGCTTGGGTGCCGGCATGCGCTTAAGATCGCTTAGCGAATATTGCGGAAAACCCTCGGGAATGTTGGCTGGCGCCGAGCGCGGCACGAACGGCTCCTGACCATGGTCATCCTGCGGCAGACCGCTGTCGCGGTAGCGATCGCGCTGGCGGTCGCGGCGGTTGCGGAAGCGGTCGCGACGGTTATTGCCGTAACGCTGGCCGGCAGCTCCATCGTTGCGCGCCTCACCTGCGGCGTCTGCCGCAGGCGGCGGTGCCGCGCTGTTGCCTGGGGACGCGGTGACCTGCGGCGCGGCAGGAGCAGGAGCAGGGGCGGCAGGTGCGGGAGCAGGGGTGGCAGATGCAGCGAGAGGCGCGGCAACGGGCTCCGGAGGTGGCGGCGATTCCGCCGCAGTCTTCTCGACCTTGGCGGTCTTGGCGACGCGCGACTTGCGCACGCGCTTGGCGGCGGGTTCGCCGGCGTCTTGGGTTTGGTCAGACAAGCGGATGATCCTAAGCTGGAGCGGCCTTAAAGAGAAGGCGTCGCGGCCGCAGAGTGCGGGCGTGGCGGAAGATGGGGTTCAGTTAGCGCCTAAGAGACGGAGTGCGGCGCGGACGTCAGCGCCGGATGGGAGGAAACTAGCATTGGCCGCGCGCCGCGGCAAGCCATATTCTGTGCCGCCGTTCAGTAGCGCGGTGACCAGCGCACTCAATGCGCGTGCGAATGGACGCCTGGGTGGCGCGTAGCGCCATACGCCTGGGGCAGGGATGCGCCGATTGATGTAACTAGGAGTATGACGGCAAAAACCCGGCACGATGACTAGGACAGTACCAGTCGAGCTAGGTCAGTGCCGGCCGAATCAGCGCTATTACCGGTTGAATCAGTGCCATTAGAGGAGCCAGTGCGATCAGAACCAGGATGGATGTCATGAGACGGTAACGCTGGTCGGACGCTGCAGTGGCCCACGCCGGTGCCTTACAGCGACTGATCAATCATTTGGCGCAGTTGCGCCTTGCCGACCGCGCCTATCTGAGTAGCCTGGACCTCGCCGTCTTTGAACAACAACAGCATCGGAATGGAACGGACCTGATATTTCGTTGCGGTGGCCCGGTTCTGGTCAACGTCCACCTTCACGACCTTGACCCGCTCGGCATAGGTCTCGGCCAGCTCCTCCAGAGCCGGTGTGATCATTTTGCAAGGACCGCACCACTGCGCCCAGAAATCGACCAGGACCGGCTGTTGCGATTCCAGCACTGTGGCATCGAAATCGGCGTCGGTGGCATGGATCACCTTGTCGCTCATGAGAAAAAAGGCTCCTGAGGTGGCATCGGCTTCCCAATACGGGAGCGCTGACGGGTAGCGGATGGGACGGGTGGAGACGGGGCTGCTAAACTCACCGCCTTTTGGGACTGGCGGCATCCGCGCCCGTTGACATCCGCGTCTGATGACATCTGCGCCTGGTGACGCCCGTGTCTGATGACACCTGGGCTTAGGTGGGGCTTAAGGGCCAGCATCTCAACCGCTGCAACTGACGCCCTGACGGTTAGATTCCTGACGGATACGTAATAGTAGCGTGCGATGCGCGTTCGAGCACCTTACTTAGCTCCGGTGCCTGGGCGGCCAGTTCAGGCTCCCTGCCTGACCGCGGCCCATGGCAAGCAATCACGAACTCCACAGCACATGACACGCATTAAACCCTCGGCCGCACCGGCCGCTTCCGCCGCCGCGCCAAGCGCCGCGCGCCATCGATCGCGCCATGACCGATAAACCTCTGACTGACGTACCGTTTTCCGAATTTCAGCTGCATCCTGCCCTGCTATCTGGGCTGGAAGCTGCCGGTTTTTCTCGCTGCACGCCGATCCAAGCATTGACATTGCCCATTGCATTGTCCGGTCGCGATGTTGCTGGCCAGGCCCAGACCGGCACCGGCAAGACGCTCGCCTTCCTGATCACGGTCATCGACCGTTTGCTCAAGCGCCCGGCCCTGGCCGAACGCAAACCTGAAGATCCGCGCGCGCTGATTCTGGCGCCCACCCGGGAGCTGGCGATCCAAATCCACAAGGATGCGATGACGTTCGCCTCCGACATGGGCTTGAAGTTCGCCCTGGTTTACGGCGGTGTGGATTACGACAAGCAACGCGCCCAGTTGCAAGCGGGCGCTGATGTGATCGTCGCCACGCCCGGGCGGCTGATCGATTACGTCAAGCAGCACAAGGTGGTCAGTCTGCACGCTTGCGAACTGTGTGTGCTGGACGAGGCGGATCGGATGTTCGACCTCGGATTTATCAAGGACATCCGTTTTCTGCTGCGGCGCATGCCGATTCGCAGTGCGCGTCAGACCCTGCTGTTCTCCGCCACGCTTAGTCACCGCGTGCTCGAATTGGCTTACGAGCATATGAACGAGCCGGAGAAACTCGTGGTGGAGACTGAAACCGTCACCGCCGCGCGGGTGCGCCAAAAAATTTACTATCCAGCCGACGAAGAAAAACTGCCGCTGCTGCTGGGCCTGCTCTCGCGCAGTGAGGGCGCGCGTACGATGGTGTTCGTCAACACCAAGATCTTTGTCGAGCGGGTCGCGCGCGCGTTGGAGAAAGCCGGTTATCTGGTGGCGGTGCTGTCCGGCGATGTGCCGCAGAAAAAACGTGAAAGTCTGCTCCGGCGTTTTCAGGCCGGCCAGCTTGAGATTTTGGTCGCCACCGACGTCGCCGCGCGCGGCTTGCATATCGACGGGGTGTCGCATGTCTACAACTACGACCTGCCTTTCGACGCCGAGGATTATGTACACCGCATCGGCCGCACCGCACGTTTGGGTGCGGAGGGCGACGCGATCAGTTTCGCCTGTGAACGGTATGCCATTTCCCTACCGGACATCGAGGCGTTCATCGCGCAGAAAATCCCGTCAGAACCGGTGATGCCCGAGCTATTGATCGCGTTGCCGCGCGCGCCGCGCAAGGCGCCGATGGCGCCGCCAGGCGAAGACGAAATTCCAGAGCAATCAGAAAGCGTGGGCGCAATTTTCAAACAAGCGCGTGAGCAACGCGCTGCGCAGGAAGGACGTCGCGGCGAGCGTATTGGCAGCCGGTCCCGTCCGCGCACAGGACGCGACGGCAGTGCCCGCGGTGCAGGCGAGCGCGGTGAGCGGCGTCCGCGCAATGCGGCTGCAAGCGATGCCCCCGCCAGCAATGCCCCCGCTAGCGTCAAGCCGGAGTCCGCATCCGCGGCATCCGCCAAGCACCCGGATCAAGAGCGCGCGCCGCGCAAACGCCGACGCCGGCGCGGCGGCAAGCGTGTCGCGGAAAAAAAGGCCGCCAACGCGGCGCGTGCCGCACCGTCCCAGCGTCCGGATGTCACACCGCCATCGCGTGTGCCGGCGACCCGGCAGTCGACCACGTCGCCGCCGATCGCGGATCACGGCAAGTCATCTTCGTTATGGGCGCGCATCGGCCGCGGCTTGAGGTCGCTAGTGACCCGTTCGCCCAGCAACCAGCATTGAGCCTGGTTCCTCGCGGGTGTCCCCAGCCACAGGCGGTAAGATGCGGCGAACCATGCACCTTCCCCGCCCGCCCGCCATTCTGCGTTTCGATCAGGTCAGCAAACAATATCCAGGCGGCCATATCGCGCTGAGCGAGGTCAGCTTCGATATCGCGCAAGGCGAAATGTTATTTCTGACCGGCCATTCCGGGGCTGGCAAAAGCACTCTGCTTAAACTGATTCATCTGGCCGAGCGCCCAACCCGCGGCGCGGTGCTGTTCGGGGACCGCAATCTGATCAAGGTGCGCGGCCGCAAGGTGCCATTGCACAGGCGCCAGATTGGGGTGGTGTTTCAGGATCATCGTCTGCTCACTGACCGCAGCGTGTTCGACAATATCGCGCTGCCGCTGGTGTTGCGCGGTTTGAAGCGGGCAGAAGTCGGCAGGCGCGTGCGCAGTGTGCTTGAACGCCTAGGGCTGGATACGCGCGCGCGCGCCTTGCCCACCCAACTGTCGGCTGGGGAACAGCAGCGTGTGGGCATCGCGCGTGCGGTGGTCGGCGAGCCACGTCTGCTGGTCGCCGACGAGCCCACCGGCAATCTCGATCCGACCCTGTCAGCCGAGATCATGACGTTGTTTGCCGCGTTACCCGAGCGGGGCACCAGTGTGCTGGTCGCCAGTCACGATCTGGGTCTGGTCAAGCGGATGAAGAAGCGGGTGCTGGTGCTCGATCACGGCCAGCTGGTCGACGATATCGCGCCAGAGGATCTTGCCGATGAATGACAGCGCAGGCGCCGTGCGTGGGTCGATTAAAGCCAGCCCAGTTGCGGCGTGGTTCGACCACCATGTTTATAGCGTCCTCGCCAGCCTCGGGCGGATCGTGCGCAAGCCATTCGCTGCGTTGTTGACGATTTCGGTGCTCGGGCTGGCGCTGGCACTGCCGCTGGGGTTGTGGCAAATACTGGCCAATCTGGAGCGTTTCTCGGGCAATGTGCAAGACGCGCGCGAAATCAGCGTGTTTCTCAAGCAGCAGGTCGATCCGGCGCGTGCGCGTGCACTGGCACAGACGCTGCGCGCGCGCAGCGATATCGCACGGGTGCAGCTGCGTACGCCCGAGCAGGGCCTGGAGGAATTGCGTGCCCACAGCGGACTGGCCGAGGCGCTGGCTGCGGTGGGCGAGAATCCTCTCCCCAGCGTGTTGTTGGTGGCGCCGCGCGGTGATGAAGCCACGCTTGCCGATTCGCTGCGCACACTGACCGAAGCGGACCTGGTCCAGCACGACGCCCAATGGCGCGATCGGCTGGACGGCTGGTTACGCTTTGGCAATGCATTGGCCTGGGTGTTGGCCGCACTGCTCGGAGTCGGTGCGCTATTGGTGGTCGGCAATACAGTGCGTCTGGATATCCAGGCGCGGCGCGAGGAAATCAGCATATTGCAGTTGCTGGGCGCAACCGATGGCTTCATCCGGCGTCCTTTTCTCTATCTTGGCGCGATTTATGGGCTGGCCGCCGGTACCTTGGCGATCGTCTTGCTCACGCTGGCGGCGTCGGCGCTGCGGCTGCCGATCGCAGAGTTGGCGGCCGCTTACGGCAGTGGTTTTGCGCTGCATGGATTGACGCCACTCAATGCGGCTGGCGTCATCGGCGCAGCCGTGCTGCTGGGCTGGATCGGTGCCGGCCTGGTCACCGGTCATTTCCTGCGCCAAACCCGGCCGACGAATCAGTAAGTTGTAAAGGAGGAGTTGGTTGAGACGGATTGATTGAAGCGGGTTCATTGAAGCGGGTTGGTTGAAGTTGGTTAGTTGAAGCGAGTTGGTTTAAACCGGTTGGTTGCAACAGGTTTGTTAAAGCGGACCGATTGCAACGGATCACGTTCATTAGCCAACCCGCCCTCTGATCTCGAGGCAGATTGATTTCCGCAAGGTACAGTAATATGGGTTGGACAACACGAGTACCCATATGAAGACAACCATCGAACTTTCCGACCCGTTGTTTGAGGCTGCCCGCCAACGCGGAACCACGCTTCGTGCCTTGGTCGAGATGGGGCTACGGCAGGTACTGGAGCAGCCATCACGCGGCCCGCGCGCGTTCCGGTTGCGCAAAGCGAGCGTCGCCGGCAAGGGATTGCAGGAAGCGGTCAGCGCGATGGATTGGCACGCCCTGCGCGACTTGTCCTATGGAGATCGCCGTCGTTGATCGCGGTCGATACCAATATTTTGGGGTATGCGCATCTGGAGGATTCGCCATGGGATCAGGCGGCGGTGCGTTGTGTCACCGGCTTGGCAGAAAGCGTGACTCCCTGGGCGATCCCCTAGCCTTGTTTGCATGAATTCAATTCTTCGCCATCGCGACCCACCTCGGGATCTACGCGCCGCCCACGCCACGCAATTCGGCAATTGACCAGATCGACGCTTGGCTCGAATCGCCAACGCTGGCCCTGCTCGCAGAGTCGGGTCACTATTGGCCGACGCTACGCGCAATAATGCAAGACGGGCAGATTGCAGGTCCAGCAGCGCACGACGCGCGGATCGCGGCGATTTGCTTGCAGCATGGCGTCACCGAATTGTGGAGCGCTGACCGAGACTTCAATCGTTTTCCACAGCAGCGCACTCATAACCCGTTAGTCACAATCCGTTAGTCGGCAGGGACTAGGCAGGCTCAGGTGCGCCGCCGTTGTGCATCAATGCGTCTGCCCTTGGTAACGTGATCAAGATTCTGCCGCATCTTTGGAGATGCACACGATGACTGTTGCCGACCGGATCAAGCTCGACCCCTCGTGGAAATCCCGCGTCGGTGATTATTTGCTGCGCGATGAGATGCAGGCGTTGTCAGCCTTTTTGCGCGAGCGCCAGGCGCGTGGCGCGCGGATCTTTCCGCCAGGAGCGCAGATTTTCGCAGCGCTCGATGCCACCACGTTCGAGCAAGTGAAAGTGGTAATCCTCGGCCAGGATCCGTACCACGGCCGTGGACAGGCGCATGGATTGTGTTTTTCGGTGCAGCCGGGCGTGCCGATACCGCCTTCTTTGGAGAATATTTATAGGGAACTGCAGCGCGATCTGGGTATCGCCCCGCCAGATCATGGTTGCCTGACCCACTGGGCGCAGCAGGGCGTGCTACTGCTCAACGCGGTGCTGACCGTGGAAGAAGGCCGCGCAGGGGCGCATGCCGGCAAGGGCTGGGAAGGCTTTACCGATGCTGTCGTTGACGCTCTCAATCGCGAGCGCGAACACCTGGTGTTTCTGCTCTGGGGCAGCTATGCGCAGAAAAAAGGCGCGGTGATCGATGCGCGCAGGCACCGCGTGCTTAAGGCCCCACACCCGTCCCCATTGTCCGCGCATCGCGGTTTTATTGGCTGCGGGCATTTTTCCGCTGCCAATGACTACCTCAGCCGGAATGGCTTGGCGCCGATCGATTGGCGCTTGCCGGTCGCGGCGGTTGGATCGGGAGTCGCATAAATCTTTGCAAGTCAACCTTAGAAAATCGGATCAAGGCCTGGGCGTCGCTGACGTTATCGATGTCAGGGGAGCCCTAGCAGGCCGCCAATGTTCCGCTCGCAGAACACAGGGGAACTTTCTGCTGCACTTCTGGTCATAAATGGCCTGTTAAAATCGCGCCCATGAGCCAGACTACGATGCAGCCCACCCAGACCATCGCCGCCCAGGCCTTGGTACCCAATAGCCTCCCCATCCCCAGCGCGATCGGTTCGCTGGATGCCTATATCGGTGCCGTGCACCAGATACCGGTGCTCACGCTTGACCAAGAGCAGGCGCTGGCGCGCCGCTTGCGCGAAGAAGACGATCTCGATGCCGCACGCGAATTGGTCATGTCGCATCTGCGCTTTGTCGTGCACGTGGCCCGTGGCTACAGCGGTTACGGCCTGCAATTGGGTGATCTGATCCAGGAAGGCAATATCGGCTTGATGAAGGCGGTCAAGCGTTTCGACCCAGAGGTGGGTGTGCGCCTGGTCAGCTTTGCGGTGCATTGGATTCGTGCCGAGATGCATGAGTTCATCCTCAAGAACTGGCGTATCGTCAAAGTGGCCACCACCAAAGCGCAGCGCAAATTGTTCTTCAATCTGCGCAAGAGCAAGACCCGTCTGGGTTGGCTCAACGCCGAGGAAGTGCGTGCGGTTGCCGCCGATCTGAATGTATCCGAGCGCGAAGTCATGGAGATGGAGTCGCGCCTGTCCGGACGTGATATCGGTTTCGACGCGCCGGCTGACGAGCATGATGATCGCAGCGCACCGCCTGCACCGGCGGCTTACCTGATTGCTCATGACGAGGATCCCTCGCAGGCCTACGAGCGCGCCGATAGCCAGGACCACCAGTTGGAACTGCTACGCGAGGGGATGGCCCGGTTGGATCAGCGTTCGCGTGACATCATCAAGCGGCGCTGGCTTGACCCGGACAGCAAGATTACCTTGCAGGAACTGGCTGACGAGTACGGTGTTTCTGCTGAACGCATCCGTCAGGTCGAGGCCAATGCGCTGAAAAAAATAAAAGCGTTGTTCGTGGCCTAACGGTGCAGTTGGTTCTAGCGACTACGCGCAAACGGCCCGGTTATTCCGGGCCGTTGTGTTTTGTTGGGCGCAGGGCACCGCGCAACCGCAGACGCAGGATGCGGATATCGCCTTAGCGCCGTTAGTTCCTTACCGTTAATCACGGTCTGGAGACAACGGTCTGGAAACATCCGCCGTCGGTGCATCGCGGCCGACGATGATTCTGGCGTTGCGCTGGTAGGTCCAGTAGGCCATCGCCCAGTCGAGCATGACCACGGCGCGATTGCGAAAGCCGATCAGGAAAAAAATATGCGCGGCCAGCCAGAAGACCCATGCGGATACACCGCTCAGGCGGATCCTGCCTAGGTCGGCGATGGCCGCACGTCGGCCGATCGTGGCGAGGTTGCCGTAATCGCGGTAGCGAAACGGCGCAGCCGGTCGGCAGTTGATGCGCGCACGGATCGCGTGGGCGGCGTGCACGCCCATCTGCTTGGCGGCTGGTGCAACGCCGGGAACCGGCCTGCCCTCGCTGTGCGCCGCGGCCAGATCACCGGCAACGAAAACACGCGGATGGCCGGGCACGCTTAAATCTGGCGCGACTTGCACGCGTCCGCTGCGATCCATGGGTGTTCCCAGATCTTGGCCCAGTGGTGAAGCGGCAACACCGGCTGCCCATAACACCGTGCACGCAGCCAACCGTGTCTGACCGATGCTCAGCCCGCTTGCGTCGATGGCGGTGACCGCTGCACTGGTATGCACGATCACGCCAAGTCGTTCGAGCTGGTGTTGCGCCTGGCTCGATAACGTTTCCGGAAATGAGGACAAGATTCGCTGCCCGGCTTCCACCAGCAGGATTCGCGCCTGCCGCGGATCGATATTGCGGAATTCACGGCGCAACGTATGGCGCGCGATTTCAGCCAGGGTGCCGGCCAGTTCCACTCCGGTTGGGCCGCCACCGACGACCACGAAGCTGAGCAGCGCCCGCTGTTTGGCGGGATCGGATTCGAGCTCGGCGCGTTCAAACGCAGACAGGATCCGGCGCCGAATCGCCAATGCGTCGTCCAACGTTTTCAGCCCCGGTGCATGCGGTGCCCAATCGTCTTGGCCGAAATAAGTGTGGGTGGCGCCGCTGGCCAGCAGCAGATAGTCATAGTCCAGCGTGCGATCACCGCTCAGCAGCACACGCCGGGCGGCGGGATCGATCCGCTGCGCCTCGCCCATCAGCACGGTGACGTTGCGTTGCCAGCGCAGGATGTGGCGAAGCGGAGCGGCGATGTCGGGTGAAGATAGTCCTGCGGTCGCGACTTGGTAAAGCAGCGGTTGAAACAGATGATGGTTGCAGCGATCGAGCAGGGTGATGCGCAGCGGCATATCGGCAAGTGCACGCGTGGCCCACAATCCGGCGAAGCCGCCGCCGATGACCACCAGATGCGGGAGCTTGGGTTTGATAGGACCCATTACCAAAATGGCTGCACTCTGATTCGGTTAGCGAAGACACCTTACCCCAGTTTGCATACTAGTCAGCGACTTCCCGATGCGGTGGCGCATGCGCGCGGTTCGGGTGCATCTTGAACATTGCACGGGGTCTCAATACAGATCGATCGGATCCACATCCAGCGACCAGCGCACCTTGCGCGCCTGCGGTAGCGCATACCACGCGCCGACGGTCTGACTCAATGCGCCGTGCAGGCTTTTGCGCGATGCCGATGTCAGCAGCAGTTGCGCGCGATGCAAGCCCGCGCGGCGTGGCATCGGGGCGGGCCAGGGACCAGACGTCTGCAGCTGTGTCGCAGCGTCATTAGACGCGGACTGCATTGGCTTGGTCTGGTTCAACAGTTGCTGTGCGGCGCGCAAAAACGCCGAAGCGGCTTCGCTGCCAGCGGACTCTGCGCGCAGCAAAGCCCAATGCGCAAACGGCGGCAGATCCGCCGCTGCGCGCGCGGCAAGTTCAGCACTGGCGAAGGCGTGGTAGCCGCCGGTCAGCAGAGTCTGTAACAACGGGTGCTCGGGATGATGGGTTTGGAGCAAAACCGCCCCCAAGCGTTCTGCGCGTCCTGCGCGTCCTGCGACTTGGATTAGCAACTGCGCCAGCTTTTCATGGGCACGGATATCAGCCGAGAACAGGCCCTCATCGATCCCGACTACGCAGACCAAAGTAAGCCTTGGCAGGTCATGCCCTTTCGCCAGCATCTGGGTGCCAACCAGGATGCCAGGTGCATCGCCCAACACCGCCATCGCGCGCAGCAGCCCGTCTTTGCGCCGGGTACTGCCGGCGTCGACGCGAACCACCGGGACGCCACTGAAGCGCTCGCTTAGCAGCTCCTCAAGACGCTCGGTGCCAATGCCTTGCGGCTGCAGTGCCAGACTGGCGCAGTCCGGGCAAGCAGCGGGGGAGGGTCGGCGCGCGCCGCAGTGGTGACATTGCAGCCGCCTGCCGCCGGCATGCACGGTCATCGCGCTGTCGCGTTCGGATGTGCCGCAACGTAAACAGTGTGCGCTCCAGCCGCAGTCGTGGCACAGCAGGACCGGTGCATAACCTCGGCGGTTTTTGAATACCAGCACCTGACCGCCGGCCTCCAGTGCGGCCGCAATCCCGGCCAGCGCCTCGGCCGATAATCCTGCTTGCAGCGGGCGTTTGCGTATGTCGAGCACACGCACCTGCGGCGGCAGCGCGAGTCCTGCGCGATGGGTCAGACGTAGATGCAAATAGCGTCCGCTGCCGGCGTTGTGCAGCGATTCCAACGACGGCGTGGCGCTGCCCAGCACGATGGGTATCGCCAAAGCTTTAGCCCGCCATAGCGCAAAGTCGCGCGCGTGATAGCGGATCCCGTCCTGTTGTTTGTAGCTCGCATCGTGTTCCTCGTCGACGACAATCAGCCCGCCTTCCGGCAGCGGCGTGAACACTGCCGAGCGCGTGCCGACCACCACCCGAGCCTCATTACGCCAGGCCGCGGCCCAGACGCGCGCGCGCTCGTTATCGCTCAATCCCGAATGGGTGGCATGCACCGCCACACCCAGTCGCGCTTGAAAACGCGCTAACAGTTGCGGCGTTAGTCCAATCTCTGGCACCAATACCAGCGCTTGCTTGCCACGGTTCAGACAATCCGCGATCGCGTGCAGATAGACCTCGGTCTTGCCGCTGCCGGTCACGCCATCGAGCAGATAGGGTGTAAAGCCGTCGGCAGCGCTGATCTCGGCGATTGCCGCGGCCTGCTCCGGGTTGGGCGTTGGGCTGGCGATCTGCACGCGGGATGACGTGCTGTCACAGGCCTGCGCGCCGCGCTGTGCTGCATGGGCGACACGCTGCGCCAGACCTCGCTTGGCTAGCGCGCGCGCCGCCGTGCGCCATTGCGGCAACTCGGCATCAAGCACGTCTTCAGACAGCGCCGCCTGGCGCAGCAACTCTGCCAGGCGTGCAGGACGCGAGCCACGCCGCAGCCCACTGGCGGCGGTGACGCCGGCCTGGGTCAATTGCCAAACCCAGCATCGGGTATCTGGCAACGGTTCGCCGCGCCGTAATGCTGCTGGCAACGCGCTGGCATAGACCTCGCCTAGTGGCAGATGGGTATAACGCGCGAGCCAACCCAGTGAGGCTAACAGTTCACCATGCAGCAGCGGCATTCCCGGATCGGGTAGCGACCGCGCCGCCCGGATCTCACCGGTGGCCTCAACTGCGCCGACTGCTTCCACTATCCCGGTGAGTTCGCGTTTGCCGAACGGCACGCGCACGCGCTGCCCGCGTTGGATCTGGTCCAGCGCATGGCCATGCGGCGCGCGATAGTCGAACAGACGCGGCACCGGCACCGGCAACGCGACTTTAAGTGCAACAGCACGGTGAGGCATCGTGAGCAAACCCTATCACTTGGATCGCTTCCATATCACGGGGCGACGGCCCCGGCTGATCGTTGTGGTGGTGTGATGATGAGCTCGTCGCGGATCGGGCTGGATTCTTGTGCGCGCATCATCGCCGGTGTCCGGGATTGTGCGAACCGGCTACTGACCCCTGCCGCGTATGACTTCCCGCACCCTGTTTTTAGCCGCCGGCCGTGTACCATCACATGGCTTAGAGCATGTGACGCGGTGTGACGCCATCCGCTAGAGATGCAGATTGCTTTGCGAAACGGCCCACTGATCCGGCAGGCGTGTATTGGTGCGAGATTTTCGTGCAGGGTGCAACCTGCACGGTCTATGTGAAAGATCCTGGAGGCTACGTGCCGGCAGTCCAGTGGTCCGACGCCCTACTGAATGTTCAGAAGCTTCCGATCCGATGCCTGTGACCCGACGCTCATTGTTGCTCATGGTGGTTGCTGTAGCGGTACTCGTTGCGCTCACCTTGTTCTGGC
>Ga0153982_1000310_pt1 | contig 13701 bp, 12 predicted proteins | sample TSGA066MetaG_FD_104743 | JGI IMG/M metagenome (GOLD analysis project Ga0153982, IMG submission 104743) | Attine ant fungus gardens microbial communities from Georgia, USA - TSGA066 MetaG | ecosystem: Host-associated > Fungi > Mycelium > Unclassified | place: USA: Georgia, Alexander Wildlife...
AAGTACTGTATCTCCTATAAAAGTTTTCACTTTCTTTTCATATATCAGCTCTTCAAGAGTATTCAAATATTTATTATAACTTTGCTCTTCATCAAATATCACTTCATATGTTTCTTTAAATCCAGCTATATTAGCTAAATAGCTGCATTTATATACTGCATTTTTATATCCTACTATCCCTAATGGAGTATCTGTTTTTTCTATTTTCTTTAATGTTTTCAATATTTCTATGCTGGAGATTTCTATTTCTATTACTGTAAGAGAAGTATTTTCTCTAATTATTTTTGCTGTACCTCCTCTTGTTATAATTATTTCTCCATCATTATTTTGAAAATCTTTAGCTACCTTTACAGCTTCTGTTAAATTAGCATATTTCTTTATTAAAAATTTATCACTTTCTTCATGCTCTAAAAAGTCTTTATATGGTGCAAGCAGGCATATTCTTTTCATTTTTCCTCCTATATTGAATTTTACAGCTGTAAAATACAACATTTTTATAATATATTTTATATTATATCATTATTTTTTATTCTTTATAATATTCTGATTTAAATTTATTCACTACTTTCGGTTATTTTTTATTTTTTTCAATATTATGGCATAAAAATTGCTTTATATATCTGTGGCAGATAACAAAATTCAAGGAGGCTTAAAATGGAAAAACAAGGTGTTATAGTAACAAAAAATGATTCTTTAGCTACTGCAACTGTTGATTTAAAAAAAGGAGATATTGCCAAAATGTTTCTGGGGGATGAAGTAATTGAAGTAGTTATGAAAGAAGATGTTAGATTTGGTCACAAATTTGCTATTAAAGACATTAAAAAAGGGGAACATGTTATAAAATACAGTGAAAGTATTGGAACTGCAACTCAAGATATTTCTACAGGTGAACATGTTCATGTCCATAATGTAGAAAGCGATAGAGGAAGAGGAGATAAAAAACATCAATAATAATTTTTTAACAGAAATAAAAAAATTCAGGAGGAAATTAATATGAAATTTATGGGATACAGAAGAAATGATGGAAAAGTGGGAATAAGAAACTATGTACTTATTTTAGCAACTAGTGTATGCTCTAATAAGTTAGCTGAAGATATTTCTAGAGCAGTTGAAGGAAGTACTCACATCAACAATACTTTTGGATGCTGTCAGTTAGGAGGAGATGCAAGACTTACACTAAAAACTATTATTAATACAGGAATCCATCCCAATGTTGGAGCTGTATTAGTGGTTGGACTTGGTTGTGAAGGAGCTGAACCTTTAGAAGTATATAATGAAATAAAGAAAACTGGAAAAAAAGTAGAAATGATAACTATACAAGGAGAAGGAGGAACTCTTAAAGCTTTTGCAAAGGGAGTTTCTATTTCTAGAAAATTTGCTCAAGAGCTTTCATTAGAAAAAAAAGTAGAATGTGATATTTCAGAACTTATTCTTGGAATGGAATGTGGAGGCTCTGATACAACATCAGGATTAGCTTCAAATCCTACTTGTGGAGTAGCATCAGATATACTTGTAGAAATGGGAGGAACTAGTATTTTATCAGAAACTACTGAATTTATTGGAGCTGAACATGTTGTTGCAAGAAGAGGTATAAATGAAAAAGTTTCTCAAGAAATTCTTAATTTAGTGAGAGGTTGTGAAGAAAGAGCAATAGCACTAGGAGAAGATATCAGAGGTGGGCAACCAACTCCTGGAAATATTGAGGGTGGTCTTACATCTATTGAAGAAAAATCTCTTGGATGTATTCATAAATCTGGAACTGCTCCATTTCAAGGTGTACTTCAATATGCTGATATTCCTGCTGAAAAAGGTCTCTTTATAATGGATACTCCAGGGCAAGATATCGAATCAATCACAGGAATGGTAGCTGGAGGAGCTCAGGTTGTTATCTTTACAACAGGTAGAGGAACTCCAACTGGTAATCCACTTGCTCCTGTCATCAAACTTACAGGTAATTTCCATACTTTTAAAAATATGGAAGATAATATAGACTTTGATGTATCTGAAATTGTTTCAGGTCATAAAACTATAAAAGAAATGGGTGAAAAATTATTTGAAGAAATAGTTGAAGTTTGCAATGGAAAAATTACTAAGGCTGAAGCACTGAAACATAAAGAATTTTGTATTTATAAAATAGCACCAACATTCTAATATAAGAGGTGAGTTATGTGAAAATAAAAAAAAGTATTGAAAAAATTCCAGGTGGAATGATGGTAGTCCCTCTTATTATCGGGGCTGTAATGAATACATTTTGTCCACAGATCTTAGATATAGGTAGCTTTACCACTAACCTAGCTAGAGGTGCAATGCCCATATTAGCTGTTTTCTTAGTATGCATGGGAGCTGAAATAAATTTAAAAGCAGCACCTCAGGTTATAAAAAAAGGTTCTGTCATTACAATTTCAAAATTTTTAATAGGTGCAGTTATTGGAATTCTTGTAAGTAAATTTATGGGAACAGAAGGTTTATTTGGTCTTTCAGCATTGGCAATAATATCTGCTATGACAAATAGCAATGGAGGACTTTATGCTGCTCTTACTGGTGAATTTGGAGATGCCACTGATACTGGAGCTATTGCAATAGTTTCTTTAAATGATGGTCCATTTCTTACTATGATAGCTCTGGGAAGTGCTGGAGTTGCTGCTATTCCTTTTTCTATACTGATTGGAGCTGTTATTCCTATTCTCTTAGGTGCACTACTTGGAAATCTTGATGAAGATATGAAAGAATTTTTATCAAAAGCTGGAGGAGTTATGATTCCATTCTTTGCTTTTGGATTAGGATGTGGAATCAATCTTGCTATGCTTATAAAAGCTGGTATACCTGGAGTTATACTTGGACTTATGACAGTAATAATTGGAGGAATATTCAATATTCTCTCAGATAAAATAACTGGTGGTAGTGGAATAGCTGGTGCAGCAATCTCTAGTACATCCGGAAATGCTGTTGCTACACCTTTAGCAATTGCTGCTATGGATCCAAGACTTTTAGAAACTGCTAAAATAGCCACTGCTCAAGTTGCTGCTTCAACTATACTCACAGCGTTTTTGGTGCCTGTCTTGACAACTTATGTATATAAATATAATCAAAGAAAAAAAGAATCTATTCAGATTTAAAACCAAAAGGCTGATCATAAGATCAGCCTTTTGTATTATAATATTTAGATTCAAATTCTTCTACTGGCATAGGTCTGTCATAAATATATCCCTGTACCATATCACAATTCACACTCTTCAAAAATTCCAATTGCTCTAAAGTTTCTACACCTTCTGCTACAATTTTCATATTCAGTTCTCTTGCCATATTTATAACATTTCTAATAATTATATCTCCTCTTCTATTATTTTCCAAATTTTCAAAAAATAATCTGTCAATTTTTAAAACTCCAAGAGATACATCTTTTAATAAATTTAATGAAGAATAGCCTGCTCCAAAGTCATCTATTGAACATACATATCCATGTTCTGTCAATCTTTTTACAATACCAGATATCACTTCATATTTTTCAAAGAAAATACTTTCAGTAAATTCCAATTCTATAAGACCATCTGGTAATTTATATTTGTTTTTAGTTTCAATATACTCTTCTGCAAAATAAGGATTATAAAGTTGTCTTTTTGAAACATTTACTGAAATAGGAAATACTTTTAATCCTTCATTTAGCCACTTTCTCTGAAGTTTACATACTTCTTCATGCATATATTTATCTATACTTACAATAAAATCATTCTTTTCAAACAATGGAATAAATTCCCCTGGAGAAATATATACTCCATTTGTTTTCCATCTTACTAGAGCCTCTCCACCTTCTGCTTTTCCACTTTTTAAAGAATATTTTGGCTGTATAAATACAATAAACTCTCCATTTTTTAAAGCTTCTTCTTTTCTAAGCTCCATATCCTGCTCTCTTATCAGAATTTCACTCATAGTTTTATTATAAAAAACAAGTTTATTAGTTTTACTATCTTTAGCATATTTACGAGCCATATTGGCTCTATCTAATATGGTATTTACATCATTTTTTTCAGAATCTTCTCTACAACATACACCACCATAAATATCTAAATGATATTCCATATCTTTAACATAACTATTGCTGCTCATTTTTTTTATTATATTATTTAACTTCTCTTCAAGTATATCCTTATTTAAGTATTCAACTAACACTACAAAATTATCTGCACTAACTCTTGCTACTAAAGATTCTTTTGAAAAGAAATTCTTCAATTCATTTGCAATTCCTTGTATTATCTTATCACCTATTTTATAGCTAAATACATCATTTATCATTTTGAAATTTCTTATATCCATATAGAAAACAGCATAATTTCCTAAAGGCATGTCTTCTAAAATTTTATTTCCTTCTATTTTAAATTTTATAAAATTCATAAGTCCAGTAAGAGAATCATTATATGCTATTTTTTCTATTTGTTTTTCATATTTTGTTCTTGAAACCAAATATAGCCATGTTCCTATTCCAACTACCAATATAATAAAAAGGCATAAAAATAATGCTCTTGCCACTATATTATTTGAAGCTTTTTCTACAGCTGAGAGTGGAATTACTGAAACTACATACCAGTCTTCTACATTTTTCACTGGAACATAACTTATTACTTTCTCTGTTCCTCTATACTTCATTATCTTTATCCCAGCTTTATCTTCTAATAAATCTTTTCTAACTTTATCTGCATCTTGTGGAGTATTTTCTTTATATAAAATATCAAAAAAATTATTTAAATCTTTACTACTATTAGCATTTTTAGGTCTGAATAATATATCTCCATGAACATCCATAACATATAAATATCCTGCTCCATTATAAAAAGAAAGCTCATATTCATCATAGAGTGTTTCCACATCTCTACTCTTCATAATGAGTGCTTCTCCTATTCCAGTAATATCTATCTTTTTATAAATATTTATTTCTCTTCTTCCTGTTATGTCATTATATACAGGCCCTTCCACACCTCTTTTTCCATATTTAGTAAAATCTATTTTCTCTAGTTCTCTTTTCCAAATTTTTTTAGTTCTTTGATCCAATTTATAACCTTTTCCATCACCAAGAATAAATATAAATGAAGTTTTATATTTATCATAGAGATGCATTAATACCATATATATATCTTCTTCTGAAAACCCATCTTTTAGCTCTATTTCCATCACACAATCAGCTGCTTCAACTTTTACTCTATCTGCTTCTAAAAATAAGGCAAATTTTTCAGCACTTTGAATAGTTATTTCAGAAATATTTCCTAATGTATCAGAAAGTATAGATTTTTTTACCTTATTAACAAATGAAAAAGAAAGAGCTGCTATGAATATTACTGCTCCCACTGCTAATAATGTTATCATTTCTCTTATTTTACTTTTTTTCTTCCTCATAGTTTTCTCCAAAAATATTATTATATTTTTAAATCTACTCATTCTTTAGTCTGTTAAAAAATAAAAGCACTTCTTAATATCAGTAATATTTTAGCTTATATATAATTTAAAGTCAAGAAATTAAGAAACTTTTAAAATATTTGAATATAACTTAATTCTCTATATCATAACTATTTAGAGATTTATTTTTTAATATTTTTATAAACTATAGAAAAAGAGCTAAAATGTATTACACTTTCATCTTAGTTATTTAAGATTTCAAGCTTATCACAAAATAGCTCTTTCTTTATAATTTTAATTTTCCATTTCTGTTACAAATTTCTTTGTAATTTGCTGAGGTCTAGTTACAGCTCCACCAACTACCACTGCATATGCTCCTAACTCCAAAGCCTTTTTAGCTTTTGCAGGAGTATCAATATTTCCTTCTCCTATTACAGGTACAGTGACAGCTTTTATGACTTTTTCTAATTCTGTTAAAGGATCATTTCCTTTTGTATATTCTGTATATCCTACTAAAGTAGTTCCTACTATATCAAATCCTACTCTTTCTGCCTCAACAGCTTCCTCTACTGAAGATATATCTGCCATAAATAATTGATTTGGGTATTTCATTTTAGCTTCTTTCATAAGATTTTTCAATGTATTTCCATCAGGTCTCTCTCTTTTTGTTCCATCTAAAGCTATAATTTCAACTCCTTCTACTGCCAAAGCATCTATTTCTTTCATTGTAGGAGTTATGTATACCTGATTATCTCCATATTGATGTTTAATTATTCCAATAATTGGAAGATTAACATTCCTCTTAATTTCCTGAATGTCTGACACAGTATTAGCTCTTATTCCAGAAGCTCCCCCAACGAATGCTGCATAAGCCATTCTTCCCATTATGAAAGAACTATGAAGTGGTTCATCCTCTAAAGCCTGACATGAAACGATTAGTTTTCCCTTTACTTTTTTCAGTCTATTCATTGCAATATCACCTTTCTTTAAGAAGTAATTATTTAGTAAGGTATTTATCAAAAAGCACTTTAGCTCCCACTACCTGTTCAGGGGTAACTTTTGCCATAGGTCTTCTGCAATATCCTGCATCTACTCCTTGAAGTTTCATTATTTCTTTAATAGTTCCATACAACCCATTTGCCAAAATCCCTTCAATAAGATCATTTGTTACATGCTGTATTTCCAAAGCCTCAGCAATTTTTCCTTCTTTTGCAAGTCTGAATATTTCTTTTGCTCTTAATCCATTTACATTATAAGTACTTCCAATAGCTCCATCAATTCCAAGAACTGCTGCTGGTAAAAGCATTTCATCAAATCCTGCAAGAATCAGTTTATTTGGATAAGCTTTTCTCATTCTCTCTAATAAGAAGAAATCTCCAGCTGTGAATTTAACTCCAATTATTTTTTCATTAGCAAATAACTCTCCAAATTGAGCAACAGACATATTAACTCCAGTTAAAAATGGAATAGAATAAATAATCATGTTATTTCCAGTTTCTCTTACTATTGTAAAATAATATTCTTTAATTTCTTCAAAACTAAATTTATAGTAAAATGGTGTTACAGCAGAAAGACATTTATATCCTAATTCAGTTGCATATTTACCCAACTCTACTGATTCAAATACATTGATACTTCCCACTTGAGCTATAAGCTGTACCTGATCTTTAGCTTCATCTATAGCTATATCAAATATTCTTTTCTTTTCATCTGTAGAAATCATAAAGTTCTCTCCAGTACTTCCACCTACATATAATCCATCAACTTTCATATTATCAATGTTATGTCTTACTATCTCTCTTAACCCTTTTTCATTTATAGATCCATCCTCATTATATGGTACCATTAAAGCTGAAAATATTCCTTTCATTTGTTCCTCCTGATATATTTTATTTTTTATTATTTACTTTAGATTAAACTAATACTTTAAATATTACCTTTGTTATCTCTTTTATTTCTCCTACCTTAAGCAGTGCCATATGAGGCTCATTTGGAAAAAATATTATAAATTTATCTTCTGTCACATGAAAGATATTTTTCAATGTTCCTTTATATAATTCATAATCACCTTCTGAATCATATTCCTTTTTTACTGTTACTTCTGAGCAAGGCGTATATCCCAGATTTTCTTCTCCTGATATCACTACATGTATATCTATGTATTTTTTATGCCCTTCAAAAAATCCATCTTTTATCTCTTTTGTCATTGCACAATCTGGATAGTTAAAGTATAGAGTGTCTCCATCTATAATATTCTTTCCTGGGATTCCTTTTTTATATTCTCCATTTAATATATATTCTATTGCTTTATCAAGATTTTTAGATATTCCCTTATATTGGTTCAAATCTTTTATTTCACCATATATCATTTTTTCTTCCTCTCAACTTTTTTTGTTCTCGTGAACATTTATTTCAATTTATACCCTTTTAGGTGTTTTGTCAATCCTTTTTTATTTTTAAATTTTCCCAATCTTTTTAAGTAAAAGATATACAGCTCCTAACATACCTGCATTATTTCCAAGTTTTGCAAATTTTATAGAAAGATTTTTCTTATAATTTATACCAATTTTTGATACAAGATTTTTATCCACTTTATTTAAAAGATAATCTCCCTGTTTAGTAATTCCTCCACCTATAATTATAAGAGATGGATTAAAAATATATATAATAGTACTTAACCCATCTGTAAGATAATCTACCCATTCTTCTACTATCTCTTTGAATATAGGTTCTCCAGCTCTTTCTCTTGTAAATATCTCTTTTCCATTTAATTCTAAACCTGTTTTGTCCTTAACCATTCTGACCAACGCTGTTGCTGAAGCATATCTCTCATAACATCCTTTTTTCCCACACATACATTCTAGCCCATTCTTTATTATCTGTATATGTCCAAATTCCCCTGCTACACAAGTATCTCCTCTCAAAATATCATCATTTATGACAATTCCTCCACCTATACCTGTTCCAATAGTTACACATATGAAATCTTTTTTTCCTTTTCCTGCTCCAAGCCACTTTTCACCAAGTGCTGCACAATTTACATCATTTTCCAAAACTGCTGGAAGGGAAAACTTCTTTTCTAATCTTTTTACTAAATCTGTTCCTATCCATCCAGGAATAATATCATTCCCCCCTATTACTTTTCCAATCTTTCCATCTATCTGCCCAGTTCCAGAAACAGCTATACCTAAAAGCTCTTTTTTTGAATACTGTTCTACTATATCAGATATTTTTTGAAATAAATTTTCTATACCTTTTTCAGCCTCTGTAGGAATTTCTCCACTATCTGATATCTCTCCATCTAAGGATACCAACCCATACTTTATCATTGTTCCGCCAATATCTATACCTACTATCTTCAATTTTTTTCTCCTTGTTCCTATTCATTCAAAAATTCCATAGCCCATTTTAAATTTTCATCCTGCAAACCGTTTAACATATCCTCATGTCCATACTCTGGAAATATTAAATGTTTTTTTCTGCATAGCAACTTGTTATATATAGCAAACTGAGTAGATGGAGGACATATTTTATCCATGAGCCCAGTCGCCATTACAACATCAGCCTTTATCCAATGTGCCATATTTTGAATATCTATATAACCCAAATTATTGAAAAATTCATCTTCTTTTTTGTGCTGTGGATCTCTTTGCCTGAAATAATCTTTTATTTCCTCATAAGCAGCTCCTGTATCCATATCCCAACATCTTTTATAATCACTTAAAAATGGATATACTGCAAATACTTTTTTTATATTTTTATTTAAAGCTGCAAGAGCTAAGGCTATTCCCCCACCTTGAGAATAGCCCATTGTTCCAATTTTATTAATATCTATATAATCAAATTCCATTACAATATCCATTAAATCTAAAGCATCTAAAAATACTTTTTTATAATACAAATCTTCTGGAGTCATCACTCCTCTTATAAGATTACAATTCCTAAAATGATTTTTAGCCCCAAAACTATCAGTGGAATCTCCCATTTGTCCTCTACATTCCATAGAAAATACTGCTATTCCACATGCTGCATAAGGAAGTTTATATGTCCAATCTTTACTACAACCTCCATAACCATGAAATTCTATTATTATTGGTATTTTTCCTCTTATATTTCTAGGCTTTAAATATTTTATATGTATAATAGCTTCTTCTATTCCATGAAAAAACATATCATAACATTCACAAAAAGGAGTTTGAAATTCATTTTTTTCTATTTTTATGCTGCCAGAAAAAGATTTTCTTTTTTTCAATATATCTGCCCAATATTTATCAAAATCATTTGGCTTCTTGCTGCTCCCTTGGTATTTCTTTAATTGCTCTAATGGCATATCTACACTTAATGGCATTTTTATTTACCTCTCTCCTTTTATCCACCCATTATTAAATTAGGAAGGAATGTTACTACTCCTGGAAATACAGTTATAAATACTAATGTCAAGAAAATTGGTATCAGAAATGGAAGTACACCCTTTGTTACTGTACTTACAGACATTTTTCCTACCTGTGCTACCACAAATAAAGCCATTCCCATAGGAGGAGTAAGTATCCCTATCATCATATTCAATGTTGTCATTACTCCAAAGAATACTAAATCTATTCCTACTTTATCTGCTACTGGTATAAGCATAGGAAGTACAAGAAATTGAAGTGCAAGAGCATCAATAAACATTCCTAAGAATAATAACAATAGATTTATCATTATTAATACTGTTAATGGAGAGCTTGCATATTTCATAAATACTGTTGCTATTTTCATAGCTATCTGCTCTCTTGCAATCATGTCTCCAAAAAATGTAACTGTTATTATCATCAGAACTGTAACACCACTGATAGCCATCGCTTCTATACAATGTTTGAAAAAAGATTTTACAGTTAATTCTTTATATATGAAAGCTCCTAGAAAAACTGAATAAGCTGCTGCAACTACTGCTGCTTCTGTAGGAGTAAATAATCCTGAAAATATTCCTCCAATAATAATGAATGGAGTTATTAAAGCCCAAAAAGATTTTTTAAAAGCTTCAACCTGTTCCTTAAAAGTAGCCTTTTTAGCTTTTTTATATCCTCTTTTTTTACATACAAAATAATTCATTATCATTAAAGCTATTGTAGTAAGAACTCCTGGAACAAATCCTGCAAGGAATAATTTAGCAATAGATTGATTAGCAATTACTCCATATACTATCATACTTATACTTGGAGGCACCAAAGGTCCTATTATACATGAAGCTGCTGTGATACCACCACAAATATCATCATCATATCCTTCATCTCTCATGGCCTTTATTTCCAATTGCCCAAGCCCACCAGCATCTGCTATAGCCGACCCTGACATTCCTGAGAAAATAAGAGATGCAGCTACATTTACATGTCCCATTCCTCCAGTAAAATGTCCCAGCAGAGCTTTTGCAAAATTAAATATTCTTTCTGTAATACCTGAGCCATTCATCAATATTCCTGTTAATACAAAGAAAGGAACACTTAAAAGATTAAAGCTGTTAAGGCTGTCTACTAATTTGGCAGAAGCAAAATATATTACATTCCATTTAGTAATTGAGAAATAGAATATTGTTGCTGCCATAAGAGACCATCCAACAGGTACTCCCATGAAAATCATTACCAGCCAAACTCCAATAGTTACATATCCTGCTATAGCTCCAAATTTATAATAATTAGCTAATCTCAATACTCTAAATACTTTAGGATCATATATTATTAATCCTACAATAATTACTAAAGCTGCTAAAAAGATCCCTGGATGTAATATTACTTTTTTATTATCATAATTTTCCTTATAGGCTTGAAAGAAACGTATCATCATAAGTATTGCTACAATAGGAAGTGCTATGTACATCCACCCTGCTGATATTTTCAATGATACCAATTCAAATATCCATTTTTTCTTATATAGATTATTCCCTAAATATCCCATAAAGATAATAGATATAAAAATTATTACTTGTACAATAGTAAATACAACTCTCTGCATTCTTGGAGAAAATCTGCTGCAAAGAAAATCTATAAGTACATGCTGCTGATTTCTGATGCCCATGCTAATTCCCAGCATTCCAACATATACAAATAACAGACTTGATAATTCTTCACTCCACATAAGAGGTGTTCCAAATACTTGTCTTGCTACTATCTGCATCACAAGTATTATAAACATACAGACAAAAAGTGTTCCTCCTATCCATTCTTCTAATTTATCAAAAACTTTCATCTATTTTTACCACCCTATCTCTTTTTACAAAATTTATTTTCCAGCTGCTGTTATTTCATCCACTGCCTGCTGACCAAGTTTTCCATTTTTCTTAATAAATTCATCATACACAGGCTGCATTTTCGCTTTGAATTCATCTAAATTTGGTTCAGTTATTTTTACACCATTTTGTACAAAGAAATCTTTCAAGCTAGCTTCTTCATCCACAAATAATTTTGTATGATATTGAGCTGCTTCTTCAGCTGCTTCTTTAACTATTTTTTGAAGATCTTCAGGCAGACTTTCTAAAGTTTCATTTCCAATTACATATAACTGATCATTTAATATATGATTAGTCATAGCTAGATAAGGCTGTACTTCATAAAATTTTTGGGCTCTTACAGCTGATAATGGATTTTCTTGTCCATCTACTGAGTTAGTTTGAAGTGCAAGGTATACTTCTGAAAAAGCCATAGGTGTAGGGGCTGCTCCACTGTATTTTGCAAAATTTAAATTAGTTGCTGCATTTGGAACTCTTAATTTTAGTCCCTTCATATCTTCTATTGAATTAATAGCTCTATTTGAAGTAGTTTGTCTAGTTCCATTATAAGCCTGTGATAAAATAGTAATTCCCAATTCTTCATTTATTTTATTTATTAAATTTTTTCCAAATTCAGTATCAAAAGTAGCTTTGTTCACGTGGGCAAAATCTTTTATCATGTAAGGTAATACATATATTTCAGCTTCTGGAAAAAATATCGCAAATCTTCCTATTTCAGTAAATGAAAAATCTAAAGCTCCCCCAGATAATTGCTCTAGCATACTTCTGTCATCTCCAAGCTGACCATTTGGGAAAAGAGCTATCTCTATTCTTCCTTTTGATTCCTCTTTTACTTTATTTGCAAAAAATTCTGCTGCTTTATATTCATTAGATGAAGTTCCTGGAACCATTCCCATTTTTAAATTATATTCTGCTGCAAGTGCTGCTGTTGTCATTACACCAAATAGCATTGTCCCTAATCCTAAAACTTTTAATACATTTTTCATAAATTTAAACCTCCTACTTTAATTTATTTTTAATTTATGTTTTTAATCATTTAAATTCTCATAGAAAATAATATGTGATTTTGATATTTCCCAGTTTCCAGTTTTTACATCATCTTTATATAATATATCAAACATTTTTTTTCCAGCATTATATCCTTCAGCTGATATTTCTTCCATTACAGTTGCTGTTATTACTCTGTTTTTTATCATTCTTTTAATATTTTTTCCAATTCCATTTGTTACAATTTTTTTATTGTTTAATATTTTTGAAGGCAGTTTTTCAAAAATATCCTGTGCATATCTGTTTATATATATTCCTTTTATATTTTCTTTTTCACACACTTTTTGTAAAAGTTCTATACTTTTTTCTATCCCATTTCCTTTTAATGGACCTACTATATCAATATCTGTTTCTTTTACTCTTTCTAAAAACCCTTTCAAATATAGTTTTGAAGATATCTTATCATCACCATTGTCTACAATCAAAAGTTTTTCCCCTTTTCTAAGAAGAGCACTCATTATTCCACCAGATATTTTCCCTTGTTTTAAATGATCAGGTCCCACATGAGGTATATTTTCATGAAGTCTTATTCCCAAAGAAATTATGTTAGCTTTTTCCAAATGTGGTTTTAATATATCATATACTTTCTCTTTAGCTAAAGGTGTTATAATTAAACCATCCATATCTCCTGCGCCAAGAACTTTTTTAAGCTCCTCTATTTGACTTTCTGGATCATTAATATCATTTGTTATTATTTCCAATTTATAATTATATGCCTTAAACTCTTTTTCAGCTTCCTGTAATCCTCTTATTATTTCTTGAGTATAAAAAACATTTTTAGAATTAATCACTAAACAATAAACTTTCTTTGATTTTTTTCCTGCAAGAGAACTTCCTATATAATTTTTTTCATAGTTCATTTCTTTTACAAGTTCAAGTATCTTATTTTTAGTCTCTTCTTTAATCAATGAACTACCATTTATAGCTCTAGCAACTGTTGTTCTGCTGATACCTAATTTTTCTGCTATTTCTTTCTGTGTAATCATATCTAAAATCACCTTCTCCTA
>Ga0153982_1000313_pt1 | contig 13688 bp, 10 predicted proteins | sample TSGA066MetaG_FD_104743 | JGI IMG/M metagenome (GOLD analysis project Ga0153982, IMG submission 104743) | Attine ant fungus gardens microbial communities from Georgia, USA - TSGA066 MetaG | ecosystem: Host-associated > Fungi > Mycelium > Unclassified | place: USA: Georgia, Alexander Wildlife...
CCGGTTGTCGATCGGCACCATCGCCAGCGACGGTGCGATGCAGGTGCAGCTGCTCAAGGGTGGCCGTCTAGGCAGTGTGGAGGAAAGCTTCCTGGTCCGATTGCGGCCAGGTGATTGTTTTCAGTTTGCTGGACGCATGCTCGAACTGGTGCGCTGCAAGGACATGACCGCCTATGTGCGTGCGACCAAGCGCGCAACCGGTGTGGTGCCGCGCTGGCAGGGTGGACGCATGCCCCTTTCGAGTGCACTGGGCGCGCGCGTGGCCTCGGTACTGGCCGATCCGCCGCAAGTGCCAGAGCTACGCGCGCTTGAACCGCTGCGCACGTTGCAGGCGGAACTCTCAGCATTGCCCGCTTCCGATGTCCTGGTGGCAGAAACACTGCGTACGCGTGAGGGCTGGCACCTGTTCGTCTATCCGTTCGCTGGCCGTTTGTTGCACGAGGGGCTGGCCGCATTGCTGGCATTGCGTTGGAGCCGCTGCGCACCGAACAGTATCGCGTTCGCGGTGAACGACTACGGCCTGGCTTTGACCGCGCAGGCGCAGGCCCAGATCGATGCGGATCTGCTGCGGGGATGGTTCTGTCCCGATGCGATGATCGAGGATCTCAGCGCCGGTATGAATCTGGCCGAGCTTGCGCGGCGGCAGTTTCGCGAAGTGGCTCGTGTCGCCGGCCTGCTGCCACCGTCATTGCCCGGCCGTGCCGCGCGCAGTTTGCGCCAATTGCAGGCCTCCAGCAGTCTGTTATTCGACGTACTGCGCCAGCATGACCCCGAGCACCTCCTGCTGGATCAGGCCCGACGCGAAGTCTTGGAGGCGCAGTTGAACGTCGATGCGCTGCGCAGTGTGTTGCAGGACTGCGCAGCGCGCAGACTCGACTTGCGCCGTCCGGCCACGTTGACCCCGCTGGGCTTCCCGCTTTGGGCAGAGGCGATGCGCGGCCAGCTGAGCAGCGAAGACTGGAGCACGCGCGTGCAACGTGCTGCCGAAAAACTGGAGGCGCGCCATGGCAGGCGACATGACACGCGACATGGCTGAGATGTCGAGCCTGCTATCTGGCCAGAGTTTAGCGGTCCGGTTGAACGGCGAACCGATGCAGCTGCTTGCCGACCGCGCGCTGTACTGGCCGGCGCAGCGACGACTATTGCTTGCCGATCTGCATTTGGGCAAGGGTAATGTTTTGCGTGCCGCCGGCATTCCTGTGCCGACCGGCGGTACCGCGCATGACCTGCAGCGGATCGCGGTGTTGCTGCGCGCTACCGCTGCGACCTCACTGTGGATACTCGGTGATTTTCTGCATGGTCCACGCCACCTGCGGGTCGATACCGCCTGGCGCGCATTCCGCGAAGCGCATGCCGATGTCACGGTGGCGGTGGTGCGCGGCAACCACGATCGCGACTTTGACCCAGGTGCTGCAGGCGTCGAAGAACTGCATGACGGGATCAGGATCGGTTGTTTCGTCATGCACCATGCGCCGCCACGGACATCGCCCGCTGGCACACATGTACTGTGCGGCCATTTGCATCCGGTATTGCGTTTGCGTGGCGCGGGGGCGCATCCGTTGTTTTGGCTGCAGCGCGACTGCACGGTGTTGCCTGCATTCTCAAGCTTCACCGGCGGATTACGCGTCGCGCTGCGCGAGTGTCCTGGCAGCGTGATTTGCAATGGCCGAGCCCTGCTACGACTGGGTGGGAATATGCAGCAACCATAACTTGACCAACGCTGCGCCAAGCCGACCGGGCATTTCATGTAGTAGGTGAGGGTTGTTCATGCCGAATGTCTCGCCAAATGTCCCGCCGGATGTCCCGCCGGATGTCCCGCCAAATGTCCCGCTGGACGTCTTGTCGCGATCTGGTCAGGCGAACACAGCCTAAAATGCGCCCATGTCCACGTTGCGCCACGCCTTGGTCCAGCCGCTTGCAGCGCAGATCCGGCGCTCGGTATTGGATGCATTTCCGCGCGGGCAGAGCGGGATTGACTACGACACGCGGGTCGGCGACCCGGGTCTGTTTGGTCCGAACAGCGTGACTTGGCGCGTGCATTCGGAATTTCCGGGCATGCTTGCCGGCGGCCTGTGTGCGCTCATGCTGCAGACGCTGCATCCGCGCGTGCTCGCAGGCGTGTACGAGCATTCCAATTTTCGTGCGGACTTGGTCGGCCGGTTGCGGCGCACCAGCGCATTTGTGGCAGGCACGACTTATGCGCCGGGTATCGAAGCGGAAAAACTCATCGCACGAGTGCGCACGATCCACAGCCGGGTGCGCGGGACGCTGGCCGATGGCAGCCATTACGCTGCCGATGATCCGGAATTACTGACCTGGGTGCACGTCAGCGAGGCGTACGGATTTCTCGAAGGCTGCCGGCGTTATTGCCGCGCCGTACCGGATGCGCTGGCGGATCGTTATTACGCCGAGTCGTGTCGGATTGCGCAGGCGTTGGGTGCGCATGCGGTGCCCGCGTCCCAGACGCAGGTGCGTGCTTACTTCGCGCGGATGCAGCCGCAGTTGCGCTTGGACGCGCGCGCGCGTGAGGTTCTCGAGGTGCTCGCTGCGATTCGCTTGCCGGTACCAATGCCCGGTTTGTCCGGTGCATGGTTCCTGGATGCCGGCGCCGCATTGCTTCCTGCCTGGGGCGATCGGTTGCTGGGGCACACACCGGCACGGCGTGCGCGCGCGAACATCGCGGCGCATGGGTTGCGGGCTGTGGCGCCGGTGTTCCGGCTGGCATTGCCAGATGGCGTGGCCCAGCGCGCCTGCCGGCGCGTCGGCCGCGCGCCAGAGCTGTTGCAACGTTGGCCGCAATGACTACAACAACTGGATCATGATCGCGGCAGTCTGTGTGGTCCTGCTCCGTCCACGATGCTCATCGCGGTCCCGGGCAACGCTGGGATTTTCTGCTATTCCCGTGGTCCAAATCCAATTGATCCAATTGATCCAAGGCCGATGCCGCATACCGTCACGACTACCGAAATTTTCCTGATTGCCATGGCGCTGATCTTTGCGCTGCCCTATGCCCTATGGCGGCTGGGACGCACGGACTATTTCGCGCCGTTGGTGGTAGTGCAGATCATCATGGGAATCGTGCTCGGCCCTGGGTTATTGGGTGCGGCGTTCCCCGAATACTACGCGTTCGTGTTTCGACCGGAGGTGGTGCAGGCGCTGAATGGCATTGCCATGTGGGCGGTGATGCTGTTCGTGATGATTGCTGGGATTGAACTGGATCTGCGCGATGCATGGCGCAACCGGCGCGAGAGTACTGTGACCGCAGGACTGGCGCTGAGTGTCCCGCTGGTGTTCGGCTGCGTAGTGGCATGGGGTCTGCTGCGCTTCGATGGCTGGATCGGCAGCGGTGGACTGCCTTGGCAGTTCGTGCTCGGCATCGGCATGGCCTGCGCGGTGACCGCGCTGCCGATTTTGATTTTGCTGATGGAGAAGCTCGAAATCCTGCGCTCGCCGTTGGGCCAGCGTCTGTTGCGCTATGCCAGTTTGGACGACGTCGCGATCTGGGGCGTGCTGGCGCTAGTGCTGATGGACTATCAGCGCATCGGCAGGCAGGTCGCGTTTTTACTCGCGTTTGCGCTGGCCTGTATCGTATTCCGGCGTTGCATGCAGTGGCTGAGCGAACGCGATCGCTGGTACGTCGCCTTGGTGTGGCTGGCGCTATGCGCATTCGGCTCCGACTGGGCCGGATTGCACTATATGGTTGGCGCGTTCCTGGCCGGGGTGGTGATGGATGCCGAGTGGTTTGATCGCGACCAGGTGGATCAGTTGCGCCACCATGTGCTGTTGGTGTTGATGCCGGTGTTCTTCCTCAGCACCGGCCTGCGTACAACCTGGTCGATGGGCGGCGCTGCGGTGATTCTGGTTGCCGGCGCGTTACTGCTGGCCGCGGTGGCGGGCAAACTGGCGGGGGTGCATTTGGCAGGACGGATTCTGCATTGGAAGCGAGGCGAAGCCTCGCTGATCGGCTGGTTGTTGCAGACCAAGGCGTTGATCATGATCATCTTTGTCAACATCCTGTTGGACAAACAGATCATCAGCAGCGCGATGTTCACCGCCTTGCTATTGATGGCGGTGGTCAGCACGATGTTGACCATTCCAATCGCCGCGCCAAAGCTGCAACGCATGGGTCTGGGCGGGCCGGTCCGGCGCAAACTTGGGATCGAGCGCAAAGATCGCGCGCCACCGCCTTGACGCGCTAACCTGCCGGCCAGACCAGTTCGGCCAGTACTGGGAAGTGGTCGGAAGGGTATCGTCCGCTTTCGTTGGTGTCGATGGTGCGTAGTGCAGTGACATCCAGACCGCGCACCAAGATCCAATCGATGCGCTGACCGTCTTTGGTATGCCCGGTAAAGGCGTGGAACGTTGACTCAGGGCCGGAGCGCTGTGCGGCGACCTCCCAGGCATCGGTCAACATGCCGGCGAACACCTGATGTACCGCGCTGGTTGGTGGTGTGTTGAAGTCCCCTGTCACGATCACCGGCACGTCCGCGGGCAGTGCGTCGATGCGTCCACGCAATACCTGTGCGCCGCGCACGCGCGCGGTTTCATCTTCTGCGCGGTGCGGCAGATGGGTGTTGAACAAGTAGAAGCGTCGCCGGTCGTGGATGCGCTCGAACAAGGCCCAGCTCGCCATGCGCGGCAGCGGATGACCCCAGCCGGTGCTGCCTGCGACCTCTGGCGTATCGGATAGCCAGAAATCACCCGATTCCACCACGCGCAATCTGTCCTTGCGGTAGAACACTCCCATGTGCTCATCGCTGTGACCGCCGCGCCGATCGCGTCCAAACCACACATAGCCCGGCAGTTGCTTGATCAGATAATCCGCCTGCTCGCGGTGCAGTTCCTGGGTGCCGATGACATCCGGCGCGGCATCGTGCAGCATGCGCGCGGTGATGCCGCGGCGGATCTGCCAGCGGTCAAGGCCGTCGGATTCGGCGGGCAGGCGGATATTGAAACTCATCACACGCAGCGTAGCCGCAGCAGCGGTCGGCCTGGGCTGCGTGCCCGCGCATCCGGCGATCAGCGGCAATAACAACCCCGCCAGCAGTACTCGCAAGGGCGCGAATGACATGGTGACTCTCCGGTGGCGATGCGCTGCAATGATAGCGCCGTGGGTGGTAGGTTGCTCCGTTGTGGAGATGGTGTCGTCAGGCGCGCAAGGTCGAATGGCATCGTCCAGCGACTTCATCCCAATGCAGGCGCCGGCTCGGTGTTCCGTCGCTTAACTGCTTGGAACCTAACCTCACTCCGAAAATACATGGGAGCAGCGAATTTTCAACTCGTCATCCCCGCGAACCATGAAATGACCGTAAAAGACGGTCACGACCACGTCATTCACTACCAGGTTAGTAAGCGCCATTCAACGCTAGATCCACTTCGAGTTGGCCAACGACCACACGAGGCGTTGTAGCCCCGGCTTGCATACGTATGCGTTGAAACGCGCGTGGTCCTGGGCGCTGCGGCCAGTATGCTGCATGCCGGTTCGAATGCGGAAACGTCGTCAGATGAGTACGGCCAATTGGATGCGATGGGTGCTGGTCGCGGTGATCGGCCTGACCGCTGTTGCCAGCGGTTGTTCACGCGAGACGCCGGTGGCCGAATTTCGTGACCGGCTGCCGCAAGACGAGGTGATCTACTTCGTCTTGCCCGATCGTTTCGCCAATGGTGATCGCAGCAATGATCGCGGCGGCATCCCTGGCGATCGGTTGCAGCATGGGTTCGATCCCGGTCACAAAGGCTTTTATCACGGCGGTGACCTGCGCGGGCTGCGCGACAAACTCGACTACATCCAGGCCCTCGGCGCCACCGCGATCTGGCTTGGACCGATCTATAAGAACAAGTCGGTGCAAGGTGCGCCCGGCGAGGAAAGCGCGGGCTATCACGGATACTGGATCACCGACTTCAATGCGGTCGATCCGCATTTTGGCACCCGCGCCGAGCTCAAGGCGCTGGTGGATGCGGTGCACGCACGCGGCATGAAGGTTTACCTGGACATCATCACCAACCACACCGCGGACGTGATCAAGTACCGCGACTGCGTGCAAGATCCTTGCCCCTATCGTTCGCTGGCTGATTATCCGTACACCCGGCGCGGCGGCATCAACGGTTTGCCGATCAATCGCGGCTTTAAGGGCGATGATGCCGATCACCAGACTAGTGCCAACTTTGCGCGCATGAGCGATCCGCGTTACGCCTACGAGGTCTATGTCCCCGAGGCGGAGCGCACGATCAAGACGCCGGCCTGGCTCAATGACCCGCGCTATTACCACAATCGTGGCGATTCCACTTGGAAAGGCGAAAGCATCACCTACGGGGATTTTTCCGGCCTCGATGACCTGTACACCGAACATCCCCGGGTGGTGCAGGGCATGATCGAGATTTATGGGCAGTGGATCGATGATTTCGGTATTGATGGGTTTCGAGTCGATACCGCCAAGCATGTCAATGCGCAGTTCTGGCAGACGTTTGTGCCGGCGATGCTCGAGCGCGCCAAGGCGCGCGGCATTCCCAACTTCCATATCTTTGGCGAGGTCTATGATTTCGATCCCGGCGTATTAGCGCGGTCTACCCGCGTCGATCGCTACCCGGCGGTACTGGATTTTGCGTTTCAGTCAGCGGCGGTGGACGTGATGACCGGACAAGCCGGTACCGACCGTCTGGAGCGGCTCTATTTTCTGGACGCCAATTACGCCGACGACGGCGCAGCGTCGCTGCAGTTGCCCACTTTTTTAGGCAATCATGACATGGGTCGTTTTGCCTATTTCGTACGCAAGATGCGTCCCGACATCAGTCAAGACGAGTGGCTGCGGCGGGTTCAACTGGCCCATGCCTTGATGTTTCTGGCGCGCGGGGTGCCGGTGATTTATTACGGTGATGAGCAAGGCTTTGCTGGCGACGGCGGCGATCAGGATGCGCGGCAGACACTATTTTCCAGCCAAGTGCCCGGCTATAACGACGATCCTCTCGTGGGCAGTGCACGGACCGGCGCGCAGGACAATTACCACACCGACGGCGCGCTGTTCGGCACCATCGCAGCATTGGCACAATTGCGCCAGCGCGAACCGGCACTGCGCCGCGGCACGATGCAAACGCGTTACGCAACCGATACACCAGGATTGTTCGCGTTCTCGCGCCTGCTCGACGGGCAGGAGGTGTTGGTGGCGCTCAATACCAGCACAGCGCCGCTGGCGATGCAGGTCCAGGTCGATGTCGACTCGCAGCGCTGGCAATCGTTGCAAGGGCGCTGCGCAGAAGCAGTCTCGGCGTCAGGCAGTCTACCGGTAACAGTGCCCGCGCTGGGCTGGATCGTGTGTCGGTCAACGGCCACTCGCGCTGGCGATTAGGGGCCAATTTCCGCGACTCGCAGCCCGTAGCGCAGATTAGGGTGCGCAGATTAGGGTGCGCCGAAGTCGGCGGCGGCGGATGGATTAGGTCGACCACAGAAGCCGAGCACTTCAAGCAGGCGCATCACGACATCCCAGCCCATTGCCAGACCCTACAATCCGCCGCCATGGCTATCCGTCTGGTGCTGATCGCATTGCTGCTGTGGTACTCGCCGTTGGCCGATGCGCGCACGGTATATCGCTGCGTGCGCGATGGGACTGTTAGTTTGGCTACCGCGCCTGAGCCGGGTTCGCAATGCGAGGCAAAGCAGGTGCAGGACAACGTCGCCAAAGTGCCCAATCTTTGGGGCGATCTTGGTGTGATTCACGGCACGTTGTACGAATGGAAGCAGGCCGACGGCAGCCTCATTTACACCACGCGCCGGTTGCCAGGCGCCAAGGCGTATCTGAAATTCACTGCGCGCACGCCTGAAGGCTCGCCAGCACACACCGGGCTTGGACAGGTCGGCGCGCCGCGTTTGAATATGTACGCATGGCAGTTTCAAGCTGCGGCCAGCGCCAATCAGATCGATGAAGCCTGGCTGCGCGCGATCGCACACGCCGAAAGCGGATTCAACGCCAGCGCGGTATCGGCCAAAGGCGCCCAAGGTGTGATGCAACTGATGCCAGCGGTCGCAAGCGAATACGGAGTTTCCAATCCCTTTGCAAGCGACCAATCGATCAAGGCTGGCGCACGCTACTTGGGTGATCTGCTGCGTCGCTACCGCGGTGATTTGACCCTGGCGGCGGCCGCTTATAACGCCGGCATCGGTGCGGTCGCCCAGTACCGTGGCGTGCCCCCGTATCCGGAAACCCAGGAATACGTCGACAAAGTGCGAGCGCTGCATGCGCGCTACCGCGTTGCGATGAAACTGCCGCCGCTGGATCCACCGCTACGCGCCGCGCAATAAAATCAATGTCGATGACTTGGCGAGTACGGCTCGGCGATTACGGCTCAGTTATTACGGCTCGGCGACGGATGGCTCGGCGACTACGGCCTGGTGACTACGGCTCGGCGACTACAATTTGGCAACGGAAGGCGGTGATTCGGCGGCCAACTTCCCAATAGCTGGCAGTCATCAGTGCGTTGACACTGCGTGCCGCTGCCTGGCGCGCCGCATCCAAGCAGTTCCATGATGCCCGCAGTGGATGCCGGCACCGTTGGGCGAAATCAGCGCGTAGTCAGAATCAGCGCGCAGTGAGCTTGAGCAAGCGGCCGCCATTACCGTCCTCGAGCAGCCACACCGCACCATCCGGGCCTTGTTCGATCTCACGGATCCGAGCGCTCATGTCGTAACGCGCACTTTCGTAGGCGCGTTTTCCTTCAAGGGTGACAACGACCAAGGCCTGCGACGACAGTCCGCCGATCAGCATCCGACCCTTCCAATCGGGAAACATGGCGCCGGAATAGATCACAAGACCCGCTGGCGAAATCACCGGCGTCCAAGTGGTCGCTGGGGGGTAAAATTCCGGCCGGGTGTCATGATCGGGAATCGGCCTGCCATCGTAGTGGTCGCCGTCGGAGACGATTGGATAGCCATAATTTTCTGCGCGCACGATCAGATTCACCTCGTCGCCGCCCTTCGGACCCATCTCGTGGTTCCAGAGCTGACCTTGCGCGTCGAATGCCAGGCCGAGTGGATTGCGGTGACCAAGGGTCCAGATCTGCGCAGCGATTCCGCCCAGATTCGCGGATTTGTTGGCGAACGGATTATCGCCAGGAATACCGCCGTCATCATAGAGGCGCACGATCTTGCCCAGATTCGATTGCATATCCTGTGCAGGATCGAATTTCTGCCGGTCCCCCGAGCTGATGAACAGATGTTCGCCGTCAGGAGAAAACACCAGACGATGCGCGTAGTGCCCGCGTCCGGTAACTTTAGGGACCTGGCGCCAGATCACCTGCATGTCTGTGAGTGCGCCGCCGCCCTGGTCATCGAGCACCAGTTTGCCGCGGGCTACCGCGCCACCGCGCAGATCGCCTTCGCCTGCTTCTGCATAGCTCAGATAGACGATATTGTTTTCGCTGAACTGTGGATGCAGCACGACATCACCCAACCCGCCCTGGCCACCATGGTCCACTTCTGGTACGCCGGTGACATCGCCACTGTATTTGGACTGCGGATCAAACAGCTTCACCTCGCCGGTCTTCTGGGTAATCAGCAGGCGCCCATCGGGTAGAAAGCTCATCGCCCAGGGTTGGTTGAATTCACCGAACGCGGTGGCCACGAATGGCCAGGCATCATCGGACTCGCTTGCGGGGTCCGCGGTGCTGGTCTGCGGGTCGGCTGCTGCAGTTGCCGAATCGGAAGACGTTGGATCATTGGCATTGTTGACTGCGCCATTGCAGGCACCGACCACAGAGGTCAACAAAGCGGCGCCTAGCGTGGCGCGGATAAGTGTTAGAGGCATCGCAGTACTCCCAGGCGGGATCGTCAGTGTATGCGTTGTAGCGTAATCCTGATGCAGCCGGTGTGACACTGCGTTACCGCATCGCCTTAACACAGCATCACCTTAGAGCAGCATCGGTTTAGAGCAGCATCGTTTTAGAGCGGCATCGCTTTAGAGCAGCATCGTTCTAGAGCGGCATCGCTTTAGAGCAGCATCGTTGTAGAGCGGCATCGCATCAAGCGCCAGCGATGGTGCGGCTGGCACTGCGAATATCCTCGCCGCCCGCGCGTCGCGCTGTGACCGATGTTGCAGTTAGATCTCCGGTGACGTTGCCGACTGTGGCGAACACATCGGGAATATTGTCCAGCGCCAGCAGGATACCCAACGGTGCAATCGGCAGTCCCATCGCCTGTACCACCGGCAAGTTGGTGGCCATAAAAATCGCCTGTCCAGGCAAGCCCACCGAACCCATGCTCACCACCACCGCCAGTGCAGCGCCTCCAGCGATCGACAGCGGATCCAGAGGAATGCCATAGGCCCAGGCGATGAAGGCGGCCACGCACACGTACTGCACCGGGCTAGTGATACGGAACAGCGACACCGCCATCGGCAGTACCAATGCGGGTACCGAATCGCCGTGACCCAGGCGCATGCGCGAACTTTCCATCATGGCCGGCAACGAAGCCAGCGATGACTGGGTGCTAGCCGCGATCGCCTGTGCTGGCGCGATCGCCGATGCGAACTGCGTCAGACGTTCTCTCCCAGCGAACACTGCGACCGGGTAGAGCAGCACGGTAGTGAGCAAATACATGCCAACCAGCAGCACGATATACGTCAGCAAAGCGGTCAGCAGGCTATGGCCAACGGTTGCGGTCATCGCCAAAGTGAGTGCGAACACGCCGATGGGTGCCGCCATCAACACCCAGCGCACAATGACGATCATCGTGTCGGCCACGCCCTGCACGATTCGCAGCAGCGCGGCGCGTCGTTCCTCTTCGACCTGGGTCAAGGCGAAGCCGAAGAACAACGCAAACACCACCAATGGCAACATCGCCCCAGCCGCGGCGGCGGCGATGGCGTTGCTGGGCACCACACTGATCAACCAATCCGCGACGCCGGCACTGTCAGCGGCGGCTTCCGGCGCGGCCATCGCATTGCGCAGTGCATCGACCAGCTCAGGATTGCGCGGAATAAGGGCAAAAACCGTCGGCGCCAGTACCGCCGCCAGTGCGGAAGCCAGAGCCAGCAGAACCACGAACACGATGATCGCAGTGCGTGCGCTGCGGCCGGTCGAGGCGGCATTGCGCGCTGTATTGATCCCGGTCACGATCATCGCCGCGACCAGTGGCACCACGGTCATCTGCAGCGCGTTCAGCCATACCTTTCCGATCGGCTGAGCAAACGCCGCAGCCCGCGCTGCCAGCGCATCGTCCCACAAGGCAAGCCCAAGTCCGGCCAATGCGCCTAGCAACAGGGCAAGCAAGACGCGTGCGGTATTCGACATCAGATCAACCTCGCAAAAATAAATCAATCACACAGACGGAAACATCAACGAGCGACAAATGACTGGTGACATGCTCATCGCTTCATCAGGTATCCAACATCGGCTCGATCCGTTCGAGGTTGTATTCCAAAGAAGTCAGGCGTTGCTGGTCTTCGCACAACACCAGCGCCACCATGTCCAGCAATTGCTGCAATGCACTTTGATACAACATCGGTTCCACATGGCGCCGCTCGTCGTGGCCTGATACCAACAAGGCGTGATTGGCGCGCGTGCGCAGTGGATTGGCATTGTGCCGGGTTACGCTGATGACGGTGCCGTGGCGCAGACGGAACGATTGCGCAATCTGGCATAGCGATACCTGGCGGCCATGCTCGGAGAACGCTACCAGCACGTCATTGCGGCTTGCGCACGACACTGCAACCGGCGTCATCACCGGATCGAAGTGATACACCGCCAGTACCCCCAGCAGCGACAACTGCATGGTGAAGGCGCGGGCATGGATGCTGTCGCGGCCTTGGCCAATCACGAAAACCTTGTCAGCGCGGCGCAGCGCTTCGGCGATTGCGTGGATGTTTTCCGGAGGATTGAGCAAACGCGTCTCAGCCTCGGATCTGGCTTTGGCTTGCCATAGACTGTCCGCCAGCGCGGCGTGGGGATCGACCTCGGACGGTGGTGGCGCTTGCGCTGCATCAACGGCCTCACTACGCGCTAGCGATTCGCTGATCGAAAATTTCAGATCCGGATAGCCCTTGAAGCCGATCTTCTGGCTGAACTTGACTACGCTGGATTGGCTGATGCCCAGGGCATCGGCCAGCTGCTGCGAAGAGTAGTCGCGCAGCAACTGGGCATTGTCGAGCAAAAAATCCGCGATCCGGCGCTCCAGCGCAGACATTTGGTCGCGCTGTGCACGGATTTTTAGCAGCGGCGGCATGGCACAGACGGCAAACAGAGGCGCTCCAAAAATAGGTACGTGCGCTAATCCAACGCCTCCAACCCACGGATCTCGCGAATCCCCAGGCCAGGGGCATCCGAAATCGAGATTTCCGATTCATTGAACACCACACCGCTTTCGATCGGATCAAACTGCGCCAGTGACGGTCCATCCAGGTCGACTTTGGTGATGACATCGGACTTGGCCACGGCCAGATGCACCGCTGCCGCAACGCTGATGCTGGTTTCGATCATGCAGCCGATCATGCACTGGACGCCATACAGCGCCGCGATGTCGGCAATCCGGATCGCATTGGACAAACCGCCGGTTTTCATCAGTTTGATATTGATGATGTCCGCGGCGCCGCGCTGGATCAGATCGATCACTTGCAATGGGCCGAACACGCTTTCATCCGCCATGACCGGGGTATGTACCCGATCGGTGACATATTTCAACCCGGCCAGATCTTGCGCAGGCACTGGTTGTTCAAGCAGCTCCAAATGCACGCCTGCGTTCTCCAGCGCCTGCATGGCGTGCACCGCCTGCTTCGCTGTCCAGCCTTGGTTGGCGTCCAGGCGCAGCAGTGCGCGTCCCTCCACCGCTGCGTGGATCGCCTTGACGCGCTCGATATCCACGCCGATGTCTTTGCCGACCTTGATCTTGAGTGACTCGAAACCGCGTCCCACCGCGTTGAGCGAATCCGCCACCATCTTGTCGATGTGATCCACACTGATGGTGATATCAGTGGTGATTACCGGTTCGCCACCGCCGAGCATTTGGTAAAGCGCGGTGCCATGCAACTGCGCCCACAGGTCGTACAGCGCAATCTCGACCGCGGCCTTGGCGCTGGTATTGCGTTCCAACGCATGCTGCACGATCCGGGTGAGCCGGTTGAGGTTGGCAACATGCTCACCGATCAGGCGCGGCGCGATCTGGCCGCGGATAGCGGCCACGATCGAGCCGTGGGTATCACCGGTGATCGGCGGAGTCGGCGGCGCCTCACCGTAGCCGACATGTCCAGTGTCGGTATGGATCGTCACCACGATGTCCTCGACCGCATCGACCGTACGCAACGCGGTTTTAAATGGCGTCTTCAGTGGAACACGCAGCATGCCGAGGCGGAATTCAGTAATTTTCAATTGGCGGCCATGATGGGTGATTGTTGATTGGAAAATCTGGGATAAATCTCGCGCAAAATCTGGCGTAACGACGCATCGGTTGTCGGTCGGGATCGTGATCAGTCAATGGCCAGAGCCGAGGTCAGCGCTACGATCAGCGCAGAATCAAGGCCTGATCCGCTGAATATTGGTGATGCGATCAATGTAGCTCTGGGTTTCATTGAACTGCATCGGCGTGAGCGGGGTCACTACGACGCCATTGAGGTGTCCTTGCACCAACTTGCCGTCGGCGCCGCGCCATTGCCCGCCGTGAGTGTCATGGATCACGTAGGGCATGCCGCGATCGTGGCCGATCACCATCA
>Ga0153982_1000315_pt1 | contig 13604 bp, 15 predicted proteins | sample TSGA066MetaG_FD_104743 | JGI IMG/M metagenome (GOLD analysis project Ga0153982, IMG submission 104743) | Attine ant fungus gardens microbial communities from Georgia, USA - TSGA066 MetaG | ecosystem: Host-associated > Fungi > Mycelium > Unclassified | place: USA: Georgia, Alexander Wildlife...
AAGATATAAGTGAAAAAAAGAAATTAATGATAAAATCTCTAAATAGAGGGAAAAGAATAACAGAGATAGAAGTAGTTCCAAATAAAATAGAGTATTCATATAAAGATGATAAATTTCGTTTTTTAGGGATAAAAGATGGAAAAGAGAAAATATTTAATATATCAAATATAATAGAGTGTGAATTAACAGGATTATATGAAGATATTGAAAAGGAGATAATACCTGTAGAGCAACGAAAAATAATAGTTGATTTAATAGACACTAGAGAGGCTTTGGAAAGAGCTATGCTCCATTTTTCAGATTTTAAAAAAATAACAGAGAAGATTGAAGAAAAAAAATATAAAATGGAAATATATTATGAATCAATTGATGAAACAGAAGTTCTTATAAGGGTACTGTCATTTGGGCCAATGTTGAGAGTAACTTATCCAAAAAGATTTATTTTATTAATAAAAGAAAGATTAAAAAAACAAAAAAAACTGTGGACTTTTTAGTTCGCAGATTTTTTTTAATGATAATAGAAAAGTTATCATGTATGATTAAGATATAAAATACCTGCAGGATAAAAGGAGAAGATATGAGAACTAAATTTTATGAGATAACTGGAAAATATAATACTGCTAAAGTTTTTACAAATGTGATAGAGAATGAAGCTGTTGAACAAATAAAAACATTATGTAATCAAGAATTTATAAGTGGAAGTAAAATACGTGTTATGCCCGATGTACATTCAGGAGCAGGATGTACTATTGGAACTACAATGACTATAACTGATAAAGTGATACCCAACTTAGTAGGAGTAGATATTGGCTGTGGAATGGAAACAGTTATGATAGCAGATAAAGAAATTGATTTAGAAAAATTAGATAAACTTATTTATGAAAAAATACCATCAGGTCGTAATATAAGAAAGATCTCCCATGAATTAATAAATGAAATTGATTTGAATCAATTGAGATGTACAGGACATGTGAAAATGGATAGAGCTATAAGAAGTATAGGAACTTTAGGTGGTGGAAACCATTTCATTGAAGCTGGAAAAGATGAAGAAGGAAATATTTATATAACTGTTCATTCAGGGAGCAGACATTTAGGATTAGAAGTAGCTAATTATTATCAAAAGATGGGATATAAAGCTCTTAATAAAGTAAGTGATATAGATATTGAAAAAATTATAGAACAGTTAAAAAATGAAGGAAGAGAAAAAGAAATAAATAAAACAATCAAAGAAATTAAAAAACAGATAATAACAGATATTCCACCAGCTTTGGCATATGTATCAGAAGAACTTTTTGATGATTATATACATGATATGAAATTGATACATAAATTTGCTGTATTAAATAGAAAAGCTATGATGGATGAAATAATAAAAGGATTAGGAACAGAAGTAGTTGAAGAATTTACTACAATTCATAACTATATTGATACTGATATGATGATATTGAGAAAAGGAGCAGTATCAGCTAAGAAGGGAGAAAAACTTTTAATCCCAATAAATATGAGAGATGGCAGCCTTATCTGTATAGGAAAAGGAAATGAAGATTGGAATTATTCAGCTCCACATGGTGCAGGAAGATTGATGAGCCGTACAAAAGCAAAAAAAGTTTTCAATTTAAAAAATTTTAGAGAAGAGATGGAGGGAGTATACACTACATCTGTAAATAAAGATACTTTAGATGAATGTCCTATGGCATATAAAGCTATGGAGGATATTGTAAAGAACATAGGAGATACAGTAGATATTATAAAAAGAATTATTCCTATATATAATTTTAAAGCTGGAGAATAAAAGAGAGAGTACCTAAAAGTTAATTTGCTTGTAGGTAACTCTCTTTTTTATTTTTTATTATCCAGCCAAACTTTGATTTGTAATATTTCCATCTTTATCTACTTCTACTATTATACAATGTCCTGCAAAATAGTCTGGAGAACAGCAGAAAAATATTTCGCTTGATATGTTATCCTCTTCAATATTCATAGTAATGCTTTCAATGTATAAACTATTGATAAAATCCTTTTCAGAAATTGGGAAAAATACTTTTTCTCCATCTTCCATTATATAACATTCTTGCTCCTCGTCTTCTGCTTCTTCAGCACTGGAAGCCCAATTTTCAGCTAATTCGAGCATTCCGTCATCAATAAGAAATTTTTCTATTGCATATGAATTGTCTTCAATCCATTTTAATTTATTCTTTATTTGGGGAAGAAAAGAATCAATTTTAAAATCCTCTTCAGTATCAATGTATAGATCAGTAAGATCATTTTTCCATATACTGAATAAAGTTTCAACAGAAAATACATCTGATTTTTTGAAGTCTTCTGTTTTAAGGTCAGTCCAAGTTTTTGTCTCCTCATATACATTTAATTTTTTATTCAGCACCCTTAGAAGCATTATTGACCATCTGTCATTAGGATCTAATTTAAAGGATTGTTTTGTATATTTTTGAGCTTTTTCAAATTCTTCAAGCGAATAATAGGCATATCCTACTCTATAATGCCAAAGAGGGTCACTTATTCCTTCTTTTTCTATTGAAAATAATACTTTCAATGCACTATCAAATTTTCCTTCTCCACTGAAGGCTCTAGCCATATAACTATTAATTTCATAATCTCTATCTTCAGGTGGGATAGATTTAATTTTTTTTATTATTTTACTATATTCAATTTTTTCTAGTAAATTTTCAAATTCATCTTTTAATTTTTTATCCATTATTTATCTTACCATTCCCTTTCTCCAATTGCTTCTTCTACATCTATCCCTATGCCAAACCATTCAAGAATATAGTCAACAGCAGCACCTATACTTTCTCTGGCTACAGTTTCTATTTCACTGTCATTATCATCAAACTCTTCTTCCAGTTCATTTATAGCAATAGTCATCATATCAAATTTTTCCTGTATTTCTTCATATGTATGAGTTCCATTTTCTAAAAATAAAATTACTTTATTTATTTCTTTAGCTATTTTATCAACTAGGAAATTTGGATAATAGTCATCTTTGTACATTTCTTCTAATATTTTAAAATTATTATCAAATTTTTTAATTGGAGAATAGACTGTGGTTTCGTCATAACTGTACTCATATTCTTCTTCTATGTCTTCTTCTTCATTATGGGAGAAAATAGTTCCATCTGGGTAGATAATCTCTCCATTACCACTAACATCAAAAAATCCAACTTTATATTTTTCCGAAAGTTCTCTTACTAAATCATAAGCTTCATCTGCCAAAGACCAAGCAAATCCCGCATAGATAATGTCTTTTCCAATACTGTAATCAGTAAGATATGATTCATCTTCAATTTCATCATCTTCAAGAGCAAAAGGTCCATTCATTTGAGGAAAAATTTTTATCATTTCCATAAACCATTCTCTAAGAGCAGGAGAAGTTATTTCAGGATCTTCATAATCATGCTCTTCTTCCCATTCAGTTTGCATTTCATACCATTCTAAAAATTCATCTTGTGTTTTAGGAGCTTTAGAAAATTCAAATACCATTAAATCATAACTCATAATTTCCTCCTTAAAATTTTTAACTTTCCCATGCAATATTTAATATATTGCCATTAACATCAGTCTGTAAAGTAAGTATCTCATCACTTACTTCATCATCTAGTACAAAATCCCATATAGCATATCCTTCATATTCTGGATAAAGTCCAATTCTTCTAAGTTTTAATAGAGATAGTACCTGTTCTTCTTTATTTAAAAATTGTTCTGCATTTTTTAAGAGAGCATCGATATATTCCTCATCTATTTCTTCTAAATGAAAAATTATCCATTCCTTTGTTAATCCCTCTTCAATAAAATCATTGTTTATATATTGTAAAATATCTTTTTTTATTCTCTCTAACTGAACTATATATTTTTCATATTCATCAATCCAATCTGTAGAACCAATAACCTCTTCACAATTTAAATCCAATTCTACTTCTTTGCCATCTAAAATGATAGTAGTTTCTGCATAATCATTTTGAGGATCAAATTCATTAAAATATGTTATTTTCATTTTTACCTCCAGTTATTCTTAATTATCATATTCTCCATCTATTATATCAATTATATATTTTTCAGTATTGCTGATAAATTCCTTCCATGTGCATACTTTTGCAAATGTTTCATGTTCAGAATCTATATAGCAGATAGCTTTTTCTGATGGAGACCAAACTATAAATATCTCATAATTTTCTACTTCTTCTACCAAAGAAAGAAATTTTTTTCTTTTCCACTTCATCTCTTGTAAGTTCATAAATTTATAGAAACGTATATATTTTGGATAGTATTCTTTTTCAGAAAAATTAATTTTTTCAGGTTCCTTTTTTAGATATTCCAGCATATCAGCAGGAAGTTTATAACCTCTAAGCACCCTTAATTTTTCCTGTTCATCATGCCATTCAGCAGGTTCCAGAGATTTTAAATATTCCATTAATTTAAAATTTTTATTTTTAGAGGCAAGAGAATATGGACGATCACCATATTTATCAGTAATAGTGATATCACTTCCTTGCTTTATCAGGTATTCAGCAATTTCTGTATGATCGCTTCTGACAGCTTCAATGATAGGAGTAGAAGCATATGGAAATACCATATCAGGTTCATGATAATTTAAATCAGCTCCCATTTCTGTCCACATTTTAGTTTCTCTCATATTGCCATCAGAAGCAGCTGACCTTAAAGCACGACCACCATATTTTTTTACAGTTATTCCATATTTTTCAAATAGTTCTATATTTTCATATTTTTGTCCATAGTGAATTCGGACAAATATATCTGTATATTTTTTTTCTAAAAGAAAGTCAAGAGCGCCATTTTTTAATAAAATATCTATAATTTTACTGTTGCAGTTTTGTGCTGCCTGCTCTATAATAGTAAAATTGCCAACATTTAAAGAAACTTTATTTTCTAGTAGCCATCTTAAAGAAGCAGAATTATTTGTGGCTACAGCTATTTCTAAAGGTGTTATATTTGAATATTTTCCTAGACTTATTTTTTCATTTATATCCCAACCTGTTTCATATAATGACTGCATTTTTTGTAGATTTTTTTCATATATTGCAGCAGCAGGTTCTGGAATAGTTTCGAAGCTTCCAATGTTTCCAATATTATACATTTTTCCTCCTGCTTATTAATAGATACTTACTATAATATTCATATTTTCTTTGTTGCATTTTTTGTAGAAATCCAACATACTTTCAAAACAAAAAATAAGTTCATCATAAATATTAACTTCCTCTTCTTTTTCCCAAATATTAGGATATATTTTAGCATTTTTAAAGTCATTCATATTATATTTAGTTAACAGCTCATCAATATTAGTTTTTTCCATTACATCTATTATAGCTTTTAATTCTTCAGATTTGATATAAGCTAGAAAATCATCCTCATTTTCATCAAATATATCTGTTCCTACTACTGCTTCACTTAATTTATTATTTTCTATTGGTTCAGAGGCCGATTTTCCAGTTAAAAGAAAATGAAGACCATCCCACATTTTATCAATATCACAAATATCGCACTGCTCATTTTCAGATAATTCTTCTATTTTATCAATTATCTCTTCATTATTCATCTTTAACATACTATTGAATATTTTATTATCAACAGCCATATATTGTGCAAGCATTCCCATTTTATTCCTCCTATTTTATGTTAAATAATTTGATTGTTGTGATTTTTTATTTATATTTTAAAAACCTCTTTTATCCATTATTATAAGAAAAGTACTGCAAATGATAATAATAACACCAGATATTCCAACAGTTATTCTGTAGCCTTTTTCTCCAAATGTTCTATAAATAAATCTCATAAATAATTTGTCTCCATCAGGATTAGTTATCCATTTCCAATTAAAGATTGCTCCAAGCAGGAATAAAAATCCAACTAAAGGAACAAGGTATGCACCATATAACTTCATAAAACTTTTTCCAGCTTCTTCCATATTTTCCTCCAAGATAAGTTTTTCTTATAATATGATTCTACCATATTGATAAATATTTAGCCATTACTCTGTGGTAGAATTAATGAAAATATTTAATTACAAAATGTCAAAGAAGAGTTGCAAATATAAAAATAAAGAAATTCTTTTTCATATTTTTATTATATTTTTTCTTCTTTTATGTTAATATGTAGTCAGATATTTAAAAATTGTATAAATAAAGGGGGATATATAATGAAACTTAATTTAGATTTTTTGTTAGATGATATAGTAAAAAATAGAAGAACACTTCATCAAATACCAGAAACTGCTTTAGAAGAATTTAAGACAAAAGAGTATTTGAAAAATTATCTTATTTCTATTGGACTTGAGCCACATGATATAGTGGAAACAGGATTATATGTATATATTGAGGGAAAAGATAAAGAAAATTGTATAGCTTTTCGTAGTGATATAGATGCTTTAAATATTGAAGAAGAAAATGAAATAGATTTTGTTTCTAAAAATAATGGTAAAATGCATGCTTGTGGCCATGATGGACATATGTCTACTTTATTAGCTTTTGCCAAGTATCTTACAACAATACAGCCACTTGAAAAAAGTGTACTATTAATATTTCAACCTGCTGAAGAAGCACCAGGAAGAGCAAAGGATATTGTAGAAACAGGAATTTTTAAAAAATATAATGTAAAAGCTATTTATGGAATGCATCTGTTTCCAGAGCTTACAGAAGGAGTAGTTGCCTGTAAAGAAGGACCTTTTTTTGCACAAGCCACTGTAATAAATGTAGAAATAACAGGAAAAAGTGGACATGGAGCTATGCCTCATAAGGCTGTGGATCCACTTATTGCTTTTACTAAGGTAATAGATGCTTATCAAACAATAATATCAAGAAATTTTTCTCCATTTGATCCTGGAGTTATTACAATAGGAAAATTTTCTGGAGGGAGTGCTCAAAATATAATTCCAGAAAAAATTGAATTTTGGGGAACTGCAAGAACGTTTGCACAATCTGATTCTGAGTTTATAATAAAAAGAATGAAAGAGATACACAGAGGAATAGAACTGACTTATAATGTAAAAATAGATGAAGATCTTGTAATTCTCTACCCACCAGTAATAAATGATAAAGAACTTTATAAAAAATTTACTGAAACTATGAAAGATATGAATTATAGAGAACAGGATGCTTTAACTATATCAGAAGATTTTGCTTATTATCAGCAGGAGGTACCAGGAATTTTCTTCTTGTTAGGAACTAGAAATGAAGAAAAAGGATATATTCATCCGCTTCATAATTGCCATTTCAATTTTGATGAAAAAGTATTGTTAAAAGGTGTGGAAGCCTTTGCTAAAATATTGGAAAGCCACAATAAATAAAATAAAAGAAGAAGCTGAATTTAATCAGCTTCTTCTTTTGTCTTTTACCATATTTTAAATTTTAAATCTATATAAGTTAAAGCTGTCTTAGTTTTATGAAATGTATTTTCTAAAAAATTTCTTGTTAGATTTTAGGAAAAGAAGGTTGAATAAATTCTCTATATTTATTTAAACGTTCTTTATATGCCTCAGTTTTTTTAGTTTCTATTAATGCACTTTCATTATTTTTAATATCATTCATATGAATAAATTTACCAGGCATAGTATTATGTGCATGCTCTAATTGTTCATGAGGAAACTCAAATTTTACTTTTCCATCTTTTATTTTTACTTCACCAACTATTCCACATAGACAGCAGACAGCTTTAGTAGAATCATCATTTAGGTAGAAATTTCTGCTGTGACAGTGAGGACATACTCCTTTATCTCCAAGGTATTGAGCATTTTCCATATTAGCAGCAGCTTTAGCTAAATCAATTCCTATTTGATGTATTTTAGCCACTTTTTCATCTTCCATGATTACATTTTTTGACCATGAAAAAACTTCATTATTTATAGTTTTCCACATAGGTATTAAAGAAAGCATTTCAAAATCACACTGTATTCTTGTAGTCCAGTCAGACCCTCCAAGACCTATATATGAAATAACTTTTTCTTTAAAGACTCTTTGATCAGGAGCTTTTCCATTAGTTTGCTTTGCTATCTCAGTAGCAGCCAGATTATTTCCTCTATCCATTCTAGGTCCAAAGCGATCTGTCAGTGAACGGAAAATTGCAGCAGCTCCTTTTTCAAAAATAGGAACAGAAAAGATAATTCCATCTGCATCCATCATTTTATCTCTCAACCATTCAAAATCATCTTTTAATACGCATTGTCCACCTTTACCACTCATTAGACTTTTGACGCAAGCTATACATCCAGTACAATATTTTATATCAAGATCAAGAAGTCTGATAAATTCAATTTCAGCTCCCATTTTTTTAGCACCCATTAAAGCTTCCTTACACATAGAGTCATTATTTCCATTTCTAGTTCCTGCTGATATTCCTAATATTTTCATTTGTTCCTCCTTAAATTACTATTATTTCTATTTTTTAATTAATTTGTAAAATGATATTCAGTTCCATCTCTCAAAAAATCTCTTTCCGCATGCTCTTCTAAAAATATACTTACAATATCTTTATATGGCTTTAAATAAGGGAACTGTTGATTTTTTTCAGCCCATTTTGGTTTTTCAATGTTTGGAGTATTATCTACCCAGTTTTTCTTCCAAGCTTTTGAATCTCTATACCAGAATTCTACTACTCTTACAAAAGGGGAAGTTTTAGGGGAAATAGCTTTATACGAAAAACATCTTAAAAGATCATTCTGCTTGATTATAGAAGGGATAAAAGAATTGATAAACCATTCTTCACCATCTTTTTCTGAAACATTATCAGGATATTTGATAGCTGTTACAAATCTGAAAAATGGTCCATCAGCACTTGTAAGTCCATATCCTTTAAAATCATTGTCTATTTTTCTGTTTACAAAAATAAAGGCAGCAGGGTGAGCATTTTTATTTTCCTGTTCTCCCCAATCAGCTCTTTTTTCAGAATTTATAGGATTTCCAATCATTTCATTATATCCTTCTACCCATATTTCACTCATAGCTGTTCCCTGATTTAATTCATCTTCCATAGAAAATGGATCTTCTCTCCAATAGTGTTCAGTCATTCTCCAGTTATATGCACCATACTGATCAGCACCTTTAGGTAAAGGAAGTGCTCTATAAGTAGAGTATCCAGCTAAAATGGGGCCATTAATATTCAATGTATCAGAAGCATGATCTTTAAATAACCATCTGTTAGCTTTAGGTAAATCATTAAGGTCAGTCAAATTGAGAATGAGATAACTTCTTTTTAGTTGTTGTCCATTAGATGGAGTTTCTCCCATAGCTGAAAGCGTAAAAGTGAAGAACAATATTAAAAGCAGACATTTTATACATTTGATTCGTTTCATTATAAATCCTCCTGTTTTTTATGTGTTTAAACACATATTTAAATAAAAAATTTAGAGTAAAATTATTCTAAATTTTTTATTATTTTATCCAATACTTTTGAAAATATAATTTTCTCTTCATCTGTAACATTAAAAAAAACTTTGTGCAAATTTTCTTTTACAGTGGGAACAACATTGTTTTGTATTTTTTTCCCTTCTTCAGTGAGATATATGAGATTGATTCTTTTATCATCTGGATCAGGTATTTTTTTTACAATATTTTTCTTAATAAGATTTTCTATAAGTCTTGATACACAGGTATGATCTTTTCCAACTAGTTTTGATATTTGATTTTGAGTAAGTCCGTCTTCATGTAATAAGAAATTAATGACTCCCCATTGTTCAGGAGTAATAGGGAATTTATCTTCTTTTAATTTTTTACTAAAGTTTCCAGTTGTAAGACGAGAGGCAAGTTCCAGCTTAAATCCTAGTGATTTTTGTAAATTATAGTCTTCCATATATCCTCCTTTAAAAAAATATGTGTTTAACCACATAAAATTAATATAACATCTTTTTTAAATTTATGCAACAAGTTTTTTGTAAAAAAAGATGGATGAGTTTTTGTCATCCACCTTAATATTTTAAATTCATTTATAATTTTTAGATATATTAAATCTAATTACAATTCTTGATAGATCTTAATTTACTTTGTAATTCCTAGGTAATATGCTATATTAGCATTTTTATCTTTTCTTCCTCTGATTTTTGAAACAGGACAGCTCATGATAGCAGTAACTCCAGGTCCGTGCCCAGCTTTTATGCAATCACTGTGAACAACTACCCCAATAGTAACTGACCCCTTTAGGTAATCTCTTCCAAAACAGTTGTTGCAGTCTTGAAGAAGAACTATATCTCCAAATCTTAATTCATTGATACCATATTTTTCATTTGCTTCCTTATCTCCTGTCATGATATCATAGTCTCCAGAAAAAGCAGTGGCACTTCCTACTCCTGATCCCATTAGGTAAGGAGGGATTTCAGTAGCTACAGGAACTTCTAAACATCCATCTTCTGTTATTCTTATTTCCATCTTTTCTAGAAGAGCAGGATCAATGTTCATACAAACAACATCATCAAATCCTTCTATTTTTAATCCTTGTCCAAAAGCTTTTACAAGTATTTTATCATCAATATTTAATTTTTCTAAAGTTTCTTCATCAAAATATACAAGAGTATGTTCAATTCCACCATGACCACCAGTAACAAAACCAGTAGCTCCCTTGGCATCTCCTGTCATTACTTTTGCTGTATTTCCAATGCATCCAAGAACCATAAGAGCATTATTTTCATTAATATTATCATTTTTAACACTTACTCCTGGTTCAACATGGTCTCCTACCCATGTCATACATGAATCGCCAACTTTTACATTATAAGAAATACCACCAGTAGCTGGTAAAATCATAGGATCTCCATCTCTGGAAATTCTGTAAGGAGAAGCTATAGTAGGACTGTGCACCTTTCCTCCTACTGATTGCATAACTAAAAATTCTTTGTTTGTTTTAATCATTTCTTTCCTCCTGAATATTTTAATGGTTACTGATTGTTAATATTTTAATATATTTTTTAGTTTTAGTAAAGAAAAACAGAGTAATTTGAACTCATTTTTCAAATTACTCTGTTTTTACAAATCTATATTATAAAACATCTTGGGGAAAGATTTTATATTATTAATATACCAAGATATTGTGACAATTGTGTTACAGTTATATTGAAAAAATTGACAAAAAAGTTTTTCTGGACTACTATTCTAATAGAGAAATTAAATATGTAAGGAGGAAAAATGGAAAACATAAAGTTAATAGTAATAATACAATGTGAAATAGCCAAAAGAAGATGCAGTGGATTTTATTGTATGGATTCCTTTTATAAAAGAGATAGAGCATTCAGCATTTATTCAAAAGAACAGAATATACAATACATGATGTTTGAATGTGGTGGATGTTGTGGAAAAGAAGTTTCAAGTCTTTTGGGGCATTTATCTAGAAAGTTAAAAGAAGAAGATATTATTAAAAAAAATGAAGTGATTATCCATTTAGCTTCTTGTATGGTAACTGATAATCATCATTATGATAGATGTCCACATATAAATTATATAAAAAATATAATTGAGAAACAAGGATATAAAAATGTGATAGAAGGAACTCTTTTAGCAAAAGTTTCAGAAAAAAAACGTGAATTGGGTATATACAAAAAATATGAATAATTCGATTTAAAAAATATTTTTTAAAATGAAGATATAAACAAATAAAATTTTCTTTTATCATTGTAAAAAGATAGATTTTTTGGTATAATTATAAAATATTTTAGTATTATTTTGTATTATTAAAAATTTATATAAATAAAAAATTCAGGAGGTAAAAAATGAAGTGTATTATTACTGTCTTAGGAACAGACAAAGTTGGTATCATAGCTAAAGTATGTACATACTTATCAGATGCCAATGTAAATATCCTTGATATTTCACAAACAATAGTTGATGGTTATTTCAATATGATGATGATAGTGGATATCACTGCTCCATCAAAGCCTATGGAAGTTATTGGGGAAGAACTTAGACAAATAGGAAAAGTGCTGGGAGTTATAATTTCAATGCAGCATGAAGATATCTTCAATTGTATGCATCGTATTTAATCAATGAGCTGAAAATATAAAGGAGGAGTGTCATGATTTCCAGAGTAGAAATACAGGAAACAAACAGGATGATAGCAGAAGCTAATCTAGATGTCCGTACTATCACTATGGGTATCAGTCTTATAGACTGTGCTGACCCAGATATTAATAAATTTAATGAAAATATATATAAAAAAATAACTACTTATGCAAAAGATTTGGTAAAAGTTGGAGATGAAATTGCAAAACAATTTGGGGTGCCAGTAGTTAATAAAAGAATATCAGTTACACCTATTGCTATTGCAGCAGCAGGATGTAAAACTGATTCATATGTAAGTATTGCCAAAACTCTTGATAAAGCAGCACAAGAATGTGGAGTAAATTTCATAGGAGGGTTTTCTGCTCTTGTACAAAAAGGATGTACACCTTCAGATAGAATTCTTATAGATTCTATTCCAGAAGCTTTAGCTGTTACAGAAAGAGTATGTTCATCTGTAAACATAGGGACTTCAAGAAATGGATTAAATATGAATGCTGTAAAAAAAATGGGAGAGATAATAATAGAAACTGCTGAACTTACAAAGGATAGAGATAGTATAGGATGTGCTAAACTAGTTGTTTTCTGTAATGCAGTAGAAGATAATCCATTTATGGCAGGAGCATTTCATGGAGTTGGGGAAGCTGACTGCATTATCAATGTAGGAGTAAGCGGACCAGGAGTTGTGAAAAGAGCTTTGATGGAAGTAAGAGATGCTGACTTTGAAACACTTTGTGAAGTAGTAAAGAAAACTGCATTCAAGATAACAAGAGTAGGACAGATAGTTGCTCAAGAAGCATCAAAAAGATTAAATGTTCCTTTTGGAATAATAGATCTTTCACTGGCTCCTACTCCAGCTGTTGGAGACAGTATTGCTGAAATATTTCAAGAGATGGGGCTTGAACATGCAGGGGCTCCAGGAACTACAGCAGCACTTGCTATCTTAAATGATAATGTGAAAAAAGGTGGAGTAATGGCCTCTTCATATGTTGGAGGCTTAAGTGGAGCTTTCATTCCTGTAAGTGAAGATCATGCAATGATAGAAGCTGCAAAAGTTGGAGCTTTAACTCTTGAAAAATTAGAAGCGATGACTTGTGTATGTTCTGTTGGCCTAGATATGGTAGCTATTCCAGGAAGCACTACAGCAGCAACTATTTCTGGAATCATAGCTGATGAAGCAGCTATAGGAATGATAAATAATAAGACTACTGCAGCAAGGCTTATTCCAGTAATAGGAAAGGAAGTAGGAGATATGGTAGAATTTGGAGGGTTATTGGGGTATGCTCCTATTATGGCTGTAAATAAATTCAGTTGTGAAAATTTTATCAAAAGAGGAGGAAGAATTCCTGCTCCTATACATAGCTTTAAAAATTAACTGAATTTTAATAAAATAATATAGAAGAGAATGATTAACAGCTGAATTAAATTACAAACTTCTTATAAAAAAGTTTGTAATTTATATTTTGTTCATAGATCATTCTTTTTTATTGATTTAATGTAGAATAAATACTTTTATTTCTAGAAAAAGTAGTGTAAAATAGAAAGGATATGATAAATTATATTAAGGGGAGAGTAAATGAATAAATTTGAAAATGACCT
>Ga0153982_1000317_pt1 | contig 13523 bp, 10 predicted proteins | sample TSGA066MetaG_FD_104743 | JGI IMG/M metagenome (GOLD analysis project Ga0153982, IMG submission 104743) | Attine ant fungus gardens microbial communities from Georgia, USA - TSGA066 MetaG | ecosystem: Host-associated > Fungi > Mycelium > Unclassified | place: USA: Georgia, Alexander Wildlife...
GGCGGTTTTGGCCGCTTTGGCCAGCGCTATATCAAGCTGAGACTGGGTGATGATGACTTTGGCCTGCGTGCCAAAGGCGGCTGGCACCAGCTAAAAAACGTCGGCGTGCTGAGCGACACCTATCGCCTTTCCCGCAACAGCTATCTGGGCTACAGCGGCGCGCTGTCGTGGCAAAACGTCCAGCTGGATGCGGCCTGGGTTACGCACTCCATTCAGTACGATGCGCCCAATCGCGTGCGGTTCCTGACGGCGAACAATAAAGAAATTAGCCGTATTTTTACCAGCGGTATTACCTATAAAGCGGGTGACCTGTCGCTGGCTTACGGCTGGGGCGAATCAGAGCGCTATTTGCGCCGCAACCTGCTGGAAATCAATTATCCGCTTACGACGCAGTGGACGCTGGCCTCGCAGATTTACGGCAGCCACGCGCTGGAAGACTATAAGGCGATGCCGCAGAGTAAAAAGCAGTTCGACAACGACGCCTGGCACTACGCGGGAGAAGTTCAGCTGCGCGATAACCGCTGGATACACAAACTGGGCGTGGCCTATACGCAGGCGGATAAGACCAACGGCGTAGGATATTACGACCGCCATATGGGAAAAAATACGCGCGGCCGCTTTAGCGCGTTAACGTCGGCGGGCAAAGATTATATGCGCGACGGCGAGCTGGCATTGACGGCCTTCAGCGAATATCAGCTTAGCGAAAGCCTGGCCACCGCTCTCCAGCTTAATTATGGCCAGTTCGAGTATAAGGATAATAATATTCGTACCGGTGAAATAACCTGGATAAATCGCTGGCGGCCTGCTGAAAAAAGCCTAAGTGGTTTAACGGTAGCCGCACAGCTTGGTTATGGCTGGTCATATAAAAATTATAACGCGACGCCCATTTTGAATGCGGATGGCGATTATATGCGTTCCCCCAGCCTTTCTGCCGAAGTTGGCATAACGTGGAAATTCGGCCTTTTATAATAAGGAGTCACCATGAAAAAAATACTGCTTTTTTTAACGATTATATTTGGTATCAGCAGCTGCTTTGCCGCTGATGTAGAGCTGTATATGGTTCGGCACGGCAAAACGCTGTTTAACACCGTGCATCGTGCCCAGGGCTGGAGCGATACGCCATTAACGGCAGAAGGCGTAGAGGTAGCCAGAAAAGCGGGGCGCGGGCTAAAAACGGTGGACTTTGTTGCCGCCTGGAGCAGCGATTCGGGCAGGGCCAGAGAAACCGCGCAGCTGATCCTGGAACCGCGCGAGAAAACGCTGCCCGTACGGGAGCGCCAGGGGCTAAGGGAAGTTTTCTTCGGATCTTTCGAGGGTGATACTAACGACAATATGCTTATCGCTTCGGCTAAAAAGGGCGGTTACGCTTCCGGTCCGCAGCTGATGACGGCCTTTACCAGCGGCAAAATCAACATTGTCGATATTGTCGATATGATCCACGCGGCCGATCCGGCAAAACAGGCAGAAAGCTATGCGCAGGTTGCCCAGCGGGTGATGGCAGCGGTAAAGGCAATTGCCCGTGACGCGCAGCAAAAGGGCGGGGGCAACGTGCTGGTTGTTACGCACGGCATGACGATTATGACACTGCTGCATGAGCTTGATGACAAAACGCTGACTCGTTCGCTCAGCAATGCCAGCGTCACCCGTATCCGCTATACCGATGCCGGGCAGTTTATTATCGAAGCCATTGACGATCTGAGCTATGTGCAGCGTGGCTCATAGCCGGAAGCCAGTATCAGGCACCGCCTGGTTACGGCTAGCCTGGGCTGCATAGCGCAATGGAGAAGCCCTAAAATTATTCCAGCGCGGCTAATCGTGGTTAACGATACTGCACTACGCCGCGCTGTTATAGCGAACGCAGCATGGTAACTTCGCAATCCACGTGGCCGGTGTTGCCCATCGGCCCGTCTATATGCTGGAAACCCAGATGCTCATACAGCCGCACTGCGCGAGTCAGCGAAGCGGTGGTTTCCAGATAGCAGCGCTTAAAGCCCCTTTCACGAGCGTAGTCCATCGCCTGTAGCGCCAGCGCTTTTGCGATACCCATGCCGCGCAGCTGCGGCATAAAATACATTTTTTGCAGCTCGCAAACGTCTGCCTCGCTACCCTGTAGAGGCGCAACGCCGCCGCCGCCCATAATCTTACCCTCCAGCTCCACCACCCAATAGGCGCTGTTCGGCTGGCGATAGAGTTCACAAAGACGATCGAGATTGGGATCGGCCACCGTGAAGCCTTTATCGGCGGTCAGACCAAACTCGGCCGAAACGTCGCGGATGACGTTAGCGATAAAAGGGTTGTCTGCAGGCTCAATAGGTCGAACCCGCACGTTGTCCGGAAGCGTGTTAATCATAAAGCAGTGCCGTTTTTTTGGATTGTCTGGCAGTGTAATAACATCCGACGAATAAGGATGCAATCATCCGCTTTCCTGCCAGTCTAAGCGTCGGCCTGCCGCTGGGGCCTGAAAAAAGGCGGTTTTCGCCGTAGTACGGGCTTCTCGCCCCTTTTTTACCTGATACGCCGCGAAGGCATCATGCGCAGCAGCGTATTATCTTTGAGAAAATAGTGATGAAAGAGGGCGGCCAGCGCGTGCAGTCCGATTAGCCAGTAGCCTAAAGGCGCCAGCGTTTCGTGCCAGTGAATCAGCGTTTTCGCCAGTACCGGGTTGGGATTGTCTGATGACGGCATGGCAATGCCAAACAGCCACCACTGACGGCCTGAAAGATAACGAGAGGAAAGACCAAGTATGGGGAGCACGATAAACAATGCGTACAGCGCGCTGTGAACCGCATGCGAAAGCCCTTTCTGCCAGCGCGCTATCGGTGGCGTAATTGCCGGGCTGCGATGGCGACTGCGTAGCAAAAGACGCAGCAGCATCACCACCAGCACGCTAAAACCGGCGCTGAAATGCGTAACGATCAGCGCAAAACCTTGCCAGGAACCCCGTACGGCAAAGCCCCGCAGTTCAATAGCGGCATAGGCGATAGTCAGCAAAATCACCGTTAGCCAGTGAAAGGCAATCTGCGGCCTGGCATAGTTATCAGACATCTCTTTTATCCTTAAAAAATAACAGAACGCTAATCTACCACTATTTTCTTAAAGATATATTTGGACGGAATTTTGCGCAAAAAAAACACCTCGCCGGGCGAGGTGTTATTGGTAACGGATTGGGCTAAGGCGCACCGATATTAAATTGCCCCGCCAGCAGGCGGGGCAAAAGCATTACAGCGCTTTGATAACCGCCTGCTGCTCAATCAGTTTGGCTTTCGCCTGCTCGAACTCGGTCATGCGCTCGCGCTCTTTCGCCACGACGGCTTCAGGTGCCCGGGATACAAAGCCTTCGTTAGAGAGCTTGCCTTCGATCTTGCCGATTTCCACTTCCAGCTTGCTCACTTCCTTCGCCAGACGCTCCAGCTCGGCGGTTTTATCCACCAGGCCCGCCATCGGGATCAGCAGCTCCGCACCGTCGATAATCTTGGTGACGGAGACCGGCGCTTTGTCGTCAGCGGTCAGACAGGTCAGGCTGTCCAGACGCGCCAGCGTTTTCAGGAAGTTGTGATTGTCGTTAACGCGACGCACCACGTCGGCGCTTGCGCCACGCAGCATCACTTCCAGCGGCTTAGAAGGAGCCAGATTCATCTCGGCACGGATATTACGCACCGCAACAATCGCCTGCTTCAGCCATTCAGTATCGCTCAGTGCCGCTTCATCGACCTTCGCTTCTTCGAACTCCGGCATCGGCTGCAGCATGATGGTGTCGTCGCTGATATTTTTCAGCACTTTCACCTGCTGCCAGATGGTTTCGGTAATAAACGGAATAATCGGATGCGCCAGGCGCAGCAGGGCTTCCAGTACGTTAACCAGCGTATTACGCGTGCCGCGCAGCTGCGCTTCCGAACCCCCGTTCATTACCGGCTTGGCCAGCTCCAGATACCAGTCACAGAACTGGTTCCAGGTGAACTCATACAGAATGTTGGCAGCAATATCGAAACGATAGCTGTCCAGCGCGCCGCGATAAGCTTTCACCGTCTGGTTAAACTCGGCAATGATCCAGCGATCCGCCAGCGACAGCTCCAGCTCGCCGCCGTTAAACCCGCAGTCCTGATCCTGGGTATTCATCAGCACAAAGCGGCTGGCGTTCCACAGCTTGTTACAGAAGTTGCGGTAGCCTTCCAGGCGCTTCATATCCCAGTTGATATCGCGACCGGTAGAGGCCAGCGCGGCCAGCGTAAAGCGCAGCGCGTCGGTGCCGTGCGGTTCGATACCGTTCGGGAACTGTTTCTCGGTGCGCTTGCGGATTTTTTCCGCCAGCTGCGGCTGCATCATGTTGCCCGTGCGCTTGGCAAGCAGATCTTCCAGCGAAATGCCGTCAACCATATCCAGCGGATCGATGACGTTGCCTTTCGACTTGGACATCTTCTGGCCTTCTTCATCGCGGATCAGACCGGTCATATAGACGGTCTTGAACGGCACCTGCGGCTTGCCGTCTTCATCTTTGATGAAGTGCATGGTCAGCATGATCATGCGGGCGATCCAGAAGAAAATGATGTCAAAGCCGCTGACCAGCACGCTGGTTGGGTGGAAGGTGCTCAGGTCAGGGGTCTTCTCAGGCCAGCCCAGCGTGGAGAACGTCCACAGGCCGGAAGAGAACCAGGTGTCGAGCACGTCTTCATCCTGATTCAGCGCTACGTCTGCACCCAGGTTGTTTTCCGCACGCACTTCTTCTTCCGTGCGGCCCACGTAGACGTTGCCTTCGGCATCGTACCAGGCAGGGATGCGGTGACCCCACCACAGCTGACGCGAAATACACCAGTCCTGAATATCGCGCATCCAGGAGAAGTACATGTTTTCGTACTGCTTAGGCACGAACTGGATGTCGCCTTGCTCAACGGCTTCTACCGCCACTTTCGCCAGCGGCGCGGTGCGCACGTACCACTGGTCGGTCAGCATCGGCTCAATCACTACGCCGCCGCGATCGCCGTAAGGCACGGTCAGGTCGTGCGGTTTGATTTCGTCCAGCAGGCCCAGCGCGTCAACAGCGGCAACAATAGCTTTACGCGCGGCAAAACGCTCCAGCTTCTGGAATTCAGCCGGAATATCGCTGGCATAAACGTCGGACTCTTCGCCGTTAGTATCGTAAACCTGCGCAACGTCGCGGATATCGCCGTCAAAGGTCAGGATGTTGATCATTGGCAGCTTGTGACGACGGCCAACTTCATAGTCGTTAAAGTCGTGCGCTGGCGTGATTTTCACGCAGCCGGTGCCTTTTTCCATATCGGCGTGTTCGTCACCGACAACAGGAATGCGGCGGTTTACCAGCGGCAGCACGATAAATTTGCCAATCAGATCTTTATAGCGCGGATCTTCCGGGTTAACGGCCACGCCGGTATCGCCCAGCACCGTCTCAGGACGGGTAGTGGCCACTACCAGATAATCTTTACCGTCGGCAGTTTTTGCGCCGTCGGCTAGCGGATAGCGGATATGCCACATCGAGCCTTTCGACTCGCGGTTTTCCACTTCCAGGTCAGAGATAGCGGTGCGCAGTTTGGGATCCCAGTTTACCAGGCGCTTGCCGCGATAAATCAGGTTCTCTTTATACAGGCGCACAAACACTTCTTTTACCGCGTTGGAAAGGCCGTCATCCATGGTGAAGCGCTCGCGCTCCCAGTCCACGGAGTTGCCCAGACGGCGCATCTGGCGCGTGATGGTGCCGCCGGATTCAGCCTTCCACTGCCAGATTTTTTCGATAAAGGCGTCGCGACCGTAGTCTTTACGCGTTTTGCCTTCTTCAGCGGCGATTTTACGCTCTACTACCATCTGCGTGGCGATGCCCGCATGGTCCGTGCCCGCCTGCCACAGGGTGTTTTTTCCCTGCATGCGCTGGTAACGGATCATGGTATCCATGATGGTTTGCTGGAACGCATGACCCATGTGCAAGCTACCGGTGACGTTCGGCGGCGGGATCATGATGCAGAAGCTTTCCTGGCTGGTGTCGCCGTTCGGCTTAAAGTAGCCCTGCTGTTCCCAGTGCTCGTAGAGCGGCTGTTCGATATCTTGCGGGTTATATGTCTTTTCCATGTCTGCTATGTCGTTGGGGGCACGGGCGGCGTGGCCGTATTCAAGTGGAATCCGACGCTGCGATAGGCTTTATAGCGATCGCGCGCCAGCTGTTTCAATTCTTCTTCGTAAGGCACGAAGTCTATCACTTCCTGGAAAGCGGTGGCAAAATCTGCAAACTGCGGCAGCAGGCTGATCAGCAGATCTCTGGGCGCGTTGCCGCGACGCTGCGGCCAGGCCAGCTCGACCGGCGCGCCATATTTCGGCCCTTCGCCCGCCAGATTGTGCGGTACAAAGGCGTTGGCCGGACGCTGCCATAACGCTTCATCCAGGCGGATCGCCTGCGCTTCATCCACGCAGGCAACCAGCACTCTCTTTCCCTCGCGCCAGCGCGTTTCGGCCAGCTCGCAGACCAGCGCTTCCTGCGCGCTCAGCCCGTCAACCGGCGTATCGCTTTCCAGCAGATAGAAGGTGGCGTTTTTCATGTTTTAATCGTCGCCGTTCAGACCGGCGCGGTTCAGCAGGAACTGCGACAGCAGCGCGACCGGACGACCGGTGGCGCCTTTGGCCTTGCCGGAGCGCCAGGCGGTACCGGCAATATCCAGATGCGCCCAGTTATATTTACGCGTGAAGCGGGCCAGGAAGCAGGCTGCGGTAATCGCGCCGCCGGGACGGCCGCCAATATTCGCCATATCGGCAAAGTTGGAATCCAGCTGCTCCTGATACTCGTCCGCCATCGGCAGACGCCACGCGCGGTCGCCAGCCTGTTCGGAAGCACCGATCAGCTCGTGCGCCAGCGGATTGTGGTTCGACAGCAGGCCGCTAACGTGGTGGCCCAGAGCAATCACGCAGGCCCCGGTCAGGGTAGCGATATCAATCACCACTTCCGGATCGAATCGCTCGACGTAGGTCAGCGCGTCGCACAGCACCAGGCGTCCTTCCGCATCGGTATTCAGCACTTCCACGGTCTGGCCGGACATGGTGGTCAGCACGTCGCCAGGACGATAGGCACGGCCGCCAGGCATGTTTTCGCAGCCCGCCAGCACGCCGACGACGTTCAGCGGCAGGTTCAGCTCGGCGACCATACGCATGACGCCATAAACGGAAGCCGCGCCGCACATATCGTATTTCATCTCGTCCATGGCTTCGCCTGGCTTAATAGAGATGCCGCCGGAATCAAAGGTCACGCCTTTGCCTACCAGTACGATGGGACGGGCATCCGCATCCGGGCTGCCTTTATATTCAATAACCGACATCAGCGATTCGTTTTGCGAGCCCTGACCGACGGCGAGATAGGCGTTCATGCCCAGCTCTTTCATCTGCTGTTCGCCAATCACGCGCGTAGTGATGTTTTTCCAGGCGTCTGCCAGCTGGCGCGCCTGAGAGGCCAGATAGGCGGCGTTACAGATGTTTGGCGGCATGTTGCCGAGATCTTTCGCGGCTTTAACGCCAGCGGCGACGGCAAGGCCGTGCTGAATAGCGCGCTCGCCGCTGGTCAGTTCACGACGGGTTGGAACGTTGAACACCATTTTACGCAGCGGACGACGCGGTTCCACCTTATTGCTTTTCAGCTGGTCGAAGCTGTAGAGCGTCTCTTTCGAGGTTTCTACCGCCTGGCGCACTTTCCAGTAGGTGTTGCGTCCTTTCACGTGCAGTTCGGTCAGGAAGCAGACCGCTTCCATAGAGCCGGTATCGTTCAGCGTGTTAATCGTTTTTTGAATTACCTGCTTATACTGGCGCTCATCCAGCTCGCGCTCTTTGCCACAGCCGATCAGTAAAATGCGCTCGGACAGAATGTTGGGCACGTGGTGCAGCAGCAGCGTCTGGCCTGGTTTCCCTTCCAGTTCGCCGCGGCGCAGCAGGGCGCTGATGTAGCCATCGCTGATTTTGTCCAGCTGTTCAGCAATCGGTGACAGCCTGCGCGGCTCAAACACGCCAACCACAATACAGGCACTGCGCTGTTTTTCCGGGCTACCGCTTTTTACACTGAACTCCATGCACTCTCCTGAATCTTAAAGACAACGGCGCTTGCTGCGGCTAGAATGTAGCGCTTGTTGGCCGCATAGTGCGCGGAGCAACACGCCGTTAGCGTAACGGTCGTCAGATTTAGTTCGGATGATTTTTCCTTTCTGTCTGATGCTAAAACCGCGTTGGCTGCACAATTTTCATCCCAGGCGTTTACGCATGAAATGAAGGTTTTGCCGCCTTGCTATAGCACCGGATAGTCTGGATAAAAGCAAAAATTTGCATCACCAGAACGTGATTATTGTCATACTAGTTTAGCTATGACCGAGGCCATTGATGAGAAAAAATGGCGTATAAGCGATGAAACTATCGATTTTCCTGCAAAAAGACAAGTTTTCACAGGCGTATTCAGCGTGATTATCATTAGATATCTGGTAAGAGAAACGCTCAAAAGCCAGCTGGCTATCCTCTTTATTCTGCTGCTGATCTTCTTTTGTCAGAAGTTAGTCAGGATCCTGGGAGCCGCGGCGGATGGCGAAATCCCCACAAATTTAGTTCTGACATTACTCGGCCTTGGCATTTCAGAGATGGCGCAGCTGATTCTGCCTTTAAGTCTGTTTTTAGCCATTTTGATGACGCTGGGGCGTCTGTACACTGAGAGTGAAATCACGGTGATGCACGCCTGCGGCCTGAGCAAGGCCGTGCTGGTCAAGGCGGCGATGGTACTGATGTTTTTCACCGCCGTGGTCGCAACGGCTAACGTCGCCTGGCTGGGGCCTTGGTCGGCGCGCTATCAGAACGAGGTGACCAAAAACGCCAAAGCCAATCCAGGCGCGGCGGCGCTGGCTGCCGGTCAGTTCCAGCAGTCCGGCGACGGTCAGTCGGTACTGTTTATCGAAAACGTCAAAGGCAACAATTTTGGCAATGTTTTCCTGGCGCAGCTGCGGCCTAAAGGTAACGCGCGTCCGTCGGTGGTGCTGGCAGATAAAGGCCATATGACGCAGCGAGCGGATGGCTCTCAAGTCGTGACGCTGGATAAGGGCACGCGCTTTGAAGGCACGGCGCTGCTGCGCGATTTCCGCATTACCGATTTCCAGAACTATCAGGCGATTGTTGGACACCAGGAAGTGCTGCTGGATCCAAACGACGCCGAGCAGATGAACTTCAACGCGTTGAAGCATTCCAGCAAGCCGGAGTTCCGCAGCGAGCTGCACTGGCGCCTGACGCTGGTTTTCTCGGTGCTGGTGATGGCGCTGATGGTGGTGCCGCTTAGCGTGGTGAATCCACGTCAGGGACGCGTGCTCTCAATGTTGCCTGCCATGCTGCTCTATCTGGTGTTCTTCCTGTTGCAGAGCTCGCTGCGTTCCAGCGGGGCGAAAGGGCGGCTCGATCCGGCTATCTGGATGTGGGTGGTCAACCTTTCTTATCTGGCGCTGGCGATTGTGCTCAACCTGTGGGATACGGTGCCGATGCGCCGCCTGCGCGCTCGTTTTACCAGAGGAGGCTCAGTCTGATGTTTGGCGTTCTCGACAGATATATCGGTAAAACGATTTTCAATACCATCATGGCGACGCTGTTTATGCTGGTGTCGCTCTCCGGCATCATCAAGTTTGTCGACCAGCTACGCAAAACCGGCCAGGGCGACTACACCGCCCTGGGTGCCGGTTTGTATACCATCCTGAGCGTGCCAAAAGACATCGAGATTTTCTTCCCGATGGCGGCGCTGCTGGGCGCGTTGCTGGGCCTGGGCGCGCTGGCGCAGCGCAGCGAGCTGGTGGTCATGCAGGCTTCTGGCTTTACGCGGATGCAGATTGCCGCATCGGTAATGAAAACGGCGATTCCGCTGGTGCTGCTGACGATGGCGATTGGCGAATTCGTGGCGCCGCAGGGCGAGCAGATGGCGCGTAACTATCGTGCGCAGCAGCTGGTGGGCGGTTCGCTGCTCTCCACGCAAAATGGCCTGTGGGCAAAGGATGGCGATAACTTTATCTATATCGAAAGCCTGAAGGACAACAGCGAGCTGGGCGGCATCAGTATCTACAACTTCAACAAAGAGCGTCGCCTGCAGTCGGTGCGCTATGCCGCTTCTGCAAAATACGATAAGAATAAAAAGGTGTGGGAGCTGTCGGAGGTAGACGAGTCCGATCTGACCAATCCAAAACAGGTAACGGGCAGCCAGACGTTAACCGGCGAATGGAAAACCTCACTGACGCCGGACAAGCTGGGCGTGGTGGCGCTGGACCCGGACGCGTTGTCCATTCGCGGCCTGTATAACTACAGCAAATACCTCAAGCAGAGCGGACAGGTTGCCGGCCGCTATCAGCTGAATATGTGGAGCAAAATCTTCCAGCCGCTCTCCGTCGCGGTAATGATGCTGATGGCGCTGTCGTTTATCTTTGGCCCGCTGCGCAGCGTGTCGATGGGAATGCGTGTGGTGACGGGGATTAGCTTCGGCTTCCTGTTCTACGTGCTGGACCAGATTTTCGGCCCGCTAAGCCTGGTTTATAACATTCCACCCGTGCTTGGCGCGCTGCTGCCGAGCGCCGCCTTTATGGCCATCAGCGTTTATATGCTGCTGAAGCGCCGTTAAGTACTGCTGAGGCACCGGCCTGCTGGTGCCATCAGTTTCTGCCGCCGCAGACGCTCGTCTGCGGCTTCTTCTGCCCGGTTCCCGTGCACTTTGCTCTGACCATCCTTCTGTCAGGTTCTGGCGTACTTTGTTCTGATCATCCTTTGTCAGGTTCTGGCACGATTTTTCCCGTGCAGCAAAGCACGGTATTTACCCGTTTCGCTGTGGGCCTGTTTTCCTTTATTTTTAGCTGGTTGCGTACGCCATTCTCGCTTTATTAAAGGCAACGCGCATGCGCAGTCAACTATATTTGTCGTTAGTTCCGTTAATTTAAAAAAATAATTAATGTATATATAGTTAAGGCATTTACAAAATCTGTTACATTTTGCCGCTTAATTTGCCAGGCAATCCCGCAACAGTCTACTACTATTAATGGCGTGTGCAACAAAACATAGCGGCGAGCAAATAAATTGCTCATGATTTTAAATCTCAGAGGCTGATTTTATGGGAAATAAAAACGCGCCGCTTGCTGAAAAAATTGATGACGTTGTGTCGATGCCGCTTGCTGAAGAGCAGGCTCACATTACTAAGCAGCGCAAGGTTGACAGTCGGATTAGTCTGACCCGCTCTACGCACCACGTAGAGAAGTTACTGGAAACCGAGCTGACCAGGGAAAATGTTGAAATCGAACACGTCGCAAAGAATTATCAGGTTGCCGATGATTATTCCGCTGAAATTCGTCAGGAAGGGGATGTGCTTATTATTCCCGTGATTGAAGAGCAGGTCGAAATAATCACAAAAAAAGTGCTTAAGGAAGAAATTCATATTCGCAAGCACGTTAATAAAGAAGAGTTTCAGCAGAAAGTCACTCTGCGTAATCAGGAAGTTAAAATTACGAAACAGAAACCTTAACCTATTTACGAGGATCTATTTATGTCACATGAAAAAATTGTCACCGCGTTTAACGAAGTTACTCAGGCGGAAGCGGCAAAACAGAAATTGATCGTCGAAGGTATTGCAGAGAAAAACATTGATATCATCTCCGGTGAGAGATTACGCGTAGAAGATAAAGAGATCCGTCACCCAAGCTTCTGGCAGCGCCTGTTTGGCGATGACGTTGATGACAACTATGCCAGCGAATACAGCAAAGCCCTGCGCTCCGGCGGCGTGCTGCTGACCGTTCGTGCACCGAAAGATGAAGCTGACCACATTGAACAGGAGTTGAGCGCCTTTGCTGCTGACTACTCTTCACTGAGCCACACGGACCGCGATCCGATTAATCGCAACTTTGCAGGCGAAACCAATGACCGTGGCCTGCTGTCCGGCAATCGCGATACGTCGTTAAATAACGATCTTAACACCACCAATAATATCGCGAATGGCGGCACGCTGGCAGACGACACGCTGATGGATAACCGTGATGCCATCAACGAACGTGACGCATTAAGAAACGAGCAGGATTCGCTGATCAATCGCGACCGTGCAGATATGGCCGTTTCCGAAACCAATCGTGATTCGCTGAAGCTGGCAGAAGAGCAGGTTGATATCGGCAAACGCCAGATTAATGATGGTTCCGTACGTCTGCGTCGCTTTACGGTAGAAGATGAAGTCTCGGAAGATATTTCGCTGTTCGATCAGCATGCAGAAGTATTCCGTCACGCGGTAGATGAGCCAGCCTATCTGAACGATGTGGACTGGTCAGATAAAACCATCGAAGTTGAGGAATCTCACGAGATCCCAACCGTGGCGAAAACCGCACGCATTAAAGAAGAAGTAGGCCTGCGCGGTGAAGAAACCGCCCGTGTTGAAACGGTGAAAGACAGCGTACGTCGTCAGGAAGTGGAAGTTGAGCATACCAATGAAAACCGTATGCAAAATAACCTGACCGGCAGCAACAACGCGCTTAAAGATGACGTGACTCTTAACGAGAACCGTCTGCGTGAAAACGAGCTGACCGACGACAAAATGGCACCAAACAACCTGACCGACAAGAAGTACTGATTCCCGGTAAGCTGACAACACTTTAGTGGAAGATATGCAGCCCGCGTCCTGGTGACGCGGGTTTTTTTATGTAGGCGTAAACATGAATCGCTGACCAACCTGTTCTTTGCGGCAGGCCAGCAATATGCAAAACCCCTTGCCAGATTATCGTGACAGCAGCGCAGGCAGCAGCGACAGCGCCCATAGCAGCAGGCCGATAGCGCCGCCAACCACGGTACCGTTAATGCGTATCCGCTGTAGATCCTTGCCGATATTTAATTCCACCTGATGCGACATATCTCTGGCGTCCCAGCTTTTTACCGTATCGCTGATATGACGGCTTAAAAATTCTGAAAACTCCGGCGCGACGCTAACGGCGGCTTCTTCCATGTGCTGGTTCAGCGAAGTGCGCAGCTGGGCATCCTGGGTCAGCGTTTCGCCCAGCCACTGCGCAGCGGCGCTAACCTTGCCGTGCAGTACCGAATCTTCTTTATCCAGATCCTGCTTCAGCCAGTTCCGCAAATCGCCCCAAATCTGGGCGATATAGGTATTGAGCGCCTCATCCTGCTTCAGATAGGTTTTGATCTCTTCGGCTTTCAGCTCCATTTCCGGATCGCTGCGCAGCCTTTCAATCAGGCGCTGCACCGCACGGTTAAAGCCCAGACGCAGCTCGTGTGCGCCGTCCTGTTCGATATCGTTGAGAATTGACTTCACCGCGTTCGCCGCCAGTTCGGCACTTTTTTCGCCAACCCATTCCGTCGGCAGCATTTTTTCTTTGATGGGATGCTCGCGCTTCAGCCAGCGCATCACCTGCTGCGTAATAAATTCGTGCGTGGTGGGCTTATTGACCAGTTGTAGCAGCTGAGCAATCGCATCGTCGAGCAGCGTCTGATGACGGTTATTTTTGGTCAGGCTTTCCAGCACCATTGCGGCAGACTGGGTTAAATCTACTTTA
>Ga0153982_1000318_pt1 | contig 13509 bp, 11 predicted proteins | sample TSGA066MetaG_FD_104743 | JGI IMG/M metagenome (GOLD analysis project Ga0153982, IMG submission 104743) | Attine ant fungus gardens microbial communities from Georgia, USA - TSGA066 MetaG | ecosystem: Host-associated > Fungi > Mycelium > Unclassified | place: USA: Georgia, Alexander Wildlife...
AGAGGGTACTATTATGTATCTATAATATTTTTTTATCAATAAATAAAATATTTTTATTTTTAATTAAGAAGAAAAGATGATATTCTAAAAAAGGTTTTGAAAAAATTAAAAATAATTTTAAATTTATAAATAAAGGAGATAAAGAAATTGAATAAACAAGATGAAATATTAAGATTGGAAATAAACAAATTACGTGAAGCAGGGCATAGATTTTTAAATAAAGAAATATCTGTAGGTGATTTTAAAGGAATATCTGGAGGTATGGGAGTATATGCGCAACGTGGTGGACAGGAATTCATGATAAGACTTCGTACAAATTCAGGCTTAATATCAATGGAACACTTAGAACTTATAAAAAAGTTTACTGAAAAATATAAGATAAAGGATGTCCATTTTACTACAAGACAGGCAATACAGCTACATCATTTAGGGATAGATGATATATGTGATATTATGGAAACAGCTTTAGAGCATAAATTATATACTCGTGGTGGTGGTGGTAATTATCCTAGAAATGTAACTATTTCGCCAATGTCAGGGGTAGAAAAAGGTGAAGTATTTGATGTAACAGAATTTGCTTTGAAAATAAGTGAATATTTTATGAATAGAATAACGGAATATAAGCTTCCAAGAAAATTGAAAGTATCTATGTCGTCAAGTGATAGAGATGAAGCAGGAGCTACAATTAATGATATAGGATTTATAGCAGCATTAGAAAATGGAGAGCCATATTTTAGAATGTATCTAGCAGGTGGATTAGGAAATAATCCTGGAGTTTCAATACCTTATGGTAAAAAAGTAAATCCTAAAGAAATATTATATTATGTAGAAGCAATGGTAAATCTTTTTATGGCAGAAGGAGATTATGCAAATAGAGCTAAAGCAAGAACAAGATATATTCCAAGAAGGATGGGAATAGAAAATTTTCTAGAAGCATATGAAAATCATTTGATATCTGTAAAAAAAGAAAAAAACCTTGATTTGAATATAGAGATAAAACCTTCAAAAACTTTAAAAGAATATTCTCATAAACTGAAAGAAGATCTTTCATTGATACATCAAAGACAAGATAACTTATATACTGTGATTATTCATCCACTGAATGGACAGATTTCATCTAAGGATTTTAAAAAAATAGTTAAATTTATGGCAGAAAATAACAACGCAGAAGCTAGATTAAGTATGACTGAAAGCATGTATATAAGAAACCTGAATGAAGAGCAAGCAGAAAAATTATTGCAACTTACAGATGAATTCAGACAGAAGACTAAAATACAACAAAGTATGAGTTGTGTGGGAATACCAACTTGTCAGATAGGAATAGAGCAAAGTCAAAGTTTAGTAAAAAATATTCTTGAGTATATCAAAGTAAATAATATTTCTGAAAATAGGCTTCCATCTGTATATGTTTCAGGATGCCAAAACTCATGTGGAAGGCATCAAGCTGCAGATATAGGTTTTGCTGGAGGAAAGAAAAGAGTAGAAGATAAAATTGAGGATGTTTTTGATATTTATGCTGGTGGGATTGTAAGCAGAGAAAAAACAGTTTTGGGAACAAAATTTGGAACTATGCTTATGAGTCAAATACCAGAATTTATTGGAAATCTTTCAATGGAACTTGAAAAAAATAATATGGATTATAGAGAATATATAAGTGAAAAAAATGATTGCTTTATAGAATTGATAAAAAAATATTTAGTGTAAATATTGTAAAAGGAGAAGGATATCTTCTCCTTTTTTAGTGATCGAAATAAAATTAAAAATTTAACTAAAAGAATATCTATTTTTGTTTAAAAAATTCTTTTATTAAAAAAGAAGAATTTTAATCTAAAAATAGAATAATTATAGCAATTGAGTTTATAGGCAAATTTTAAATAAATTTTATAAAGGAGGAATGTTATGAAAAAAATTATAATTTCATTTTTTACGGTTGCTTTTACATTTTTAGCTTCAGGAAATATGGCCTTGGCTAAACTTAAACCTGTTAAGGTAGAAGAACCTTTTACAGGAGTGGTATTAGCTGAAGGATTGGATAATCCGTGGAATATACGTTATGGGCCTGATAATATGCTTTGGGTAACTGAAAGAACTGGGAAGCGAATAGTAAGGGTTAATCCTGAAACAGGAGTGAAAAAAGTAGCATTAACTATAGATGAGGCAAAAGCAGGAGGACAACATTTTGGTGTTTTAGGAATGACATTGGCTCCTGATTTTTTACAAAAAGACAGTAAAAACTATGTATATGTATTCTATACTTATGTTCCTAAAGATAGTAATACAGAATTTGGTTATAAAAAACTTGTAAGATATCAATATGATTCAAAATCTGAAACTTTAAAAAATCCAATGGTTATTATAGATAAAATTCCAAGTGGAGATGACCATAATGGTGGTAGAATAACTTTTGCTCCTGATGGAAAAATATATCTAACTCTTGGTGAGTTAGGTCATAATCAAGGGAAAAATGCTTTCAAAAAAAATGAAGCTCAAAGATTACCAACAGCAAAAGAAATTCAAGAAGGAAATTATGATGCTTATGTAGGGAAAGTTTTAAGAATGAATCCAGATGGATCTATACCGGAAGATAACCCAGTTCTTAATGGAGTAAAAAGTCATGTATTTACTTATGGACATAGAAATCCACAAGGTATTGTAGTTGTTGGAAATAAAATTTTCTCTAGTGAACATGGACCTTCTTCAGATGATGAATTAAATCTTCTTGTGAGTGGAGGAAACTATGGGTGGCCATATGTAGCAGGCTTCCAAGATAATCAATCATACAAATTTATAGATTGGTCAACTGCTCCTAAAGATGCTGCTGTAGATCCTAATGTACCAGATCCTCGTGTAAAAGTACAATTAGAATCAGATTGGAAAGCACCTGCAAATTATAAAGATCCAGTGAAAACTTTCTACACAGTAAGAGAAGGGTATAATTATCATGATGGAGATATTTATGGAGATATTTCTTATGTTGAATGGCCAACAGTAGCACCATCTAGTATAAATTATTATGCTGCTGGACCTATGAAAGGTTGGGAAAATAGTATTTTAATGACTACTTTAAAAGCAGGAACTCTTTTTAGAATAAAATTAAATAATCAAAAAGATAATGTCCAAGGAGAAATAGCAACATTTTTCCATACACCAAATCGTTATCGTGATATAGCTATAAGTCCAGATGGAAATACATTCTATATTCTTACTGACAGTGAAGGATCTGCAAGAGGAGTGGACTTAAAGCCAACTACTAAATTACAAAATCCTGGTTCAATTTTAATGATTAAATATAATGAAAGTAAATAGTAAATTTTAAGCAGTATTCTGCTGATAATTTCAAAATAAAAGCAGTTTTTTATGATAATATAAAATCATAGAAATCTGCTTTTTATTTATTAAAAATAAAATAAATATACAAATATAAAAGAATAATATAATATATTAATAAAAAGGCATTTGAAAAGGGGGAAGCAAAATGAAAAAAGTAATAACTTTTATGCTCTTTATATTACATATAATGTTGTTTTCTGAAAACTTGATAATTAAAAATGGTAAAACCATAGAAAGTAGATTTCTTACTCCAAAAGGATATGAAAGAGAAAAATATTCAGAGGATTCATTTGGTACTTATTTAAGAAATTTGAGCTTAAAAGAGATGGGAGCTCCAGTATTGTTATATGATGGAAGAAAAAAATTTATAGAATCCCATATTTCAGTAATAGATATGCCTATTTTACCTCAAGACTTGATCCAATGTGCAGATGCAGTGATAAAGCTGAGAGCAGAATATTTATACAGCAAAAAAGATTATAATAAAATATCATTTAATTTGACAAATGGAATGGAAGTTCCATTTTCAAAATTTATAAAGGGAGAAAGGGTTAAAGTAAATGGAAATAAAACTACATGGGTAAAAGGAAATTATAAGACAGGATCTGGAAGGGAAGTATTTGAAGAATATCTTAAATTTATATATACATATGCAGGAACTCTTTCATTATCAAAAGAAATGAAAAAAGCGGATATTAAAGATATAGAAATAGGAGATGTATTCATACAAGGTGGTTCACCAGGACATGCTGTAATAGTAACAGATATTGCTGTAAATAAAGAGACAGGTGAAAAAATAATGATGCTAACTCAAAGTTATATGCCTTCTCAGGAACTCCATATTTTGAAAAGTATTTCATTTATATCTCCATGGTATAAAGTAGAAGACGCCAAACTTATAACCCCAGAGTGGCTATTTGAAAAAGGAAGTTTAAAAAAATGGTAAGATATAATTTTTTTGAAAATTGAAATTATTAAAAAATATATAGGGTTAAAGAAAATAATAAGGGGAAGATAAAATGAAATATTTATTACAAGGTTTTACAATGGGGCTGGCATATGTAGCTCCTATAGGACTGCAGAATTTATTTGTTATAAATACAGCTCTTACACAGAAAAGAAGCAGGGCATTTATAACTGCATTCATTATCATATTTTTTGATGTGACTCTTGCATTGGCATGCTTTTTTGGAATAGGCAGCATAATGGAAAAGTCAAAATTTTTAAAAATGGGAATTCTTCTTATAGGGAGTCTTATTATTGTCTATATAGGCATAAGTCTTTTAAAAGCAAAGGGAACGTTGAATAACTCAACCAATGTAAATATTCCTTTAATAAAAGTTATAACCACAGCTTGTGTAGTTACATGGTTTAACCCACAGGCTATTATTGATGGAACTATGATGCTTGGGGCATTCAAAGCTTCTCTTCTGCAAGAAGAAGGATTTAAATTTATATCAGGAGTAGCTTTTGCATCTTGTATATGGTTTATAGGGATGACAATATTTATAAGTTGTTTTAGTAATAAAATTACAGAGAAAGTACTAAGAGTAATAAATGTTGTATGCGGAATAGTTATAATATTTTATGGGATAAAATTATTTTATAATTTTATTCAAATAGTAATTTAATAAACTTGATAAAAATTTAAGGAAGGTAAAAGTATACCTTCCTTTATTATATTTATTATTTTTTATCAACAAAAGTTTTTTGAAGAGAAGAAGTTAGATCTTTTCTTAATTTTTCAATTTCTTTAGAATAGTTTTCAGAAAGATTTTTAGGATATCTGTCATTCATAAATCTTCCATAATTATCCATTCCCCACCAATCAGCAAGATCATCATCAAAAACTTTGTAAGCTTTCATATATGAATCCCATTTTTCATCAGATATTCCAACACCATTTCCAATGAATCCTCTTCCGCCACCAAGGAATCCACAATTCATAATAGTAAAAAGACCTTTTCCTTTTAATAATCCTTTCAATCCATTATTGTCTGCTGTATAAGCAAATTCTTTAGCAAAAACTCTCTCTTGATACCCTTTAATAATAGAAGTAGCACTGTCATGCCAGTTAGGATATACAAAAATAATATAATCGGCCTGAGTTACAAGTTTTTGTTCTTCAGCTACATCTTTTGTAGGTTTTCCTATTCCATCTTTTTGATAATAAAATTCATTTAAAGTAAGAACTGGGTTCCATTTCATTTCATAGAGATCACGTATAGCTACTTCTATTCCATTTTCTTCAAAAAATTTCATGGCAGTATATGCCATATCAAAAGTAACACTGTTATGTCTAGGGTCTCCCACTACAAATAGAGCTTTTTTATTTTTTGATTCAGTAAAACCTTTGGGAACATATTCTTTTACTATAGCAGCAGGAACAATGGAAGCAGAGGTAATTGCATCAATATTTGCCATATCAGTTTTTTTAGATTCAGTAACTGAAGCTCCAGCATTGGTATCGATTTTTTCAGTTGAAAATGTTGAAATAGATAAAGTGGCAATTAAAAATAATAATAAATTTTTCATAAATCCTCCCTTGTATATAAAAATAACCAGCCTTTTGGGCTGGTTTTTAATTACAATTCGCCCATAGTTAAGATTGGTTTAAACCTAACGAGTACTTTGGACGCCGTAGAAAAATATTTCTAAAAGTTATTTAATTGTTTAAATTATAATAAAAAAATAAAAATATGTCAAATTTTTAATTTTTCTCTAAAATCAAGTTTTTATCATTTATATTTTTATCAAGCCTGAATAATGGAGTTTTAAATCTTTTATAATTTGGATCTGATACAGAAATGAATACATCTTTATCTCCTTCTATACCATTGAATTCATAATATCCATTTTCGTTAGAGAGAACAGTAGAAATTTTGTTAATATCTTCATCATGAATAGTAACAGGGATATTTACTAAAGCTTTTACCCCATCTGTAACTACACCTTGTACATTAAATTTAGATTTATTTAATATAATTTCTAAATTAGTAATAGAAGATTGTCTGTCAATTTTTCTTATAAGTCCATTTTGAATAAAACCATCTTTTTTACATATAAGAGTAACTATTCCAGCCTCAACCTTTTTTCTAAATTTTCCAAATTCATCTGTTTCTATTTTAGAAGTTTCAGTACCATTTTTTACAGTTAGATCAGCTTTAGATATTGGATTTCCTTTTTCATCAATTACTCTTCCTTCAATGAAACTTGAAATTTCATGAAGATTTATAATAATGTTATAAGGTTTGCCTGTTGAATGAAATTGGTAAACAAGAGCATTTTTTTTATCTAATGAATATCCAAATCTGTTGGTTTTTATTCTGTAATCTCCTTTTGGAATGTAAGCAGTGAATTTTCCTAAAAAATCTGTTGTAACTGTATAACCTTTGTTTCTGCTGTTTATAAAAGAAATTTCAGTTCCCCCTATATTCATATTACCAGCTTGTACAGTACCATTTACTATGACAGTATCAGACTTTGAAAATTCTATAGAAAAATTATTTTCTTTTTTAGTATCAACACTTTTTTCAATAGGAGCATATTCTGGAGAAGTAAATAAGAAAATATATTCACCATCTTTTAATGAAAATTTAACTTCTCCATTAAAAAAATCTAAGCTTTTAACTTCTTTATCACCAAGTTTATAATATTTCACATTACCTTTTAATGTATTAAATTTTATAGAGATATCTCTAGAAAAAGAACTGATTGTTAAAAAAAGTAAAAGAAAAAAGGATGTTAATTTGAGCATGTTTTCCTCCATAAATATAATTCTATATAATTTTTTATGTTAAAAAATATTTTATTTAAGTAAGTACTTTGATTGAATTTATTATAGCATTTTTTTATCTTATTCTAAACTTAAAGTTTTTTTCTTTTAATCGTTTTGTATTTAAAAAGTATCAGATATATGATATAATCACAAGTAAAAGTGTATTATCAAGGAGAGAAAAATGAGTGAGAATATTATTGATAAAAAAAATAGCACAAAAATTAATTTTTTAAAAACTCTGGCTGGAAAAAGTCTCTATCTAGATGAATTTAAAGAAAATGTTATACTTGCTCTTACAAAAAAACAGGTTATGTCTGGGATAATTTACACTGAAGTTATAGATGAGATGAAAAAAGAAGGGACTGCTTGTATAAAGATGAGAAGAGATGTTCCTCTTAAAGATTTTAATCCCTATATAATGGAAGCAGAGAAAGCAGGTATTCGATATACTCTAGTAGATGCTTTGGATATGAAGGGAGATATAGTTTTAGTTGTTGTTTCAAAAGAACCTATAGATGACAAAAATAGAGAAGTAATAGTGGAAGATGAGGAGGAAAAATTCAGAAAAGCAGGACTGAGTGGAGAATACCCTAAACACTTAGGAGAAAAATTATGCTCAAAACATTACAAAATGCTTTCTGAAAAGATGCCATCATACAAAGGCAAGTTTGAAGAACTTAATTTATTAGACAGATTATTAGGAAGATCATGTCCTATATGTAAGAAAGAAAAGGAGAAGGATTAAATCAATGGTAGAAGCATTCAAAGTAACAGGTGGAAAAGAAATCTCAGGAGTATTGGAAGTAGAAGGATCAAAAAATGCAGCTCTTCCTATAATGATTGCAACACTTATAGAGAAGGGAACATATATTTTAAGAAATGTCCCTAATCTAATGGATATAAGAACACTGGTTAAATTATTAGAAAGTCTTGGATTAGAAATAGAAAAATTAGATGATCATTCGTATAAAATTGTAAATAATGGGCTTACTAATTTAGTGGCAGGATATGAGCTTGTAAAAAAAATGAGAGCTTCTTTTCTTGTAATGGGAGCAATGCTTGCACATGAGAAAAAAGCAAGAGTATCTCTTCCTGGAGGATGTGCTATTGGAGCCAGACCTGTAGATTTACATTTGAAAGGGTTTGAATCTCTTGGAGTAAAACTTACAATAGATCATGGTTATGTAGATGCTGAGGCTGAAGAACTAAAAGGTGGAATAATAATTCTTGATTTTCCAAGTGTAGGTGCTACAGAAAATATAATAATGGCTGCTGTGAAAGCTAAAGGAAAAACTATTCTTGAAAATGCAGCAAGAGAGCCTGAAATAGAAGATCTTTGCTGTTTTTTAAATGATATGGGAGCTAAAATAACAGGAATAGGAACGAGCAGACTGGAAATAGAAGGTGTTGAAAAATTATTTCCATGTGAGCATACAATAATACCTGATAGAATAGTTGCAGGGACATTTATAATAGCTTCTGTTATGTTTGATGGAAAAATAGAAGTAAAAGGTGTGGTTAAGGAACATTTAGGAAGTTTTCTTATGAAATTGGATGAAATGGGCGTAAAGTTTGAGATAGAAGGAGATAGACTGAAAGTCTTATCTAAACTTTCTGATTTAAAACCAGTAAAAGTAACTACTATGCCTCATCCAGGGTTTGCAACAGACCTTCAGTCACCTATAATGACATTGATGTCTTTAGCAAATGGAACAAGTGAAATTAAAGAAACTATATTTGAAAATAGATTTATGCATGTTCCTGAATTAAATAGAATGGGGGCAAAAATAGATATAAGCAGTAGTTCTGCAACTATAACTGGAGTTGGAAATTTTTCTTCAGCAGAAGTAATGGCAAGTGATTTAAGAGCAGGAGCAAGTCTTATACTTGCTGCATTGAAAGCTGATGGAGTAAGTATTATAAATAGGATATACCATGTTGACAGAGGATATGAAAATCTTGATCTGAAACTAAAAAAAATTGGTGCAGATATAGAAAGAATCAAAGCAGAAATATAATAAATTTGGAGGATAAATGGAGAGAATCATAGGAGTTAATCCTGTAATTGAAGTATTACAGAATAAAGAAAAAAATATTGAAAAGTTAGAAATGTTTAAAGGGAATAAAGATGAGAAACTTAATAAAATAAAAAAACTTGCATCTGAAAGAAATATTAAAATATTTTATACAGATAAAAAAATAGAAAATTCACAAGGAGTAGCTGTATATATCAGTGAGTATGACTACTATGTGGAATTTGGTGAATTTCTAGAAAAAATAGCTCCTATGGAAAAATCGATTGTCCTCATTTTAGATGAAATACAAGATCCCAGAAATTTTGGTGCTTTAATAAGAAGTGCAGAAGTTTTTGGAGTAAAAGGAATAATAATTCCGGAAAGAAATGCTGTAAGAGTAAATGAGACAGTAGTTAAGACTTCTACTGGAGCAATAGAACATGTAGATATAGTGAAAGTAACAAATATATCAGAAGCTTTGCTCAAATTAAAAAAATTAGATTATTGGGTATATGGAGCAGAAGGAGAAGGAAGTAAGGATTATTCAAAAGAGAAATATCCAAGCAGAACAGCTCTTGTACTTGGAAGTGAAGGAAATGGAATAAGAAAAAAAGTAAAAGAAAACTGTGATGTCTTAATAAAAATACCTATGTATGGAAAGATAAACTCTTTAAATGTATCAGTAGCTGGAGGGATAATTCTTTCTGAAATAGTAAAATCATTCTAAAGAAGACATACAGGAGAGGGAAAGAAATGGCTATCGAGTTGGTAAATGAAGATGTGATAAAACAAGCTCAACTGGGCGATCAGGAATCTATCAATATAATATTGAAAGAATATAAAAATCTTATATATCTCAATGTAAGAAATTATTTCATAATAGGAGCAGAACAGGATGATCTTCTACAAGAAGGAACTATTGGACTTCTTAAGGCATTAAAAGCTTATCAAAAAGAAAAATCTTCATTTAAAACTTTTGCAATGATTTGTATAAGAAGGCAGATATTAACGGCAGTAAAAGCATCAAATACACAAAAAAATACAGCCCTCAATCTTGCAGCTGGAAATTATATAGATTGTGATGGAGGAAAAGAAATAGAATATAATAAGGGATTGCAATCCTATGTAAATTATGATCCTGAAGAAATATTTCTTACTAAAGAAAAACTGAATAATTTTAAATCTTTTGTAAATGAAAATTTTAGTTCTTTTGAGAAAGAAGTTTTTGATTATATGATAAAAGGCTATTCATATAGAGAAATAGCAAATGAGTTGAATAAAAGTCTGAAGACAATAGATAATAGTTTTCAGAGAATAAAAAGAAAAAGTGAACTTTGGATAAATAGTTATCAAGAAAAACATGGATAATTAAATTTTCTATTGTTATAGAGATTTAAATATGATATATTGAATTGGAATATATAAAAGTAAATGGCAGAGGTGAGATTTTTGAGAGAATATGATTTTAAAGAAGTAGAAGCTAAGTGGCAAAAAAAATGGGCAGAAGGAAATATTTTCAGAACTGAGAACAGTGTTCAAGGGAAAGAGAATTATTATGTGCTCGAGATGCTCCCTTACCCTTCTGGGAAACTTCATGTAGGACATGCCAGAAATTACACTATAGGAGATGTTATATCTAGATATAAAAGAATGAAAGGATACAATGTTCTTCATCCTATGGGATGGGACTCTTTTGGATTGCCGGCAGAAAATGCTGCCATTCAAAATGGAGCACATCCAGCAGTATGGACTAAAAGTAATATTGAAAACATGAAAAGACAGCTAAAGATGCTTGGGTTTTCATATGATTGGGAAAGAGAAATAGCTTCATATACACCTGAATATTATAGATGGAATCAATGGATATTTAAAAGATTATATGAAAAAGGATTGATTTATAAAAAGAAATCGCTTGTAAACTGGTGTCCAGATTGTAATACAGTTTTAGCTAATGAACAAGTTGAAGATGGAAAATGCTGGAGACACACTAAAACTTCTGTTATTCAAAAAGAATTGGAACAATGGTTCTTTAAAATAACAGATTATGCTGATGAATTACTAGAGGGACATAAAGAAATAAAAGATGGATGGCCTGAAAAAGTTCTTACAATGCAGAAGAACTGGATTGGAAAATCTTATGGAACTGAAATTGTATTTACTGTTGAAGAAACAGGAGAAAAACTTCCAATGTTTACAACTAGAATAGATACAATATATGGAGTATCTTATTGTGTTGTAGCACCAGAACATCCTATAGTTTCTGAAGTACTTAAAGCAAATCCAGGAATAAAAGCAGCAGTACAGGAAATGAAAAATACTGACTTAATAGAAAGATCAGCAGAAGGAAGAGAGAAAAGAGGAGTATTCACAGGGTGGCATGTAATAAATCCTGTAACAAAAGAAAAAGTGCAATTATGGGTAGCTGACTATGTTCTTATGAACTATGGTACAGGAGCAGTTATGGCAGTTCCTTCACATGATGAAAGAGACTTCGCTTTTGCTAAAAAATATAATCTTCCTTTAAAAGTAGTAATAAACCCTATAGATAAAGAAACTAAAAAAGAAGTAGTTTTGGAAGCTGATAAAATGACAGAAGCATTTACAGAAATGGGAATAATGACTAATTCAGGAGAATTCAATGGAATTTCTTCCAAAAAAGCACTTACTGATATAGCTGTATATGTAGAAGAAAATGGATATGGTACAAGAACTATAAAATATAGATTAAAAGACTGGGGAGTTTCTAGACAGAGATATTGGGGAACACCTATTCCAGCATTATATTGTGAAAAATGTGGGATTGTTATGGAAAAAGATGAAAATCTTCCAGTAAAACTTCCTGAAGATGTTTCATTTTCTGGAACAGGAAATCCACTTGAAACTTCAGAAAGTTTTAAACATGCAGTATGCCCATTATGCGGAGGACCTGCAAAGAGAGATACTGATACAATGGATACATTTGTAGACTCATCTTGGTATTTCTTGAGATATTGTGATCCTAAAAATACAAAATTACCATTTGATAAGAATATTGTAGATGGTTGGTTCCCAGTAGATCAATATATAGGTGGAATAGAACATGCTGTAATGCATTTGCTTTATGCAAGATTTTTTCATAAAGTGTTGAGAGATATGGGATTACTTTCTTCTAATGAACCTTTTAAAAGACTTTTGACACAAGGAATGGTATTAAATGCTTCTTATTATTCAAATAATGAGAACAAATTTCTTTATATAGAAGAAGTGGAAGTAAAAGGAGAAAAGGCATATTCAAAAGCAACTGGAGAAGAACTTATCAGTAAAATAGAAAAGATGTCTAAATCTAAAAACAATGGAGTAGACCCTGAAGAAATGGTAGAAAAATATGGAGCAGACACTACCAGATTATTTATAATGTTTGCAGCACCACCTGAAAAAGAACTTGAGTGGAATGAAAATGGTCTGGCAGGAGCATACAGATTTCTTACTAAGATCTGGAGAATGGTAATGGAGCATAAAGAAAATATGGAGTTTGGAGAAATAAATCTTAATGCAGTAAGCAGAGAAGATAAAGCTCTCATTATCAAATTAAATCAAACTATAAAAAAAGTAACTGAATCTATAGAAAATGATTATCACTTTAATACTTCTATAGCAGCTACTATGGAACTTATAAATGAAACTCAAGACTTTAAAACAAATGTAATAGAGGCAGGAAAAGCAACTTCTGAATCTAAAAAAATATTTGGTGAAGTAGCAAGAAATATAATTTTAATGCTTTCGCCTTTCACTCCACATTTCTGTGATGATTTATGGGAAGCAATGGGAAATAAAGGATATCTTTTTAATGAAGCATGGCCTACTTTTAAAGAAGAACTTACAATAACTTCAGATGTGGTTATAGCTGTACAAGTGAATGGAAAAGTAAGAGGTACTGTAGAAGTAGAAAGAGGAACTTCGAACGAAATAGTTGAAAAACTAGCTTTAGAAATAGAGAATGTTAAAAAACATGTAGAAGGAAAAACCCTAGCAAAAGTTATCGTTGTTCCAGAAAAAATAGTTAATATAGTAGTAAAATAATTAAAAAAACTGGTTTAAAAGTAAAAAGTTTTAAAGACTTAATTACTTTTTGGACCAGTTTTTATATTTTATTTTAATGTGAATTAGAGAATATAAATACTAGAATTTATAATTCATGTGAAAAAATAATTTTGAAATTTAAAAAAATAAAAATTTTTTAAGTTTTTGCTATTGACAAATCAAATTTTATGGGGTAATAATATATCAAGAAAAGATACATGAGTCTAGACAATAAATTGTATCTAAAGGAGGGGAGACCCATGAAATAAATTGCAAAGAAAAAAGAACTTAAATCAAGTTAAGAACTTTTTTCAGAGGATAAACAAA
>Ga0153982_1000328_pt1 | contig 13289 bp, 11 predicted proteins | sample TSGA066MetaG_FD_104743 | JGI IMG/M metagenome (GOLD analysis project Ga0153982, IMG submission 104743) | Attine ant fungus gardens microbial communities from Georgia, USA - TSGA066 MetaG | ecosystem: Host-associated > Fungi > Mycelium > Unclassified | place: USA: Georgia, Alexander Wildlife...
ATTAATTACCCATAGATAGTCATCTGTTCTTTTCTTAGAACAAAGAACAGCCTCCATAAGGTTAAGTTATTGCATTTTCAAGCATAAAGGCACTACCATATGTAGAACAATAGGTAGTAGCATGTAATGATCTGTCTTAGTATACAGACTATCACAATTCTGTATATAAGGACTTTCTGTCTGAGGATTAGACCTTAGACTTAACAACTTCTTTTGTCATTGTCTAAACTTCACTTTTTTGAACTATTCAAGTATCAAATTACCCATTACAAATTAGTAAGTGACCTTTTGTGATAAGTAGTGTACAGAAAATAACAGAAACTCTATTGAGTTCTTCTTGTCAACTTGGATAAGGAGTGGAATTAAGTTGTCACAACTAAGTCCTTACATTCAATAGTTTGCAGATGTTGGAGTGAAGCATATGTTAACTGAACTCTCTATTGTTGGAAGGTAAAAAGACAAGGTCTATAACAGAATTAGAATCATATAGGTTGTCCACAAATCTAGTAGGACCAGGATTCAAAGGTGGGGAAAGCTCTAGACCTAGACTGTTAGCAATGGTAAAAAGGTCATCAGTGTGGATGAAGTGGTGTCAAAAATTAGGGTCCTAGTTACTATCTCTTATGTTAAAATCACCTGTTATGATTATCATATTGTCCAAATTAATAATATTTTGGTATAGGAAATATAGAGCAGTTTGATTGCTATCAGAATAAATGTTGATTATGAAATTAGTACTATAGTTGTTATGGAAGGCCAAAACATTGATGTCACAGTAATTGATAATATTAAGGCATAAGGTAAATCTCATTCTCAAGAGTCATTTTGTCATAGTTGTGCTATAGACCAGTAGTCACATACTGTATGGTTTACCACTACACCAAAAGGACGATGTTAGCAAGGCTACTTGCTAACGAGAGTCCAGCTATTTATATAGTTCATTTGAACAGGTATTTTGTTATACCTCCATGATACTATTTAGTAGTTACTTTTTTTGTGACACATTTGTTAACATATGTAGTGACTCTTGTATAGTTATCTTATGACATATCTTGGCAAAGGAAAAGTGTTTATTTGGGGTGGTTAGGGGTGCCATAAAGAGAGTCTCCTAAAGGATTAGTGTAAGAAAACTAAACTCCAAGCCAGAATAAAGCCAACTGCTCTTTGTTCAGCGATTAACAAGGAGAACTTGATAGAGTTCCCATTAGATTCTGTATACTATTTATACATGAAGAGTAACCCTAACCTTTTCTTTTATCCTACACTTCCCTATGAGTTACTTTTCCTCTTGCATGTTCATCAATAAGAAAATAAAAGAAAAAGAAAAAGAAAATAATAATCAGAAACTAAAAGAAAAGAAAAAGAAAAGAAATATAAATATTGACTTAGCTGTTTTTACCAAGTTATAACACCATCCTCTTTTAAGTTTCCTTGTCCTGAGGAATTTCCTACAATTTGTAGTATGAGTTGACTATGTTGTCCATATCATCGTCATCTTTTTTCGTCTATTCCTTTAGTCCTGAGTCTTTTTGCTCAATTTCTTCTTCCTCTTTGATCGTCTCCATCGTTTTCCTTTCTCTTGGTCATTTGCCCTTCCATCATCTTCAATTTCTCTCCAATCTGCCCCAATATTCTTGGTCATATCTTTTGTTTGACCACCCAAAAAGTTTTCTTGCCATGAATCTCCCTAGCAATTCTCACCTCTCAAATATTCCTTCTTCTCATTCTTGTTTTGCCATATCTTCTTGGTCTTGTCAGTATTCCTTTTCAAATTCTTCAATTGCTTCCTTTGCATTCTTCAAATTCTCTCTCTCTTCCCAGGTATTCAACTCTGCCATGAATCCCTTCTAGCATACCAAGTACTTGTCCTTCTCTCTAACTCGTCATTTATTTAAAATTCTTTCTACTTCCCATTCCTTTTCTCCTTCAATTATTACTAGAGCCAGTTACTCCTTTTTTTGTCCCTCAACTTGCCCTATATATCTATATATTCTACTAATGTTGACTACCAAGTATATTTTTATTGTGTTAGGTAGTTCTAATTCTACTGCATTTGACAATATGATTTTCTTTATCCTGTAAGGGTCCATAAATCTCTCTGTCAACTTCTCTGTCCTTCTTCCAACTATTTGGTATTTCAGATCTTTAGTGCTTAGCATTACTAAGTCCCCTACTTTATAGTCATCAGCCTCTGCTCTCTTTCTATCCACATATTTCTTCATCTCTTCCTGCACCTTCCCTAGCACCACTTTCACTTTCTCTTGTATTTCCTTCATCTTTTCGATGAATTTTTCTGCTCCCTCATACTTCCTCTTCTTCCTCCCTTCAAATTCCATCCTTGGGTCTTGTCTGTAATTTGCCTTGAAAAGCGATGTCCTAGTACTTGAATATGTCTTATTATTGTACACAAACTCAGCCATTCCTAACTATTCTGGCCATTGTTCTTGCCTGTGGTTGATAAACATCTGCAAGTACTGCTCTAATTCTTGATTTACCCTCTCTGTCTGTTTGTTTGTTTGAGAGTGGAATGCTGTCGACAATTTACTTTTAATTCCCAACATTCTGTTCAACTCTTGTATTAGTCCTGCTGCAAACTAAGGTTCTTTATCCAAAATAATGCTTTCTGGTAACCCATATAACTTCTACATGTTATCTTTAAACAACCTTGCTAATTCTTCTGCTGATATTTTCTCTGTAGTAGGTATAAAGTGTACTATTTTTGTTAGTCTATTGACTACTACCAAGATTGAGTTGTACCCTGAGCTAAAGGCAGTTTTGTGATAAAATCTGCCAATATTGTAAGGGGACAGCTCTATTTCCATTTCTAAACTGTATAACAATGCTCTAGAGTGACCTAAGCCTGTTTAAGTATTACTAAAGTAACACTTAAACACACTAGTATAGCTCTGATCACACTGATCCTGACACAAAGAATGTAAACCTAGTATATAATGTAGAAGATTCCTTTAGGAGCCTCATTCTAATCTCTAAGGATTCTCCTGGAGTCTTGTGCTGCAGTTGCCCTTACAGATATATGTGTCCAAGGCTTTTCCAGAATTGAGTTTGGCATTAACTTTCCTGCTGGCTATTTTGTGTAGTTTCTGTTCTGCTAGCAAACATTACATCCTTCTATGTTGTTACACTGCAAGTGAATTTTCTGCGAAAGATAACATTTGATACACTTTATACCAACATATTCTTAATTAGAGTTTGCTCTAGAACCCTTTCTATAATCCTTAGAATATAATACTATATGATAAAGATACTGAACAGGTAATAATCGACCTAGAGCTTATACTGAAATCTCGAAAGGCAACTAGGATGAACTAGCATTGGGTTACTAAGAAAGTTACTAAGAGACTATGCTCTAGATCCACTTTTGACCGGACTAACTTAGAAAAATGGCAGACTTGTACTCTAGAACCAGTACTACTCAGAAAACGAACTTAGATGGATAAACTTTGTGCTTGTAAATAAGCATTGATGGCATCAGATCAATTATATTTAGATAGATGACCTCTAGAATGTAACTTGGAGATACTAGACATTTATTGGGACTTACTAACTATTTAATAGACAATCAAGGAAATCCAAATTACAAAACAGTATCAAGAGAGTGTATCACAAATGGTCACTTACTATTTGTGATGGGTGCTTGATACTTTAAATAGTTCAAAAATGTGAAGTTAGACAAGTGACAAAAGATGTTATTAAGTCTGAGGTCTAATCCTCAGACTATAAGTCCTTATATACATGAAAGTGATAGTCTGTGTACTAGGACAGATCATTATATGCTACTACCTATTGTTCTACATATGATAGTGCCTTTGTGCTAGAAATAGTGATAATATAACCATATAGAGGCTGTCCTTTGTTCTAAGAAAAGAACAGATGACTATTTATGGGTAATTAATAAAGTCCATGTACAAACATTAAGACCTTTATATCTCCATGGATACTGATTGCCTTGAGGTCATTTTAGGCTCATTCTGAGCAGTATGAAGAGGGCTTCTGATGAGCCTAGAACCAAAGCTTAGATCGTGGCAGTTTCCAAGATATTGGCGATTTAATAAACAGTACCATAGTGGTTACCAGTTGATCTGCCTAATATCTCGGCCAATACTGATTACTTCGAGGAATGACTGGTATCTATCGAAAGGTCTTTTCAAGGGCTTTCCATAGCCATTGAGACCGTGAGAATTGTCAAAGAATTGGTAGAGATATGACTGAATGAAGTTTGTAATACCCCTTTATCGAACTAAATGGCAACTTCGAGTTTGAAGTTGTGGAGGTACTTGACTCCAAACTCGATAAACAAAGGAGGGATCTCTTGCTCTATTATATATGTTGGTCTGGCTATAAAGATATGGTGGAAGAATTCTCTTGGCTCACTACCTTCAACTTAAAAAATGCTCCTAGATTGGTGGCTGACTTCTATTGATGCTATCCAAATAAACCAGGTCTTTCCCCATTATTTTTGTCCCTTTTCCCCAACCAGCCACTATGACAATTCTCAACTGACACATCCAATAACGTAAAGAGAGGAATACTATCACGACTTAGTGACATCCTGTAACATCAGAGCCTGTAATCAGTTGCTTACATTAGCAGTTGTATCTCTAGACTCTAGTAAAACTAAGTAGCATCATCAAGCCCTATCAAACTCTATATGACTCCCATACTTAGAGTACTGTACCAGTAGAGGTCTTTAGCTTCGTTATCAACTAAGTCTACTCCTAGTTCTCTGTTGATCTCCTCTGTTTCCTTTAAATAATAAAGCTCTTTGAGAACTTGCTCTGCGGTCTGTCTAGAGACCGGATCTGACAGGACATGTCATCATAAAGACAAGAGAGGGACGCATCATCAATAGGATTTTGGAATGACTTAGGACAGAAAGGAGTTAAGGAAATCCTAAAAGTTTCTTTTTTATATTTTATTCTTTGAGTTTCAGGGCTTTGTAATAACTTTAATATAGTATCTAGGGCAGGATGAAAGAAGAAAACTTCTTGGCACTTACCTCCATCATCACTGCCTCTGGAATCATGAAATGCGAAACTATTGAGTATAAGAGTTTGAAGTTAGTAGGATGTCTTGAGCAGAACACAGAATATACCCAGAACTCAATCTAGAGAGAAATAGCAGATACAACTTGGGCAGGCTTTGGAGAGGACAGCAGGCTGGGAAAGCTTGGCTAGATGCATACTTGGATTGCATCATACCTGTAAGGTTTGGTATTGGGGATGCAGACAAGAGGACAACTGAGTGTAGAGGGTCCATAAGTGATCAACTAACTGTATTTTCCAGTTGAGTCTAGTCACAGTGTGTAAAGGTTGACATCTTAGAGAGGCTATGCGACAATGATCTAGAAAGATCTTACAATCCTTTCATAACAACCAATATATATTTTACTGGAGCTACATATAATTATACTTTTCTAATTATTTATAAACCTTTATCTTTGATTATCTTCCCTCAGACCTTTAGCATACAATTGGGAGCTGGCATGTCAGTATTTTGTTTGTCCCAGTATGCAATTCTCTTTTGCATCCTTTCAATGTATTGTTTTACCTCCTTTGTTACTCCTGGCCATCAAAAATTTCTAGTGACCAATTCCACTGTTTTCCACTGCCTCCCATGACCTTCTATTGGTGTGTCGTGATATAGCCTGATGATTTCTGCTTGCAATTTATTATCTTTGGGCACATAGACCTTCCTTTCTTTATACATAACACTATCTACTTTCCTTTACTCTTTGTCTCTTAGCATTTTTACCTCTGCTTGCTTTATTTTCTCTATAACTTTTACCACTTCATCATCTTTCACTTTTGACTTTCTTATTTCCTCTAGTAGATCTACTCTGTCTACTATGATTTCTACTGCCTCAGTTCTCCTCACTTCTAACTACTCTTGTTTCACCAGCATTTCATTCTCATTATCCTTTTCTACTCCTATCTCCCAGTCTGGTCTCTTGCTCAGACTGTCTGCCTTTCCCATCTTGCTTCCTAGAACATGTTTAAGCATGAAATTAAATCTCAATAGGTATAAGGTCTATTTAGCTTGCCTTCAATTTAACTTTTGTGCTTTCATGAAATATTCAAGATTTTTGTGATCTGTCCAGATCTTGAATTTAATCATTGTCCCTTCTAGAAAGTGTCTCTATGCCTCCAAGCATCTGACTACTGCTAACATTTTTTTATCATATATTTCATAATTCCTTTTGGTATCACTTAGAGATTTTGAAATAAAAGCAACTGGTCTCTATATCTTGTCTGAGTACTTTATCAAGAGTACTTTTCCAGTTGTGTAATTAGAAGCATCTGCTTCAACCCTGAATTCTTTATCTAAATCTAGGGCTGCCAGTACTGGTTTCAACGTAAAGATCTCTTTAAGCTTGTCAAATACTCGTTGTTGTTCATTCCCCTACCGCCATTTCACATCCTTCCTGATTAATGTGTTCATTGGCCTGGCTACTCATGCAAAATCTTTGATGAACCTCCTATAGTAGTTCACAAGGCCCAGGAATTTCCTGATATCTTTTATGTTTTTTGGCTTTGGCCAATCTAACATACCATTCATCTTTTCTTTTTCTATCTCTATCCCATTTGGTCTTATTATCACTCCTAGGAACCCTATCTTTTTTACCCTTTACACACATTTTTCCAGCTTGACATACAAATCGTTTTCTTCTAATCTTCTCATATTTCTCTTCTGTCTCTGTTCTTACTAACACATCGTCTACAAATGCTATGACCTTTCCTTTGTTTATTAAATCCCTTAGAATCTTGTTCATCATCACCTGGAATGTGGCTGGTGAGTTTGTTATCCCAAAGAACATTACTGTTGATTTGAAGGATTCTACATATATTGTAAATGCTCTCTTCTGTAAGACTTTAGCCAAGATGACTTAAATCCACTTCAAGTCCAAGTTGACAAAGAGAACTCAATAGAGTTTCCATTTGATTTTCTACACCACTTATACATTTTACCTCAGTGGTTATGTACTGTCCTCCCATGGTCCTCATGTTACTTCTGTCAGATGACTACCTTGTCACATGTTGTGACTGTGACTGCTGTCATATGATACTTTCCCATGCTTCACCTTAGTAATGATCTAACTAAATAAAACAAAACAAAACAAAACAAAAAAAAAATAGAAAATAACTTAGCTATTTTGCTAAGTCATAACACCTTCCACTCATTCTCTTCCTTTATCCTTATATTATTGAATCCCCATCTTAGATCCATTTTGGTGAACACCTTTTTGCTATCCATGTTGTCGATTAAGTCTGTAATTAACAGTAGTGGATAGTTGTTTTTTACCATTTGATTATTTAGATTTTAGTAATCCATAACTATCCTCTTACTTTTATCCTTTTTGCCTACAAGGAAAACTGGCAATGTCTGAGGGGATTTCGATAGTCTGATGTATCTCTTCCTCAACTAATCTTCCATGAAATTTTAAACTTCTTCTTTCTTATTTTTGGATAAAGGGTAAATTCTTCCTTTCTGCAGTTTAAACATCTCTTTGAGATCTATGGCATGATCCCAAACTTTCCTAGTTAGCATTCTTTCTGACTTTACCTTTCCAAACACTTTCTTCCACTTCAAGAATCTTTTTGAGACCATCTCTTTAATTTTCCAGTGGTCCTCCTCAATCTCTTTTTTTCTTCCCCAATCCTCTTTATCATTTATTGTCCATCTGACAATTTTCTCTTCCTCTAATGTCACTACTCTTTTGCTTTTCTCTGCTCTCCTTAGCTTAATTCTGCCACACAGGGCTGGGCATCTCATCATTTTGACCTCTCCTGTTTCCCAATTTATTTCCAGGTTATGTGCCTGTAACCATGGTATCCCTAATATGACTTTTATTTTTCCTAAGTCACACATGTCCATTCTCATTCTTTCCACATGGCCCTTATAGTACATATTCACTTTTATCTGATGTGTAATGGCTCCCCTACTATTATTTGTTCTATCAATGTTTCTAACCATTAAAGGCCTTTCAAGTTTCTGCAGCTTTAGACCATGTTTGGCTACTATCATCCTATCTATGAACATTCCCGTTGCGCCACTATCTAAGAGTACTTTTACTATGACACCTTCATGGATATCTATCTTTTCTATTCCAACATTCAACTACACTTCTCTTAGCATTTTGAAGGTTCTCCTGACCTCCCTTTGGTTACCCCCCTCTTTTGGTATGTGTTCCAGCTCTCTTGGCCATATACTGCTTTATTGTGCTTTTCCCCCTTTGGAGCACGCCGCCTTTCCTGTACAACTACACTATTTCATCTCTTCTGTAAGGGGACACCTCTATTTCCACCCCTGAACTGCACAGCAACACTCCAGAGCAACCTAAGCCTGTTCAAGTATTACTAAAGTAATACTTAAACACACTAGTATAGCTCCAATTACATGGACTCTGACACTTAAGAATATAAACCTAGTATATAATGCAGAAAATCTCTTTATCCTAATCTCTGAGGATTCTCCTGGAGGTGAGTTGTATCATAATTACAAACTGTAATATCAATTGAGGATTCTCCTAGAGTCTTGTGCCCCAATTGCTTTTACATCTTCTAATTTTCTCCTTGATATCACCCCTTGTCCTCTATTCTCTTCTACATAACATCCCTTTTCACCATATCTTTTGCATACTAGATATGATATGACTACTTCTTGGGTGTACCATCCCAACCCTAATAAGTGTACCTCCTTTAGGACACCCTTTCTGCAATGCTCTTGTGCTCTTTGTTGTAAGACCACTACTGAACTCTTCCTCTATTTCCCTTGCTATGCTTCTTGTGGTTTGACTGCATATGCTACCTCACTTTCCTCCACTCTCCTTAATTTCCTCTCTGCCTCCTGTGCCTTTTCCCTAATAGGATGCGCCAGCTTCCCCTCTTGCTATGCCTTTTGTGGCATTATCACACACACTGCTTCTTCTTCTTTTACCCTCCTCAATCTTTTCTCTTTCCTTATTTTTTCCCATAGTAGGCACTTCCTGTACTTGCACTCCAATTCTCCACACTTGAAACACTCAACTGCTATTATCTCTTGCCTCTTAATTATCCTCTTTTCTACTCCACACTGTATCACTCTGCTCCTCAATACTTCAAACTTATTTTGGGAAGTGATGGTCCTTTTTTCTCCTTTCTTCTTATTTCTGCAGTTATGGGCCAGATGCCCAAACCCTTTGCAACTCCTGCATAAATTTTCTCTTCTTCCTTCAAGTTCTTCTCTCAGTTTGGTGAAAGCACATTTTTCTTTAAGCAAATTGCTCATCAATGAATTGTATTATTGCAGAGACATGGTGCTACATCTCTACAAGAATATGAAATAAATGTTGAGTTGTAATGATCGGCCTCATTGTCTCCAGGTGTTCTATACATGGACTGCTTCTTTGTTTCATATTACTTCATATATCTAATAGCTCAGTCAGCGTCTCACTGGTGGGGCATGTTCTTTACTCAGCAGATCTCATGTCTGCCATATGTATCCCTCACATACTCCTTATGGTACATAGGTATATATACAATAGATACTCTCCTGTATTCCCTACGCTTTACCAATTGTATCATTCCCTTCCTTTCTCTACTCTCAATTCATCCTTGAGTCTTTACTTGAGTGTTGCAACCTGAGTTACTCCTTAAGGTCATAACATGAGTCTTGCTATATAAACTATATCTACTGGGACACAAGATCTTCTCCTAGCCAGATACCTACTGCCTTACCGACTACTGTCCTAATAGTACTGTGGCTATTACTCCATGAAGGAGATCTCTACTCTAGATAGCCTTTTAGAAGTAACTGTCATTCCTCTGCATGTACCAACTCATAATAGAGTGCAGCACGAGGTTTATACTAAGAAAGATAGTAGCTAACAACACCACTTGATTACAAGGTCAGGTCTCAGTGTCAGGGACATGCAGAGCGGGAGTGAAGTGACCCGGAATGGAGTGGAGTTACTCCGGAATGGAAGGGATTTGACAACAAAAGTGGGAGAACAACCTTGGTCTCAGCTCGTGTGCTGTGCCTCGATCTGCTGTCGCGTGTGTAGTTGCGTATTTCAGAAGGACTGAATTGTTGTCAGGAATCTCAGAGAGGAGTGGTATAGATTGATAGGAGTGAGGGTAGGACAAGGAGAAGACGTAAATGACTTTAATCTATGAACTAAAGAACTAGGATGTAACTACTAGAGTACTTATACTAAGTCCGGAATAGGAGAAGTACAAGTAACTAGTCTACATCGTGATCCTATAGGAGTAGACAACAGAAGTTTAGGAGCGAAAAATTAGTAATAATATAAAATAAAAAGGAAATTATTATTATTAAATGGGTATTTTCCGTCATATGACACTCAGTAGTAATACCCAAGCTTAGTACTACACTTCTACCATCAATCCCTAACTGATTAACAAGTTCCCTTAAGCCAAGAGCCTAGCTATATATGGAGGTAGCTGGTGATTACGATGATCACCAGCTGAGGGTTGATTTAAATGAGATTAGAAATTGAGCAAGGTCCAAGGCAGACAGTGCTTATGATATAGAATCGAGTTCTAGTATAAGGAAGCTAAACTCCAAGCCAGAATAAAGCCAACTGCTCTTTGTTCAGCAATTGACAAGAAGAACTTGATAGAGTTTCCATTAGATTCTGTATATTATTTATACATAAAGAGTAACCCTAACCCTTCCTTTTATCCTGTGCTTCCCTATAAGTCACTTTTCCTCTTGCATGTTCATCAATAAGAAAATAAAAGAAAAAGAAAAAGAAAATAATCAGAAACTAAAAGAAAAGAAAAAGAAAAGAAATATAAATATTGACTTAGCTGTTTTTGCCAAGTCATGACAATTGGTATGACTAGGAATATGTTGTATGAGGAATCTGGAAGGTTCCTGGATGAAAATAATATCAGCTGAGTTTTTTTGAGATTCTAAAATGATATTAGTTAAGACTTTGTTTTTCCTAACATTCTAAGAGAAAATTCTTAGGTTGTGTTTAATTATACTTTGTTGCCACCTATAGCTAGATAGATTGAGTTGGCTCTGGTTTCCTAAGCTTTCTTTAAATACCATTTGCAATTGAATCTATATTTCTAAAAAGGGCATTTGTTGTTATTGGCCATATGTTTGCCTTTGCAATTGACACACTTGAAGATATGGGGGCATGGAATATCTTAAGCAGTTTCTAATCTAGGGGGATTTATCTTTGGGTTGACTTTGCAATACCACGTCATATCATGATGATGTTCAAGTTTGTGAGGTCTATTGCATTTTTGGCATCTGGGGTCATAGACACGGCATAAGAAGGTTGAATAACTCTATTTTCAGTAGTTGTAACATTGTGGAATGCCTGGGTTCATATTAGTGGCCCTAATAATGGCAATATATTTGCCAAAGTTAAAGGGATGATTGATTAGTAATTTTGCTTTAGAGCTGTTTTGTAAGTCCCAAATATCAAACCAAACAATTGTCATGTCCAACTTGGATGAGGCCTTAATTATCCTAGGTTTGGCTATAAGGAAAATAGATTCAAATAATCCAGTGTGTTTTTTGAAGTTAGTGATATCATTGCTAGTTAGTTTGTTGCCACTAGACTGTAAGTAGGGTATGCCTATGATCTTGAGATATGATTTAGATTGGGAAAGGCAAGGTGCAAGGATTTTGTCATCGTTGGTCCCCATAACAAACCTAAGATAACATTCCATAGTGGTGAGGTCACTGGGACTAGGGATATCATTTGTGTTGATAAAAATGCCCCCTAGACAGGGTTGAATAAACTTAGTCTTCAACACTGATTTGATGTTCCTTAATAAAATGTTAATTTGGAAGACTATCATATTCTGGAAATATGATAATTATATAATTTATCTCTCCTAATAATTCTCCTAAAAAGTAATAATAGTAGGATAGCGTAGTAGACTACTCTCTTTCTATTCCAGACTTCCTATAAGTACTACGTAGTTACAGTGTAATTCCTTAGTCTGTAAATTAACGTCAACTAGTTCTAATCATACCTTATCCTCTCTGACTCCTCCACTTGCCCTCTTAGGACTTCTGTCTTGATGACTTCCCTCACTCCGAAATACATGACCAACCTCATGACTGGAGACCAGGGCGCAACACATAAGTTGAAGCTAAGGTTGTTCAACAAGTCGTTCTCCACTCCGATGTCCTTGCCTGTCCACCAGAGCCTTCTTTCTGGTTCTGCGATCACTATTAAGTACTATCTATTCTCCAAAGTAGTTTAGTACATCATTCCGGAGTATAACTCTATTATTACTCCACTCCTTCACACTTCATTCATCCATCCTTGACAAAGATATGGAAATTGGCTTCTCTCATAATAGTATTAATGAATTTGTTAGAAACAGGTACAATAGCCTGTTTTTAGAAGGGCCCCTGGTAGTTGGTTAGATTTTTCTTTTCTCCCTGTTAGCTAGTTTAGAGATCACCATATTGTGAATTTCAATAATTTTTTGTCTGGTATTACAAATGGTCACTTACTTGATTTGTGATTGAAGATTGGATATTCAAAAGGCTTAAAATGCAAAGGTAAACAGTGACAAAAGATGTTGTTAAGTCTGAGGTTTAATCCTCAGACTATGAGTCCTTATATACAGAAAAGTAATGGTCTGTACACTAGGACAGATCATTACATGCTACTACCTATTGTTCTACATATGGTAGTGCCTTTGTACTTGAAAATGTGATAACTTAACCATATGGAGGCTGTCCTTTGTTCTAAGAAAAGGACAGATGACTATCTATGGATAATTAATGAAGTCCATGTACAAGTATTGAGGCCTTCATATCTCCACTGATATTGATTGCCTTGAGGTCATTCTAGGCTCATTCTGAGCAGTATGAAGAGGGCTTCTGATGAGCCTAGAACTGAAGCATTGATTGTGGCAGTTTCCAAGATATTGGTAATTTAATAAATAGTACTATGGTGGTTACTAGTTGATCTGCCTAATATCTTGGCCAATATTAATCACCTTGAGACATGACTAGCATCAATCAAAAGGTCTTTTTGAGGGCTTTCTGTCACCATTAAGACTGTGAGAATCATCAAAGAATTGATGGATATATGGCCAAATAAAGTATTGAAGGGGCTTCAGGTGACGCTATACTATGATGTCATGGCAATCTCTATTTTTACTTTCCTCCTCTATATTTCTGTCTCTTCTACATTCCATTGTTAACTCAACTATATAGTTTCACTTCTTCTACTATATAGTTTTTATATGCCACTCATGCCAAGGACCTTTATCTACAGCCACCATAAA
>Ga0153982_1000329_pt1 | contig 13285 bp, 6 predicted proteins | sample TSGA066MetaG_FD_104743 | JGI IMG/M metagenome (GOLD analysis project Ga0153982, IMG submission 104743) | Attine ant fungus gardens microbial communities from Georgia, USA - TSGA066 MetaG | ecosystem: Host-associated > Fungi > Mycelium > Unclassified | place: USA: Georgia, Alexander Wildlife...
AAAGCAGGCGTGAAAATAGATCTTCCAGCCGTTAATTTCCAGATATTCCACGCTCTGCCTCCTGCTAGTCATCCGTGAGCGGCGCGTCTAAATCAACCTCAACTCCTGCGGTAAGCGCTGTAATATTGGCCCAGGCAGAAGCAGGGACAGGTTGAATACGCTGTGGGTTTTGTACCATGTCCTGTTCAAGAAAATGCAGGAATGAATCGATAACCGGATCGTCTCCCTGATGCTGCCGGGTCATAATCACGTTGCCGCCAGGCAGCAGCGAATACTCGATCACTTCTCCCGGCTTTAGCCGTAAGGCATCGCGAATGGCGGCGGGGATAGTGGTCTGGCTGCGTTCGGTAAGCCGGGACTCGGCACGCAGAGAGACTTCCGCCATATTTAAGAGCATGTTCTGTCTCCTCTGTTTTATCGGTCAGAAATAAGCAGGCTTACGCTATCGTAATGCAGTTGCATTGTACAATGCAACTGCATTGCCTGCTCAGCGAACCGCCGGGCTGCAAGAAAATGTTCTACCCATACTCACAAGATGGACATTAATTGCTGCTGTTTGCGTTAATAAAATGCGCGTAAAATAGCCAGCAACACATATCTCACAACGCTACGCTGTTTTCCTGTCCGCCAGCCGCTCCACCAGCCCGCTACGGCGGCGCGTACGCATTTTTATCGCGCTGTTCAGCACCTGACTATCCGCATAAAGCGTTAACTGCTTCCTGGCGCGGGTTATCGCGGTATAAACCAGCTCGCGGGTTAAAACCGGTGCAAACTGGTTTGGCAGTACCAGCAGCGTGTGGTCAAACTCCGATCCCTGCGATTTATGCACGGTCATAGCATAAGCAGTTTCGTGCGGCGGCAAACGGCTGGGCTGCACGGCCCTGATGGTGCCGTCCGGCAGCGGGAAGAAGACTTTTAGCGCCCCTTCCGCATCGTTCATCGCAATGCCGATATCACCGTTAAACAACCCCAGCGCGCTGTCGTTACGAGCAATCATCACCGGCCTGCCGATATACCATTTGCTGCCGGGCTGGCGCTGGACCAGCCGCTTTTTCTGTAACGCGGCCTCAATACGTTCATTCAGCCCAATCACGCCAAACGGCCCTTCACGTAACGCGCACAGCAGCTGAAAGCGGCCAAATGCCTCAATGACCTGACGCGGCTCGGCTTTTTGGGCCAGCTGGACCAGATAGTCCCGGTAGCCTTCTACGCTGGCATCCAGCAGATGCTGATACTCGGCGCTGCTGTTTAATGCATAACGAACGATATCGGAGAAATCAGCGCTGAAGACCTTTTCAACCAGACGTACTTCCCCGGCGTTTACCGCCAGTGCCAGCTGGCCAATGCCCGAAGAGGCATCAAAACGGTAGCTTTTGCGCAGCAGGCAAATGCTGTCGCGTACCGCCGGGGCCAGTTGATCTTCTTTGCTTTCGATATCACAGCCGGTCAGGCGCATCAGCATTGCCGCACGTTCACTGCTGTAGCCGGATTCCGCGCAGCGGCAGATATCGCCCAGCACCGCTCCCGCCTCTACCGAAGCGAGCTGATCGCGGTCGCCCAGGAAAATCACCCGGGCATGAGGCGGTAGCGCGGCAATCAGGTTAGCCATCATCGGCAGATCGACCATGGAAGCTTCATCCACCACCAGTAAATCCAGATGCAGCGGATTGCCCACGTGATAGCGCATCCGCTGGCTGCCGGGCACCGCGCCAAGCAGGCGGTGCAGCGTGGTGGCCTCCGTTGGGAAGCGCTGTTTTTCCGCGTCGCTAACGTCCAGCTGCTGCAAAGCTTTACCTAAAGATTCGGTCAGCCGCGCCGCCGCTTTGCCCGTTGGCGCAGCCAAACGTATACGTAGCGAACCTGCGGAAAGCTCCAGCAGCGTTGCCAGCAATTTGGCTACCGTCGTGGTTTTCCCCGTGCCCGGCCCGCCGGAAATGACGGCAATTTGTCTGGTTATCGCCACGGCGGCGGCAATTTTCTGCCAGTTATCGGGCTGTTCGCCAAAATGTCTGTCCAGCGCCGCGCGCAGCTGCCGCTCGTCAAATTCCGTATGCGCTTCACGGACGATAAACTGTGCGACTTTGCCTTCAGACTGCCACATGCGATGTAGATAGAGCCGCTGCTGATGCAGTACCAGCGGCGTTGCCGCCGAACCATCGCCGACAGCCTGCGCTGTGGAAAGTAAATGGTGCCAGTCGGGTTCGCCAGCAGCCTGCCAGAGCTGGCCCGCCAGTTCCGGATGACGGCCGCCAAACAGCAGCGATTCACTAAGATGGGCCAGCGGCAGACAGACGTGGCCTTCGCCCGCCTCGGCGCTGACGCAGGCCGCAGCCAGCATCACCGCAGGATCATCGCCTGCTACCATGCGGGCAAACTGCACGTCCAGCGGACGCAGTAGCCGTGCCTCACAGGCATTAAGCAGTAGTTGCGCTATGGCCATAGTTCCTCCTGAAACTCTCCGGCAAACAGGGCGTCGAGCGAGCGGACAAAAGCCGCATCGGGACAGGTACGAAAGATGCCGTTTTCACTTGCTGTGCCTTCCACGCCACGAAGAAACAGATAGATAACGCCGCCAAAATGTTCCTGATAGTCGTAGTCAGCCAGTCGATGGCGCAGATAACGGTGCAGCGCCAGCGTATAAAGCTGATATTGCAGATCGTAGCGGTGCGCGCGCATCGCTTCCGCCATCGCTTCTGGCGTGTAGTGCTCGCCGGATTCGCCCAGCCAGTTGGATTTGTAATCCAGCAGATAATATTTGCCCTGCCAGCGAAACACCAGATCGATAAAGCCCTTCAGCATTCCCTGCACCTGCTGGAAGTTAAGCGCAGGACAGCCAGCGGAGAGCGGATCGTAGTGATGGGCCAGCCTGTCCAGCTTTTCCGCGCTGAGCATTTGCTGAACAGGCAGATAGAACTGTAGCTCGACCTGGCGGCTTTCTGTCGGCAGCTGATTTAAACTGACGCCGGTTTCATTGAGCGGCGTGGCTAACACATTTTCCAGCCACTGTTTCATTACCGGCAGCCATGCCTCGCTCAGGCCCTGCCCGGCCAGCTGCTCGCTGAGCCAGGTTTCATCAATCGGCTGGGTGAAGTCGAGATCTTCAAACAGACCGTGCAAAAAAGTGCCTGGCGCAGCGCCACGGGGAAAAGCGTGCGGCGTCAGCTGTCCGGCCTGCTGGCCCTGCGCTTCGCCAGCCGCATCCACGTCCAGGCGCGGCAGCAGATCTAACGTCATGGACGGCCCATGCTGCTGCAGGCCAGAATAGCTGGTTACCCGCCATTCGTCCCGCAGCTGGCGCGAGAGGGCTTTACTGCTAAGCGACTCCGCAATGTGCCGCTCCGGCTGCCAGGGCGCGCTTTCTGGCGTCTCCGCCAGCACCGTTTCCACCGCGTCATTTTGTAGCGCAAGCATCTGCTCGCGCAGGCCTGCGGCATCGGCCGGTTCGCCCTGCTGCAACAGCCAGCCAGCCGCACTGCGATGCAGATCGCTACTGCCTTCTTTTTTACGGTTGCCTTTGATCAGCGGGGCGATGCCTACGCTACAGTGATAGACCGATCGCGTTAACGCCACATACAGCAGGCGTAAATCTTCCGCAAGACGCTCCTCTTCGGCCAGCTCAATACTTTGTGCATCGTCGCGCAGATCCAGCAGCGCCTGGTAGCTTTCCCTGTCGTGATAGATGCCCGTCGCCGCCTCGCGATAGTTGGCGATAAACGGCAGCCAGACCAGCGGATACTGTAGCCCTTTCGATTTATGGATAGTGACGATTTGTACCAGATGGCGATCGCTTTCCAGCCGCAGCTGCTGGCTGGCGGACTGCCCGTTAGGCTGCGCCACCTCCTGCGCCAGCCAGCGAACCAGCGCGTGTTCACTGTCGAGCGCGGCAGAAGCCTCCTGCAACAGCTCGCCCAGATGGAGCAAATCGGTAAGGCGGCGCTCGCCGCTTTCTGAAGCCAGCAGGTTTTCTGCAATCTGCCGGTTCACCATCAGCTCGCGCAGCATCGGCAGGACGCCGCGCTTCAGCCAGCGCTGGCGATAGCGGTCAAACTCATCAACCAGCGCATCCCATTTGCGTTCATCTTCGCTTAGCGCCTGCAGGCCTGGCGCGTCCAGCCCAAAAATACTGGTGGCCAGCGCGCTACGCAGAATACGCTCCTGCTCCGGTGCCAGCACCGCCTGCAGCAGCCATAGCATCTCCCGAGCTTCCTGAGTTGCAAAGACGCTGTCGCGGTTAGAGAGATAAACGGAGGGAATATTCAGGCCGTTGAGCGCCTCGCGGACGATCGCCGCCTCGTTGCGGCTACGTACCAGCACGGTGATATCGGACGCCTGCACGGGACGTAAATCTTCGCCCTTGCCAATCAGCGCAGCGCCCTGCTGCCCGGCGCTCAGCCAGCGACAGATATCTGCCGCACACTGCCGGGCCATAAACTGCTGATATTCCGCCACGCCAACCCCTTCGCCTGGCTGTAGCCAGAAGCGCAGCGCGGGCTGTGGTTTGCCCGCAATCGTAAACCGCAGCGCGGCATTGGGTGCGGCAGGCTCAACGGTAATAAAAGGGATCTCGCTGAACAGAAAAGGATTCTGCACGCGGGAAAAGAGTTGGTTAACGCCGTTTACCATCCATGGCGAAGAGCGCCAGTTAGTTTCCAGCGTGTAGTGCGCACTGACTTCGCTACGCGCTTTCATATAGGTGAAAATATCCGCACCGCGAAAGGCATAAATAGCCTGTTTGGGATCGCCAATCAGCAGCAGCGCGTTGTCGGGCTGCTGGCCGTAAAGCGCGCGGAAAATCCGGTACTGCTGCGGGTCGGTATCCTGAAACTCATCGATTAGCGCCACCGGATAGCGGTTGCGGATTGCCTGCGCCAGCGCTTCGCCGCCGAGCTGTTGCAGCGCATGATCGAGCCTGCCCAGCAGATCGTCAAAGCCCAACAGCGCGTTGATGCGCTTCTCTTTCTGCGTAGCGTCACGAATTTCCTGTAGCGCGGTGGCAATTACCAAATCGCGCAGAGAGAGCGGCTCCGCCAGAAAACGGTCGATTTCCGTAAACAGGCTGTGCTGCGGCGCTTCGCCTTTTTTGGTTTTTTCATGCAGCACACGCTGGCCAAAGCGCTCCAGCTCCTTCGGGAAAAGGTAATCCAGCGTTTCCGCCATCGCCCATTCGTTCAGCTTATCCAGCCAGTTAGGTAAGTGCTTACTGCTGTAGCTGCGCTTGTCGACGCCCGACTGCGAGATCAGATCGTGCAGATTATCGGCTGCCCGCCACGCGGCTTTTAGCTGGTCAATCTGCGCGATAATTTTGTCGTGGCGCTCGGCAAAGGTTTCCTGCATGTCGAGCGGATACTTCAGCTGCGGCGCTTCACCGTTCAGCCAGGGCGATAGCGTTGCCAGCAGCTGCTCCGGCCCCTGCCACATTTGGGTCATCACTCTGGCTATCGGCAGCGGCAGCGGATAGCAGTAGCGTCGCCAGAAATCGGCGGCAGCCTGGCGGCGTAGCGGAAACTCATCCTCAATCAGCTTTTGCTCAAACAGCATGCCTGATTCGAAAGCGTTCATATTGAGCATGCGCTGGCAAAAACCGTGAATGGTAAAGATACCCGCGTCATCCATCTGCCTTTCCGCCGCCAGCAGCTGTGCGGCAGCCTGCGGCAAGTCATCTATTTCCGCCAGCAGCTGCGCCAGCACGCCGTCGGAAGTATGACCGCGCACGCAGGCAATCCGTAGCTTATGGATGTTTTCACGGATACGACCGCGCAGTTCCGCCGTGGCGGCTTCCGTAAAGGTTACAACCAGAATTTCTTCAACGGACAACGGCCGCGCAAACGCGGCCTCTTTGCCCAGGCCTAACAGTAGCCGCAGATAAAGCAGCCCGATGGTAAAGGTTTTCCCCGTACCCGCCGAGGCTTCTATTAGCCTTTCCCCCTGCAACGGCAGCGTTAAAGGGTCGAGACGCTGAACCTTCATTTATCGCTTTTTACCGGGAAAGATTGCTGTAGCCTGGCCACTTCCTGCCAGGTTTTAAAGCCTTCAGGCGCGGCATAGTCCGCCTTATCGTGCTGACTGCCGGAAATCTGCGACAGCAGCGTCAGTCCCTGCGGCTTGATGACCGCGTCGTGGAAAAACGTCGCCAGCTTTTCGGGCGTCAGCGCCTGGATGCTGGCAATCACTTTTTCACGGGTATCAAAGCTGTAGTTTTCACGGTTGAAATCCTTGCTGTAGCGGCCCGCCTCCTCATCCAGCGTCTGCGGACGCTGCTTCAGTTCGTTGATCATCGCCGTCTGATACTGCGCGAAATCCTCTTTGCTTATCTCGCGCAGGCGCTTTTCCGCCGTCGGATAGAAGGCCTGGAAACGCTTCAGCAAATAAGCGGGCTGCTTAACATTGCTCTGCAACAGGAAGCCGATACCCCACTGACGCCCAACCGGCATCTGGAAAGCGAATACCGCATAGCCCAGCTGTTCTTCGGTGCGCAGCTGGTTATAGAACCACGGCTGCACGATCTGGCTGAGCATGGCGCTGCTGGCGATGCTGTCGTGTTCGGCATAGCCCAGCGGCACATAGAGCGCGGCCAGCGCGGAATCCGTGCTGCTGCCAGCCTGTTGCAGATTGGCGTTGGTTGGCTTATCAATCTGCAAATACTGGCTGCGCCACTCGCTCTGGCCTTCGCAGTTCAGCTGTTTTTTCAGCGAGGCGGCCAGCGTCTTCACGCTTTCCGGCGTCATATTGCCGACTACCAGCAGTTCCGGCGTGGCGTTTTTCAGCAGCATCTCGCGGTAGGCTTTTAAATCTTCCAGCGTAATGCCGGCCACCAGCTTGCGGCGCTCGCTGCGTTGGGTATAGGGCAGTTGCGACAGCATCTGCGCAGGCTGAATTGCCAGCTCAAACGCCTTGCCCTTTTCCGCCGCGTCCAGGCGTTCAAGGTACCAGGATTTCGCCTGATCCAGCTGCTGCTGCGTAGGCTGATAGCTAACGTATTCTTTCAGCAGCGCCTGCATAAGTTCCGGCAGGTGCTGGGTAAAGCCGCTGGCGTTAAAGGTCACGCCGTCATTTTCGCTGGTAGAGAAGCTGATACCGCCGACGGAAGCCTGCGAATTCAGCTCATCCAGCGCCTGGCCCGCCAGATAGTCGTTCATGCCGAACAACACCTGGTTTTTGGCCGTGCTCATGGCATTTTTGTTGCGCAGCGCCAGCGTGATGTTGGCCTTAGGATCGTCCGCGTAAAAGCGGCTCGGCATATAAAACGCTCGCAGGTCCGGCTGGTTAATCAGCGCCTGCGGACGGTCATACTGCTTTTCCCCTTTAATCAGCGAAAAATCATCAGGAATATAAGGATTTAGTACGGGCAACGACAGCGAGATTTTCGCACTTTCTGCCTGCCACTGCGCAAAACGCTGCGGCGTAATGTGGTCAACCTGGTAAGGCGCATCGACAAAGTAAGCGACTTTGTTGTGTGGTTCCGTTGGGCTGATAAACCAGATACGGGCGTTTTCAGGCGTCATGCCGTCCAGCCGCGCCTTGATAGCCTGCGGATCGTACTGGTCGGCAATATAAGGCGCTACCAGCGTATCGGCGACCGGCACGCGCAGCATGGTATCCACCAGCCATTCGATGTAGTCCATATCGCGCGTGATTGAGGGATAGCGGAAATCCAGATCCAGCACGTGCGCTACCTCATCAAAATAGCGCTTGTCGATGCCTTCGCTGCGCAGCTTGTTAAGATAGCTAAACACGGCGGCAATCACTTCGTCGCGATTCGCCTGGCCTTTGTCGGTCAGCGAGATAGAAATAGAGAAAATCCCGCCGTTGCGGTCAATAACCGGATCGGCACCGGCATCGATCGAATCGGCCAGGCCATTGCTTTGTAGCCAGTCGGAAAGCGTATTTTTACTGCGGTTGCCAAGCAGATAAGCCACCAGCGTATCGGTCTTGCTGCGGAATTTGTCGCTGTTGTTGTCGATACGGAATTCAATTCTTACCTGCTTGCGCGGCTGCGCGGGCACGTAGTGAATAATGATACCTTTTTGCTGGTCAGTGACCACCGGTACGGTAATGGCGGGCACCGTCGCGTTGTGGTTTTCCACGCGGCCAAAGGTTTCCACGGCAATTTTTTGCAGTTCGCTCAGCGGCTTGTTGCTGTAAATCACCGCTTTCATCAGGTTGGCGGAGTAATAGCGATGGTAAAACGCCGTTAGCGCGTCGTGCAGCTTGCTGTCCGGCTTGTCTTTCAGCGTTTCTAAATTCCCGCCAGCGAACAGGGAAGCCGGGTGCGCCGGATTAAGCGTCTCCGCACCAACCTGCGCCATACGCAGGCCATCACGGGAGCGCGCCATAGTCAGCTCGGCGTTGACCGCATGGCGCTCGCGATCGGCATTAACGGGGTCAAGCAGCGGCTCGGCAATGGCGTCGGCCAGCCGGTCTACCGCCGGTTCCAGCGCGTCGTTTTCTACTTCCAGATAAAAAGCCGTGCGGTAGGATGCGGTGCTGGCATTGTGGCTGCCGCCATGCTTTTTCAGAAATTCGGCCAGGTTATCCGGCTGCGGATAACGCTTTGATCCCATCAGCAGCATATGCTCCAGATAGTGTGCCAGCCCCTGCTGGTTGCGTGGGCTTTCCAGCGAGCCGACCGGCAAGGTGAGTGCCGAAAGAGATTTGGTCGCCTGCGGATCGGAAACCAGCAGTACCGTCATGCCGTTATCCAGCCTGATCGCCTGATACTGACGCGGATCTTTTTCACTTTTACGGATCGCTTCAGGAACGGCCTGCCAGCCTGATTGCGCCTGCGACAGCGGGCTCCAGAAGGTAAAAAGCAGAAACAGGGTGGTAAAGCAGACTGCATAACGACGCATTCAAACTCCTCGACAAGCTAACGTTCTTGCTGTCGCGCGGCTTAAGACGGCGACAGGTAAACTGTTTACCCTAAAAATTCCGCTGACGGGCATCAGCGGACAGAAAAATAGCCAAAGTTGGTTATAAAGTAACACTACAGGATGTCTCAGTTAATGTCATTCATCCGCAACAGCGGCAGCAGCCAGACTTCGGCGTTGTAGATGATCTGTTGTAGCGTGGTATCGTCCAGCGTGCGAAACAGCCTCGCCAGATAAGGATCGCTGCCCTCACCTTCTATCTGCATGTTTCCCTGCCACGCCTGCAACAGCTTATTGCGCGCTTTTATCTGCGTCGCCTCGTCGTAAGAGAGCGCCGCCGTCTTCTCGTCATAGCTGGCCTCCAGCCACGCGCCGCCAGTTTTGGGCAGCAAGAGCAAAGGCGAGCGCATGCCCTCTTTATAACCGCTGATATAGCGTTCAAGCCAGGCGCTGGCGTCAGGGGCCGAAAGCGGAGGAAACTGCCAGCGGCTCTCTTTACGACCATACATGCGGCTGGTACCGCTACCACCCTGTACGCAGTAAACCAGGTGCTCCAGCCACAGCGAAAGCCCGTCGGTAAAGTTAAGGTGGCCGGGCCGCCAGCGCAGCAGGCCATCGTCCTGCACGGCGGGCAGCCAGCCGTTAAGCTGCAGGCCGCCAGCCTGGATATTGATTTCCTGACTCCCGGATGCCTGACGCTGCTCGCGCACTATGCCAGCCAGCTCGCTCATATCCGCCAGCTGATCCTGCCAGAAGAGCTCGCCCCATGCGCCATACGGCAGATTTCCCGCTGCGCGATGCCTGTCGAACAGCGGTTCGCCCGACTCGCCTTCAATCAGGGCGTTCAGCAGCTGGGTATTAAGCTGATAGCGGCTGAGGTTGTCCAGCGTAAAGGGTTCGGCATCCGGCAATTCGGTATCTTCCGCGCTGAAGCTGACGCCCAGTCGCTGGCTGAAAAAAGCGCGCACCGGATGACGCCAGAACTGCAGCAGCCGATCGAAATTGAGCTCCTCAATCGTCAGTTCCGGCAGCGGCTGCATAAAGGGTGGATGCGGTACGCCGCTGGCCTTAGCCGCCGGTAGCCACTCCGCCGCATAGCTTTGATAGCGGGCCTGTGGCTGGAAGTTTTCGGCGGCAAACGGCATGCGGCTGTGCAAATGATGCAGATGGGCGATAACCGCCGCCGCGCTGCTGTCCACGTCTTTTTCCCTGTCTTCCGGCAGGCAAAAGCTCTGGCTGATATATTCCATCAGTTCGCTGACCAGCACGGAGGGAAAACGTTCCGAGTTGTCCTGTATGGTCCGGCCGATATAGCTGATATAGAGCTGCTGCTGCGCTGAGTTGATCGCTTCCAGAAACAGGTAGCGATCGTCATCGCGGCGGCTACGGTCGCCTTTTTTCGGCTGCTGGCTCATCAGATCAAATCCCGGTGGCGGCAGCGTGCGCGGGTAAACGCCGTCGTTCATGCCCAGCAGGCATACCACCTTAAAGGGGATGGAACGCATCGGCATCAGCGTACAGAAGTTAACGGGTCCGGCCAGAAAGCGCTGGCTGATACGCTCCTGATCCAGCCTGGCGCGCAGCTCGTCGCGCAGCAGCGACAGCGGGATAGCCTGCTGATACTCCGCCTGAATACCGTAGCTGATAGCGGCTCGCCACTGCTCTTCAATCAGCGCCAGCGCCGCTTCGGCATCGGCATCCCCGGCGAAAAAGTCATCCAGCAGCTCCCGGCACAGCGGTAGCCAGCTTTCCAGCTCTCTGGCGGTGCCTAGCCGCTCGCGCCAGCGGCGCAGCTGCATCAACAGTTCTGCCAGATGCCCTACCAGTTCAGCAATCAGGCCACTGGATTCGTCATAAGGCAGTACGCCCTGCCAGTGCCCGATATCGCTGTGCATCGCATAGCCCAGCAGCATCCTCGTCAGACCGAACTGCCAGGTGTGCTGTCCGGTTGGCGGCAGATCCAGCTCGCGAACCGTATCGTCGTCCAGCCCCCAGCGGATGCCGCACTCGCCCACCCAGTGGCGCAGACGCCGCAGTCCCTCTTCATCTATAGCAAAGCGGTTGGCCAGCGCCGGAACTTCCAGCAGCGCCAGAACGCTTTCGGACGTAAAACGGCTGTCGGGCAGGCTCAGCAGCGAAATAAACGCCTGCAAAGCAGGATGCGCCTGGCTGGCGCGACGGTCGGAAATGGCGAACGGCAGATAGCGGTCGCCTGGCACGTTACCAAACACGGCCTGGATAAAAGGCGTATAGGCGTCGATATCCGCCACCATCACGATGATATCCCGTGGCGAAAGCTGCGGATCGTTAGCCATAAGCTCCAGCAGGCGATCCTGTAAAACCTCAACTTCACGCTGCGGACTGTGGCAAAGATGCACGGTTAACGACTGGTCGGCAGGATCCAGCACGCGCTTGCGCAGGCTGTTTTCCCACTCTTCGCGTTTCAGCCCGATAACCGCGTTGTCTTCCAGCTCCAGCAGATCGTACTGGAGCGTTTGCAATAGCGTAACCGGCTCAATATCGACAAAGGCGTCGATTTCGCGGCACTCCATCTGCGCCAGCAAAAACAGGTTGTCGCGCCCGAGCTTGCCCCAGGAAGCCAGCAGCGGGTTACTCAGCTGCTGTTCGCCCGCTTCGTTAAACAGGCTGGATGCATCTTCCTGGCGAAATAGCGTGCTTTGTCGCTGCTCTTTAAAATGTTCTCTGCGGCGGCTTTGCAGCTTAGCTAAAAAAGCGTAGTCCTGAATATCACCCCAGTAATGGCGGCAAGGGTTGGTGAACAGCAGATGAACATCGATATGCTTGCCCAGCGCCTGTAAAGCCTGTAGATAAACCGGCGGCAGCGCGGAAATGCCACAGATAAACACGCGATCCGGCAGGCCAGCCGGTCGGGTCGCGCTATTTTCCAGCGTGGAAATAAAGCGTGCATAAAGATTGGCGCGGTGCCATTCCGACTGGCCCAGTTCACGGTTGTAGGCCACCAGCTCCGCCCACAGCGGTGCCTGCCACAGCTGCGCTTCGCCCAGGCCATCAATGTGCTGACCTCTTTCCCAGCTGTTAAGCCATTCAGAACGGTACACCAGATACTGGTCATACAGATCGGCCACGCGTGAGGCAAGCTGAAACAGCTTGCGCTGGTCTTCGTCGTCGGAGAGATAGTGGCTGAGCATGGCAAATTCCGGGCGCGGCAGCATTTTCGGCAGCAGCGTCATCAGCTTCCAGCTCATACTGGATTTGTTAAACGCGCTCTCTTTTGGAATGCCCGGCAGTACGCGGATAAACATATCCCAGATAAAAGAAGCAGGCAGCGGAAAAGCGATGTTGGCGGCAATGCCGAACTGGCTGGCCAGCGACATTTGTAGCCACTGCGCCATGCCCGGACTCTGTACCAGTACCACTTCTGACTGAAAGGGATCGCGCAGCGGCTGGTTTTCGATATGAAACGCCGCCAGCGTTTTCAGCAGGTCCAGCTGATTTGAGTGATAAACGGTAAACATGCCTGCTCCTGATCCGGTATTGCTTTGCGTGCACACTCTACCCCGTCCGGCGACGGTTGCAAATGCGATCCTCTTTCACCGCTCGGCGTTATCGCAACGCAATTGCGATAGCCTGGCCCGAGCGCCGGCCGGGCTAATAGCCTGCGCCGTAAATAATGTGCAGCTGCCCGTCAACGTTTGCTGTTCCAGCGTAGTCCGCCAGCCCGGCGCTTCGTAGCCCTCAAACCGTTGCCAGGCAAGCCTGACTGCTTCCCGCTGCTGCGCCTGTAGCTGAAAAGCCTTGCCCAGCGCCAGCTGATACTGCGTTAGCGCCAGCGAGCTGATACTGAACAGCAATAGCGCGATCAGCGTTTCCGGCAGGCTAAAGCCCTGCTGCCAGACCTTCCGGCAGGCAGCTTTCTTCACTGGCCAGCGGGCAATAGTCCAGCCAGCCATGCGGTAAGGCAGATATCGCACTATTTTCATCATTACGTTTTACCCATCGGTAAAGAGCCAGGGTTCCGCTTCCGCTGTCGCCACGCAGTAGCGCCCCACCTGTTTTCAACACAATAAAGCAGGCACGCCAGGCCGACTGATTTGCCGTACGGCAAGACCATCGCTGCACGGACGGCCACCGCTCGGTTTCGCCCCAGCGTAGCGCGGAAACGGCCAGGCTGGTTTGCTGCAGATAACCCCCTTCATCGACGACCAGGCTTAGCGACTGCTCCATCTGACGACGCGTAGCCTGTAGCAGCGCCGCCGACATCAGCAACAGCAGGATAACCATCATCAACGCCCCGCTTCCCTGCTGTGCCGTCACAGGTTTTCTCCCGTTACCCAGCGTTCAACGGTAAGCGCCTGCAGGGGGAAGCCGAGCGCATAGCCGCTTAGCCGTAGCTGAACCTGCTGCGCTTTTCTGACGACGCGAAAGTCACTGATGAT
>Ga0153982_1000330_pt1 | contig 13271 bp, 11 predicted proteins | sample TSGA066MetaG_FD_104743 | JGI IMG/M metagenome (GOLD analysis project Ga0153982, IMG submission 104743) | Attine ant fungus gardens microbial communities from Georgia, USA - TSGA066 MetaG | ecosystem: Host-associated > Fungi > Mycelium > Unclassified | place: USA: Georgia, Alexander Wildlife...
ACCAGCCGTAAAGGCGCGCTTGAGCAGCATCTGGCTGACGTGCATCGCGGCGGCGCAAGAATTCTGGTGGGAACGCAAATGCTGGCCAAAGGCCACCACTTTCCCGACGTTACGCTGGTTTCACTGCTGGACGTGGATGGTGCGCTGTTTTCCGCTGATTTCCGCTCCGCCGAACGTTTCGCCCAGCTGTATACCCAGGTTGCCGGACGCGCTGGTCGTGCCGGAAAACAGGGGGAAGTCATGCTGCAAACGCATCATCCTGAACATCCGCTACTGCAAACACTGCTGCATCAGGGCTACGACGCTTTTGCTCAGCAGGCATTGAGCGAGCGTAAAACCGTGTTTCTCCCGCCCTTCACCAGTCATGCGCTGTTCCGCTCCGAAGACCATGACAACCAGCAGTCGGCGCTCTTTTTGCAGCAGCTGCGCAATCTGCTGGAAGCCAGCCCGCTCAGGGACGAAGCCTTCTGGGTAATGGGGCCTGTTCCGGCGCTGCAGCCAAAACGCGGTGGACGCTATCGCTGGCAGTTACTGTTACAGCATCCTTCGCGGGCGCTGTTACAGAGGCTGATTAAGGCCACGCTGCCGCTGATCGGCACGCTTCCGCAGTCACGCAAAGTCAAATGGACGCTGGATGTCGATCCCACCGAAGGCTAAATAATTTTGCTTTTTTCGCTTTCATGTTGCGAGATGGATCGAAAAAAGTCGCACAAGTCACAATTTTTATGCAAATTAAGTAACGCCTTTGATTAGTATTGGTTAATTGTGCGGTACTGGTCGGCCATAACGCTGACAGAATTCCCTTTATTCCGGCGAGATCCGGACACTCAGCAGAGCGGGACGAGGAGAACAGCGTTGGAGCAAAAGCCTGAAGCCATGGGCGCGACCATGAAAGACGTGGCGGAAAAAGCGGGCGTGTCGACGGCGACGGTTTCCCGCGCCCTGGCGAATCCGGAAAAGGTTTCTGTCGCCACGCGTCAAAAAGTTGAAGCGGCCGTGGTTGCCGTTGGCTACTCTCCTCACGTCATCACCCGCAACGCTAAACGTAGCGAATCCCGTACGATCCTGGTGATCGTACCGGACATCTGCGATCCTTTTTTCAGTGAAATTATTCGTGGCGTCGAGCACGTTGCGGCCGAGAACGATTATCTGGTGCTGATTGGCGACTGCGCGCACCAGAATCGTCAGGAAAACGCTTTTCTTAACCTGGTCATGACTCGCCAGATCGACGGCATGGTACTGCTGGGTTCGCAGGTGCCTTTTGACACCGGGCTGGAAGAACAACGCAACCTGCCGCCGATGGTGATGGCAAATGAGTTCGCGCCCGAGCTGGAGCTGCCAACCGTACACATCGACAACCTGACGGCGGCCTTTGAGGCGGTAAGCCATCTGCTAAAGCTGGGTCACAGCCGCATTGCCTGTATTGCAGGCCCGCAGGATATGCCGCTGTGCCAGTACCGCTTACAGGGTTACATTCAGGCGCTGCGGCGCAACGGCATTGCGCTGGATCCGCGCTATATTGTGCGCGGCGACTTTACTTTTGATGCAGGCAGTCAGGCTTTAAAACAGCTGATGGCGCTGCCGGAACCGCCGGAAGCCCTGTTCTGCCACAGCGATATCATGGCGCTGGGCGCGATGGCCCAGGCCAAAATCATGGGCATGAATATCCCAAAAGACCTTTCTTTAATCGGCTTTGATGATATTGAACTGTCGCGTTATAGCGATCCTCAGCTGACCACCATTGCTCAGCCGAGATTCAATATTGGTCGGGAAGCGATGAATTTACTGCTGGAGCAGCTTCAGGGCCGCACGGTCAACGGCGGTTCGCGGCTGCTGGACTTTGAGATCAAGATCCGCGGCAGCACTGCGCCATCGCTGCATGAACGTATCTGAATCCTGAAACCCTCGGCCAGGACAAGAAAGTGGAGATTCAGCAGATTCTTAATAGTATCCCTGCTGGTCAAACTTCCGGCCCTTGAGTAACATGGCGGGCTGACAGCCGGGCATGAGCGCGCAGGCCCGACCTCATCTTTCATTGATTATTAGCGGAACGATAGTGGCACAAAAAGATTACGTAGGCCGCGGGCGTTCGACAGGGACGCGTCGCAAAAAGAGCAACGGCCGCAGCAAGAAACGTGGCGGCGGCTCGGGTGTATCAAAGATAATGGTAGGTCTTGCCGTTGCGGTACTGGTGACGTTTGTCGGTGGGCTATGGTTTATTGCCCATCATAAAAAAGAGGAAGAAACGCCCGTTATTCCGGATCATAAAGCAGCCGGTAACGGCCTGCCGCCAAAGCCTGAAGAGCGCTGGCGCTATATTAAAGAGCTGGAAAACCGCCAGATCACCGTTCCCACGCCTGTCGAACCTTCCGCAGGCGGCGAAGTGCATTCCCCCACCCAGCTGACTGATGAACAGCGCCAGCTACTGGAGCAGATGCAGGCCGATATGCGCCAGCAGCCTACGCAGCTGAACGAGGTACCGTGGAACGAGCAAACGCCTGCACAGCGCCAGCAAACGCTTCAGCGCCAGCAGCAGCAAACGCAGCTACAGCAGCAGTCGCGCCAGGCTCAGTCGCAGTATCAGCAGCCGCAAATCCAGACGCAGCCCGTGCAGCAACAGCAGGTACAACGCCAGCAGCAGATACAGCAACAGCAGGTGCAACGTCAGCAGCAGATGCAGCAACAGCAGGCGCAACGCCAGCAGCAGATGCAGCAACAGCAGGTACAACGTCAGCAGCAGGTGCAGCAGCAGCATATGTTGCCACAGCATACCCAGCAGCCGACCGTCGCACACCAGCAGCCAAAAGCCGAGAAACCGGTAGAAAAAGAGAAGTCACAGCGCTGGATGGTGCAGTGTGGCTCGTTCAAAGGTACCGACCAGGCCGAGTCCGCGCGCGCCTCGCTGGCGTTTGAAGGCTTTGAAAGCAAAATCACCACCGGCGGCGGCTGGAACCGCGTTATCGTTGGTCCGTACAACAACCGGGCCAGCGCCGACAGCACGCTGAAGCGTCTGCGCGGCAACGGCCATTCAAATTGTATTCCTGTCTCCCTCGGGGGTTGAAACCTTTCAGTTTCCCCCCATATCTGAATGCATCATTGCCCCGCAGCGCGCCTGCGGGGAGATCTTTCGACTGCAACAAGGGGTCTGCCCGTGACAACAATTGTAAGTGTACGACGCAACGGCCAGGTAGTAATTGGCGGTGATGGCCAGGCTACTCTCGGCAACACCGTAATGAAAGGCAACGTCAAAAAAGTGCGTCGTCTTTATAATGACAAAGTCATTGCCGGTTTTGCCGGTGGAACCGCAGATGCCTTTACGCTGTTTGAGCTGTTTGAACGCAAGCTGGAGATGCACCAGGGTCATCTGGTGAAAGCGGCCGTTGAACTGGCAAAAGACTGGCGTACCGATCGCATGCTGCGCAAGCTGGAAGCGCTGTTAGCCGTGGCTGACGAAAACGCCTCGCTAATTATTACCGGTAACGGCGACGTTATTCAGCCGGAAAATGACCTGATCGCTATTGGTTCTGGCGGCCCTTACGCGCAGGCAGCCGCCCGTGCGCTGCTGGAAAACACCGAGATTGGTGCGCGCGACATCGTAGAAAAAGCGCTGGGTATTGCAGGCGATATCTGCATCTATACCAACCACAATCTCACCATCGAAGAATTATCGTCTAAAGCGTAAGGACCCTGATTATGTCTGAAATGACCCCGCGCGAAATCGTCAGCGAACTGGACAGATTTATTATTGGCCAGGATGGCGCCAAGCGCGCTGTTGCCATTGCCCTGCGTAACCGCTGGCGCCGTATGCAGCTTGACGAAGAGCTGCGTCACGAAGTTACGCCAAAAAACATTCTGATGATCGGCCCAACCGGCGTCGGTAAAACAGAAATTGCCCGTCGCCTGGCGAAACTGGCCAACGCGCCTTTTATCAAGGTTGAAGCGACCAAGTTCACCGAAGTGGGCTATGTAGGTAAAGAAGTCGATTCAATTATTCGCGATCTGACCGATTCCGCCATCAAGATGGTGCGTTCACAGGCAATCGAAAAGAATCGCTACCGCGCCGAAGAGATGGCGGAAGAGCGCATCCTTGACGTCCTGATCCCACCAGCCAAAAACAACTGGGGACAGGCGGAAGCGCCAGCCGAGCCGTCTGCGGCACGCCAGTCTTTCCGCAAAAAACTGCGTGAAGGCCAGCTGGACGACAAAGAGATTGAAATCGACCTGGCCGCTTCGTCAATGGGCGTCGAGATCATGGCGCCTCCGGGCATGGAAGAGATGACCAGCCAGCTGCAGTCGATGTTCCAGAACATCGGCGGACAGAAGCAAAAACCGCGCAAGCTGCCAATCAAAGAAGCGATGAAGCTGCTGGTGGAAGAAGAAGCCGCCAAGCTGGTTAATCCGGAAGAGCTGAAGCAGGAAGCGATCGATGCGGTTGAGCAGCACGGCATCGTCTTTATCGATGAGATTGATAAAGTCTGTAAGCGCGGCGAAAGCTCCGGCCCGGACGTTTCCCGCGAAGGCGTACAGCGCGACCTGCTGCCGCTGGTGGAAGGCTGCACCGTTTCGACCAAGCACGGTATGGTTAAAACTGACCATATCCTGTTTATCGCTTCCGGCGCGTTCCAGGTTGCCAGCCCGTCAGATCTGATCCCGGAACTGCAGGGACGTCTGCCTATCCGCGTTGAGCTGCAAGCGCTGACCACGCACGATTTCGAGCGCATTCTGACCGAACCAAGCGCTTCCGTTACCGTCCAGTATAAAGCCCTGATGAAAACCGAAGGCGTGGACATTAACTTTACGGAAGATGGCATCAGCCGCATTGCCGCTGCCGCCTGGCAGGTTAACGAAACGGCTGAAAACATCGGCGCGCGCCGCCTGCATACTGTGCTAGAGCGTCTGATGGAAGATATCTCCTATGACGCCAGCGATCTTAACGGCGAATCGATCACTATCGATGCCGATTACGTTGGTAAGCATCTGGACGAGCTGGTAGCAGATGAAGATCTCAGCCGCTTCATTCTGTAATTCTTAGCACGGCGCTTAAACAAAACGCTGAAAACCCCAATTCGTGTTGGGGTTTTCTTTTTTCTACCCCGCTATTTTCCGCTTTTACTGACGCCATTCCGCGACATAAATCCTCCTGTCCTTAACATCCTTGATATGGATTAACTCTTGCGCAACCCGTGCCCGGTAAACTGGCCGCTCTCTGCCGTTTTCCTCTTGTTTAAGCAAAGGCTGTAGCCTGATGACCGACAACCTCTCTGTACTACCGGCATTTTCTTCCTTGCGCGCCTGGCTGGAAAGCCTGCGCCTGCGCACGCTTCCGCTGGCCTGCGCATCGGTGATAACCGGTTCAGCGCTGGCCTGGTGGCAGGGCCATTTCGATCTGATGATTGCGCTGCTGGCGCTGTTGACCACGGCGCTGCTGCAAATTCTCTCTAACCTGGCCAACGATTACGGTGATGCGGTCAAAGGCAGCGATACGCCTGCCCGCATAGGGCCTTTACGCGGTATGCAGAAAGGCTTGATTGACAAAGGACAGATGCGTTTTGCGCTGGGTATTACCGTAGCGCTGACGCTGGTGGCGGGCGTGGCGCTGGTAGTGCGTTCGTGCGACAGCGTCAGCGATATGCTGGGTTTTCTGGCGCTTGGCGCGCTGGCTATCGTGGCCGCTATTGCCTATACGGTGGGCAAGAAACCCTACGGTTATCTGGGCCTGGGCGATCTTTCCGTGCTGCTCTTTTTTGGCTGGCTGGGCGTGCTGGGTAGCTGTTACCTGCAGACGCACAGCCTGCATATGCTGTTCTTCCTGCCGGCAACTGGCTGCGGCTTGCTGGCTGTTGCGGTCCTGAACGTTAACAACATGCGCGATATCGACAGCGACCGGCAAAACGGCAAGTTTACGGTGGCGGTACGGCTCGGCGCACATAACGCCCGTTACTACCACGCAATGCTGCTCGCCAGCGCGCTACTGTGCTTTGCGCTTTTTGCCCGGCTGGCCTTGCTGAGCGCAACGGGCTGGCTGTTTATGCTTGGCGTTCCCCTGCTGTTTGGTCAGGCCCGCTTTGCCATCAGGCATCTTTCCGCCGTGGCGATGCGGCCAATGCTGGAAAAAACGGTCAAGGCGGCGCTGCTGATAAACCTGCTTTTCGCGGTTGGTCTGATCGTGGGTTAATCATGATGTGCTTGACCCACCGCAACTTTTAGCAACTGATGATTTTGCCAACAACCGCCAGAAAGCGATATACTCAACATCCCTGTGGCAAACAGATGAACCCTTATGAAATACGATACTTCCGAACTCTGCGACATCTATCATGAAGATGTAAACGTGGTTGAACCGCTCTTCTCAAACTTTGGTGGCCGTACCTCGTTTGGCGGACAGATCACCACGGTGAAATGTTTCGAAGATAATGGGCTTCTGTATGATCTGCTGGAAGAAAACGGACGCGGACGCGTGCTGCTGGTAGACGGCGGCGGTTCCGTACGGCGTGCGCTGGTTGATGCGGCTCTGGCCAGAATCGCCTTACAAAACGAGTGGGAAGGCCTGGTGGTCTACGGCTCCGTGCGTCAGGTGGACGATCTGGAGGAGCTGGATATCGGCATTCAGGCTATTGCGGCGATTCCGGTTGGTGCTGCTGGTGAAGGCACGGGCGAAAGCGATGTGCGCGTCAATTTTGGCGGCGTTACCTTCTTCTCGGGCGACCATCTCTACGCCGATAACACAGGCATCATCCTTTCTGAAGATCCGCTGGATATCGAATAGCAAAAACGGGTGCTGGTGGGCACCCGTCTCTTTTACCGCCTGCTGTCAATCTGACTCAGACTTCTTCCATTTTTCCCAACAGCGCACGCAGACGCTCCTGCCAGACATGCTGCTCCTCTTTCAGGTGCTGGTTTTCACGCACCAGTGATTCGCTGTTGCCCGCAGCCTGTTGCACCTGATTATTCAGGTTAGCGTTCTGCTCTTTCAGCTCTTCGATTTCCATCTGCAGCAGGGTGATAGTATCAATCGCCTGCTGTACTTTAGATTCCAGTTTCTCAAACACTTCAAATGACATCGTAAATGACCTCTCCTAATCGCAAGGCGTTGATGTTGCTGACGCAGCGACTGCTGCGGAAAACAACGATGCTCCGATTGTAAGTAGAGCAGCTCGTCAAGTCCAGCAACGAACCCGCTACGGCATCACAAGAACCGTTTTTCAGTCTCGGCCTGGTGTTTTTAACATTTCCGGCCGGAAAATGTGAGCCTGTTGTTAATAAATGGCGATAAGAATAAGCAATCGGAAGGTGAAGCCGGGAAATAAAACGGCAAAAAAGACGCGAAAACGCTCATTTTTTTGAAGCAGCACACAACTTTTGATTTCGCTATTTCTCGTTTATGCTCGTTAACGATAAATTCACAACAACCCCACACAAGATTGGGGCGACTCAGGGAATGAGAAAAAAAACGCTCTACACCATTTAACCTCGCCTTCAGGAAACAACATCATGAGCCAATCAACAAGCAGCCTTAAAGGGCAATGCATCGCCGAATTTCTTGGTGTCGGCACGATTATTTTCTTCGGTGCCGGCTGTGTGGCGGCGGCGAAGCTGGCAGGTGCGGTGCTGGGCCTGTGGGAAATCAGTATCATCTGGGGGATCGCTGTCGCCATGGCGGTCTACCTGAGCGCGGCCGTTTCCGGCGCGCATCTGAATCCGGCAGTTACCCTGGCGCTTTGCCTGTTCGCTAATTTTGAAGGCCGCAAGGTCGTGCCCTATATTCTGGCGCAGATTGCCGGGGCGTTCTGTTCTGCCGCGCTGGTTTATGCGCTCTATTACAATCTGTTCCTCGACTACGAGCAAGCGCATCATATGGTGCGTGGTAGCGTAGACAGCCTGGAGCTGGCGGGCATCTTCTCTACCTACCCTAACCCGCACATCAGCGTCGGCCAGGCGTTTCTGGTTGAAGCCGTTATCACCGCCGTGATGATGGGCCTGATTATGGCGCTGACCGATGACGGTAACGGCCTGCCGCGTGGACCAATGGCTCCGCTGCTGATCGGCTTACTGATCGCGATTATCGGCGGCGCAATGGGCCCGCTGACCGGCTTCGCCCTGAACCCTGCCCGTGATTTCGGACCCAAGCTGTTTGCGTGGCTGGCCGGATGGGGTAACGTCGCCTTTACTGGCGGCCGCGATATTCCTTATTTCCTCGTGCCAATCTTTGGCCCGATTGTTGGCGCCAGCTTTGGTGCATTCGGCTACCGCTCTCTGATCGCCCGTAACCTGCCTGGTGCAGTTGCGGTAAAGAAGGTGGAAAAGACGATAGCGCGTGCTGAGCAGCGTAAAGCGTAAGTGCTAACCCTTTACACATCAGGAAGGATTTATGACTACAGATAAAAAATATATTGTCGCGCTGGATCAGGGCACAACCAGTTCCCGTGCCGTCATTCTGGATCACGACTCCAACATCGTTGCGGTTTCTCAGCGCGAATTCCAGCAAATCTATCCTAAGGCTGGCTGGGTAGAACATGACCCCATGGATATCTGGGCATCGCAAAGCTCTACGCTGGTAGAAGTGCTGGCGCACGCCGATATTCGCTCGGATGAGATTGCCGCTATCGGTATTACCAACCAGCGTGAAACCGCCATCGTCTGGGATAAAGAGACCGGTAAACCTATCTACAACGCCATCGTCTGGCAGGATCCGCGTACCGCCGACTACTGTGCAAAACTGAAAAAAGAAGGGCTGGAAGAGTATATCCAGCACACTACTGGCCTGGTGATTAACCCCTACTTCTCCGGTACCAAGGTGAAATGGATCCTCGACCACGTTGACGGCGCGCGCGACCGTGCAAAACGCGGCGAGCTGCTGTTTGGTACGGTTGACTCCTGGCTGGTATGGAAAATGACGCAGGGGCGGGTGCATATCACCGATTACACCAACGCCTCGCGTACCATGATGTTCAACATTCACAAGCTGGAATGGGATCAGCGCATGCTGGATATCCTGGATATCCCGCGCGAAATGCTGCCGGAAGTGAAATCTTCCTCTGAAATTTACGGCCAGACCAACATCGGCGGTAAGGGCGGTACCCGTATTCCTATCGCCGGTATTGCCGGTGACCAGCAGGCTGCGCTGTATGGCCAGCTGTGCGTGCAGCCCGGCATGGCGAAAAACACCTACGGCACCGGCTGCTTTATGCTGATGAACACGGGAACAGAAGCGGTTACTTCAACCAACGGTTTGCTGACCACCATCGCCTGCGGCCCGCGTGGCGAAGTAAACTATGCGCTGGAAGGCGCGGTGTTTATCGGCGGTGCTTCTATCCAGTGGCTGCGCGATGAGATGAAGCTGATTGGCGATGCTACCGATTCCGAATACTTCGCGACCAAGGTAAAAGACAGCAACGGCGTTTACATGGTGCCAGCCTTTACCGGTCTGGGCGCGCCTTACTGGGACCCGTATGCACGCGGCGCCATTTTTGGCCTGACGCGCGGTGCCAACGCCAACCACATTATTCGCGCTACGCTGGAATCTATCGCTTTCCAGACGCGTGACGTGCTGGAAGCAATGCAAATCGACGCCAATACCCGTCTGCAATCTCTGCGGGTTGACGGCGGCGCGGTGGCCAACAACTTCCTGATGCAGTTCCAGTCTGACATTCTGGGCGCGCGCGTAGAGCGACCGGAAGTGCTGGAAGTGACCGCACTGGGTTCCGCCTATCTGGCTGGCCTGGCCGTGGGCTTCTGGAAAGATCTGGATGAAGTTCGTGCCAAAGCGGTTATTGAACGCGAATTCCGTCCGGGCATTGAAACTTCCGAGCGTAACTACCGTTATGCAGGCTGGAAGAAAGCCGTTGCCCGCGCCCAGGCATGGGAAGATCACGAAGAGTAATCCCCTCGCCCGCGATCGCCTCGATCGCGGGCACTTTTTCTGCCCGCCATGATAGACTTTTCGCCTCATCACTTTCCCGAGGCCCATTATGAAACGAGAACTCGCCATTGAATTTTCACGCGTAACGGAAGCGGCGGCGCTGGCTGGCTATAAGTGGCTGGGACGCGGCGACAAAAACGCGGCTGACGGCGCAGCCGTACATGCTATGCGCATCATGCTGAACAAAGTGAATATCGACGGGCAAATTGTCATTGGCGAGGGAGAGATTGATGAAGCTCCCATGCTTTATATCGGTGAAAAGGTTGGCAGCGGCCAGGGCGACGCGGTGGATATCGCCGTCGACCCGATTGAAGGCACCCGCATGACCGCGATGGGCCAGGCCAACGCGCTGGCCGTGCTGGCCGTTGGCGATAAAGGTACATTTCTGAACGCGCCCGATATGTATATGGAAAAGCTGGTGGTTGGGCCGGGCGCAAAAGGCGTTATCGATCTGGCGCTGCCGCTGGCGGAAAACCTGCAGAGAGTGGCAAAGGCGCTGCAAAAACCGCTGTCGGAACTTACCGTTACCATTCTGGCCAAGCCGCGCCATGACGACGTCATTGCCGAACTTCAGCAGCTGGGCGTGCGCATTTTTGCTTTTCCAGACGGGGACGTGGCGGCTTCTATCCTGACCTGTATGCCAGACAGTGAAGTAGACGTGCTCTATGGTATCGGCGGCGCGCCTGAAGGCGTGGTTTCCGCAGCGGTGATCCGCGCGCTGGATGGCGACATGCATGGACGACTGCTGGCACGTCACGTAGTTAAAGGTGATACGCCAGACAACCGTGCGCTGGGCGAACAGGAGCTGAAGCGCTGTGCGGAAATGGGTATTGAAGCGGGCAAGGTGTTACGGCTTGATGAGATGGCGCGCAACGATAACGTCATTTTCTCCGCTACCGGCATTACCAGCGGCGATCTGCTGAAAGGCATTACGCGTCAGGGCAACGTTGCCACTACCGAAACGCTGCTGGTGCGCGGCAAGTCACGTACCATTCGCCGCATTCAATCTATTCACTATCTGGATCGCAAGGATGAGAGCCTGCATCCCTATATCCTGTAACATGCGAACGGGCTGTTTGGCCCGTTTACATGACTGAACAACGTAAAGCACGACCGGCATACGCATCCATGCCGGCCGGCTGATTCTGGCTATATCGCCTGAAGCTCAGGTCTTTTCGACAGCGGCAGCCAGCAAAGCAGGATCAGCAGCGCCATCGCGAACATCAGCATTCCCAGGCTAAACTGCCCGGTCTGCGGCAACAGCGCCGATAGCCAGGCCGCAAGGCCCGATCCCAGATTCTGCAAGCCGCCCAGCAGCGCGCCTGCGGTACCGGCCATATAGGGCCACGGCTCCATCGCGCCCGTGGTCGCCAGCGGAAACAACATGCCCGCGCCAAAGAAAAACAGTGCGGCAGGCACAACCAGCGTCCAGATGGTCATCACCCCGAACCAGGCCGGGATCCACATCAGCGCCCCGGCCAGCAGGCAGCTGTTGACCGACCACCACATCAGCTGCTGGAAAGGTTTATTGTCGCGACCGGCAAACCATGCGCCAAAAAACGCCGCTGGCACAGGCAGAATAAACAGCAGGCTGACCGTAATGCTGTTCAGCCCCAGTACGCCGCCCATCAGTACGCCGCAGCTGGCCTCAAAAACGGCGATGCCGCCGAGCGCGCCCATCAGCATAATCAAATAGCGTACGAAGGTGCCGTCAGCCAGCAGCGGACGATAGCGCGAAAAAAATGCGCGCTTTTCCAGCGGTGCGGGACGCGTTTCCGGCAGCCAGCGCATCATGGCTACGCCCACCGACAGGCAGAGCAGCAGCAGAAAAATAAAGCAGGCATGCCAGCCCAGCAGGTGGGTCAATACCGCACCCAGCACCGGCGCAATCAGCGGACTAACCAGAATACCCATATTCAGCAGGCTGTTAGCCTGACGCAGTTCGCCCCCGGCATAAAGGTCGCGCGGCATAGTACGCGCCATTACGCCCGCCACGCCGGTTCCTAATCCCTGAATGGCGCTGCCCAGTACCAGCAGATCAAAAGTCGGTGCGCCAAGCGCTACCAGCGAACCCACCATAAAAATAGTGAGTCCACCCAGGATCACCGGACGGCGGCCAATATTATCGGACAGCGGGCCGTACAACAGCTGCGAGCCGCCATAGGTCATCAGATAAGCCGCCATCACGCGCTGCACCACGCCATCACGCACGCCAAAATCCTGGGCGATAGTCGCCATAGCGGGAACATAAATGGTCTGCGCCATCTGCCCGACGGCCACCAGCGCGATCAGCATCACCAACAGATGCCCGTTTGCTATTTTCTTCATTTTTCCAGCACGGTTAACGGCCAATCCGCTATCAGAAAGCGCGATTCGCCAGAAGGGGGAGTGAATGGCGAGGAAAATATCAGGAATAGATGACAAAGCGAGAGGGCAAGCAAAAATCGCCAGCGGCTGAGTGTCAGTAAAAGCGTTCAGGCGCGTAAAGCAAACTGTACGTATAGCGTTGATTTGTCGATATGAGCTTTGTCGGCGGCCGAAACTGGAAAAAAGGCGTTTCTGTAGCGAAGATAAGAAGAGATTTGCCTGACGTGACGCAAAGCTTATCAGCACGTTGGGATGCTCACCCGCATGACCAAAGGAGTAAAAGATGGCCGAATGGGTCAACGCCACCGTAAAAGAGGTGCATGACTGGACAGAGAGCCTGTTCAGCATCACCGTCAACGCGCCTGTCGATCCTTTTATCGCCGGACAGTTTGCCAAGCTGGCGCTGGAAGTTGACGGTGAACGCGTACAGCGCGCCTATTCCTATGTAAACGCACCGGGCAACAAAGATCTGGAGTTTTATCTGGTGACGGTGCCGGAAGGGAAACTCAGCCCGCGCCTGCACGCGCTACAGCCCGGCCAGACGTTGATGATCACCAAAGAGGCTGCGGGTTTCTTTGTTATTGATGAAGTACCCGACTGCAAAACGCTGTGGATGCTGGCAACCGGCACTGCAATCGGCCCCTATCTGTCGATTTTGCAGGAAGGCAAAGGGCTGGAGCGCTTTGAAAACATTGTGCTGGTGCATGCCGTTCGCTACGCGCGGGACCTGAGCTACCTGCCGTTGATGCAGGCGCTGGAGCAGCGCTATAGCGGCCAGCTACGTATTCAAACCGTGGTCAGCCGCGAAGAAACCCCTGCCGCGCTAACGGGCCGGGTACCCGCACTGATCGACAGTGGCGAACTGGAAGCAGCCGTTGGCCTGCCGATAACGGCACAGGAAAGCCACGTCATGCTGTGCGGTAATCCGCAAATGGTCAGAGACACCCAGCAGTTGCTGAAAGAGACGCGCGAAATGCGTAAGCAT
>Ga0153982_1000334_pt1 | contig 13249 bp, 11 predicted proteins | sample TSGA066MetaG_FD_104743 | JGI IMG/M metagenome (GOLD analysis project Ga0153982, IMG submission 104743) | Attine ant fungus gardens microbial communities from Georgia, USA - TSGA066 MetaG | ecosystem: Host-associated > Fungi > Mycelium > Unclassified | place: USA: Georgia, Alexander Wildlife...
GACGGGTCCAGTCCAGCGAAAGCATCGATGCCGAACCGCTGGTGGTTGTGCGCGACGATGGGTCGCTGTTAGTCGATGGCAGCCTGCCGGTGGACGAACTGCGCGAACTGATCGGCGGCGGCAAACTGCCAGGTGAAGATCTACACGATTACCACACCGCTGCCGGCATGATCATCGCGCGTTTTGGCCGCATCCCCCATGCTGGCGAGCATTTTGACTGGTCAGGCTGGAGGATCGAAGTGATAGATTTGGATGGCCCGCGCATCGACAAGCTGCTGCTCCAGACGCTGCCACCGGTGCTCGTCAACGCGCAACATGCACCCTGACGATCCTTCCGACAACGCCGCAGCCGGCAGCGCAAACAGACACTGGCATCAAGCAGCCGAGCGCGGCACCCGCGCCCTGCTTGATCAACTGGCCGAAGGCGATCCGGAGGAGCAGTTACGTATTGGTGATCTGCTGTCCGGATTGGGTAGACGCGCGTTTGGGGTATTGCTGTTCCTCGCCATCCCGCCTGGCTTTATTCCTGGGGTCGCTGGCGTGATCAGTACCCCGATCGTGATCCTGGTCGGGCTGCAATTGATGGTTGGACGGCAACGTCCTTGGCTGCCGCGCTGGCTGGCCGAGCGCGGTCCGCATCGACATGTACTGATCCGCTTCGACCGCATGTTCTCGCCTTGGTTGGCGCGATTGGAGAAGCTGGTCAAGCCACGCATGACCGGATTGCTCGACCACCGCGCCGCGAATTTCGTCACCGGCCTGGTGACCGTGATGCTGGGCGTGCTGCTTGGTCTGCCTATCCTATTCACCAATGCCGTTTTTTGCGGCTTGATCTTGCTCGTTACACTGGCTTTGCTCGAACGCGACGGCGCGCTGCTGCTGGTGGCTTGGACCGCAGGCATCGCCTCGATCGTGACGCTAGCCGTGGCATCTGGCAGCCTGGCGACGGCGATCGCGCCCTGGGTTGAAAGATTGTTCTAGGCTAGGCTAGAGCCGTTCACCGGAACGAATCGCAGCGCCTGCCGCCTGCATTGCCAATCGATTTGGGCCCGCCATCAAACTCGCGCAGTCGTGCGCGCTGAGCGGGTGGCCGAGCCAAAAGCCCTGTCCAAGATCGCAGCCGCGAGCGTGCAGCAGCGCGTACTGCCGCCCATCTTCTATCCCTTCTGCGACAACCGTAATCCCGAGCGAATGCGCCATGGTGATGATCGCTGCAGTTAGGGCCAGATCATCCGGGTCTCTGGTCATATCGAAAACGAAACTGCGATCAATTTTCACGCCATCCACCGGCACCCGGCGCAAGTGATTCAGACCCGAGAATCCAGTGCCGAAATCGTCCAGCCAGACGCGCACCCCGTCCGCACGCAGTTGCGCCAACATCCTGCTGATCTGCTTCTCATCGCCGATGATGGACGTCTCGGTGAGCTCGACATGTAGCGCATCGGCGGGCAGGCCCGATTCACGCAATGCGCGCGAAACCTCGCGCGGCAGCTTGCCGCTGCGTAACTGCCGCGGCGAAACATTCACCGAAATAAATCGCCGCTCTCCTTCCTGAGCGACATCCCAAGTGGCGGCATCACGGCAGGCCGCGCGCAGCACATCAGGACCAATGCGCTCGATCAAACCGCTTTGCTCAGCGACATCGATGAACGCGGTAGGCGAAATCTGTCCGTGATCCATATGCTGCCAACGCAGCAGCGCCTCGGCCCCAACTAGGCGGTGGTCGGAAAGGCGGTAGATCGGCTGGTAGTTGAGCGTTAACTCCCCGCGTTCCCAAGCGCCGCGCAAATCGCTTTCCATCCTGGTTCTACGCACCACCGCCTGGTCCATCGCACGGCTGAAGAATCGATAACAGTTCTTGCCAGCGACTTTAGCTTGGTACATGGCGATATCGCCATTCTTGATCAGCATCGCAGCATCGCGCCCATCCTCTGGAAACAACGTGATTCCGATCGATGCGCCCAAGAACAGCTGGCGGCGTTGGATCCCTTGCACGCTCTGGATCGGCCGGCTCAACTCTGCAACCAGGTTATCGGCTAGATTGCTGGCAGTCGCGCGCAAATCGCCGCCATTGCGCACATCAGACTGCATCAACACCACGAACTCGTCGCCGCCGAATCGCGCCAGCATCGCGGCGCCGCCGCCATGTCGCTGCACTGCCTCGCGAATGCGGGTTGCGAATTTAGTCAGAACATCGTCACCCGTGTCATGACCGAGGCTATCGTTGACCCGCTTGAAGTCGTCGATGTCGACAAAAAGCAGCGCCATCTGTTCGCCAACGCCCTGCAACTCCACCACCCGTTGACTGAGCTGTTCACGAAACGCCAGTCGATTCGCCAGGCCGGTCAGCGGATCGGTGTAAGCGATGCGGCGGATCTCGCGGTCGTGGCGACCGATGCTTTCGCACATGCGTGCAAACGCGCGCAGCAGGTCTCCGACCTCGTCGCGACGCCGGGTGCGCGGGATCTTGACTTCAAAATTTCCTGCTTCGATTTCCCGCGCCGCGCTGGCCAGATTCCGGATGGGACGCACCAAAGCCCGCTGCAGCACGAACCCAACCGAAATTGCCAGTAGCAACAAAAACGCCAGTAACGCAAGTACCAAAGATTCCTGCCGCCGCCCAATCTCGTCAAGACTGGCCGCCATTTTCTCGGCCGCCTGATGTTCTTCAGCGAAAGCAGACTCCAGCGACAAACCGATGCGCACTCCGCCCAGGCGCTGGTCGCCAACGCTGATTGGCGTTGAGATGTCCAGCACGCCGTCGGCCCACTGACTGTGCTGGCCGCTGGCCGCGATCGCCTCATAAGCCAGCGGGTCGCTCATCGCCTGACCATAGGCCGGAATATCGCCGGAGCCATCGTGGATGACATCGCCCTTGGTGTCATACACCAGCACATAGGCAACATCCGGCTGAAGGTTGGCTTCGCGCACGATCGCACGGATCGCGTCCAAGTCGAAGTAATACAGCGGATTGGCCAGCGAACCGGCGACTTGGCCGAGCAGGGCCTCGCCGCGCTTGTGCAACCGCGAAAACATCAGTGAGCGCACGACGTTGCCGCCCACGTCCGAGACATCTGCGTGGATCGCGCGGTGGCGTTGCAGCACCGCCAGCACCACTGCAAACAGAACCACCAACACGATCGCCATCGTGAAGCCAAACTTCAACGAGAGACCTGTGCGCCAGCGCATTATTCGAGTGCCGTATCCACTTTGTCCACATTGGCCGATAATCGATCCAATGCCTGTTGTGACTGTGCATCGATCGGGATAAAACGCGTCGTCTTGAAAAAGCGCAGCATCGCCTCACGCGCATCTGGATCGGCCGCCGCGCCCTGTAGCACCTGAGATAGACGCGCACTCACCTGCGCATCCATGTCAGCGCTCACAACTTCCAGCGCGCGCGGGAATTGCTCAGAGCGATGAAACACCACCAACTGACGACGATCATCGGATGACACATACGCCGGATTGTCCCAGTCCAGAGTGCTCATAGCGCCAGCGTCCACCAGGCCTCTGCGCACCCAGGTGATGAGATTGAGCTCGGAGCGGGCAAACACGTAGCCAACAGTGTCAGCAGTTGGACGCTCACGCGGCGAGGGCATGATCGCCAGGCGCAGGCCGCGAGCGAGAATCTCCGAAGCAGGAACAAAATAACCGCTGGTGGAAGCAGGATTCTCGAAGGCGATGCTGCGGCCACGCAGGCCGTCGATATCGCGCAGTTCCGCTTCGCGCTTGGCGATATACACCGTACGATTGGACAGCACTCCGTCACGCTCGGTCAGCAACAACGGCCTAGCGCCGGCACGGCGCACCAGCAACATCCCGGTTCCTGCGGTTTCGCTCGCCCAATCGACGCGGCCGCGTTGCAAATAGCTAGCCATCTGCTGGATGTCGCGCGCCATCAGGATCCGACCTTCTCGGATACCCACACCGGCCATCTGCGGCACCACGTAATCAAGCAATGGCTTGAGCTGCTCGTAATCGCTTTTCGGGTCGTCGCTGATCCTGCCCAGGACCAGAATATGCGATTCCTCGGCCACAACCGGCAGACTCATCAGCGCAGCCAACATCGCTACTGCCGCGCTGGCGATCAACCACAATCGCTGCCGCAGCGTCATGGCGTCTGGCGACCAGATGCAGCTGCTGCCAGCGGCCAATTCGGAAACTGCTCAGGCTGACTCGCATCCGCGCCGGCCAACCGCGCCATCCGCTGCGCATCGGCCAGCACGCCGCGCAGCAGCCGCACTTCGCGCTCGTCCAGATTGGCGCGCACGAACAATCGCCGCAGCTTACGCATCGCCGACTCCGGCGCGCGCCCTTTATGGAAATCGATCGCCTCCAGCGTATCGGCCAGCTGTTTGAACAGACCCTCGAGTTGAAGATGGCTGGCAGGTATGCCGCATGGCTCGCCAGTTGGCGCATGATCGATGCCGGACACGAGGGCGAGGCGCAATTCGTAGGCCAGCACCTGCACCGCCATCGCCAGATTGAGCGAGCTGTAACCAGGGTCGCTGGGAATATGGACGGCAGCGTGGCACAGCTGCAGTTCTTCGTTGCTCAGCCCGGTGCGCTCGCAGCCGAATACCAGTGCCACCGCACCGCCCTCGTGCGCGGTGGCAACGGCCTGGCCGGCGGCGTCGCGCGGGGTCCACTGGCGCAGCGCGATACGACGGTCGCGCGCGGTACAGCCCAATACCAAGCGACACTCGGCCACCGCCTCGGATAGCGTGTCGAACACAGCAGCCCCCGCCAACACATCTGCCGCGCCTGCCGCGAGTGCATCGGCCTCTTGATGCGGGAAACGCTCGGGCGCGACCAGGACCAGCCGTGACAACCCCATGGTCTTGATCGCGCGCGCTGCCGAGCCGATGTTGCCGGGATGTTGGGTGCCCACCAGCACCACGCGCAGCTGCGCTGCATCATGCGCGGCATCAAATGGGTCGATAGATTCAGCGTTCATTGGGATAGCATGTTAAGTCAACATGAGGTGAATTCGCGCGCGCAGTCTCGTTTTGGACCTGCCAGCGGATCGCACTGAAACGCCGGGCCGCCCGGGTCCTTCGCCCCTATACGCCGGTTGCCTATATCACTTGTCCATCGGAATTTCACCCAATCCTCGAGTGATGCACGTTGAGCACCTCGCCTGCGCCTGGATCGCCGTAATGCGGATCAAGCACTCAGAAAGTACCTAACAGCTCTAAAATATGCCGTTTGGCGCGCCGCCAGCCGGTTTGTTGTTCCCTCTGCCTTCCTCCGGAAGCCAGGTCCGTCAGCGACCTGGGCGCCGGTCCCGCGTCATTCACGGAGCTTGAGCCTTGCAACACCCAGCCATCAACATCATGGTCAAGGCCGCGCGCGCCGGAGGCAGTCTACTGCTGCGCTATATGCATCGGGTCGACGCGCTCACGGTGGTGGAAAAGCAGCATATGGACTATGCCAGCGAGGTCGACGGCCTGACCGAAGCCGAGATCGTACGCGAGCTCAAGCGCTTTAATCCCGCCTATGCCTTTCTCGGCGAGGAAGGCGGGGCGCAGGGTAGTCACCGCTTTACCTGGGTCATCGATCCGCTGGACGGCACCAGCAACTACTTGCATGGCATTCCCCACTGGTGCGTGTCGATTGCATTGGTGGAACATGGTGAGCCAGTACATGGCGTGGTATTCGACCCGTTGCGCAACGAGTTGTTTATTGCGACCCGCGGCGGCGGCGCGGTCCTCAACGAGCGCAAACTCCGGGTTGGTGAGCGAAAAGGCATCGCTGGCGCCATGCTGATCACCGGTTTTCCGCCGCGCGAACGCAGCCGCATGCCCGAACACTTGGACTGCGTGCGGACCCTCCTGCAGCAGGCGGAAGACGTGCGCAGGACCGGGTCTGCGGCGCTGGATCTGGCCTGGATCGCTGCCGGGCGTGCCGATGCCTATTTCGAGGCCGGCGTGCAGCCATGGGACATCGCCGCCGGCACCTTACTGGTACGCGAGGCCGGCGGCCGGGTCTGTGATTTCCGCGGCCGTTCACCGCAGCGCATGGATATCGCGCCAGCGGCAGGCACTCAGCTGATCGCTGGTGCGATCAAAGTGGTGGAACCGCTGCAGCAGGCGATCGTGAATTCTGGATATGCACGCGCGTTTGACAACAAGGACAGCAAGCCGCCGCGGCCACGACCCGCTTGATCGATACCCGGTGCCTTGGAGCGTTAACACCTGGCGCGTTTAACCGCAGTCACAACCGCCCCAATGCGGTGGTTCCGGCAAGAAGCAGCAATCCCGCTTGTTTAAATGACACTGGATCGTAGAAGACCTGGATCGTAGAAGGCACCGGATCCGAGCTTGCGCCGGGGTGACAGTAACGTGTTAGGCGCTGTTGGTTTTGTTAGAACCTATTTCAAAATCGAATATCAACGGAAAATCAAGATCGTCATCTCCTCGCATATGCGGTTCCATGCGCGCTAGGTCGTGGCATGCGCGGTCCCATGGGCGCTAGGTCGTGGAAAATCAAATTCACTGGATGACCAGCGCTTCGCGCTGTTGAATCGCGTGCTGCTGAAGAGCGCGTTGTTGAAAAGAGCGCTGTTGAAGAGCGCGCTGTTGAAAAGCGCGCTGTTGAAAAGCAATCCCCGCGCTCGCGGGAATGACGCGTTGAAAATTCGGTGCCTCGATGTATTTTCGGAATTGCGATAGGTTCCAGATGCTCTTGGCGTCGATTGACAGATTTCGCATAACCCAAATCCTTTGACATAAGCCAATCCTTTGACCGTGGGACATCGCCGCCGGCACATTGCTGGTACGCAAGGCCGGCGGCCGGGCCGGTGATTTCCGCGGCCGTTCGCCGCAGCGCATGGATATCACGCCAGCGGCAGGCACTCGGCTGAATAAGCCAAATCCGCACCCGCGCAGGACTCGGCGATTTGATCACACGATTCGATAGACGATTCGATCAGACCATGCCGCCGCTACCAAGCCGGAAGCCATGCGACCCAGCGCTGCTACGGCCTGCGCGCCAAGGCTGCCTCGTCGCGGGCTTTGGGCATCAGATCCTGCTTGCTCACGCCAAGTAGCAACAGGATTGGACAGGCGACGAAGATGGTCGACACCGTACCGATCAAGATGCCGACCATCTGGGATTCGGCCATGCCTTTGAGTGAACCACCACCGTACAGGTACAAGGCGAGCACGGTCAGGAACGCCACGAACGAGGTGATCACGGTACGCGACAGCGTCTGATTGATCGATTTGTTCAAAATCGCTTCCGGTGAGGCGCGCATCGACTTGAAATTTTCACGCACCCGATCGAACACCACGATGGTGTCGTTGATCGAGTACCCCAGTACCGACAGCACCCCCGCCAAGACGGTCAGATCAAACTCGCGTCCGGTCAGTGCGAACCATCCAGCCACCGTCAGCACGTCGTGCAACGTGGTAAAGATCGCGGCCACCGCGAACTTCCACTCAAACCGCAATGAAATGTAGACCAGGAATCCGAGCAGGACCAATAGCAATGCATACACGCCATTCTGTGCCAGTTCCTTACCGACCTGCGGCCCGACATAGCCGCTGCTAAGCAATCTGGCCGGATTGTCGGGCAGCGACGCCACGCGCAACACCTCGTCCGCGGTCTGACTGGTGTCGTCGCGGCCGGCGCCCTCACGCGGCTGCAACCGAATCAACAAATCGTTGCCATCGCCATAGGCTTGCACCTGGGCTTGACCCAGACCGGCATTGGCCAGTCGCTCGCGCAGGCCATCCACATCCACAACACGCGCAAAACGCAATTCCACAGCGGTGCCGCCAGTGAAGTCCATGGCGAAATTGAAGCCTTTTACCATCATCAAACCGATTGCGGTCAGCATTATTGCCACCGCGATCGCCAACGACAACCTGCGCACCCGCATGAAGTTGAAGTTGCTGTCGTACGGAAACACATTTAACGGTTTCATTGCCTGCGCGCCCTCAGATAGCAACCGACTTCAACTTGCGCCGACGCCCGTAGATCAGTGTGGCGATACCGCGCGAGACGGAAACAGCGGTATACATCGAAGTGATGATGCCCACGATCAGCGACACCGCAAAGCCCTTTACCGGCCCGGTACCGAAGGCGAACAAAGCCACACCCGCCAACAATCCGGTGACGTTGGCGTCTAAGATCGTGCCGGAGGCTTTGTCGTAGCCGTTTGCGATCGCGGTCTGCGGTGGCATGCCGGCGCGCAATTCTTCACGGATACGTTCGTTGATCAGCACATTGGCATCCACGGACAGGCCCACCGTGAGCGCGATGCCAGCCAGGCCCGGCAAGGTAAGAGTAGCGCCCAGGAACGACATGACCGCCACCACCATCAGCAGATTCAGCAGCAACGCCGCACAGGTGATCAGGCCGAACATGCGGTAATACACCACGAAAAAAATCAGGGCGAAGGCGAATGAATACAAAATCGCAGTTTCCCCTCGCTCGACGTTCTCCTTACCCAGACTCGGCCCGACTACGCGCTGCTCGACAAAGTCCATCGGGGCCGCCAGGGCACCGGCACGGAGCAACAACGCCAGGTCGGCAGCTTCCTTGGAACTGCCAAGGCCGGTGGTCTGGAATTCCCGACCAAATACCCCCTGGATCGTGGCATTGCTGATGATTTCCTCACGGGTTCGAATGGTGCGGATCTCCTTGCCGTCAACCGTGCGCACCTCGGGAATCCGTTCAACATAGACCACTGCCATGTTTTTGCCGACGTTCTGGCTGGTGAAATCAAACATGCGCTGACCACCGACTGCATTTAACCGCACCGACACCATCGGCGAGCCGCTTTGCGAATCGAAACCAGAACGCGCGTCGACCAGTTGTTCGCCGGTGGCGATCACACGCTTGTTGAGCAGCACGGGAATCGGCTTACCGTCAGGACCTACCTCACGGCTGTAATACAACCGCGCCTCGGCGGGGACGTTGCCAGTCGTGGCCGCGTCGAAAGGATTACCTTCATGTACCGCTCGATATTCCAGCGTCGCGGTGGCGCCAAGTATGCGTTTGGCCTGGGCGGTGTCCTGGACCCCAGGCAGCTGCACGACCACACGCTCGGCGCCTTGACGCTGGATGACCGGCTCGGCTACGCCCAGTTCATTCACCCGATTGCGCAGGGTGCCGATGTTCTGCTCGATCGCACCAGCGGTAATCTGCTGCAGATCCTGTTCCGAAGGACGCACCAGCAACTCGTTGCCGCCCCGAGGATCGACCCGAACCATCGGCACACCGGTGGCGAGCACGCCGGTGCCACTGCCGGTGGACAGAGTGGGCAGATCGGTCTGGATCACCTTTCTCGCGGCTTCGCGGTCGCCCGGCTTGGCCATGGTAATGACAAAGCTGTTGTCCGACCGCCGCTCCACGCTTTGGTAGGTCAGGCGTTTGTCGCGCAACAAGACGCGCAGATCCTCTGCATAACCGTCCATCCGCCGTTCCAGCGCGGCCTTGCGGTCCACTTCCATCAGAAAGTGCACGCCGCCTTGCAGGTCAAGTCCCAGCAGCATGCGCTTGGCGCCGATCTTTTCCAGCCAATCCGGTGAGGTCGAGGCTAGATTCAAGGCCGACACATAATCGCTGCCGAGTGCTGCTTGCACCACATCGGAAGCTTTGGCCTGCTGATCCGCATTGTTCAAGCGCACCACCAGGTAATCGCCCTCGATCGCAACCTGTTTGGCCTTGATACCGGCCTTACTCAAACTGGCTTGAACTTTTTGCTGTAGCGCGACGTCGATGTTCGAGCCGCGGTTGGCGGTAATCTGAATCGCCGGATCTGGCGGAAACAGATTGGGCAGCGCGTAAAGCACGCTGAGCGCCAACACGACCGCCATGACCAGGTATTGAAGCCGCGAATATTCGAGCATAGACAGGTCCAGGCCACAGCCGGCATACGGCTGCGCCGGTCAATGAAAAGGCCGGATCAGGCGTCCTTAAGCGTGCCCTTCGGCAAAACGCTGGAGACCGCGCCCTTCTGTACCCGTACTTCTATCGCGTTGGCGATTTCGACATTGATAAAACTGTCGGTGATCCCACGCACGGTGCCGGCAATGCCGCCATTGGTGATGACCTCGTCACCTACCGACAGTTTCTCGAGCATGGCGCGGTGCTCCTTGGCTCGTTTCATCTGCGGTCGAATCATCAGGAAATACATGATTGCGATCAGAACAATCGGGAACAGCAAGGTGCCGAACATGCTGGTGCCGCCAGCGGCCGGGGCGGCTTGCGCGTGGACGGGAGCTATGAAGAAATCGAGGAACGAGTAGTCGAGCAAAGCCATGGGCGGGTATCCATAGACAAAATAGCGGGTAATTATGCCAGTGGCGAAGGGGCGGGCCTAGGGTCTGTCCACCGATACGGTGCAGGTCCTACGGCTCCAACGCTCGCCGGGCATGAAAGGAGTCTCGAAACTGGGCAAAGGTTCCCCCGGCGATTGCCGCGCGCATGTCTGCCATCAGTCTTTGGTAGTGCCAGAGATTGTGCAGTGTGCCCAGGATCGGCGCCAGCATTTCGTTACAGCGGTCCAAATGGCGCAGATATCCGCGGGTGAAGCCGCCAGCGCAGGCGGGGCAACCGCATCCTGGCTCGATCGGGCGAAGATCCTGTTCGTACTTCGCATTGCGAATGCGCACCGCACCCCCGGTGACGAAGTAATGGCCATTGCGCGCGTTGCGCGTTGGCATCACGCAGTCAAACATATCCACGCCGCGCGCCACCGCTTCGACCAGATCAACCGGTCGGCCCACGCCCATCAGATAGCGCGGACACGCCTCCGGTAGTTGTGGGCAGGTATGTTCCAGTATCGCGCTGCGCTCGGCTGCGCTCTCTCCCACCGCCAGCCCACCGATGGCGTAGCCGTCGAAGCCGATCGCCTGCAGCCCCTCGGCCGAGCGCGTGCGCAGCGCAGAATGCAGCCCCCCCTGCACGATGCCAAACAACGCTGCGTCATTACCTTCGTGCGCGCGCTTGCTACGTTCGGCCCAGCGTAACGATAGTTCCATCGAGCGTGCGATTCGATCGACGGCAACGGCCTCGCCGTCTAGCTGCACCGGCGGGCATTCGTCAAAAATCATGACCACATCCGAGCCTAATGCGTGCTGGATCCGCATACTCTGCTCCGGCCCGAGAAACACCGTAGACCCGTCGGTCGGCGCCTGAAACGTCACGCCCTGCTCGTTAATTGTCCTGCGGTGCGCCAGCGAAAATACCTGAAATCCACCCGAATCGGTGAGTATCGGCCCATCCCAGCGCGACAATCCATGCAAACCGCCGTGTGCTCGGATGACGTCCAATCCCGGGCGCAAATACAGATGAAACGTGTTGCCAAGAATCATCTGCGCACCGAGTGCGCGTAATTGTTCCGGCACCATGCCCTTGACCGAACCATAGGTCCCCACCGGCATGAATGCCGGCGTTTCCACCACTCCACGCGGGAACGTCAGACGACCGCGACGCGCAACGCCATCGCTGGTCAGCAGTTGAAACGACATCCGACTCATGGCTGCGCCCGGGGAAACAGCAACATCGCATCACCGTAAGAGAAGAAGCGGTACTGCGCCTGCACCGCATGCGCATAGGCGGCCAGGACCCTAGCCTGCCCTGCAAATGCCGCCACCAACATTAGCAAGGTGCTTTCTGGCAGATGGAAATTGCTCAACAGACCATTCACTGTGGTGATCCGATACCCCGGGTAGATAAAAATGGACGTTTCGCCAGAAAACGCCCGCAGCACGCCGTCCTGGAGCGCCGATTCCAGCGCGCGCACCACGGTCGTGCCGACCGCGATTACCCGGCCTCCGCGTGCACGCGTGTGCTGAATTTTTTCGACCAGCTGCGCATCGACATTGCACCACTCGCGATGCATGCGATGGCTGCGCACATCCTCGACTCGCATCGGCTGAAACGTACCGGCGCCGACATGTAGGGTAATCGCCCCGAAGTCGACGCCCGCTGCGCACAGCGCATCCAGCAGTGCATCATCGAAGTGCAGTCCAGCAGTCGGGGCGGCTACTGCACCGGGCGCGCGGGCAAATACGGTCTGATAGCGCGCGGCGTCCTGCGCCCCAGGCTCGCGCCGGCTGTAGGGCGGCAACGGAATGCGCCCAGCACGCGCTAGCCAAGATTCCAACGTGCCAATCAGATCGAAACGCAGCCGATAGAACTCGCCATCACGCGCTAATACTTCAGCACGCCCATCCGGATCCAATACGATCCCCGTCCCCGGCGCTGAGGTTTTGCTGGCACGCAACTGCACCAGTGCCTGGTGATCGGGCAGGATCCGTTCGATCAGGATTTCGACCCGACCACCGCTGTCCTTATGCCCAGACAGCCGGGCAGGAAACACCCGGGTATCGTTGAATACCAGCAGATCTCCTGGGCGCAGAATCCTGGGCAAATCGCGCATCTGGCGGTCTTGTGGCGGCGCATCACCTGGGGGCAGTAGCAATAGACGGCTAGCAGAACGCTGTGCGAGCGGCGTCTGCGCGATCAACGCCTTGGGCAGAGAGTAGTAGAAGTCGGACTTGTTCAAAACGCGCGGCGCGGGGTTGTCAGGGAGACGCTTGAAGCAAGCAGTGTGATTCGAAACGGCGACGCTTCGAGCAGATGAGGCCCAGCGCGGCGCATTATCGCCGGCTCGTCTGCTGAGCAAACCAGCCGCGCCTTTTCGATTGACCGTCGCTAGACGGCTTGCCAAATATGGCTTGCCAAATATGGCTAGCCAAATACGGCTTGCCAGAGTTTGGCTCAGTATCCCGCGGGCATGCTTCGACAGGCACTATCTGGCCCGCCTGATCTTGCCAGCCTGATCTTGCCAGCACGACCTTGCCAGCACCCTTCTCCCCCATGTTCAGACGCGCACTGCGCTAGCGCTGAAACTTGGTCGACAACAGGATAGAAGACGTCGTCCTTTCCACCCCCTCGATTGCGCCGATTCGATCGGTCAATGCATCCATCTCGCCCACGCTGGGCACGCTGCCGATCGCGACTAGGTCCCAGGCGCCACTGAGCGAATGCAATTCGCGCACCTCGGTCATGGCATGCAGGGCCTTGACCACGGCTGGCTGTTGTTTGGGCAGGACTGTGATCATGATGTGGGCGCGCACCTGCTCGCGCTCGAGGGCATCGTGCACCCGGACGGTATAGCCGGCGATCACGCCCTGGCGCTCCAATCGATCGATCCGGCTCTGCACCGTGGTACGGGACAAGCCCAATCGGCGCGCGATCGCAGCGGTGGATGCACGCGCGTCCTCAC
>Ga0153982_1000340_pt1 | contig 13149 bp, 9 predicted proteins | sample TSGA066MetaG_FD_104743 | JGI IMG/M metagenome (GOLD analysis project Ga0153982, IMG submission 104743) | Attine ant fungus gardens microbial communities from Georgia, USA - TSGA066 MetaG | ecosystem: Host-associated > Fungi > Mycelium > Unclassified | place: USA: Georgia, Alexander Wildlife...
CCGAGCAGACCCAATAAACTACCGCCAGTCTCGTCCTGCAAGCGGCGCGCGCGTTGTAGGTCGGCGTCCTTGAGCCGCCCTTTTTCGATCAGCGCAGCGACGATGCGCTCATCCGCCCCAGGGTCAATGTCCGATGCAGTAGCTGGCGAGGGCTGGGCGACAGCGTTCACACATAACTCCTAGACCCCTACTCAATGCGATGGCATGGGGGCGGACGACTTAGCGATGCAGCGCAGTCTAACCTGAAGCGCAGCAACTGGCTCCAGGTGTGTTCAGGCGCGATCGCGTACGCACTCGATCGCGCGTGCGAGGCATAAAAAAGCGCAGGCATCTACGCCTGCGCGTTTAAGGCAGAAATTTTTAGGTCATCATCCCCGCGAACGCTGGGGGTGCTTGTTAACAGCACGCTTGTCAACGGCATGCTTGTTAACGGCATGCTTGTTAACGGCATGCTTTTTAACAGCAGGCTTATTAACAGCAGGCTTTGTAACTGCACGCCTTTTAACAACGTGCGTTTCCACAGCGCGCAGCACTGGTCATCCAGCTACGTTAATTTTCACCGACTTAACGTCCATAGATCCGTGCATGCGCGGGGCTGACGATCTTGATTTTTCATCGAGATTCTGTTTTGAGACAGGTTCTACAAGTCCAAGCCAAAGCCTACGCCGGCAGATTGATCATCGTTGCTGAACGCACCGCCGATCGTAAACGAACCGCGATCGCCGATCTTTTTGCCATAGCCGATCGAGAGCGCCTGCTCCCCGCCCATGAACCCGGCACCGACCGCGATCCGTCCGCGCTCGCTAATACTGTTAGCGGCATTGGCCGCCATTTGCATCATCGCCGTGCTCATGGCGCCAATCCGGTCGATGCGACGATCCTGACGACCCAGACGCTTGTCCACTGAATTGCTGAAGGCGGTGAAATCATCCTGCATCGCGTTAAAACGCGCATCCGTATAGACCTTCGCAGTACTCAGTGTGCGCGCATCCTCCGCACGCACCTGCGCAACATTTGCGGCATCGGTATCAGCGGAACCGGCGGCGACATTGGTGATCTGACGCTCGCTGCCTGCGACACCAACCGACACTGTATTGTCGCGATCAGCCACCGATCCGGCGCCCAGCGCAACCGAATTCGATCCACTGACCTTGGCGCCTTCACCTAGCGCATTACTGGTCACCGCTGGCGACGTCCCATCAACCCCAGCCACGCCCGCAGGTGTCGCTGCGGTACGACGAAGACCGCTCACGGGGCTCTGTGTTTGATTCGCCTCCGCCGCATCTGCGCGATCTGCATCGGCGCGCGCGGCGGGCGCGCGCTTGGTCGTCGAGTCTGCGCTCGTTGCGACTGCGCCATCGGTCGACATGGATTCGATCGAGCTCATTCGAGCGTCCAAGTTGCCAACGCTATAGTCCAATGCCGACAATGCGTCGCCGACATTGAAGTAAGTGCTGCCTTGGATCAGGTAAGCAGGCGCGGAAATCGTGCCGAAAGCGGTCACCGCGGCGCCCCCGCCCAGATGTTGCGCGGTAGCGTCTAGAGAATCGAACAGTTGTCCGGCATTGATCGCATCCGTGCTATCAATCGCCACCGTGCCACGCGATACATTGGTGAGCAAGGTGCCAGACTCGCCCTCCAGGGTGATCTGGGCCTTGGTCTTATCGTCATACTTGACCACAGTGGCTTCCAGATCGCCGATGTTGTCCCCTACTTCGTTCAACTGTGCCAAGTTCACTGCATCCGTGTTCTCGGTGCCGGCCGCCACATCAGTAATCTGCCGCTCAGAACCTGCACTGCCCACCGCAACGCTGTTGTCGCGTTCCGCCACTGATTCACTGCCCAGCGCCACACTGTTCAAGCCCAGAGCCTGCGCGGCATTACCCAATGCCGTGCTGCTAAATCCACCAGACCAAGCGCCGCCGCCAATCGCGGTCGAATAATCCCCTTCGGCTTCTGTATATGCCGTGCCTTGGTATTGACCTCCCAATGCCACACTGTTCTCGCCCAACGCTTGGGCACCAGCGCCTACTGCCACCGTGTCAAATTGCAACGCCTGCGCACCACTGCCCAGTGCCGTGGCACCATCGGCTTCAGCGCTGGCTTGCCATCCCACTGCACTGGCACCGTACGCATTGGCATAGCTGCCCGCTCCATAGGCGAGCGATCCATCGCCGGACGCCTCACTTAGATAGCCACTGGCACTGGCATAGTTGCCGCTGGCCAATGCTTCACCACCTATCGCGCTCGTATACGAACCGCTCGCCTGCGCATTGGCGCCAGCTGCGACACTGCCAGCTCCACTGGCTTCGGCATCATCGGTACCGTCATTGGCTCCGTCTGCCTTGAAGTATCGATTCGTGCGCTGGGAAACATCCCCCACTTCGTTCAACTGCGCCAAGTTCACTGCATCTGTGTTCTCGGTGCCGGCACTCACATTGACGACACGCCGCGTCGCGGGACCAACCGATCCCGCGCCACCGCCACTGCCTACCGAGAAAGTATTCGCCTGGGTCGCACGCGCCCCATAGCCTAAGGCCACGCTGTGATTGGCCTCGCTGGCCACGAAACTATTGAATCCAATCGCAATCGCGCCAGTGGCCATGCCCTGCGCGCTGTAACCGACCGCGGTCGCGTGCAGACCTTGAGCCCGGGCGTTGGAACCGACGGCAGTCGATGCCGCTGTGGCAGCGATCGCGTTGGCGCCCAGTGAGGTGGCGTTGGCAGCTAGCGCACGACTATTGCCGCCGAAGGCGCTCGCACTGGTTGCACTGGCCCGCGCATTGGCGCCGATCGCGGTGGAATTAGCCGCCGTTGAAGCCGCGCCGCCGCCGCAAGCAAAAGCCTGCGGTCCGTTGGCTACAGGCTGGGCACCATCGCCCGTTTGCTGACACACGTCCCCGGCGTTTGCCGCCATGCTCAGTGGCAGCAATGCGCCCAACGTCAGCACCGCAGCTACAACCCGCGTCCTGTTTCCCACCATAACGGATCGTGGTCTGTCGCCATGATCATGACGCGCCAGTTCCGACGCAACTACCATGACACCCAGTGCGTTATTCCAGACCTTGCGATAGATCTTGTTCATTTTGAGGTATCCGTTTTTTGGGTAGGAACGCAAGTTTTGCCGCCGGTCGCCAGCGCAGATGCCGAGTTCTACGTGCTGTGGGTCGCAAGCTAAGCAAAAGCACAATGCGGAAGTCGTACCGCGACGCGATGACACCAGACATCGGTGCTCCAGACATCGGTGTTAGACACATCGGTGCTAAGCAGGCCGAATAGGGCCGAATCGAGACGACCCGGAGTTGTCAACGAATGACCAACTCCGAGCCGCCGCGATCACGCATCAAACGAGTTAGCGACGTCAGTTCAACGACGACCGGTGCAAGGGTTTTTAGCCAGGTATTCCATTGCTGCCGGCGCCTGCACCAAGCCCCAGCCAGTGTCCGGGTCGTAACCCGCATGATCCAAGTCCAGCGCCGATTTCATCAAAGCCTCGGCAATCTCGGTATTGCTGCATTGCTTGTGGTTACTCCACACCAGTGCCGCAACTCCGGCGACATGCGGGGCAGCCATCGACGTTCCTCCCTTCTCGCCGTATCCGACGCTTCCGTCTTCGTTCGGTACGGTCGAAAGCACGTTCTCCCCGGGAGCGGCGAGGTCGATTTCGAGATTGCGCTGTGAGAAAGTGGACCGAGCCAGTGTGCGATTGACCGACGCCACTGCGAGCACTGATCGATACGACGCCGGGTAAATGAACGGCGTGACGCCACCATTACCGGCGGCCGCCACGATCAGTATCCCCTGCCGATACAACTTGGAGATGACCCGTTGTTCCAGCATACTCGAATCGCGTCCGCCAAGACTCATGGTGATCACGTTGGCACCGGCGGTGGCGCAATCCTGCATGGCGCCCATCAGATCGGTGGAATACACGAACCTGGCATCCCCGTCGAACGCACGCACGATGAAAAACTCGGCGCCGTCCGGAATGACCCCGACCACTCCGCGATCGTTGCCGCCCAGCGCCCCGATGGTTCCCGCCACGTGGGTACCGTGACTGTTACCATCTTCGCTCCACGGCCCCGCCCCGCGGTCGGTCCCGGTCGCTGTTTGCGGCAGGTCCTCATGCGCGAGCATGTAACCGGTGTCAATCACGCACACTTTGCGCCCACCTGCATAGGTGACATCCCGCGCCCCGACCGCTGTGATTCCCCACGGAATAGTTTCATTACCAACCGGCAAATCGGGAATCGGATCGTCCAGCACCATGAGCTGACGCCGGATGTCGACCCCATAGCCGCGGACTTCTGGTAGCAACCCACGTAGATTTTCGATATCAGGCGGGTTGTCCTGGTCGATGGCAACTCCTAATACATCCCCCTCCGCGGTATTGATTACCCGCACCACCTTTACGCGATTAGCTTCAAGGATGGAAACAACCCGCTGGGTGTTGGCACCCGCGCGCAGCTCTACGGTATAACGGTTGAACTGCTGGTCTTGCGGCTGTTGAGTGCTCGAAGTGACCGCGTTAGCGGATGCGCATACCAGACAGGCGGCAGCCAGCAAAATAAGCATCTTGGCTTTCATGATTGGTTCCTTTGGTTAGATCGATAGGAATAGACGCAGCGATCAGCCTGATGCCGAGACGTCGCACAACTCACCCTTGATATTGCCGCGCAATGTGCCGGAGTTTTCGTAGCCGTTGTACGGACCGTTGGCGAAACTGATACGGTCCACCAATGTGGCGCGGAAGTTACTGACCCGTTCCGCCGCAACTGGGGTGTCGCTATAAAAGCAAGCGGCATACGTGCCAGAGCCTGGAAGCTGCGGATTGGTAGAGGTGTAATCGCCGATGACCGTAGGCCAGCCGCCACAGGGGCACTCCATGATTGGATTTCCTTCGTCGTCGTAGACGATATTTCCACCATCAGGCTGGGCCACGCATAGCCCCGCCTTGCGCACCGTGCCGGTAACGGCGACACCGCCGAGCGACTTGAAGTCCAACGCATTCTTATCGTTGTAGGCAAAACTGCCTTTGGCATTGGCGTTGCCCGCGCAGGTGTCGGCATCGATCTGCACATAGGCTTTGCCCAAGCCACCGGAAGAGCGCATTTCGCCGCTGCCTTTGTATTGAGCATTGCCCTCGACCGAACAGGCTGCGAACAATAGCCCGCAAAGTGAGGCCAGCCCAGCACCCTGGATGAAATTAAGTTTCATAATGAAATCCTTGGTTTTTAATCGTCGAAAAATGGAGGCCGGAGTGCCGCGTCATTGCACCAGGACGGCGTCCCAAGCAGCAGCTACCGCCTTGTGTTGGGTCGAATCCTCGCCAAAAAGATCAGCGGCCGCTGCCAAGGTTCCCACTCTTGCCTCCGAGTAATTGGTGGATTCGGTGAAGTAGGCAGTCAGGGCCAGATACAAAATTTTCTCGGCATCATCCGCACCAATACCGACCAATTCGTATTGCCATTGCAAACGAGATCGGCGGGCGTCAAATCCCAACCGCCTTCAGGCACAACGGCGCCCTCTGACAATAGATAGAAGAAGTGATTGCCGATGCCGGAACCTCTGTGCACCGGCAGTTCATTGGCGCCATCGAAATAACAATCCGCAGACACGGCGTCAGGCCCTCTATCCAGGCTTGGCTTGAACAGGAAACGAAATGCGCGTCTGCCAGCTTCGGGACCGAGCATATCCTCACCAATCATCCAGTCGTAATCTCGACCCAACGCCAAGCTGGCATGTCGTTCGATCATGGTCCCGAAAATATCCGCGCTGGATTCGTTCAAAGCACCCGATTCACCAAGGTAGATAAGACCGGCTGTCGTCGTGATCACGCCATGACTCATTTCGTGACCGGCCACGTCCAGCGCGACAAGCGGCTTTAATACCTTGCCATCGCCGTCGCCGAAATACATCGATCTATTAGGTGGCGACCAGGCGGCATTGTTCCAGTTGATGCCCACGTGCACATAACTGACGACGCCTTTGCCGTCGTCATAAATGCCGTTGCGCCCATGGATTTGATCGTAGTAGTCCCAGGACGCTGCAATACCGTAAAACGCATCCGCTGCGGCACTTTGACGGTGCTTAGGCTGATGATTGCCCCACATATTGTCCTCATCGAGCATGGGTCTGGCAAAAAATGGGATGCTGCCGAAACTAACCCCGCGATTGAGTGCATCCTTGATTTCGCCGTTACCACGCGATGGATCCTGCAGACGGTAGTCGAGCTGTCCACCCATATCGCGGGTGGTGATCGGAACCGCTCCCAGATACAGGCTGTAACCGACCCCCTCCGCCGGCGGTGTCGGCGGGGGCGGGAGCGGACGACGCTGGGTTTGCAGATTGCTCCACTGTGTCAGCAGTGCGCCGGTTTGCGCATCGATGAAGTACATCATGTCCATCGGGTTGCCATCTGCATCCACACCCGACACGCGCACTTCATACGCGAGCTTGGGCTCTGGTTGATCGTGGGCTAATAACACCAGCCGCGAGGTCGGCTTCTCGCCTGATGTCATCGCTTTGGACAATCCGGCTGCTGCGCTGTGCGCGCTGTTGGCGCTGATCGCGGGCTTTACCGTTGCCGGACGCGCGGTCGACTTGATGGTCGAAGTCGCAGTCTGCTCGCCATTGCGCCGGGTATGCACCACAAAGTCGCCGCCGATTACCGGCAGTCCTCGGTAGCTACGCGCAAAACGCACATGCTCGGTACCGTTGGGGCCGATGACGACATTCTTGGCGGACACGGTTTCGCCGTCGGCAAGTTGGGCCAAGGCCGGGTTCGCAGTCGTCGTCTTTGCGGCGCGGGCTGCCACGTCGGCATGTTGCGGTTTGATCTGCGCAACCGCGCTGCCGGCAAGTGCTACCCCTACCGCTAAAGCCAAAACCTGATAGGTCAATCGCATAGCAAGAGTTCCTTATGAAAGGGTGAACAGGGAGTGTGCTGAAGCAGTCAAAGCCCGGCCCTGGCCGAACAACTGAGTGAAGATTTCGATTTTTCCGTGTGTTTTCCCATTGTTGACAGCGCATATTTGAGTCAGGCAATTCGCGTTCCCTGGCCTCGATAGCGCTGCGCAAGAAATAAGAGTCCGGCCAAAATCACGTCAAGTGTTTATTGCAACCATACGGATGTGAATTCTGTAACTCCTTGAAATTCATGAAATTAACATTTGCAATCATTTTCATGAATAGAAGCTGTTTGCTGCCTCGCAGCATGATTTTGCTCAGAGAAAACGCGCGAATTGGCCATTTTCCACTCTGATTCAAAGCTCAAAGTGAATTAAGTTGCGTTGTATGAGGTAATTAATGTCTGCACCCTGGAGTGGTTGCAGCCGGAGCTCCACAGGACGTATGAGGTGTTGCCAGACGTTCGCTTGCTATCCGCCCGCTAGCTGTCTAAGGCTTGACCGTGTCGACGGCTATGGTCAGGTCCATCAACGGATTTATCGGTGTTTTCCCCTACGTTCGATGGCGCTGTGGTTGCCGTTTTGATCTCGCTTCCGATAGGGAACCTTCGCTTCAGCACACGAATCAAAGATCAGGCCGCGCTTAATCAGCACTCGATTACGACGCCGATTACGCTGCGATCATCCTGCTGTGTTCGACCTGCTGTGTTCGACCTGCTGTGTTTGCGCTGCTGTGTTCGCGCTGCTCGCGGTTGCAATCCAGAACCTATCTCGAAATCGAATGCCGATGAACAATCAAGATCGTCATCTGCGCGCATGCGCGGTTGCATGGACGTTACGTCGTTGACAATCAAAATCGCTGAATGACCAGCGCTGCGCGCTGTTGAAGAGCATGCTGTTGAAGAGCATGCCGTTGAAGAGCATGCTGTTGAAGAGCATGCCGTTGAAGAGCGTGCTGTTGAAGAACGTGCTGTTGAAGAGCGTGCTGTTGAAGAACGTGCTGTTGAAGAACGTGCTGTTGAAAGGCACGTTGTTGAAGAACACTCCCCGCGTTCGCGGAGATGACAAGTTGAAAATTCGCTGCCCCCATGTATTTCCGGTGTGAGACCAGTTCTAGTCACATCAACCGATTGCACCGCCCTTCCCCGATCCACTCCTACGTTACGACCACACCATGCCCTACGCTTTCGACGAAACCGATGCGAGATTGCTGCAATTGCTGCAACACGATGGCCGCGCAACCGTGCGCATGCTCGCACAGGAGATCGGGCTTTCGCCGTCTGGCTGCATGCGTCGCATTCAGATGCTAGAAGAAAATGGTGTGATCACCGGTTACGCAGCAAAGCTGACCCCGGAAGCGGTCGGCTTGACGATGCAGGCGATCGTCCATGTCGAGTTAGAAAAAACCGCCAAAACCAAGCTGCACGAGTTCTATGCAGAAGTTCAAGATTGGCCAGAGGTGCTCGCCTGCTATGCGGTCACCGGAGATTGCGATTGTATCTTGCACGTGGCCGGCCCGGATCTTGCTTCGCTCAAAGACTTTGTGATCGAGCGACTGGGCAGCAACTCCAGCATCGCGCGGGTCAGTACCAGTGTCGTGCTAGACGTACCAAAACGCTCGATTATCCTGCCGCTAAGCCATCTGATTGGAGGAACAGACGCATAGGGGACTCAAAGAAAACGTTCGAGGTTGCCGCGATTTTGGCTGAGGTCACTACTAGAACCGATCTCAAAATCGTATATCGATGAAAAATAAGGGTCGATGAAAAATAAAAATCGTTATCTCCGCACATGCGCGGTTCCATAGGTGTTAAGTCGTTGAAAGTCGACGTCGCTGGATGACCAGCGCTGCGCACTGTTGAAACGCGTCTGTTGAAGAGCGTGCTGTTGAAGAGCGCGCTGTTGAAAAGCACTCACCGCGTTCGCGGGGATGACGAGTTGAAAGTCCAGTGCTCCAGTGTATTTCCGGAGTGAGCTAGGTGCTAAAAGACACTGGTTTAAAAGCAATCGGTTTAACAGACAACAATTCAAAAGACATCGGTTCAAAAGACACTGCACCCCGGCTCGCGCCGGGGTGACGATATTTTTTAGAACTCGTTACATCAGAACGCGTTTCATCAGAACCCGTTACATCAGTATGCCGTCGCCTGCCATGACAGTGGATCCTCTGAAGCGCAGTTCAGAGGATCCTAGCGATTGCGGCAAGCGCCGGCAAAGCGCTTGCTGCTACTGCCGCGCGACGATCGTCAGATTCCGATAAGCACGCGCACCAACCAGCTTGATGTAGTAGGTGCCGGTTTGCGGTGCAGTGAAGCGTACTGTCTCACTGTTGCCTGCACGCGTGGACTTCGCATCGTACGCGGCGGTGGTGGGCTCTTCATCGAAACTGACGTACATGTTGGCATCGCCGGAACCGCCGTAGCTCATGATGCTCAACACTGAACCAGCAGTGGCCTCATAGCTGTACAGCGTTTCACCATCGGCATTGCCGCTTTGATTGGCCAGCGGCACGCGATTGGCCAACAGGATGGCGTCAGGTTCGCACTCTTCCACTGCCGGATCGCACGGTGGCTCCATCGCTTTGTCGACCGCGGCAGCGGCATTGACGATGCCGGTCCCGATTGGCTGGCTGGACGGCGGTATCACCGTAAATGGCGTGGCAGTACGCTGCAGGATTTCCAGGATCTCCTCTTGCGTCAGTGGCGGCAATTCCGCATCAGCGCGCGCAGCGTGCATCATGGCGATGATGCCGGACACGTGCGGCGCCGACATCGAGGTGCCTGCCTTGCCGCCGTAATCGGCTGCTGGGTCGATCTGGTCGATCGGTGCTGGTGTGGTGTCGCTGGGGTTGACCGCCTGCCAGACGAAGCCATCATTGACCTGGCTGCCGCTGCTGGCATCGTTGGCATATACCCCGCCGCCCGGGGCGGAAATCGGCACCCCCGCACCATAACCGGAATAGAACGCTCGCTTGCTGGTGATGCCGTTGGCCGCTACTGCGATCACACCCTGGCAGCCACTGGGCCTGCGCGTACTGGAATCGCCATTGTGGTTGCCGGCGGAGACCACCACCGACGCACCAAGCTCATTGGCCTGATTGATCGCGATTTGATAGGGAGAGTCGGCTGCACATGCATTCGAGCCGCCCAGACTCATATTGATCACCTTCGCCGGGTTTTGGTTCGCCGGCACCCCAGTCACCGTGCCACCTGCGGCCCAGATGATCGCATCGGCGATATCAGACTCGTAACCACCGCAGTGGCCCATAACCCGTACCGGCAGAATTTTTGCGTTATAGGCGATGCCAGCCATACCGATGGCATTATTGGTGTGTTCGGCGCCTGCCGTGGCCGCGACATGCGTGCCATGCCAGGAACTCCAACCCGGCGAGCAGGCCTCAGCGCCGGGATAACCGGTGGTCCAGTCGCCCAGGTCCCATCCGCCCGGCGCGCGGTTGTCGTTGTCCCGACCGGACACCATGGCGTCGGTGATGAAATCGTAACCGGCATCGGCCATCGAGCTGTCGACATCCGGATGCGCGGTGATGCCGGTATCTAGAATGGCGACGACGACGTCATTGCCGTCAGCCAGATCCCATGCTGCGACTACATTGGCACCGCCGCGGTTGGCGCCGCCGTCCCCGCCACTGTTGGCGCCATCGGCCGCATTGAGATTCCACTGATACCGCGCGAACAATGGATCGTTCGGAGCGGCGGTTGGCTGGGCCATAGTCTTGGGCGCCGTGATGGTATCGCTATGGGTCATCAGCTCATCGATCGTCACGCTGGAAATAGCCGGATCGGAAGCCTTAACCTGATCGATCAACGCTTGGGCCTGGACTGCGTCGATGCCGCCGGACAGGCGAATCACCTGGTGACCGGTAGCGGTGGTGCGCAAATGTTGCGCAGTGACCGTTTTTCCGCGTGTACGCATCTGCGCACTGGCAAGCACATTATTCATCACCGCCATCGCTGCTGTGCGCTCGTCGCGTGCGCTCGCCTTGACGCTGGGTTTGTACTTGACCAAAAAACGCTTGAATTGACCAGGATCCTTCTGCGCAACGTTCGGCATGCGTGCCTGCAACTGCGGCCCTTTCGCCGCCATTGCGGTGGCCATCGAAATCGCACCAATCATGGCAACCGCCAGGGTGCAAGGAATGATGTCTTGCTTCTTCATTAGCAGTCCTCAAGGAGAAAATAACCGCCACGGCACTTGCACATTCGTCGCGCGCACCGCGGGATCGCATGCCTGCCCGGAACAGTCAGCGAGGTCGTGCAGGCGCCCGACTTCGCTTTAGGAGACCGCGCGACAGTAAAGCCGCTGGTGTAGATCCGCTGTTTCAGACGGATTGGATGCCGATTTGCCGCGGCTCGTCTCAAGGACGAAAGACCAACCGCATCGACATTCAAGCCAATCGCAACAACGGGTTCTACCGCCGGACGACGTCTGTCGCGCAGGCTCCTAGTAGAGACTCAAACCTCCTCACCAACCAAAGCCGGCACCGACGCCTACTGACGTCTCATTGCCACTGCTCGCGCCGCCAAGGGTGAACACCGCTCGCTCGCTAATCGCACGCTGGTAGCCGATCGAGATCGCGCTTTCACCTCCCTGGAAACCAACACCCACACCAATCCGATTGGGAGTACGCACCCCAGCCGCGCTGGTCGCCATATTGAGCATGGCGGAGCCCATCGCACCTTGCCGGTCAATCCGACGATCCATGCCATCGAGGCGACGACCCACGTCCTCCTGGAACACCTGGAAGCTGTCCTGCATGGCATTGAACCGGGTATCCGTATAGGCCTTCGCTGTCGTCACCGCCTGGGTCGACGTGGTGTCCGCATACGCATTGGCCTGGGTCAACGTTGAGGCGTCGCCAGCCTGCATCTGGCCGACATTGGCTGCATCGGTGGCTGCAGTGCCAGCGGCCACATTGTTGACCTTGCGCTGATCGCCAGAGCTACCGGCTTGGTTGGTAGCCCGCCTGCCTTCTTCGGCAGGACGCGCGCCCGCATCGGCAGCCGTGGTCGCCGCTGTGCGATCACCCGCGCTGAGCTGACGTCGGCTTGGAGATGCCGCAGTCTGTGCTGCCTGACTGCTGCTCAGATTGGAGACTTGGCCATCTAACGCAGTCACCGATGCATCCAATGCAGCGATCGCGTCGCCCACGTTGAAGTAGTTCGCGCCCTGGACCGAATAAGTCGGTGCGGTGAATGCGCCAAAGGCAGTCATGCTGGCACCACCGCCGAGCGATTCGACCATGGCCGTTGACAGCTGGTTGAGCTGATTCATGTTGACCGCATCGGTGCCGCCAACACCTGGTGCAACATTGACGATGCGCCTGGTAGCCGGATACGCGCCCGTGCCGCCGCCGACTGAAACCACATTCGCCGTATTGCCCGTCTGCGATCCAGATCCGAGCGCAACACTATTTGTGCCGGCCGCCGTAGCGCTCTTGCCGACCGCGACCGCATTGGTGCCAGAGGCGATACTGCCCTGACCCAACGCGCTGGCGCCTGCTTTGGTGGCCTGTGATGCCTGTCCAACGGCGATCGTGTTGGCGCCGGAAGCAATGCTTTCTGACCCCAGAGCCGATGCATAATCGCCATCGGCATTGGCAAACGAACCGAAAGCCGATGCCTGCGATCCACTGGCCTGCGCACTGGCACCAACCGCAGAGGAGCCGTAACCGCTTGCCTGTGAACTGGCGCCGGACGCCACCGCGAGTTCGCCACTGGCAGTGGCATCGTCGCTGCCATCATTGGCGCCATTGGCTTTGAAGTAACGAGTCGCAGATCCCACCTGTTCGGACACTTCGCGCAGCTGGGTCAGATTGACCGCATCGTTCGCCTCGGTGCCGGCGGCCAGATTGGTGATCTGGCGCTGCGCATCCGCGGCTCCCACCGACACCGTGTTGTCGCGATCAGCCAGCGAACCTTGCCCCAATGCCACGCTGCCTGCTGCCTGGGCGTTGGCGTTGGCACCCAGCGCCAGGCTGGACTGACCGGATGCTTCCGCCTCGCTGCCCAGTGCAGTGGCTAAGTCAACGCTGGCGACCGCGTTATAGCCGGTGGCTGTCGCATTGGTGGCGATGGCACTAGCGCCGCTGCCATAGGCGGAAGCGCTCTCACCGATCGCATTGGCCGCCTCACCCGAGGCTGTGGCATACGCACCTTCCGCATAAGCGCCAACATCCTGTGCGGGATCTTCGTTACCCGTCGCTTGAAAATACTTGGTATCG
>Ga0153982_1000341_pt1 | contig 13139 bp, 11 predicted proteins | sample TSGA066MetaG_FD_104743 | JGI IMG/M metagenome (GOLD analysis project Ga0153982, IMG submission 104743) | Attine ant fungus gardens microbial communities from Georgia, USA - TSGA066 MetaG | ecosystem: Host-associated > Fungi > Mycelium > Unclassified | place: USA: Georgia, Alexander Wildlife...
AAAAAATTCATGGAATTAATAAAGCAAGTAAATCATAAAAAACAACACTTGGTCAATATTTTATTTTTTACAAACAAAATTAATAATAAATTTTTCTATTAAAAAATTCTAAATCTATATTTCTATATTATTAGTCATTCTCTTTTATTTTACTGATTAATCATTTAATTTAAGAACTGAAACAAATGCTTCCTGAGGAATTTCAACATTTCCTATACTCTTCATTCTTTTCTTTCCTTCTTTTTGTTTTTCAAGAAGTTTTTTCTTTCTTGTTATATCTCCACCATAACACTTAGCTATAACATTCTTTCTAAAAGCTTTTATAGTTTCTCTTGCTATAACTTTTGATCCTAATGCTGCCTGAATAGGTATTTCAAACTGCTGTCTTGGAATAACCTCTCTAAGTTTTTCACAAATAGCTCTTCCTCTATAATAAGCCCCATCTCTATGAGCAATAAATGAAAAAGCATCTACTGGCTTACCAGATACAAGTATATCAACTTTTACAAGGTCGGATTCTTTGTACCCTACAAGTTCATATTCAAATGAAGCATATCCCTTAGTTCTTGACTTCAGCTTGTCATAAAAATCAATTACAATTTCAGCTAATGGCAGTTCATAAGTAAGAAGTGACCTAGTATCATCTATGAAATCCATCCCTATAAAAATTCCTCTTTTCTCCTGACAAAGCTCCATTACATTTCCTACATATTCTTTTGGTACTATTACTTTTCCTCTTATAAAAGGTTCTTCCACAGATAATCTTCCTTTTCCAGGGTCTGGAAACTCACAAGGGTTATCTATAACAAGAACATTTCCTTTATCCATATTAACTTTATATTCAACTGATGGAGTAGTTGAAATGAGATCTATATCATATTCTCTTCTTAATCTTTCAACAATTATTTCCATATGAAGAAGTCCTAAAAATCCACATCTAAAACCAAACCCTAAAGCTAGTGAAGTTTCTGGTACATATGTAAGAGAAGCATCATTCAACTGTAATTTTTCAAGGGCATCTCTCAAGTCTTCATAATCATCTGTAAATAATGGATAAATTCCAGCAAATACCATTGATTGAGCTGGTTTAAATCCTTCTAATGGAAACATACAAGGTTCTTTAGCATTAGTTACTGTGTCTCCAACTCTTGTATCATGGATAGTTTTTACTCCTGTAATAATATATCCAACTGATCCTGAAGTAAGACCAGCATTGGGTTTCATTATTGGTGAAAATACTCCAACTTCTAATACATCAAACTCTTTTTCTGTGGACCATATTTTTATTTTATCCCCTTTTTTGATAGATCCATCCAAAACTTTTACATATGTAATAACTCCTCTATAATCATCAAATTTAGAATCAAAAATCAATGCTTTTAAGGGAGCCTCTTCATCATATGCTGGAGCTGGTATCTTAGCTACTATTGCTTCTAATAAATCTTCTATTCCTATACCTGTTTTTCCAGAACACATTACAGCATCATCTGCTGGAAGACCTATTATATCTTCTATTTCATGTTTTACTTTTTCTGGATCAGCTGCTGGAAGATCAATTTTGTTAATTACTGGAACTACTTCCAGATTATTTCCTATAGCCAGATATACATTGGCAAGTGTTTGAGCTTCTACTCCTTGAGCTGCATCAACTACAAGAAGAGCTCCTTCACAGGCTGCTAATGATCTAGATACCTCATAAATAAAATCCACATGTCCTGGAGTATCTATAAGATTTAGTTCGTATTCTATCCCATCTTTTGCTTTATAATATAAAGTAACAGCTTGAGCTTTTATTGTTATTCCCTTTTCTCTTTCCAAATCCATAGAGTCAAGAAGCTGCTCTTTCATTTCTCTTTTAGTCACAGTTCCTGTAAATTCTAATAATCTATCTGCTATTGTTGATTTACCATGATCTATATGAGCAATTATTGAAAAGTTTCTCTTATGCTTTTGCAACATAAATTTCCTCCTAATTATTTTATCACTTACACAACATTATAAAAGATTATCCAAAAAAAATCAACTAAAAACGAAGCTCCTTATATGGTATAATTAATGAAAAGCTATTTTTAGAAAGGAATTTTATGAATTTTAAAGTAACTGTAACAAGAAAAAAAATAAAAAATATAATAATAAAAATAAATTCAAATGGAGAAGTATTGGTATCTGCACCTAAAAGAGTTCCTCAAAAATATATAGAACAACTGATTATGCAGAAAGAAAAATGGATAATAGAAAAAATAAATTCTATTAGTCAATATTATTCTAATAGAAGACCTATTTCTTATATAGATGGTGATGAAATTTTCTATCTTGGAAAAAAATATATACTGAAAGTTATTTTTTCTGAGAAAAATTTTATAGAACAAGATGAAGAAAAAATCTATATTTATTGTAAAAAAACTGAATCAACTGATGAAAAAAAGAAAATTCTTGAGAAATGGTTTAGAGAACAAATTTCTACTATTTTAGAAAAGCTTACTGTAGAAATAGGAAAAAAAGTTGGTTTTCTACCAGAAGAAATAAAAATAAGAAGTATGAAAAGCAGATGGGGTTCTTGTAATACTACAAAAAAGATAATAACATACAATCTTCATCTCATAGAAAAGCCCATTTCTGCTATTGAATATGTAGTTTTACATGAACTTTCACATCTTCCATATCCACATCATCAAAAAGAATTTTGGAATTTTGTAGAAAGATATATGCCTGACTGGAAATTAAGAAAAAAGATTCTAAATAATAAAGCGTAATACTTATTAAAAGAATACTTTTAAAAAAAGAAAAAATAATGTATACTTAAATAGATATCTATACAACTTTAACTATAACTAATAAAATTTCTAGTTTTAAAGATAAATTATGTTTTTGGAGGATATATGCTGTTAAAAAATAAAAGATTTTGGCCTTTATTTATAACTCAATTTTTTGGAGCTTTTAATGATAATATGTTAAAAACAGCTATCATGGCTTTTATTACTTATAATCTTACATTAAATAGAGATCACGAAGGAATGTTGTTGAATTTTATTTCTATTCTCTTCATTCTTCCTTTTTTCTTTTTGTCTGCTACAGCTGGACAGTTAGCTGATAAATATCATAGAGATAAAATTGCTAAAATTTTAAAATGTGTGGAATTTATACTGATGATTCTAACTGCTGTTGCTGTTTTTTTAAAATTTTATTATGGACTTATCATTATATTATTTTTTATGAGTATACAGTCTGCTTTTTTTGGCCCTGTCAAATATTCCATCATTCCTCAGCATCTTGAAGAGTGTGAATTAATAGAAGGAAATGCCATAATAGATGGAGCTACATATTTTTCAATATTAATGGGAACTATATTAGGAGCCCATATCACTTCTCCTAATATAACTGTTGGAATACTTATATTTTGCTCTTTACTTGGTATGCTCAGTAGTTTTAAAATACCAGCTGCTCCAGCTCCAAGACCTGATTTATCTATGAGTTTCAATATATTTAAAACTATAAAGCTGACATTAAAAAAAATATCTGAAATAAGAAGTATTTATATAACTATCTTAGGCCTTTCATGGTTTTGGGCACTTGGTGCAGTTATTCTTACTCAGCTTTATCCTATGTGCAGTGATTTATTAGGTCTTTCAAGAAATGCTGTTGCTGTATTTATGTTTATATTTTCTTTAGGTATGGCTGCTGGAACCTTTGTATGTACAAAAGTTATGAGAGGAATTGTTCATCCTACATTTGTTCCTTTAAGCTCTATTGGAATAGGAATTGCTACTTTTTTCCTTTATCTTTTTACTAAAGATTATATTACTCCTGACAGCCAAATAAGAACAGTTGCATTTTTTAAATCAATTCCAGGAATAAAAATATCTTTTATATTATTTTTTCTTGCTTTTTTTGGAGGAATGTATATTGTTCCTTTAAATGCTTTTTTACAAAATAAAGCACCTAAAAAATATTTAGCTACTATCATAGCTGGAAATAATATTATGAATGCTGTTGGAATAGTAATCTTCTCTGCTCTTGTTCTTGGGCTTTTTAAGATAGGCTTTATTATATCAGATATATTTTTCTTAATATCTATTATTTGTCTATGTGTATCTTTGTATATACTTACTATTATTCCTGATGCTCTTCCTAGATCTATGGCACAGAGTATTCTGTCTCTAATATTTAAAATGGAAGTTACTGGTCTTGAAAATTATGAAAAAGCTGGAAAAAGAGTTCTTATAATAGCAAACCATACATCTTTATTAGATGGGTTGCTTGTTGCTTCATTCATGCCAGAAAAATTGATATTTGCAATTAATACAACAATTTCTAAAAAATGGTGGATCAGAATATTTAAGCCAGTAGTGAAGTTATATCCAATTGATCCTACAAATCCTTTGGCATTAAAACAGCTTATTAATGAATTAAAAAATAATGAAAAATGTATTATATTTCCAGAAGGAAGGATAACTGTAACAGGTTCTTTGATGAAAGTGTATGAAGGAGCTGGAGTTGTTGCTTTAAAAGCTAATGCCAATATTTTGCCTATTAGAATAGATGGTGCTCAATATTCAAAATTTTCATATTTAAAAACTAAATTTAAAACTAAATTATTTCCTAGAATAAAGATTACTATGCTTCCTCCTACTAAAATAAAATTATCTGAAGGAGATAAAGGTAGTGCAAAAAGAGAAAAGATAGGAGATCAACTTTATGAAATCATGACTTCTATGATTTTTAAATCTTCTCCAGTAAAAGAAAATATTTTTAAATCCTTACTAAGTGCTGCTAAAATACATGGTAAAAAGCATATGATTGTTGAAGATATTGCTAGACAGCCAATGAGTTATAAAAATTTTATATTAAAGTCATATGTTATTGGAGAAGCTATAAAAAGAAATTTCAAAGAAAAAAATATTGGATTAATACTTCCAAATTCTATAATAAATGCTTTAGTTTTCTTTGGATTGCAGTCTGCTGGTAAAGTTCCTGCTATGATCAATTTTACTCAAGGAAAAAGTCAAATATTATCTTGTATAAAAACTGCTGAAATATCAACTGTTATCACAGCTAAAAGAATGATAGAAATGCTTCAATTAGAAGAACTTATTAAAACTTTGGAAAAAAATGAGGTAAAGATTGTCTATCTTGAAGAATTTCAAGCAAAGATAAATCTAGCTACAAAATTATCTGGCTTCTTCAATTATTTTTTGAAAAAAATCCCTCAAACAAATTATAATGATCCCTGTTCTATTCTTTTTACATCAGGGTCTGAAGGAATTCCAAAAGCTGTACTCTTAAGTCATGAAAATTTACAGGCAAATAGATTTCAAATGTCTTCATTATTTTCTTTTACAAGTCAGGATATTATGTTTAATGCACTTCCTATGTTCCATTCATTTGGACTTGGAGTTGGAACTATACTGCCACTTCTTTCAGGAATAAAAGTATTTTTCTATCCTTCTCCAGTACACTATAAGATAGTTCCAGAATTAGTTTATGATTCAAATGCTACAATTTTATGTGGAACTGATACATTTTTTAATGGATATGCTAAACAAGCTAATCCTTATGATTTTTACAATATAAAATATGCAATGGTAGGAGCAGAGAAATTAAAAGATTCTACCTACTATCAATGGATGGAAAGATTTGGAGTAAGAGTTTTAGAAGGATATGGGGTAACAGAAGCCAGTCCAGTTATTGCTGTAAATACCCCTATGTATCAAAAAAGAGGAAGTGTAGGAAGACTTTTACCTGACATAGAATATAAACTGGAAACTATTCCTGGTATAGAGAAGGGTGGACGATTATGGATAAAAGGTAAAAATATTATGCTTGGTTATCTAAAAGATGGAAAAATAGTTCAGCCTGAAGGTGGTTGGTATGATACTGGAGATATTGTAGATATTGATGAAAATAAATTTGTTACTATTTTAGGAAGAGCTAAAAGATTTGCTAAAATAGCTGGTGAAATGGTTTCTCTTACTGCAGTAGAAGAGATAATAAATAGTTATATTAAAGATTTTCCTAGTGTTGTTACTTCTATTCCTGATGAAAAAAAGGGAGAACAATTAGTTTTAGTTACAGAAAAAGATAATATTAACAGTAAAGAAATGCTAAATTATTTCAAAGAAAAACTTTATAGTGAATTATGGGTGCCTAAAAAAATTATTACAGTAGACAAATTACCTTTACTTGGTACTGGAAAAATAGATTATGTAAAAGTTAAAGAAATAGCTGAAAAACAGTAATTAAAATTTATAAAATAAAAATCTCTTTTAGAAACTAAACAATTTCTAAGAGAGATTTTTTAATTTAGACTTTATTAAAGTTTTTTAAATCTTTCAATTCCTCCAGTATATCTTCTAAAGAAGTTTTTCCATCATTTATAGCCATTGCTATAAGTGTTCCTTCTACTATAGGTGCATCAGCTATTTTTATTTTAGCTCTATTATATTCCTCATCTAAAAATTCTATAGCCATTTCACTATTTAAAATTGAACTTCCTATATCTCCAAAGATTAAGACTCCATCTTCTGAATAAGCATTTTCTATAGCTTCCTTTATAATCATAGGATCTGATCCTAAATGATCTCCTGTTGTCCCACTTCCATTTACAACAGGAAAGTCATACTTTTTCATTTCATTACACAGTTCAATTATTTCATGAGCAAGTTTTTTACTATGAGAAACAATTACCATTCCTACCACAATAATCACTATCCTTTCAATTCATTATTTATAGTTTTTATAATTAAATAAGATGAAACAGAACCTGGATCAAGATGACCTATACTTCTTTCTCCTAGATAACTTGCTCTTCCTTTTGTAGCTACTATATCTTTAGTTGATTCCATTCCAGATTTTGCTTTAAGTTCTGCAGATTCAAAACATTCTTTTATATTGGCTCCAGCATCAGCTTGTATTTTAAAAGCTTCATATGCAGGAATTTGAGTATCCAGCATAGTCTTTTCTCCTAATACAGCTTTACCTCTCATTTCTATTCCCTTTATCATTTCATTCCATGTTTCAGCTATTACTTCTGGAGTTATTATTTCTTTAGTTTTTAGATAAGATGCTCCTTTCATTAGAGCAGTTCCATAAAGAGCACCTGATGCTCCTCCCACATTAGATATTAATATCATTGCCATTTTATTAAATATCTCAAAAGGTTTCATATTTTGCATATTTGAAAGTTCCTCTTTTACTTTTTCAAAACCTCTTGCAAGGTTTACACCATGATCTCCATCTCCTATTTCTCGATCCAATTCTGTAAGATAATCTTTATTTTTTATTATTTCTTCACTTATTTTCTCTATTACTTCTAATAATTTCATATTTTCATCTCCTAAAATCTTTTAAATGCTGGAGTATCTGCTTTAGCTTTTATAAGTTCTTTCATTTCATTATCTAATTTTGTCAAAGTTATTGAAAATCCACCCATGTCTAAAGAAGTCATATAATTTCCAACAATTGTATCAATTACTTTTATATTTTTTTCTTCTAAAACTTGAGACACTCTGTTATTAATTATAAAAAGTTCCATTAATGTAGTTTCTCCCAATCCATTTACTAACACAACAACTTCATCATTTTCTTTCAAATCAGATTCTTTAAGTATTTTTTCTAAAATATAATCTATATGAACATTTGCTGGTTGAATTTTTTCTCTATGTGTTCCAGGCTCTCCATGAATTCCAAGTCCTATTTCTACTTCGTCATCTGCTAATTCAAAACTTAATTTTCCAGTAGTTGGAACCATACAAGGTTCTAATGCCATTCCTAATGTTTTTGTTCTATCAATAACTTTATTTCCTAAAATCTCTAATTCTTCTAAAGAATATCCTTTTTCAGCTGCTGCTCCAATCATTTTATGCACTAAAACTGTTCCAGCTATTCCTCTCCTTCCAACAGTATATGTACTATTTTCTACAGCAATATCATCATCTACTACTATTTTTTTTACATCTATTTCTTCCATTGCTGCCATTTCAAAGTTCATTACATCCCCACTATAGTTCTTTATTATTAACAGAACTCCAGACCCATTATTTACAGCTTTTATTGCTTCATAAACTTTATCAGCACTAGGTGATGTAAATACTTCTCCTGCTACTGCCCCATCAAGCATTCCATAACCAACAAATCCTGCATGTGAAGGTTCATGCCCACTTCCACCTCCACTAATTAAAGCTACTTTTCCCATTTTTTTATTTTTTCTTATTACTACTGGTAAATCTTCTACTCTCCCCAGATATTCTGGATAAGCTTTAAGCATTCCACTAATCATTTCTTCTACTATGTTCTCTGGTTTGTTAATCATTTTTTTCATAAAATTTACCTCCTGAATTTTTATTAAAAAAAGCTCAAAATAATCCTCTCATACTTCTATAAGAAAATTACTTTAAGCTTCTCCAATCACATAGCTTTATTCATTTATTAAATTCTAATCTATTTTAACTTCTTTGTCAATATCTTTGGTATTTTAAAACATTTCTTTTAACATTTTTAAAGCAGTTACTGTAGTTACAGTAAGAAATACAGGCTTTATAAATTTACTTCCTTTATTTATGGCACATCTAGATCCACATTGAGCTCCTAACAGCATTATTATAGAAATTGGTATACCATATAGGAAATATACTTTTCCACTAATTCCAAAAACTAAAAGACTTGTAAAATTTCCAACTAAGTTTAAAATTTTGGAATCACCATTAGCTTCTACAAAATCATATCCAAATATTTTCATCATAAAAAATACTAAGAAGGATCCTGTTCCAGGTCCTAAAAATCCATTATAGAATCCTATAACAAAAGCCATTATCATTCCTTTTGTAACATTCGATTTAGTTAATCCTGTAAATGTGCTTTCATGCCCCATTTTTTTATTAGCCATTGTATAAAAAAGTACTATTACTAAAGCTATAAATACTATATAATTAATGTATTGAGGTTTTGTCCCAATTATAATTTTTACTCCTATAAATGCTCCTGCAAAAGAAAAAGGAGCTAATTTTTTCATAAGATTCCAATTAATTTTTCCTGATCTTGCATAATTTATACTGCTTCCTATACCAGAAAAAAATCCAGATAATTTATTTGTTCCTAGAGCAATATGTGGTGGTAAACCTGATGCTAAATAAGCTGGCAGTGAAATTAGACCTCCTCCTCCTGCTACTGAATCAATAAATGCTCCTATAAAACATAAACAGGCTAAAATAATAAACTCACTAGTCAAAAGCTCTTTTAACATTAAAATCTCCCCCTTTATTTTATCCCTTCAATTTTATCATATTTACATATTTTATTCTACTAAAACCAAAATCTTTAAACAAAAAAATGGAGGAAATCCAACTGTTGGATTTCTCCCCATTTAAATTATATTACTACTTTACAGCAATAACTTCTATTTCAACTTTTACATCTTTTGGAAGTCTAGCTACTTCAACACAAGCTCTTGCAGGTTTTACATCTCCAAGATATTCAGCATAAACTTCATTTACAGCAGCGAAATCATTCATATCTTTAATAAATACTCCAGCTCTTACTACATCTTTAAAAGTATATCCAGCAGCTTCAAGTATAGCTTTAATATTTTCTAGAGATTGTTTAGTCTGAGCTTTTACACAATCAGAAACTAAAGTCATTGTTTCAGGAACAAATGGAATTTGTCCAGAAACATAAAGAGTTCCATTAACTTCAATAGCTTGTGAATATGGTCCTAAAGCAGCAGGTGCTTTTTCAGTGTGAATTATTTTTTTCATTGATTTTTCCTCCTAAATATTTTTTATTTTAATATGACAACATATTAATGCCTTTTAATTAAAAAAGTGACCTATGTACTAATTCTCCATTATTTTTTACTTGTAATATTTCAGCAAGTATTTCAATTGCAATTTCTTCTGGTGTTCCATTAGAAATTCTTAGTCCTATAGGCGCATATATATTATCTCTGATTTTAGAATTTTTTTCAAGGTTTTCTTTTAAATTTGTTATTTTTCTTTTACTCCCTATTATTCCTATATATTTTGCTCCTCTATTTTTTACTAAATCAAGAACTTTTTCATCAAGTATATGTCCTCTTGTAGCTATTACTATATAAGTATTTTCAGTTATTTCTTCATTTTTAAGTATTTCATCAAAATTACCTAAAGTGAGCTCAGGCACATCTTTCTTTAATTCTTCTCTATCATCTATTATTTTTATATCAAATTCAAGATTTTTTCCTATATTAAAAAGTTTTTGTCCAATATGACCTGCACCACATATCAAAAGCTTTGGAGAGGGAACAAAAATTTTTATAAATCCTTTCATACTGCCACCACAGTTCATACGAAGTTCATCATCAGTAGTAAGGTTATATGAAAACTCTTTACTTTCTCCAGTTTTCATAAGTTCTCTGGCATTTTGAATAACTTTATACTCTATATTTCCACCACCTATGGTTCCTATAATACTCTCTTCAAATACTCCCATCATTGCTCCAGACTTACGTGGAGTAGAACCAACAGCTTCTGTTACCATTACTAATGCCGCTCTTCTTCCTTGGGATGCTCTTTTATATACTTCACTTAATATTTTTTCTTCCATATATCATACTCCCTTTATCTTTTTTAAATAAAGAACAGCTTCTAATACAGCTCCGCCTATATTTCTAGCTTTATCTGAAATTGTAAAACAATTTTCCTTTTCTTCTATTCGTGGATCTACATCTGCTATTTTTAATCCTTCAGAAACTTTATAACCATCTCTTATTATTCCTCTTAAAACTCCTGAAATTGGAGAATAAATATGATTTTCTCCTACTACAGCAATTATATCTCCTTTTTCTACTACACTTCCTATTTTTTCTATATTCTTTATATATCCATTAAATTCACTGTAAATTACTCTTTCTTTTCCTATTCCTGCTATTATTCCTGGAATACCTGTGTTAGCACTAGCTGTTCCCTCTGTTATAAGTCTCCCTAAATTATGCCCTCTCATAGTCTCTATTACTATATCTACATCCTCAGGAGCAGAAAATCCAGGTCCTAAAGCAATAGTTATTGGCGCCATAGTTCTTTTTGTTCCAAAATTTTTCTTGGCTAGTATTCCATCAACTACTGCTACTGGCTTAAATTTTTCTATCATTTTTCCCCTTGAATCAACCATTATTGGAATTATGTTTTTTTCCCAGCAGTTTTTTACTTCTTCTTCATCTGCTGCATATTTAGCTCCTATGCCTTCTATTTCAATATCATTTTCATAAATAGCCTCACAAAAAGCTACTTTCCTTCTAATTGCAGATGGTTTTTCTGTCTCTAAGACAAGAACTTTGAATCCGCTTCTGTAAAGTTTTTGGATAGCTCCACTAGCTATGTCTCCTCCACCTCTTACTACAATGATGTCATTTATTTTTTCCATAGTCATTCTCTTCCTTATATTTTCTGAATTTCTTTATTTAAAGGATAATCCAGAATTCAGTTATTGTCAATCAAAATTATTTTTATAAAATTCTTAAAAATGTGTTATGATATATTAAAAAGTAATAATAGATATTTTTTAGAAAATGAGGGAATATTATGATAGATAAAATAGGAAGAGAAATAGAATATTTGAGACTTTCCATCACTGATAGATGCAATCTCAGGTGTCAATACTGTATGGGTGAAAGAAATATTAATTTTCTTCCAAAGGAAGAACTTCTCACTGCTGAAGAAATAAAAAGAATAGTAGAAGTTTTTAGCAAAATTGGAATAAAAAAAATTCGTCTTACTGGTGGAGAACCTTTAGTAAGAAAAAATTTTATGGAGATACTGGAAAATCTCCATTCCATTAAAAATATTGATGAGATAAGTCTGACAACTAATGGCTTGCTTCTTGAAAAAAATTTTGAGTCTCTCATAAAAAATGGAGTAAAAAGAATAAATATAAGTTTAGATACTTTAAATCCAATTTTATACAATGAAATTACAAGAGGTGGTTCTTTTAATCAAGTTATTAAAAATATTTTTAAAGCATTAGACTTAGGTATAGAAAGAATAAAAATAAATACAATACTTATTAAAGGGAAAAATGATAATGAAATTATGGATTTTGTTAAATTTAGTGAAAAATATCCAATAGATGTTCGTTTTATTGAACTTATGCCTATTGGTGAAGGAAAGAGCTTTGCTTCAATATCCAATGATGAAGTTATCGAAATAATAAAAAAAGAAAGAACTCTTTTCCCTGTAGAAGAAAAAATTGGTTCTGGTCCAGCTAAATATTTTAAAAGCCGTTTTTCAATGGGAAGAATAGGATTTATAACTCCATTATCTCATAATTTTTGTGATAAATGCAATAGAATAAGACTAACTCCTGATGGATTTTTAAAACTATGTCTCCACTGGAACAAAGGAATTGATTTAAAAAATATAATAAGAAATAATATAACTGATGAGGAGCTAGAAAAAATTATCTTTAATACTATATATAACAAACCTGAACATCATAATATGGATAAAGATATCAAAGAAAATGATATAGATAAAAGAAAGATGAATCAAATAGGAGGATAAGTTTTTAAATGGGAAAAATTTTAGCTGTATGTATAAGTGAAAAAAAAGGAACTCAAAAGGTGAACATAAAAGAGGGAATATTAATAGAAAATTATGGACTTAAAAATGATGCTCATGCTGGCAATTGGCATAGGCAAGTTAGTCTACTTTCAAATGAAAAAATATCTGACTTTATAAAAAAAGGTGGAAATGTTGATCAAGGGGATTTTGGAGAAAATCTTATAGTTGAAGGAATTGATTTAGCAAAACTTCCTATTGGAACAAAATTAAAAATTAATGAGGATATTTTACTTGAAGTCACTCAAATAGGAAAAGAATGCCATTCACATTGTGCCATATTTCATGCTGTGGGTGATTGTATTATGCCTAGAGAAGGAATTTTTACTGTTGTTTTAAAAGGTGGAACAGTGAAAGTTGGAGATGAAATATCTATAATAAAATAGAAACAGGGAGCTAAGCTCCCTGTTCTTTTAGAATCTGTACATTAAATTTACTCCATATCTTGTTGCATCTACACTTCCTTCTTGTCTTGTCACTTCAAATCCTATGCTGTGACCCTCTCTTGTCTCATATTTAAGCTCTGCTCCTATTTTTATGATGTCTTTTACTTCT
>Ga0153982_1000344_pt1 | contig 13063 bp, 8 predicted proteins | sample TSGA066MetaG_FD_104743 | JGI IMG/M metagenome (GOLD analysis project Ga0153982, IMG submission 104743) | Attine ant fungus gardens microbial communities from Georgia, USA - TSGA066 MetaG | ecosystem: Host-associated > Fungi > Mycelium > Unclassified | place: USA: Georgia, Alexander Wildlife...
CTACCATATGTAGAACAATAGGTAGTAATCAGGTGATGATCTGTACTAGTGCACAGACCATCACAATTATGTATATAAGGACTCATAGTCTGAGGATTAGACCTTAGACTTAACAACATCTTTTGTCACTTGTCTAACTTCGCATTTTTGAACTCTTTAAAGTATCAAAGCACCCATCGCAAATAGTAAGTGACCATTTGTGATATTTCTACTCCAATGCTCATCCATACTTCTCTTAGTATTTTAAAGGTTCTCCTGACCTCCCTTTGACTACCCCCCTCTTTTGCTGCACTTTCTGGTTCTCTTGACTGTGCGCCACTTTGCTGCACCTTTGCCTCTCTGGGCTACGCCACCTTTCCTCTATATCCACACTATTTCATCCTTTCCAATTTTTTTCTAAAGATTACTCCCTGTCCCCTATTGTCTTTCACATAACACCCTTGGTTTCCGCACCTCTCACAAGCTAGGTACGAAACTACTACTTCTCTCATATACCATTCTAGATTCCATAATTACGCCCCTTCTGGAACGTCTTTTTCATAGTACTCCTCTGCTCTCTTTTTTAACTCTTCTACTGAGCTTCTCTTCTCCCCTTGTTGCACTTTTTGTGGCTTAGCCATGTGCGCCATCTCATCTTCCTCTACTCTCCTTAGACTCCTTTTTCCTTCCTGCGCCTTTTCCCTGATGGGACACGCTGGTCTCCTCTCTTGCTGCGCTTTTTGTGGCGTTGCCACATGTGTCACCTTCTTCATTTGCTCCCATAGTAGACACTCCCTGCACTTGTGTCCTTCTTCTCCACACTTAAAACATTCCACTGCTACTACTTCCTGTCTCTGAATCATCTTTTCTTCTACTCTACACTGTATCACTCTGCTCCTCAATACTTTGAACTTATTTTAGGGAATATTAGTCCCCTTTTTTTCTCTCTCTTTATTTCTACAATTACGGGCCAAGTGCCTAAACTTCTTATAATACTGATATAACTTCTCTTTCCTCCCTTCTAATTCTGTCCTTAATTTAGCGAGGGCATGCTTTTCATTGAGCAAGCTGCTCATGAGAGAATTGTATTGTGTTTGAGACATCGTGACAACATCTCTGAGAGTACAGATTTAATGGTTGATCTTACTAATGTTACATCTGTTGGAGCAGAAGATCTTCACCCAACCAGACACCTACTGTCCTACTAACTACTGCCCTAATAGTACTTTGTTTATTACCCAACAGATAGGATCCCTAATCTAGACAGCTCTCTAAAGGTAACTATCACTCCTCTGCATATACTAACTCATAATGAAGTTGCAGCACAAGGTTTATACTGAGAAAAGGTACAAGTATACTACTTAAACACTGCTCGTTTGTAAGGTCAGGTCTTAGAAATGATACCCGAGTTTGGTACCACTCTTCTACCCACTGTCCCTAACTGACAGTAAAGTCCCCTTAAGCCAAGGGCCTGGCTATGTATAGAGGTGGCTAGTAATCATGATGATCACTGGCTGAGGGTTGATTTAAATGAGATAAGAGAGTGAGCAAGGTCCAAGGTAGACAGTGCTCTAAAGTGAAATTGAGTTCTAGTATAAGAAAGCTAAACTCCAAGCCAGAATAAAGCCAACTGCTCTTTGTTCAGCAATTGACAAAGAGAACTCGATAGAGTTCTTGTTAGATTTTGTATACTATTTATATATGAAGAGTAACCCTAACCCTTCCTTTTATCCCACACTTCCTTATGAGTCACTTTTCTCTTGTGTGTCCATTGATGAGAAAAGAAAAGAAAAGAAAAGAAAAGAAAAAAATAATAATTAGAAACTTAAAAGAAAAGAAAATGAAATGAAATATTAAATAATGACTTAGCTGTTTTGCCAAGCCATGACAAGTAGGGATCTTTCCTGTAAAGTAATAGTGTAGCCCTAGTATTAGGACAGTAGTCAGTAAGAAAGTGGGTATTTAGTTAGATAAAGATCTTGTGCCCAATAGACATAGCATAAGTAAGATCAACCCTTAATTCTATATCTTGAGACATCAACACAATGTCTCAACAACAATATTGTCAACTCATGAAAAACCTACTTAAAAAAAGTATGCACTGCTTTATTAAGGGTGTAGTTAAAAGGAAAGCAAAAAAGAAAATACTGAGAATGTAAGAAGTTTGGACACCTGGTCCATAACTGCAGGAACAAGAAGAGAGAGAAAGAAAAATCAAACTCCCAAAATAAGTTTGAGATATTAGCAAGCAGGATGATGAGAAGTAAAGAAGGTAGAGGATATATTAGGCAACAAGAAGTAGAAGAGAAAAGAAAGAAAGTCAAGTATTTTAGATGTTAAGAAATAGGGTACTGTAAGTAGAAGTATCCAAATATTGAGGTAGAAAAGAGAAGAGGAAAGAAAAAGTCAGTACATGTGACTAGACCACAAAAGGCACAGCAGGAAAGAAGGCTAGTATATTCCATATAAGAAAAGGCATAGGAGTACTATGATGAGTAGAGTATGTCTCCAGAAGGTGTACTCCTACTTGAAAGAAAATAGATCATAGAGAAAATAATGACAACTTATATAGATTGTAGAGAATATAAAGACAATATCACAAATGGTCACTTACTTATTTGTGATTGGTGCTTTAGAATCTTGACAGAAAAATGCAAAGTTTAGACAGTAACAAAAGATGTTGTTAAGTCTGAGGTCTAATCCTCAGACTATAAGTCCTTATATACATAATTATGATGGTCTGTGCACTAGGACAGATTATCACATGCTACTACCTATTGTTCTACATATGGTAGCACCTTTGTACTTAAAATAGTGATAACTTAACCATATGGAGGTTGTCCTTTGTTCTAAGAAAAGGGCAAATGACTATCTATGGGTAATTAATGAAGCCCATGTACAAACATTGAGGTCTTTATATCTCTACTAATATTAATTGCCTTGAGGTTGTTTTAGGCTTATTCTAAGCGTTATAAAAAAGGCTTCTACTGAGATTAGCAATTTAATAAATAGTAACATAGTGGTTACCAGTTGATCTGCTTAATATCTCGGCCAATATTAATTGCCTTGAGATGTAACTAGCATTAATCGAAAGGTTTTTTTGAGGGCTTTCTGTAGCTCTTAATACTGTGAGAATCATCAAAGAATTGATAGAGATATGACCAAATGAAGTTTGTGACAGGCAAGAGGGTCTAAACCCACAAAACTAAGAACAAGGGTTCTTTTTTGAAAGACAACTGAAAAATATATAGTATAAACTTTTGTCAAATACAGAAAAGATAGGGAACAGAGGAAAGGAGTTATAAATAGAATTACACTCTAGAACAGATGTATTGTACTACTTCGGAGAATAGATAGTACTTAGTAATGATAGAGAACCCAAAAAGCAGGCTCTAGTAGACAGAATAAAGATATTAGAGCAGAATATGACTTTGATGAACAACCTTAGCTTCAACTTATGTGTTGCGCCCTGGTCTTTAGTTGTGAAATCAGTTGTTTATTTTGGAATAGAAGGAAGTCATCAGAACAAAGGTCCTAGAGATATAGAATAGAGACTGAAGTGAATAGGGATAGAATTAGAACCAAATAACGTTAATTTACAAACTGAGGAAATACACTATAACTACTTAGTACTTATAGGAAATCTAGAATAGGAGAAGAGTAGTTTACTATGCTATCTTACTATTTATAATTTTAGGAGAATTATTAGGGAAAATAAAATTACATAATTGTTAGATTTCTGGAATATAACAGTACTCTTTCTCTAAGGCTAAGCCCTTAAAGCTTCTATGCATAAGCAATTCAAATATCACCTGATTCCAATATTAAAAATCTTATTTTTACACACTCTTAACCTAAAACTTTACTACCATGTCCTTTGTTCCCACTTCAAGTACCACTCTTTCTGATTCCAATAATAAGCAGTATGAGGCTGAACTAGCCAGAAGATGTACTGAGATGGAGGCCTTACTTTGCCAGCAAGAAGAAAAGAAATAGCTTAAGTGTCAAGCCCAAAGAGAGGCAAAAATTATGAAATGAAAAAGATTGGAAGAAGAGACACGAAGAAAAGAGAATGAGGAAAAGATATGGAGAAAAGAGGAGAAATACCAGAGAAATTTGGCTTATTATCTTGAGATAGACCATATTGCTGCCGTTAAACAGCAATATTGCAGAAATTGGTCCAAGATGTTTCTGCTTTTCTCAAATCCTCCTTCTAATAAGGAAATGAACCTCATTAATCTCCCACCTTTGACTAAGAGGCAATGTGTTCAATATCTGCCCCAAGAAACTCCAGAGGCTTACCAACAACGTGAGGAGTTGGCAAAAGAAATGAAAGTAACAGTTATTGGTAGAGAAAGTCCTTGCAAGAGGTACATAGACTTCAGAATCTTGTATATACCCCAAAATTTGCCATAGGTTCTTTTTTTTTTTTTACTTAATTTCTGTTACTTTGTTAAGTTTTGTAGTTATGTAATGTCATATACTTTCTGTGCCAAGGCTAAGGCTGTCTATAAGTCTTTTAATATTAACAAGATACATACAAAGGCCAAGGCAAAAGCAGTTCAAAGGTCCAAAGTAAGGAAGACAAAGTAACAAACAGATACAAAGTAGAAGACGGAGGTTTTGAGGAAGTTAAAGAACTTAAGTGAGTTGTAGGATTTAAGGAAGGATATCTGGAGGATTGTGGTATTATTAGAGAAGTTGGCTAGCATAGAGGGCCAAGATTCCAATGAGGAACAAATTTCATGGCTGGAGTCTGAGGAAAAGGATACAGAGGTACAGAAAAGTACTCAGAAGAGAAAACAGAGGAAGTAGAGGTCAAACAGAGTAGAGGAGAAGGGAGAAGTTGAGGGATAGGAAGAAGAGAATAAAATAAAAGGTATGGAAGAAGGAAGTAGTGGTTTTTCTCTAGTCATGTACTCTATCAGCACTGGAATTTTTTAGTTTTTTCTTTTTTATTTTGATAAATATTATTTTTTGTTTTTCTGTGGATAGAAAGTAGATGTGAGTGATAGTAAATGATGAAGCAAAAATACAAGTATTGGACAACTACTGTCAGTAAGCTAACTCCTGAGCTGGAATAAAGCCAACTGCTCTTTATCAGTATTTGACAAAGAGAACTTGATAGAGTTTCTGTTGGATTTACTACACTATATATACAATTACTATGTGGCTATGCTCCTTATCTCCCATGGTCTTTATATTACTTGTCAACTGACTCCTTTGTCACATACTATGACTGTGATGTGACCATTCTGTGACTGCTGTCACATGATATCTTCCCACACTCCACCTTAGTAATTAAAAAAAAAAGGAAAAGAAATATTAAATAATGACTTAGCTATTTTACCAAGTCATAACAACTGTAAGAAAGGACTGCAAAGGAATACAAGTACATGAGTTTTGCAATGGAGACTGTTTCTGAATACAAGTGCACAAGTTTTGCAATGGAGCAATGAAGACTATTTCTGAATACAAGTATCAGATTGCAATGGAAACTATGGAGCAGAATACAAGTAAATAAGTTAGTGCAAAGGAAACTGCATTCCAAAATGTGTATAAATACTCAAATTTTTTTTTTTTGAAACTGGAGTGAGTACAGAGAAACAAAAGCAAGAAATGGAATAAAGGGTATCATTAGAATCGTAATGGTCCTAGTTTAGAGAGATATTTGAGATGAAAATCACTTAGTAATTTCTTTGTATATTCTAGTTTTGTTGTTGGTAACCATTCAGAGTTGTTGTCAGTATCTTTGTATCCCAGTCATATAACCTTGTATAGCAACTTGCATGCCCTCCAATGGTCAATATTAAAGTTGACTATTTTGGAGATTTTGTATTCTGGTTCTCTGTCAATGATTACAAGTACTGGCAAAGGCTTAAAACGCTGCAGAAAGGTATTAGATATAGCTGGTTCAAGCATAGAGACATAGAACACAGAGTGCATGGCTTTCATGGTGTTCAGAAGATAAAGTGTAAAGAATTGCAGACTAGGCTAAGCAATTATTTCATATGGTCCAAGGTACTTTTTGGAGAGTTTTTTCAATAGGTGAGTCGTTTAAAAGTACTATACTCTAACAAATACTGATTGTCTAACTTGGAAGTCTAGTGGTTGGCATCAACAAGAGTTAGCAGAGAGTTGATATTGTTGTTAGGCTTTGGCGATTTCCTCTTTAAGCATGTCTTGTAGTTTGTCAAGATTAATTATAAAGTTACAGGCACGAGAGAAAGCTATATCTTGTTCTGGGTATATACTGAGATTAGGATGGTATCCTTTGTTGACAAAGAATAGGAAGACACCAGTGGTAGCACTAGGAGCATTGTTGTAAGAAAACTCAGCCAGGGATAACAGTTCAGACCAGTTGTTCTGTTGGTAGTTACAGTATATACAGAGGTACTGTTCTAATGTCTGGTTGGTCTGTTCCACTTGACTATTTGCCTCTGAATGATAGCCACTAGTAAAGTAAAGTCTTATATCTAGGGCAGTACCTAGAAAGCAGAAGAAGTGAGAGACAAACTTAGAGTTACTGTTATAGTTTTAACCATGATCCTGAACTTAGCAGAATATTACCTAAGATTAGTCAGCATACCTGAAGTATGCATTGATTTAGTCAGTACATCTTAGCTTTGTTCTTTCATAGGCAAAACTTCAATTAACTTCTTCTTCTTCTCCCTGACCTCCTATGACCCTAGCCTAGACCTTAATTCCTTTAACTTGAAGCTGAGGATTGGTATAGAGGCTGGTTCAACCCTTAAGGTTGTAACTAAATCCTCAATTACTCTCCTTTTCTTGTGAAGTTTTTTGGTTCTTAACAACCACAGTTGAACATAATATAAGATAAAACTCTGTGTTTTGAAAAAACATAGACAACAAAAAGGCGTACTAATTTAGCTGAACTGATGGTGTTATGAGTGGAAATGAATATGGCTTGTTTCAATAGATGATCTACTATAACTAGAATAGTATCAAAACTAGAGGAGAAAGAGTGTTTCTCGATGAAATCCATAGAAATTAAATTCCATAGGCATTCCGGGATAGGGAGTTGTTAGAGGGATCCATATAGTCTGTGATGCTGTAGTTTGGATCTCATATAGGTAATATAAGACTTACAGAACTTTTGTATATTGTCGCAGATGTTTGACTAGGTATAGTATCTCTATACGAGTTTCAGTATCTTATTTTGGCCTAGATGTTCTGCTAGAACATGGTTATGATAATACTGGAGAACTCAGAGGCATAAGTTGGCATTATCTGGAACATATATCCTGTTGTCAAGTCTGAGAAAACCTATGTCATCTTTTGACTAACGTTCTTCCAAATAAAGTAAATGTTCAGAGATAAAAGAGTTGGAGGGAAGTGCTACTAGGATATCAAAGTGGAGTTGGTTTTGGTCTAATATCATGGCTGTGCGAAGTATCAGAGTAGTGAGAATGGTTGTTTGGAGAAATACTGCAATTTGTTTATGAGTAAAGACTAAGTGGAAATTATAAGGGTTCACTAAAGCATAGCCATTATCTCTCTCTTTTGGGTAGATGTCCCATTGTCTAGTGAGTATGTCCAGTTTGGTACCAAGACATCTAGGGCAGAATTGAATTATAAGGTTAAATTGGAAGAGATATTCTAGCCATCTTGCTTGTTAGTATGTTAGAATCTTGGTTGTTGAGAAATATTCCAAGTTCTTGTGATCTATCACATGTTATGACCTTAAAGAGTAACTTAGATTGCAACACTTAAATAAAGACTTGAGGGTGAATTAAGAGTAGAGGAAGGAAGAGAATGATACAATTAGTAAAGCATAAGGAATACAGAAGAGTATCTACTGTATATATACCTATGTACCATGAGGTAGAAATGAGGAGTACATATGGTAGACATGAGGTCTACTGAGTAAAGAACATGCTCCACCAGTGAGGTACTGACTGAGCTATTAGATATATGAAGTGATATGAAACAAAAGAAGCAGTCCATGTATAGAACACCTGGAGTTAATAAGGTCAATCATTACATTACAATGTCAATTGGCAAAGTGGATCCCTCCAAATAGTATCGCCAAATTTTAAAGGCCTCAAATATTGCAAGTAATTCTTTGTCATGGATATCATAGTTGAGCTCTAGAGTGAAAAATATCTAAGAGTGGAAGGCTACAGGGTAGATTTCATTATCTTTAGTCATAATAGAGAGAACAGCAGCAAGATCATAGTCTGAGGCATTAATTTCCATGACAAGTTGTAGATCTAGAACCCAATACGTAAGGATAGGAGTAGAGGTAAAGACTTGCTTCAGGATATTAAATGCTACTTTACATTTGTCATCAAAATTCCATGGAGTGTCCTTTCTAGTAAGACAAGTGAGCAAAATGACTATGTTTGAATAATTGAAAATAAAATGCCTATAGAAGTTGGCAAATCCTAGAAAGGATTAAACATTCTTTATTTTCTTTGGTTTTAGCTACTCCTGAATGGTTTTCACTTTAGTATTGGACATAGTCAAGCCAAATGGTGATAGAACATAGCCTAGATATTCCACAGAATCTGAGTGAATTTTGCATTTTTTTGCCTTTATGTACAATCCTAATTTTTGGAGTCATTTTAATATCTCTTTGACATAGTTCTAGTGTTGTGCGATATCATCAGAGTAGATCAGAATATCATTTAAATAGACTACTACATATACATCAAGGAGGTTGAAGAACACGTCATTCATAAAGTATTGAAAGGCAGCTAGAGCGTTAGTTAGTTTAAATAGCATTATTGACTATTCAAAGGCTCTATAGTAAGTTCAGAAGGTGGTTTTCTATTTGTTCCCTTTGGCAATACAAACCAAATGATACACATGTCAAAGGTCAATTTTGGTGGAAATGCAAGTTTTGCAGGAAAAATCTAGGAAGTCAAAGATGAAGGAAAGTAGATATTAGTCTTTTTTTGTAATTTTGTTGAGTTCACAGAAATCTACACAGAGCTAAAGAGAACCATCTTTCTTCTTTACAAATAGGACTAGCATTCCATAAGGAGACAACATTGAGCAGATAAATCCATTGGTAAGGTTTTTGTCAATAAATTCCTTTAGTGTTTTCTGTTTAAATTAAGACAAGGAGTATATGGTTCCTACTAGAGGATGTGAATCTTTTTCTAGTTTAATTCAGAGGTTATAAGGATGGTAGAGGGCAAGTGTTTCTGCTTTAGACTTGCTAAAAACATTGGCATACTCGTGGTATTCCTCTGGAACAGAGGAGAGATCAATTTTTTCAGAGATAGTAGTAGATTTGGCCTGTACTGTGGGATGGAATTAAAGGAAAAATGTTGTCGAGCCTGAGAAGCATGAGGCCCAGAGTAGGGCTGGTGCATTGATAATTATGATGTGAGATTGCTTGAGGTTAGACAGGAACATCTCAGATGGGGTAAACTATAGAGGGATTTCTGCTGGAGAGAATGAAGTATTTACCAAGGTTTCAATAGAAAGAATAGAAGCCGGACTTTGAAGTAAAGATGGTAGTTGGAAAGATATTGACCCAGAAACCCAGTCAATCAACAGACTATAGCAGGTGAGCCAAGAGTAACCTAAGACCAGAGAATAACAAGAATCAAGTAGAGTGACATAAAAGTCAAAAGTCATGCACTTACTGGAGGGAAATTTTACAGGCAATAATACTACCTCAGAGATAATATTATTTGAGGTTCTATCAAACAGGTGCAGTTCCATAGGCAGAGTAGTAGTAGTAGGCAGAGAATGTCCATAAGCAAAAGCAGAGTCCAAGAAACAGTATGTAGATCTGGAGTCTACTAGCATATGAATAGGTATAGGCTAGATATGTTCTGGAGTATACACCAGAGAAGAAACTAAGGGTATACAAAGGGAATTGGGGTCAAAAAGAGCAGACATATTGAGATACATTAGACTCATAGTTGCACAAATGAGTTCAATATGACCCCCAGTTTGTGTTGAGTCTTGGGGGCCACGCTCTAGTTTTCTGAGAGGTTTTTGGAAGGCGGAGTTTTTTGTTCCTCTAGAGTAGTTAGTCGTGCCCTTATTAGTTGTTTCCTAGGGCATCTATCTATCTTATGGTTCTTCAATCTGCAATACAGGCAAAGATTATTGTTGATATAGTACTTATGCTCATTACCATTTAATTTACTATCTCTGCCTAGTTTGTCAAAGAGATCAACATGTGGAGTAAATGGAAATGGTGACTTAGTGATGGCAGATATTGGTCTAGGGGATTTCAGGGAATTCTATGAGGGTGCAGATTGTGATGGAATTATAAATGACTAGGAATGAGATGGAGTAGAACTTTGTAGAAAGGTAGAATACTAAGTTATTTTATCCTGTTTTCAGTTGTGGCTGTCTGCTGCCTCTCTCTCCATGTTCTAGAGACAATCTCATTCATGATAAAGAGGCTGGTTATTTGGTAGGGGTTTTCCTATTTTCTTTTTAAATAGAAGTTTCCCTAACTACTGTCTAAGTAGCAGTGAAGATAAAAGTTTAAATAAAGATAAGTGATCTCCTAAGGAAAGCACCCTAGTTGACACTGTGTATCAGCATAGTGTCCCTCATGCAAATTTGTGGGGAAATGAATCTAGAAGTTGAAAGTAGAAGAAAGTTGTAAAATTAAAGTTTTGCTAATATACCATAGTAGTGGTAATATTTGAAACTCGAAACTCGATTCTAGACTACTGTCTTGGCCCTATGCCTGAGTCTTGCCTGCCTGGTATTGCCCTAATGCTCTGTTTCAAAGTTGTCCTCATAGTAGCACTCTCTGGCTATATAATTAGACTATCCTTATAGTAGTACTATTGACTATGTGATCAGATATAAGACTTTGAATCCTCCCTGTATAACTCAACTCCCTAGTAATGCTAAACTCTGTCTTAGAGCTCCTATGACGTTGCCCTTGTGGCTAAGTCACTTGTCCTGTAGTCTCTTTGGTTTGACTCAGTCTTGAGTTAAAGTAACTTAATTACTGATCTGATCACTCTAAAAATATATTTCCACTTTTGAAAACCCAAATAGAGGAAAGAGGTGACTAAGATTGCTTGCTCTCTTCCTACTAAGTGGGGGTTTTTATAGGTTTAGAGAAATACAAAAGAAATATACAAAAAAATAGAGAAAATAATAAACCCAGTTATAATCTATTATTACAACAATTGTTCTGGTAGTAATAGGGAATCCCATACCTCCTTGTGTAAGAAAGCTAAACTCCAAGCCAGAATTAAGCCAACTGCTCTTTGTTCAGTGATTGACAAAGAAAACTTGATAGAGTTCTTGTTAGATTTTCTATACTACTTATACAACTACTACATGGTCTGTGCACTACTTTCCTATGCCTATCATGTGACATCATGTGACTGTGACATGACACTTTCCCACACTCCCTTCTATATAGTAAGTCCAAGATAAAAGAAAAAGAAAAGAAAAGAAATATAAATAATGACTTAGCCATTTTACCAAGTTATGATACCTTGTCCTTTCTTGATTATTTCCTATTAGTTTTGCTAGGTCAGTTCTGCCTTTGCCAAGTTACCAGGTTGCCTACCACCAATCCCATGGCAATCTTCCCCTCTCTTTGGCTTATCTTAGTGACTCAGGACCTGACTCTTTCCTTTCCTACCTAGGAAGTTTTGGGAGTTGTTTCTACTGCTCTCTAAGGCTCTTTGTTACTCCTTTATTTCTGATCATAGTATATCAGTTTTGATGCACTCCTATTCTTAGCCATCACTGATTGAGTAATATTGCAGCTATTCTTATCTCCTGCCAGACTGCTGGTCCTATTTCTTTGCTAGGCATCTCTCTAAACTTTTCTACATAAGACTTCCTTTCCCTGACTAAGCTGCTTTTCTCAGCTATGATGCTGTTGTCACACTGAACAGCTGTTCAGGCAATAAAAGTGATATTTTTCACTATAATAATGAGAATAACTAGCTCGAGAGACGAGTTTGGCCCTCTAGAGATATTATTAGATGTCCAGTCATGGACTCGAGCATACCACTTGAGTAGCAAAGTAGTGGCTGTGACCACCACTACAGAGACCTTATAAACATTGTCCAGAGAATTTCATAATAGATCTATAACAGAACTCCCCTCTAGAGTGCTCTTGAGAGCAGAAAGGACCTTAGAAGATGTTTTCTATAAGAATGATGTTATATCTTGGTAGCAGTGACTTATTTATAACATTTTGGTTACCATCAGAGCAGGGCTATCATTGCTGATGGCTAATTATAGCAAGAACTAGCAAGACGAGTTCTCTTGGGAACTATATCACAAACCTAACAGAAGGAGACTGAGGCTCAAAGATGTAATGAGGTATAAAGGAGTAGTAGAAGGGCTAGAGAGGTTAGACAGAGAGGTGAGATAGAGTGATAGAAGAAGAGGTGTTTAATGAAGACAACATGCTTGAGAGCAAGACAACTTGAGATCGTCGCCTCTCTCTACAGCCCATCAAAAGGCTTGAGAGCTATCTATTGTTTAGAGAAGAACCCCAGGAGTAGGATTAGAGGAGTGGGGAGTAGTAGTCAAGTGATTGGGAGAGGTACCATCTTATCATTTTGCTCTTACTATCTTTGGAAATTTGGAAGTTTTCTTTGTTTCTTTTTTTTTGTTGTATCATTGCTTTGTAATCCTAATAAAATACTCTAGGGCACAGAAGGGACAATAATACTCTTCCCTCTATTGTCTCTCTCTCTGTTGCTCTAGAGCTGAAAGGCTATTTGAGTAATTTGAGATTTTTCTTTTGTGTCTGTTTTATAAAAACTCTATAAAATTTCCCTCGAAGGGAGACTCAAGCCTCAATGGACCCAGGCATTTGCTTATGCTAGGAGCTAACTACTCGCTACATGTCATTGGAGTTGGCTTCCAGTTGTATAGTCAGCTGAAAAAGAGCTTACACGATGGCACAGGAGTTCTAGATAGTATTGTTATATTGATAGTAAGCTAGGCTACTAGACTAGGTAAGGGCAGTAGTATCATGGTGAAAGGGTGCAAAAGGGAATTGCACACTGGGACAAACAAAACCATGCTGTGCCAGCTCCCAATTGCATGCTAAAGGTCCAAGGGGAGATAATCAAAGATGAAGGTTTGTAAATAATTAGAA
>Ga0153982_1000345_pt1 | contig 13045 bp, 13 predicted proteins | sample TSGA066MetaG_FD_104743 | JGI IMG/M metagenome (GOLD analysis project Ga0153982, IMG submission 104743) | Attine ant fungus gardens microbial communities from Georgia, USA - TSGA066 MetaG | ecosystem: Host-associated > Fungi > Mycelium > Unclassified | place: USA: Georgia, Alexander Wildlife...
AAGAGCTATTATAAGTATTCGTGAGATGCTATCCCACACTCTCCTTCCCTTCTCTTCTATGTCCGCCTTGATGTGCCTGTTGATCTATAAATAGGACAGTGGTATTATTAGTTGTGTTCACGTGACTAGTGCGCACAGACCATTAGCTTTAGTATATAAGGCTACCTGTGTAGTTAGATATAGCTTCACTCAAATATCACCTTAGCTTCCAGGACATTTACCTTAGCTTAGGGTTAAGATGCCACTGAGTGCCTTCAGCCCCTAACAGGCAGTAGTCAGTAGGGCAGTAGATGTCTGGTTAGATAAAGATCTTGCATCCCAACAGACGTAACTTTAGCCAGATCAAATCATTAAATCCATACCTTCTTCTGGAGACATAGCACCATGTCTCTAGAACAATATAACTCTATCCTGAGCAGCATGCTCAAACAGAAACAATCTCTTGCCAGACTGAGGGAAGAACTTGAAGGAAGGAGAAGCTGTGTTTCAGCTGTAAGAAGTTTGGACACCTGGCCCAAAACTGCAGAAATAGAGGAGGGGAAGAAAAGGGGAAAGCTATCTTCCAAAATAAGTTTGAAGTGTTGAGTAGCCAGATGATGCAATGTGGGGTAGAGAAAAGGGCAGTGCGTCGTCAGCGACTAAACTCCAATGACTGGAATGAAGCCAACTGTTCCTTTGTTTAGCATTTGACAAAGAGAACTCGATAGAGTTCTCGCTTGATTCTGTACACTATTTATACAACAGGAGTAACCTGTAAGGGTGCACTCAGAGGCACACCAGAACACACTCAATATTAGTGAGAGAGGCGTCTTAAGTCAGAGCGATGGATACAGCAGAAAAAGAGGCCAGCATACTCCCTATAGAGAAAGGCGCAGCATTAGAGAAAAGAGGATGGAAAACCAAAAAGGAGATAGTAATGTTTGTGGAGTATGGGGGATATGAATATAAAGGCACCAAGACAGAGGAAAATTGAGGACAAGGATTTATCTCTGGAAAGCAGTTGAGGAATCTATGGTGTGGAAATTGTTTGAAAGCATGGAAACAGAGAAAAGATGGAGGAGGATGTAAAGTTGAGTGTGTCAAGTGTGAAAGGAATGACACAATTAGAGGGAGGAAAACAGAAAAGAGAAAGATTTTGTGCCCTGAATTGTCAGAGTGTCATGATGGTGACACCATGATGCGTACTGTGCATACGTCACGCACACACATGGATTGGTCAGCTCACCATCAGCCTTTCCGGAACTCTCTGAATTATTTAAATAATTGCCAATTGCTGTAACTACCTTAGTTTTGTTCTCCCTTAGGAAGACTCCATTCTTGTCAACTCATATCTCTCTTTCTCTCTCTTAATAAATCTTTTGAATCCTAGAAAGGGCAAGTGTAGGAGCAGGCACAACTCATTGTTGAGACCAAGCCCCCCAAGAAGAATTCCCTTTCTGAAGTCGAACCTGACACAGAGAGCCAAACTCTGTGCTGGAATTAAGCCAACTGCTCTTTGTTCAGCGTTTAACAAAGAAAACTCAATAGAGTTCCCATTAGATTCTGTACACTATTTATACATAAAGAGTAACCCTAACCCTTCCTTTTATCCCGTGCTTCCCTATGAGTCACTTTCCTCTTGCATATCCATCAATAAGAAAATAAAAGAAAAGAAAATGAAAAGAAATATTAAATAATGACTTAGCCATTTGCCAAGTCATGACATGAATGTAGGACAGAGAAAAAGAAGCTGTAGTAAAACTGGGGAGTAGCAGCACGGCCTATAATGTAAGGGGACAACCCTGAGATTGCTTAGATAACCTGGTAGGGTTCGCATCAGCTAGCGTTCCTACAGATCCTTGGAGTCTGTGGTCTATAGTTCCCTTCCCTCTAGTTTGGGTCTCCATCACAGTACTACATATGTCATGACTTGGCAAAATGGCTAAGTTATTATCTATATTTCTTTTCTTTTCTTTTATCTTGGACTTACTACACAGAAGGAAGTGTGGGAAAGTGTCATGTCACAAGTGTCACACAGTCATGGTTACATGACAGGAAGTCACAGTGTCACATCACATGATGTCATATGATGAGTCACATGATAGGCGTGGGAAAGTAGTGCACAGACTATGTAGTAGTTGTATAAGTAGTGTAGAAAATCTAACGAGAACTCTATCGAGTTTTCCTTGTCAAACGCTGATAAAGGAGCAGTTGGCTTAATTCCGGCTTTGGAGTTAGCTAGTCTAACAACATAGCTATATCTGGTAGTGTAGTTATTATTGTCCTGATGTAAGTGTCCATAGCGACTGGTGCACAGACCAGGCTAGTCTAGTATATATAGCTAGTGATGTATGATAGAATACCTTACCTTAACAATGGTTTGATCTCCTGGGCTATTCATGATCTAACTTAAGACGCCTCCTTCACTAATGATGAGTGTGTTCTGGAATGCCTCTGAGTGCCCCCTTACATATAATGGCAAAGGCGCAGCAAAGCGGTGCATGGATAAGAGCTCCAAAAGGCACAACAAGAAAGGGGAGTAGTGAAAGAGAAGTGAGGAGAACGTTTAAGATGTTAAGAGAGGTGTAGCTAAATATTGGGCTGGAAAAGATAGACACCCATAAAGATATAACAGTAAAGGTGCTCCTAGACAGTGGCGCAACAGGAATGTTTATGGATAGAAAAACGGTAGCAAGGCATGGGTTTAAGCTGCAAAAGTTAGACAGACCAGTAGCAGTAAGGAATGTTGATGGTACAAATAATAGTGCAGGAGCAATTACACATCAGGTAGAAGTAAATGTGTACTATAAAGGCCATGTAGAAAGGATAAAGATGGAGATATGCGATTTGGGAAGGACAGAAGTAATCTTGGGAATGCCTTGGCTACAAGCCCATAACCTAGAAATTAACTGGGAAATGGGGGAAGTCAAAATGACGAGATACCCACTATTGTGTAGAGGAAACAAAGGAAAGGAAGAAAAAAGGGCAAAGAAAGGAAAAAGAGTGGTAATACTAGAGGAAGAAAAAATTGTCAGATGGGCAGTAGATGATAAAGAAGATTGGGGAAGGGAAGAGAAAGTAAAAGCAGACCATAGGAAAATTGAGGAAATAGTTCCAAAAAAATTCCTGAGGTAGAAGAAGGTGTTTGGAAAGGTGGAGTCAGAAAGAATGCCTATAAGGAAAATTTGGGATTATGCCATAGATCTTAAAGAGACGTTCAAACCACGAAAAGGAAGAATTTATCCTCTCTCCAAGGATGAGAGAGAAGAAGTTCAGAAATTTGTGGAAGATCAATTAAGAAAGGTATATATTAGACCATCAAAATCCCCTCAAACATCACCAGTATTCTTTGTAGAAAAGAAAGATGGAAGTAAGAGGATGGTGATAGACTACCATAACCTAAACAACCAAACAGTAAAGAACAATTATTTCCCTTAATCACAGACCTAATAGACAATATGGGGAGCAAGAAAATATTTACTAAGATGGATCTAAGGTAGAGGTTCAACAATGTGAGGATCAAGGAAGGAGATGAGTGGAAGAGAGCATTTACAATATATGTGGGCTCCTTTGAGCTAACAGTTATGTTCTTTGGAATGACAAACTTGCTAGCTACATTTCAGGTGATAATGAATGAAATCCTAAGGGACTTGACAAATGAAGGAAAAGTTGCAATGTTCATAGATGATATATTGGTAGAAACAGAGATAAAAGAAGGGCATGATGAAATTGTGAAAGAGATACTGAGGAGGTTAAAAGAAAATGACCTATATGTCAAGCCAGAAAAATGTGTGTGGAAAGCAAGGAAGATTGGATTCCTAGAGATGATCATAGGGCCCAACAGGATAGAAATGGAGAAGAAGAAGGTAGATGGGATACTTAGTTGGTCAGAACCAAAGAATATAAAAGATGTTAGAAAGTTTTTGGGCCTTGCAAATTATTACAGAAGGTTCATTAAAAATTTTGCTCAAGTAGCTAGGCCAATGAATGTGCTGATGAGGAAGGATGTGAAGTGGCAGTAGGGGCAGGAGCAACAAAGGGCATTTAATAAACCAAAAAGGATCTTTACAATAAGACCAGTATTAGCAGCCCCAGACTTAGACAAAGAATTCAGGGTGGAAGCAGACGCTTCAAACTATGCTACTGGAGGAGTTGTAAGGGGCATGCTCAGTGAGGCATCCAGTCACACTGCAGTAGAGTAAAGCAGGCGTCTTAAGTTAGAGCAATGAGTAGTCCAGGAGCTCAAACTATTGTTGAGGTAAGGTATTCTACCATATATCACTAGCTACTTATACTAGACTAGCCTGGTCTGTGCACCAGTCCCTATGAACACATACATCAGGACAATAATAACTACACTACCAGATATAGCTATGTAGTACTGTGATAGAGATCCGAACTAGAGGGAAGGGAACTATAGACTGCAGACTCCAAGGATCCGTGAGAACGCTAGATGATGCGAACCCTACCAGGTTATCTAAGTAATCTCAGGCTGTCCCCTTACAGGAGTGTTATTAATGAAATGCTCTGATGAATTGTGGAGACCAGTTGCTTTCATTTCAAAATCTCTAAGTAACACAGAATAGAACTATGAGATACATGATAAGGAGATGTTAGCTATAGTCAGGTGTTTGGAGGCGTGAAGACACTTTCTGAAAGGAACAACAACTAAATTTGAGATATGGACAGACCACAGGAATCTTGAGTACTTCATAAAGGCACAGAAATTAAACTGTAGACAAGCGAGATGGGTCCTATACCTATCTAGGTTTGACTTCACGCGAAAGTATGTTCCAGGAAGTAGAATGGGGAAAGCAGATAGTCTCAGTAGAAGACCAGACTGAGAAGTAGGAGTAGAGAGAGACAACGAAAACCAGATGCTAATAAAGCCTGAGTGGCTAAAAGCAAGAAGAATAGAAACAGTAGAAACTATTGTAGAAGAAGTAGATTTACTAAAGAAGGTCAATGTAAGGGGACACTCTAGAGTAGCTTAGGTAACCTGGTATGGGTGAGTATTATCTAGCTTGCCCTCGGATCCTCGGAGCCTGCTATTCATAATTCCCTTCTCTTTTGTTTTCGTTACCATGGTTTGTACTATGTAGTCTTATTAGGTATGGTAGTTATTAGTATCTTAATCTGTGTTCCCTTAGTGACTGGCACACAGACCAGCTAGTCTAGTATATATAGCTAGTGATGTATAGTAGAATACCTTACCTCAACATTGATTGGAACTCCTGGGCTATCTATTGTTCTTTCTTAAGTTCGCCTTCGCCATTCATGCTTAGTATGATTAGGAGTTGCCTATGAGTGATCCCCTTACAATCAAACAGTCCAAAGTAAAGGATGATGAAGTAATAAAAGCAGTAGAAGAAATGAAGTAGGCAGAAGTGAAAATACTAAGGGATGAAGAGTGGAGAGAAATTGATGGTGTAATATACAAAGAAGGAAAAGTATATGTACCCAGAAATGATAAGCTTAGAACAGAAATTCTTAGGCTACATCATGATATGCCTATAGGAGGACATGAGGGTCAGTGGAAAACAGTGGAGCTGATCACTCAGAACTTCTGGTGGCCAGGAGTCACTAAGGAGGTGAAAAGATATGTGGAGGAATGCAATGCCTGCCAACACAACAAAAACCATACAGAACAGCCAGTAGGAAAATTAATGCCAAATTCAATTCCAGAAAAACCTTGGACACATATATTAGCAGATTTTATTACCAAATTGCTCTTAGCACAGGGATATGATTTGATCCTAGTAGTAGTCGACAGACTAACAAAAATGGTTTATTTTATTCCAACTACAGAAAAAACAATGGCAAAAGGATTGGCTAGGCTGTTTAGAGACAATGTGTAGAAACTATATGGTTTACCTAAAAGTATCATATCAAACAGAGGACCACAGTTTGCAATAGGGTTAATGCAAGAGCTGAATAGGATGCTGGGGATTGAAAGTAAAATGTCGATGGCATTCCACTCTCAGACAGATGGACAGCTAGAACAGTACTTAAGAATGTTTATCGACCATAGGCAAGAACAGTGGCCAGGCTGGTTAGGTCATCAAATGCAGTAGAACTAGAACTACCTAGTACAGTAAAAATACACCCAGTAGTCAATGTTAGTAGGATACAAAAATACGTAGGGCAGGTAAAAGGACAAAGGAAGAAACAACCAACTCTAGTCATAATCAAAGAAGAGGAGGAATAGAGGGTAGAGAAAATTCTGAATAAGCGACAAATAAGGGGAAAGGATAAATACTTAGTGAGATAAAAAGGTTTTATAGCAGAATCCAATACTTGGGAAGGAAGAGAGAATTTAGAAAATGCAAAAGAAGCAGTTGAAGAATTTGAGAAAGAATATTGGAGAGACATAGAAGAAATAAATTGGCAAGAAAGAGAGAAAGGGACATTTAGAAGAGAAGAATTGCCAGGAAGGTTCACGGCAAGAAAACTATTTGGATAGTTAGACAAATGATATGACCAGGAATACTGGAGAAGGCTGGAAAGAAACTGGAAAAAATAAAAGGGAGAAAGAAGAATATTAGAGGAGGATGAAGATGAAATAGGCAACATGGTAGACCCTTACTATGAACTGTAAATCCTTGGGATGAGGAACCTTGAGAGGGGGGTGGTATCATGACTTGGCAAAACAGCTAAGTTATTATTTATATTTCTTTTTCTTTTTTTCTTTTGGACTTATTATACAAGAAAGGAGTGCAGGAAAGTGTCACATGTCAATGTCACATGTCACAGTGTGATGTCACACAAAATTAAGTCACATGATAACCATGGGAAAGTAGTGCACAGACCATATAAAAGGTAGGGTTTTTTGACATTAATATTATGCAATATTATCTAGGAAGCAGAAATCTTACAGATTATGCTGTAGGAAGTCTATGACTTGGTTGTATTTGCTGTAGAATGAACCTTCATGCAGGATGTGGTGGTGCATCTCAAGTTGTGTATCATTACACAAGTATGAGGTATTCTTGTTAGGAAAGAATCTAGCTCTGTATTTACCAATAAGGGCATAGTTTGTGATGAGTCCATTTGCACTTCTCTGGTTTCACAAATAAGTCATTTTCTTCTAACCATTTTTATTAGATTTGGATCAACCCTCCTCCAACATACAGGGGATAACACCCAAGGTAAGATACTGAGGCAACCGATCACCACCCAGTACTACTACTCCAACTTTTGTAAGACTTTAGCCAAGACAACTTAAATCCACTCCAAGTCTGAGTTGACAAGGAAAACTTGATAGAGTTCTCATTTGATTTTGTATACTACTTATACATTTTACTTCAGTGGTTGTGCAACATCCTTCTGTGGTTCTCATGTTATTCCTATCATGTGTCTACCTTATCACATGTTGTGACTATGATGTGACCAAAAATATGTGACCAATATATGACTGATGTCATGCTTTGTGACTTTGTGACTGTCACACAATGCTTTCCCATGCTCTACTTAGTAATGATCTAACTAAATAAAAGAAAACAAAACAAAAGAAAAATAGAAAATAACTTAGCTATTTTGCCAAGTCATGACAACTTTGATCACTTCCACCAATTACTATTGATCTCTGCCTACATCCACTACCATCCATGACCAATCTTCTACTATACCTGCTGTAGACTTGACAATAACCAAACTGCAGCAGATAGAGCTTGTTAAGACTCTAGACCTTAGTTGAATATATATATCAACTAAAGCCTATATCTAACACTGGATATCTTTATGCTCTTTGTGAGAAGATCTGGTTAGGTTTCCAGTAAAGTTATATTGAAAGAGAGATGTCAATGAGACTTTGAGTAGCACTCTTGAGATTGTCCTAAGACAAATTAGAGTACTGATTCCTCAGAGTAGGGTTTTACAAAGGGAATACAGAAAGAGAGAACTTGTTGTTCCCTTCTCTTCCTGGTCTGTATTTATCCTAACTAGGCATTGTGACTATGTTATAATGTGATAACACTACTTGTAACTATAGGTAACTAGTTAAGTAATAGTCCAGTGACAAAAGCAATAAGAGTAACAAGTTGAGTCAGTGTCTAATAATGGGTTAGTCTGATGTTGTTCCATTTAGCACAAGCCCAAAGCAAAACAAAGGGAAAGAGATAATGCAAGATTCCTCTGAAAAGTCCTGTCTATACGTTTTCTGTCCATTCCAAAGTTCTTTAGACATCTAATGCATTACTGCATTGTAATGTCTTCGTCCAACAATGCCATCATCTTGTTTACTAACCACTTATTGTCTGACCATGGCTGATAATAGCTATAGTCCCACTTGATGTTCATAATATAATCCCCTTTGTTTGATTTTGTCACAAACTTCATTTGGCCATATCTCCATCAATTCTTTGACAATTCACACGGTCTCAATGGCTCCTGAAAGCCCTTGAAAAGACCTTTTGATCAATACCAGTCATGTCTTGAAGCAATTAATAATGGCCGAGATATTAGGCAGATCAACAGGTAACCTGTTATGAATATTGAGTGGAACTATGGTTATTATCAACCATGGTCATTAGTTTTTAAGTTATCTCAACCTGAATATAATATAAGATTGTTATATTTTATAAAAAGTCGATTAGGAGTAGGTAATAGGTCAGACAACGAGTAGCTAGTAGATGAAATGATAGCACTGTTGAACGAAGACATTACAATGCAATAATGCATTGAATGTCTAAAGAGCTCTAGGACATCTGAATAGGACTCTTTGGAGAAATCTCAGACTATTTCTCTTTCTTCACTAATCAAACTCAATCTAAATAGGACAACATCAGACTAACCTATTCTTAGACAATAACTCAACTTGTCATCTTTAGTTGTCCTGTCACTGGACTGTCACTTAACTAGTCACTAGTAGTTACAAGTAGTATCACTACATTATAACATAGTCACAACATCTAGTTAAGATAAATACAGACCAGAAAGAGAAGGGAACAGCAAGTTCTCTCTTTCTGTATTCCCTTTGTAAAATCATACTCTGAGGAATCAGTACTTTTACTTGTCCTAAGACAATCTCAAGGGTGCTACTCAAAGTCTCGTTGACATCTCTCCTCCGATATAACTTCACTGAAAACCTTAACCAGATCCTCTAGTGAGGAGCATGAAGATATCAAGTGTTAGATATAAGCTTCAAGTTGAAACGTATATTCAACTGTGAGGTTTAGAGTCTTAACAGATAACGTGCTCGAGGGCAAGATGACTCAAGATCATTGTCTCTGTTTATAGTCTGGCAAGAGGCTTAAGACCTGCCTATTGTGTAAGAGAAGATTCCAGGAGTAGGATTAGAAGAGTGGGGAGCAGTCACCTAGTGTTTGGGAAGGGCGCCACCTCATCATTTTGGTCTTGCTATGTTTGGGAATTTGGAGGTTTTCTTTGTCTCACTTTCTTTGTTGTCTCTTTGCTTTGTAATCTTAATAAAATACTCTAGGGCACAGAAGGAAACTCAAGTATCATACCCCCATCATCATCCCTTTCTGTTGCTCTAGAGCTTAATGGCTATTTTGAGTGACTGAGTCTCTATCTTTTTGAGTGTCCTCTTTTAATTTCAAAAACCCACAAAACCTCTCCCTTGACGGGAATTCAAGCCCCAATGGACTTGGACATTCATTTACACTAGGAGTTAATAGCTCGCTATGTGTTATTGGAGTCAGCTTCCAGTTGTATGGTCAGCTGAAGAAAAGCCCACACGATGGCACAGGAGTTCTAGATAGTTCTTGTTAGGGAACCACTCAGAGGCAATCACCCTTCAAGCTATTGGATAGTCCCAAAAGCTAAGTTGAGATTTAAGTGAAGTAGATTTATAACACATTGCTAGTATATATACTACACCAGACAATCACATAGGCAGTCACATGCACATGGATCAGTAATCACAATAGTCCTAATAATAGATAGACAGCATTGTACCACATGACATAGACAGGAGAAGTTAAGGAACGATGGGAATGCAATACACGATCTGTTAATGGGCCACTAATAGATTCAGACTCTCAGAACTTACTAAGCATCACCCTAGATGTCCCCTTACAGTTCTGCTGTATTGACGGTGAGCCAGACTACTAGACTAGATAAGGGCAGTAGTATCACGACACGAGACGAACACGTATCTTAGAGAGCCTATTACGGTGAGATCTACCTCGAGTGGATTTATAAAATCTTTATTATCATTTCTTTTGGTTATTTGAGTTCCCCCCTCTATTCTCCCTATTCTTAAGCTCTCTTTTTTATTTGATCATCTCCCCAGTGCCTACTTGTTTAGTGTACAATTGTGAGACATCTCGGAGATCCTTCATATTTTTATTTGTTATCACTCTTGTTTTGTAATCAAATTCTCTTTGATTCCTATCACCAGTCTTAGTATACAGTTACAGAGCGCAAATGGGAGTCTGTCTCAAACCTGTGGGTTGGCAAAGAATGTGCTATTTACATTAGAGGACGTTACAGTACTGCTTCAAGCACATATAATGGAAACGGCACCATATAAGATTTTATTAGGAAGGCCGTTTAATGCCATAACAGAGAGTACGATTGTAAATGATCAAGAAGAAAATCAGCTGATTAATATAACCTGTCCTAACACAGAAACGAGAGCAGCAATACTGACCTATAAGCAGGGATCATTACCAAGAAAGCCAGAGACCCTGGTGCATTTTCACTGAGCCTCGAGGAATCTAAGGAGATGCTTGGACAAGAGGTACCCTGTATCATAGAAATGGATAAGGAGGGAAAGCCTTTTGTCTTAGAGGCATTACCTCTAGAAATAAAAGAATTATCACAAGATGAAGTACAATTATTGTACTTACAGAAAAGCATTCAGACAGAGGAAACAGTGTGAGACCTAGTTCTCGAGCAGTTTTTCATGGAACTTCAACAGCCTAGAACTGTTGGAAAGACAGTAATGGCTGTGGAAGAGGATAACGAGAATGTTAACATTGAGGAGACAGCAGACACAGTTTGTTTTGCTAAGAAATATAAGCTGGTAGCCCTGAAAGTAAAGCCCATGGTAGGAATGTTACCAGAAAGATTCAGGATTATAAAAGAAATAACGGGCAATCCTCTTAAGGACCTCCTGAAGCTACTAGAATGACCACTGGAATTTACCCAAAAGGGAGATATACAGCAGAGAGAAAAGAGAAACTAGATTTAGAATATATGTGTAAGAGAATAGCTCTATTTCCATCCCTGAACTATATAACGATGCTCCGAAGCAACCTAAGCCTATTCAAGTATTACTAAAGTAATACTTAAACACACTAGTATAGCTTTGATCACACTGACCCTGACACTAAAGAATGTAAACCTAGTATATAATGCAGAAGATCCCTTCAGGTGTAAGGTTGCTAAACTCCAAGCTGGAATAAAGCCAACTGCTCTTTGTTCAGCGATTGACAAAGAGAACTCGATAGAGTTCCCATTAGATTTTTTACACTACTTATATAACTACTATATGGTCTGTGCACTACTTTTCCCACACTTATCATGTGATCCATCATATGACATTATGTGATGTGACACTGTGACTTTCTGTCATGTGACTGTGACTTGTGATGTGACACTTTCCCACACTCCCTTCTGTGTAGTAAGTCCAAGATAAAAGAAAAGAAAAGAAAAGAAAAGAAAAGATAAATAATGACTTAGTCGTTTTGCCAAGTCATGACATTAGGAGCCTCATCCTAATCTCTGAGGATTCTCCTGGAGGTGAGTTGTATCATAATTACAAACTATAATATCATCTGAGGATTCTCCTGAAGTCTTGTGCTCCAGTCGCTCTTATAGTTTCCTTTTCTATTTCTTTTTAATTGAGTTCCTAACATTTGTAATATTCTAATATATTTCTTAGAGTAGAGATTGAAGGGGAGCTTCCTTGGCCCTTGCCTTCATCTCAGAAGCTCTTGAGGTTGTAAATGCAATTCTCTTTGTGTAAGGGGTGATCTTAGTGAGAGGTTAAGTTGGTGAATATTTTCTACCATATACTCTACTCTTTCATAAGATAAGACACAGCAGTTACTTGGGCAACCTTCTATGGAGTAGCAGGTCTGAAAAGCCTGGCTAATTATCGACTTAGATTGTATCACACCCATAAGGTCTGGTGTGGGGGTACAGATGAGGGCTTGATTAAGTGTGGTAAGGCCCATGAGTAGTTTACTGACTATTCTACTAGTGAGCTTGTTATGGTGTGTAAAGGTGGACACCTTAGGGACACCATGCGGATAGGATCTAGATTGAGCCCTCATCATTCCTTCTATACTTAGATTCTAAATAAGCTGCATATTCACTTTTTAGTTTTTTTCTAATACCTCTGCTTTCTCCTTCTCCCCACAAACTCTTTAGCATGTGATTGAGGACTGTCACTGCTACTTACCTTTGCTTGTTACAGTTAAATCCTCTTTTGCCTCTTTCAGCATTAGACAAAGAGAACTTGTTAGAGTCCTCGCTGTATTGGGTTAATCTACTTATACTACTTTTAGTTAGTCTATGTACTTTTTACTCGTGTTCCTAGCTAAACTCTTGTGACATCATATGCCATAACATGTGATGTGACTTTATGTTACATCCTGTCACAAATTGTGACATGACTTTCCCATGCTATTTATAGAAAAATAGATGAAAAGAAATATAAAAATAAAAATAAAAATGTCTTGGAGAGGTAATTCATAACAGCTGGAGGCAATTGGGAAACAGGAAAGGAACAAAACTTAGAAGTAAAAGAATGGACAGAAAAAGATGATGACAATGGAATAGGTAACATGATTGACCCATATTATGAGTTGTAGGAAAAATTCCTTGGGATAAGAAAACTTAAAAGGGGAATGGTGTCATGACTTGGCAAAACAGCTAAGTCATTATTTATATTTACTTTACTTTACTTTTTCTTTTTAGACTTACTACACAGTGTGGGAAGAATAATGAGTTCAGAGGGGAAAGTTGTAAGGGCGACTGGACACAAGACTCCAGGAGAATCCTCAGTTAATATTACAGTTAGTAGTTATGATACAACTCACCTCCAGGAGAATCCTCAGAGATTAGGATGAGGCTCCTGGAGGGATGTTCTACA
>Ga0153982_1000346_pt1 | contig 13038 bp, 15 predicted proteins | sample TSGA066MetaG_FD_104743 | JGI IMG/M metagenome (GOLD analysis project Ga0153982, IMG submission 104743) | Attine ant fungus gardens microbial communities from Georgia, USA - TSGA066 MetaG | ecosystem: Host-associated > Fungi > Mycelium > Unclassified | place: USA: Georgia, Alexander Wildlife...
AGCATAGAATTATGTCTTTTTTAGAAAATTTTAAAATAAAAATTATAAAAAAGATAAATAAATATGATATCATAAATTATTGAAATAAACTTTAAAAAAATAGGGTGAAAATATGAAAATAGCATTTTTTGAATTAAGAAAAGATGAAGAAGAAATATTGAAAAGATTAGAAAAAGAATATGATGTAAATATTATAAAAACAGAAGAAATACTTACAAAAGAATCTCTAGATATAGCTAAAGGGTGTGAAGGAATAAGTATTTTAGGACACAGTAAATTAGAAAGAGATTTACTAGACAGGATAAAAGAGATTGGAGTAAAGTATATATCTACTAGAATAATAGGATATAATCATATAGATATAGACCATGCTAAAAATATAGGATTAAAAATATGTAATGCAGATTATGCTCCAAATGGAGTAGCAGATTTTACTATCATGCTTATGCTTTTAGCAATAAGAAATTACAAGCCAGCTATGTGGAGACAGAATGTAAATGATTATTCACTTAATGGTCTGATGGGTAGGGAGTTAAGAAATCTTACTATTGGAGTAATTGGAACTGGAAAAATAGGTGGAACAGTAATAAAAAGTTTAGCAGGATTTCAATGTAAAATATTGGCAAATAGTGAGTATGAAAGTGATGAGATAAAAAAATATGCCCAGTATGTAGATATGGAAACTTTGTATAAAGAATCAGATATAATATCACTTCATCTACCTTTAACAGATGAATCTTATCATATGATAAATAAGGAATCTATAAATAAAATGAAAAATGGAGTAATACTAGTAAATGCAGCTAGAGGGGAATTGATGGATATTCAAGCTTTAATAAAGGGAATAGAAGATCAAAAAATAGGAGCTTTGGGATTAGATGTAATAGAAAATGAAAATGGAATATATCATATGGATAGAAAATCAGATATTATCCAAAACAGAGATATGGCATATCTGCGACAATTTCCAAATGTAGTATTAACACAACATATGGCTTTTTATACTGATTCTGCTACAGAAAGCATGGTAAAATGTGGAGTAGAAGGACTGGTAGAATTTAAGAAAAAGGGGACATATAGATGTGAAATAGCATAAAAGATTTAGGGGGGAAATTTGATATGAGAGATAGTGATATTTTAAAAAAATTATGGAAAGACATTGACAGAATATTTTTAGAAGCTGTAGAAAAAAATAAAAGTATAAAAGAAAAATATAAGCTTATCCAAGAAGAATATCATGAATTTCTCAATAATTATTTTGATTTTAAAGAGATAGCAGATAATCTTTTTGATGGTATTTATATATCTGATGGAGAAGGAAAAACTCTCTTTATAAATGAAGCTTATACGAGAATAACTGGGATAACAAAAGAAGAGATAATTGGAAAAAATGTAAAAGATATTCTTGCTAAAGGAGATATTTATAAAGGAGCTGTAACCCTAGATGTAATAAAAGAAAAAAAGAGAATAAATAATATTGGAAAAATAGTGAAATTAAATAAAGATGTTTTAGTAACTGGTAGTCCGATATTTGATGCAAATGGAAAAGTAGAACTTGTTGTTATAAATAATCGAGATATTAGTGAATTAAAAGAATTAGAAAATAAAATTGAAAAACTAAAGAAAACTTCTTTAAAAGTAGATGAAGAGATAAAATTTTTAAGAAGTAAACAAGTATCAAATAAAAAACTTATATATAAAAGTGAAAAAATGAATTCTATTTTTACTCTGGTAAATACAATAGCTCCAACAGATGTAACAGTATTAATAACTGGAGAATCAGGAACAGGAAAAGAATTGATAGCTGATGAAATTTTTTATAAAAGCCTTAGAAAAGATAAACCTTTTATCAAGGTGAATTGTGCTGCTATACCAAATGAATTATTAGAAGCAGAATTATTTGGATATGAAGGAGGAGCTTTTACAGATTCTAAAAAAAATGGGAAAATAGGTATGTTTGAATTGGCTAATGAAGGAACTATTTTATTAGATGAAATAGGTGATATGCCAATAAAATTGCAAACTAAACTTTTAAGAGTGTTGCAGCAAAAAGAAATCATGAGGCTTGGGGGAACAAAACCTATAAAATTAAATATAAGAATCATAGCTTCAACTAATCAAAATTTGAAAGAACAGATAAAAAATGGAAAATTTAGAGAAGATTTATTCTATAGACTAAATGTGGTTCCAATAGACATAGAACCTCTGAGAAAAAGGATAGAGGATATACCAGAATTAATATTTGAGTTTTTAAGTATTTTTAATAAAAAATATAATAAAAATACCAGTATAGACAAAGAGGCTGTAGAAATTCTTGTGAAGTATCAGTGGCCTGGAAATATTAGAGAACTAGAAAACTTTCTTGAAAGAATAGTAGTAATAAATACAACTGGAACAATTACATTAAGAGAAATAGCCCCAATGATAGATAGTAATGACTTCTTTATAGAGGTAAGTGATTATGACATAAAAAAGGCAGTATCATATTTGGAGAAAAGGATGATAACTAAGGCTTTAAAAAATTTTGGTTCAACAAGGAAAGCTGCTAAGTATTTAGGAATAGATCAATCAACAGTAGTAAAGAAATGTAAGGCTTTAGAAATAGATATTCTTAAATTAAAAGAATATGAGTGATGAAATTTGGAATAGGTAAGATGAAAAAAATCATCAAACCTATTCATTTTATTTTAAGAGAATAATTTAAAAAAATGATATTTTTTTAAATTAAATGATGAAAAAAATCATCTATATAATAAAGAGAATTTTTTTATTATTGTTGAATAAATCTGAATTATTAACTTCTAAAAAAATGGCATAAATTTTGCTTTATTAATTTATAACATAAATAAAATAAAAAGTGGGAGATGAATTAATATGAGTAAAATAATAATAACAGTAGCTCCAACAGGAGCTTGGCCATCTAAAAAAGATAATCCCAATATACCATTAACACCAGAAGAAATTGCAAATGATGTATATGAATGTTACAAAGCAGGAGCTTCAATAGCCCATCTTCATATGAGAGATGATATGGGAAAAGGAACTATGGATATCAAAAAATTTGAGGAAACAGTTAGACTTATAAAAGAAAAATGTGATATAGTTATTAATTTAACGACTTCTGGTGATCTAAATGCTACTGATGAAACTAGACAAGCACATTTAAAATTAATAAAACCAGATCTTGCTTCTTACGATTGTGGATCTATGAACTGGATGCATAATAGCTTATTCATTAATCATCCTAAGTTTTTAGAAGAATTAGGATATACAATGCAGGAAAATAATGTAAAACCAGAAATTGAAATTTTTGATGCAGGAATGATATACAATTCATTATATTATATAAAAAAAGGAGTTCTTAAAGAACCAGTACATTATCAATTTGTATTAGGTGCTGCTGGAGGAACAGCTGCAACTGTAGAAAATCTAGTATATTTAAAAAATTTAATTCCAGAAGGAAGTACATGGTCAGCATTAGGAATAGGAAAAGGACACATACCCATTTTGATGACAGCTATTGCTATGGGAGGACATGTACGTGTAGGGATGGAAGATAATGTATATTATGGACCAGGAGAATTAGCAGTTTCAAATGCTCAGCTTGTAGAGAGAGCAGCTAAATTGATTGAAAATTCTATGAATGAAGTAGCAACTCCTACTGAAGCTAGAAAGATTTTGGGATTGAAAAATGGAGTTGAAGAATTATGATAAAAAATATTTCAATCATAGGTGCTGGAACAATGGGACATGGGATTGCTGAAGTTTTTGCTCTACATGGGTATAATGTCAGTTTATATGAAACCAATGCAGAAATAAGAGAAAATGCAAAGAAAGTTATAGAAGATGAACTTTTATTTTTATTAGAGAATGATTTTATAAAAAAAGAAGATATTCAAAAGACATTGGGAAATATTGAAATATTTTCAGATTTAAAGAAAGCTGTAAAAGATGCAGATTATGTGATAGAGGCAATTCCAGAAAAGGTTGAACTGAAACAAAAATTATTTAAAGAATTAGATGAATATTGTAAAAAAGAAACAATTTTTGCAAGTAATACATCAAGTTTAAAGTTAGATGAAATGAGCAGAAATATAAGTGAAGATAGAAAAAAAAGAATAATGGTATGTCATTGGTATAATCCAGCTCATTTAATGCCTATTGCAGAGTTATCCTTTTTTGGAAATATGCCTGAAGAAATATATGAAGAGGTAGAAGAGCTTTATTTTAATTCTGGAAAGCAGACTGTAAAAATTTTAAAGGATGTACCTGGATTAGTTGCTAATCGTATACAACAGGCAATAGCCAGAGAGGTATTTTCATTGATAGAAATGGGAGTTGCAGAACCAGAAGATATAGATAAAGCATTAAAATTTGGTCCAGCATTCCGATATGCAACATCAGGGCAATTAGAAATTGCTGATATAGGAGGGTTAGATATTTGGTGTACTGTAGGAGATAACTTATTGAGTGTTATGGATAATAGAAAAGAGGCAAATCCTTTATTGAGAAGAAAAGTACTTGAAAATAAATTAGGAATGAAATCAGGAGAAGGATTTTTTAAATATCCAAAAGAAAAAATAAATGAGATTAAAAATAAGTTTAATAAAAAATTAATTATACAGTTAAAGACATCAAAAAATTATATAGAATAAAATTAGGGGGATAAGATATGGAAAATTCTAAATCAACAAATAAGGGAACATTTTTATGGAAATTAAGTAAAAAATTTCAATTTGCAGCAGATAAATTGATTCCAGATTCATTTGTATTTTGTTTGATACTTACCTTTATAGTTTTTGTGTTGGGAATAATTTTTACAAAAACCAATCCTGTAAAAATGGTTATACATTGGTATAATGGATTATGGACTCAGATGACTTTTGCATTTCAGATGGCATTTATGGTAGTTACATGTGCTGTATGCGCAAAATCAAAGCAGATAAAGAAAGTGCTGAGATGGATTGCAAGTATACCAAAAACACCAATGGGAGCGATGATACTTTTGATGGGATTTGGATATGTTTCTAGCTTTGTAAACTGGGCTTTCTGTACAGTAGTTACTCCTATTCTAGCTATGCAGCTTTCAAAACAGATAAAAGGATTGCATTTTCCAATGATGATTGCAGCAGGATATTCAACTATGATTTTGGGGCAGTGTTTAGGGCCAAGTGCATCTGTTTATGCTCTCGTTGCAACAAAGGGACATTTTCTTGAAAAAGAAATAGGAATATTGACACAAGCAGATACTGTGTATAACAGTGTAAATGTAATTTTATTTGTAATATTGGCAGTATTTACTGTATTGTTAAGTATTTTTACAGTGCCACCAAAAGAAGAGATTGTAGAATTTAAAACTGCTTTGGATGATGAAGAAGTTAATGAAGAAATAGAAGCAGATGAAACAATTGCTGATAAATTAAATGGAAGCAGAATAATAATGTATCTTATAGGAATTTCTGGAATTTTAGTTTTAGGAAACACATTTATAACAAAAGGATTTTTAGGAGCTTTAAGTGTAAATTTTATTATATTTTTATTTATTACACTGAACTGTTTTCTATACAATACTCCAAGGAAATTTGTTGAAGCATATAAAGAGAATATGTTTTTAACTACTGAGATAATAATTCAATTTCCGTTTTATGGTGGAATAGCAGGAATGATGATGGATTCAGGATTTGGAGCTGTTGTAGTTGGAGCAATAATAAATGTTGCAAGTGCTTCTACTATGCCAGTTTGGTCATATATATCTGCTTCTATAACAAATCTATTTATCCCTTCTCAAGGTGGTCAATGGATAGTTCAAGGGCCATTGCTGGTGGATGCTGCTAAACAGGTAGATGCAAATATGCTGTATGTAATAAATGCTTTTGTATATGGAGATGAAGCAACAAATTTACTACAGCCTCTGTATGTTATTCCAGCATTGTCAGTTGTAGGAATGAAGCTTAAAGATGTATGGGGATTTATGGCTTTTATTTGGGTATTCTGGTTGATAATTACAACAATTGGATTATATGTAATACCTATGTTTGTATAAATATATTAAATAAAAATAAAGATAAAACAGCTTTTTATTGGATTGAATTCTAAAAAAGCTGTTTTTTCTTATGGAAAAAATAAGGTATTTTTTATAAAGGAAATAATTCTTTTATTTTCTTAGGGTGAATTATAAAAATATGTTAAAATAGAGCTGTTAAATATGATAGAGGTAATTAGAGGATTTAAAAGGGATATAAGATATTTGACGAAATTATTAATTAATAAAAAATTATTGAAAAGAAAGGAAGCTGGTAATTATGAACATTTATACACAAAAATTTAAAGAAGCTTTATTTTCTATACTTCCGATTACAGCTATTGTAATGATACTTAATTTTACATTAACACCTCTTGAAATACCATTAATAATCAGATTTATAATAGGAGCTTTTTTGATAATAATTGGATTATCTATTTTTTTGATAGGGGTAGATATTGCTATAACCCCATTGGGAAGCCAAGTTGGAGCTACTTTTGCAAAGTCAAATAAAATAGGAATTGTTATCATTGGAGGGTTAATTGTAGGGTTTTTTATTTCAATAGCTGAACCAGGGTTGATTATTTTGGCTGACCAAGTTGGGATAGTTACTTCTGGGCAAATATCTAGTATAAGTATTCTTGGAATTGTATCCATTGGTTTGGCAATTATGCTGGCAGCAGGATTTGTTAGAATTTTATTTAATATATCCTTACACAAAATGCTGACAGTTCTCTATGGACTTGTTTTTATTCTTGCTCTATTTACTCCAGTAGAATTTTTGACAATTGCTTTTGATGCTTCTGGAGCAACTACTGGAATTTTAGCTGTACCTTTTATTTTAGCTTTGGCAGTGGGTATATCTTCGATGAAAAAAGACAGTAAGGCATCAGAAAGAGACAGTTTTGGATTAGTTGCTATTGCATCAGTAGGAGCAATAATGTCAGTTATGATACTAAGTATTTTTTCAGGAACAAGAGATTTTTCAGCAAAACTTGAATTTAATATTACAGAATCTAAATCTATAATTGATCCCTTTATAGAAAATATCCCAATTTTGTTTAAAGAAGGATTTTTAACTATTTTACCTTTACTTATTATTTTCTTCTTTTTTCAAAAATTTTATTTTAAAATGAATAAGAAAAATATGGTAAAAATGATAAAAGGATTTATTTATGCTTTTATTGGATTATTTTTATTTTTAGTTGGAGTAAATACAGGATTTATGGATATTGGAGCTATTATTGGTTATACTTTAGCTTCTTATGATAATAAAACCTATGTTGTTATTATAGCTTTTATTCTTGGATTTGTAACTATTTTAGCAGAACCTGCAGTTTATGTACTTACTCATCAAATTGAAAATGTAACAAGTGGATATGTAAGAAGAAAGGCTATTTTGATAGCTCTTGCAATTGGAGTTGGAATTGCTGTTGGATTATCAGTGATACGGATTATTGTACCAGGACTTCAGCTATGGCATTATCTTCTTCCAGGGTATATCATAAGTATAGCAATGAGCTATTTTATTCCTAAATTATTTGTTGGAATTGCTTTTGATGCTGGAGGAGTAGCTACAGGTCCAATGACTACAACTTTTATTTTGGCATTTACTCAAGGAGCAGCTGAAGCAGTGGAAGGAGCAAATATATTGACAGATGGATTTGGTATGATTGCAACAGTAGCTATGACGCCAATTATAACACTTCAAATACTAGGATTCATTTTTGGAATGAAGCTGAAAAGGAAAGGGGAGCTGAAAAATGAAGAGTGATTTTATGGAGTTAAAACTTGAATTAATGTATATAATAGTTGATTATGGATTGGGAAGTAAGATAATAAAATATGCAAAAAAATTTGGAGTTACAGGAAGTACAATTTGTTTAGGAAAAGGAACAATAAGAAATTCTTTTTTAGAATTCCTTGCAATTAATGAATCAAGAAAAGAAATTATATTAATGGTGGGAGAAAGAAATATAATTTATTCTACAATGAAAGAATTGAATAAAAAGTTTTCTTTTGACAAACCAAATAAGGGTGTTGCATTTACTGTTTCTATCAAGGAGGCTATAGGTGCTAGAGGACTGAAAGAAATTGATTATAATCCTGAAGAAAGTAGAGGTGTAGAAAAGTCTATGTATAATCTAATAATTGTTGTTGTTGAAAAAGGTAATGGAGAAAATGTTGTTGAAGCTGCAAACAAAGCGGGATCAAGAGGAGCTACAATCATTAATGGAAGAGGTTCTGGTATTCATGAGACAAGTAAACTTTTTGCTATGGCTATAGAACCAGAAAAAGAAATTGTTATGATTATTTCCCAAAGCTCTTTAACTGAAAAAATTGTTTCTTCAATAAGAAAAGATATCAATATAGATGAACCTGGAAGAGGAGTTATCTTTGTTCAAGAAGTTAATAAGGCTTGTGGACTGTATTGAAAACTAAAATTTGAAAATATTATTTTTCTTAAAAATAAAATGAGGCTGGACTTAACCAGCCTCAAATGCTTTATTTAGTTTTTTCAGATATAATTGCTCCAGATGCAGCACCAACACCAGCACCAACTATAGTACCAGTATTACCACCAATTATATGCCCCGCTACAGCACCAACTGCAGCACCAGTGGCTATATGTTTTTCAGTACGAGTACATCCTGCAAATACAATTGCAAATACAACTGCTATAAAAAAAGTTTTTTTCATTTTTATCCCTCCTTTTGTAATGAAATAAGTTATTCTTCTCATTAAGAGATATACAAGAAAATTATATTTATCCTTTATAATTTAATGATAACATATTTTTTACCTTTATAGGTAATATTTTCTTGAACTTTTTTATTTATTTTTTCAAATTTTCTATGAGTATACTTTCTAGCATGTTTTGGAGGATAATCTTCAAAAGTTCTGGATGCCATGAGTGCGATAGTAAGATCAAGTTCAGCTTTATCAGTAGTCACAAGATAATCTTCACCAGAATAAGAATAGAGTATTCCAGGATACATGTGATCATTTTTTATTTGTTTAAAATTGAAAGTTTTTCCTGTCTGGTTAACAAGAAATTGTCCAAGTGCATTTATTCTATCTAACATTTACTTTTTCACCTTCTTTTTTCCAGTTTTTTTATTTTTTGCTGATGGAGTATTAGTCTTTTTTACTGTAGCTTTTTTTTCAATAGTTTTCTTTTTAGCAACAGAATATCCAAAACTTCCAATAGCCTCCTTAGGCATTGGGAAGTATTCACCATGAGAATAGCTTATAAGATTTGCCCATTCAAAGTGAATTTTTTCATTTTCATCAAGAAGTTTTGAATCTATATGCGAACATAGAACTTCTGCAAGAAAGAGATCATGGGTACCTAATGGAATTATATTCTTTACTCTGCATTCTATATTCACAGGACATTCGTCAATATATGAACTTTTCACTTCTGTACCTTCCACCATGGTAAATTTCATTTCTTCTATTTTATTATTAGTCCTTCCAGAACGGACACCACAATAATCAGTTTCTCTAGTAAGTTTTCTGGTAGGAAGATTTACAGTAAATTCCATAGTTTCTTTTATGTAGTTGTATGAGAGTCTTTCAGGTCTGATAGATATAGAGAGCATAGGAGGTTTTGTACAAACAGTTCCAGTCCATGCCACAGTGAAAACATTTTCCTTACCTTCCAAATTTTTGCTTGTAATAAGGACTACAGGAACAGGATTAAGTACAACGCTGCCCTTAAATAGGTTTTTTTTCATAATATATCCTTTCTTTATTTGTTTCATTTTTAGAAAATTATAACATTTTTTCTCAATTGCTACAAATAATAAAATAAGGATTGTTGTTGCTTATAAAAAAACCATATGATATACTAAGATTATAAAGTTGAGTGAAAAAGGTGAAACTTATGAATAATTATGTTATTTTAAAAGGAAAAAAAGACAGATTAGTGATACATTTAAATTCAGAAGTAGATTTTTTAACTCTTAGAGACGGCTTGGTCGAAAAAGTAAGAGAAGCTAGGAATTTTATTGGAAATGTTCAGCTGGCAATTGAGTTCAGCAATAGAATATTATCAGAATTAGAGGAAAATGTACTAATTGACCTAATAAAGTTAAATAGTGATATTAATATCACTTATGTATTTTCTGAGAGCGGATCTGAAAAAAAAGACAAAATAAAGTTTTTTAAAGCTGTAACAGAAGAAGGGCCTACAAAATTTTTTAGAGGTACCTTAAGATCTGGGAGTAAACTGGAATATGATGGAAACATAGTAATTTTAGGAGACGTAAATCCAGGAGCTTTAGTTAGAGCCAGAGGAAATGTAATAGTTCTCGGATATTTGAATGGTACTGTTTATGCTGGTCTAGATGAAGATTCAGATGCTTTTATAGGAGCTAATTTTATGAATCCTATTCAAATGGTAATTGGTGTAGTTACTGCAAAGCCTATGCAAAAAGAAATTCTTGATACCAACAAGATAGATAGAAAAGGCGGATTCAAAATAGCTTATATCAAAAACAATGAAATATTTATTGAAGATTTTAGTACACGTTCATTTTGTGAATAACCAAAAATTTATGTTGGGAGTGGATTAAGATGGCAAAGGTGTTTGTAGTTACATCAGGAAAGGGAGGAGTAGGAAAAACAACAACTACTGCTAACCTTGGAGCTGGTTTAGCTCTCAAGGGCAATAAAGTACTATTAATAGATACTGATATTGGACTAAGAAATCTTGATGTTGTAATAGGACTTGAAAATAGAATAGTTTATGATCTGGTAGATGTAATAGAAGGTAGATGTAGGATAGCACAAGCTCTTATCAAAGATAAAAGATGTTCTAATCTATGTCTTTTGCCAGCTGCGCAAATCAGAGATAAAAATGATATAAATGGTGATCAGATGAAAACTCTGATAGAAGCTTTGAGAAAAGATTTTGATTATATAATAATAGATTGTCCTGCTGGAATTGAACAGGGATTTAAAAATGCAATAGCAGCAGCAGATGAAGCTATTGTAGTGACAACCCCTGAGATATCTGCTACAAGAGATGCAGATAGAATAATTGGCTTATTGGAAGCTAATGAAATAAGAAGTCCAAAACTTATAATAAATCGTATAAAAATGGATATGGTAAAAGCTGGAAATATGCTTGGAGTAGAAGATATTTTAGATATTCTTGCAATACCTCTGCTTGGTGTTATTCCTGATGATGAAAATATAGTTATATCAACAAATAAAGGAGAACCTCTAGTATATAAAGGGGAGTCTTTAGCAGCAGAAGCATATAGAAATGTTGTATTGAGAATGACAGGAAAAGATGTTCCTTTTCTTAATTTAGATGTGAAACATGGTTTTTTTGATAAACTAAAAATGGTTTTTGGAAAGTAGGTGTGTTATGGGAATTTTTGATTTTTTTAAAAAGAATGATACTCAATCTAAGAATATTGCCAAAGACAGACTTAAATTAGTTCTGATTCATGATAGAGCAATGCTTCCTTCTGGTGTGCTTGAAGATATGAAGGATGATATAATAGCTGCAATATCAAAATATGTGGATATTGATAAGGACAGCCTAAATATAGAAGTAGCTCAAAGTCCTGAAAATAAAAGAAGAACAACTCTGATAGCCAATATACCATTAATAATTAAAAAAGATGAAGAATAATAATTAAAAAAGAGAGATTGACTAATAAAGTGGGAATTCAGTTTATTAGTCAATCTCTTTTATTTTTTTATTAGAATACTGTTGTCATTCCTAAAGTAACAGTAGGTTGCCATCTCCAATGACTTGCTGATTTTTCAGATTCTATTTCCCAGTTTCTGTATTCTGCTCCAGCTAAAGCATATATACTGAAAGCAGGAGTGACTTGGTATGTACCTTGAATTCCAGGATAAGCATATAAAGAATAAGAAGCTTTCTGACTATCTTCATTTTCATGTCCATAGAGCTTATACTGACTCCAGTTGTATTGATCATATCCACCTTCAAAAACAAAATCTAGCATAAATTTTTCATTACTGCTAGTATAAAGATTTGTAACATTGTATAAATATGCTTCTACATCAATAGTAAAATCTTTATCTTTTTCTTTTTTTCCACTATCAAAGCCATATTTTTTTCCTAAGAAATTTTGCTGAGCAAAAATGTTTAATTCAAAAGCAAAGTTTAAGGGTAATTCAGTCATTGATTCTAGATTTATCCCAACTTTATTAGCATAATAGCCATCATTTGAATCTGCCCATTCATATTCATATTTTGGTCCAATAGTAAAATCAGTAGTTTTTATATAATTGTTATTAAGCATATATTCAGCCAAATTAAATCCAGCCCAGTATTCTATTCTTTGAGTTTCATCAGCACTTACGTTTTCATATTCTATTCTAGATATGAATTCTGCTTTAGAATTTCCAATAGTTCCATGATTATAGAAATAATCTAATTTTATTTCATCTCCATCTTCACCTTTTTGTTTTGGGTTATCTGAACCATGATTCCAGTCAGAAAAAGATTTAACTTCGAATGCAAAAGATTGATTTTCAGTCATTTGAATATCTCCTGAAAGATTAAGTTCAGTATAATTATTGGCAACTTCATTATTTCTGTAATTTAATTCTTCTGCCTTTCCATAAAATCTAGTTTCTAAATTTAATACTCCATTAGGTCTGAATTTTTCCTCTTTATCCCTGTATACAATAACCTCTTTTTCAATTATTTGTATGGGAGCTTCCTCAACTATAATTGGTGCTGGGACAACTTCTTTTGCAGATAGAGATGCAGCTGCAAGTAAAGAGCCTAGAAAAAGTGCTGATTTTCTCATTTATGTTTCTCCTTTCAAAATATTTGATTATAATAATGAAAATAGTATCATTTTTTTTATTTAAAGTAAAATTCAATAAAAAACTAGTAACTATTCAAAAAATTTATAATTCAAATAATTTGAAAAACTAAATTAAAAAATGGCTCATATCTTGAGCCATTTTTTTACAATATTTAGTTACTGTATAGATAGTAACTTTTATTATTATAGATA
>Ga0153982_1000349_pt1 | contig 12966 bp, 18 predicted proteins | sample TSGA066MetaG_FD_104743 | JGI IMG/M metagenome (GOLD analysis project Ga0153982, IMG submission 104743) | Attine ant fungus gardens microbial communities from Georgia, USA - TSGA066 MetaG | ecosystem: Host-associated > Fungi > Mycelium > Unclassified | place: USA: Georgia, Alexander Wildlife...
AAACCATTATGGAAATGCTTATGCATATCTTAGTTATGATCTTAATGGAAAATTAATTGGGATATATCCATTGGATCCACAATGTATAAGAATTTGGATAGATAATACAGGACTTTTTAATGGAACAGAAACACTTTGGTATGAATATAACAAAGAGGGAAAATCATATTTTTTTAGTAAAGATGAGATTTTACACTTGAAAGGAGGACTAAGTAAAGATGGAATAGTAGGCATGTCAGTGCGTGAAATACTTGCTACAACACTTCGAGGGGTAAAAGCTAGCCAACAGTACCTCAATAATCTCTATGATAGAGGATTGACTGCTAAAGCAATTTTAAGATATACAGGAGATTTGAATAAAGAATTGCAAAAAAAACTATTGGAAAAAATTGAAGATTTTATCAATTCAAAAACCAATCCTACAGGAGTTATGCCATTACCTCCTGGAATGGATGTTGTTCCTTTGGATCTTAAACTAACAGATAGCCAATTCTTTGAGTTAAAAAAATTCACAGCTTTACAAGTTGCAGCAGCCTATGGAGTAAAGCCTAATCATTTAAATAATTATGATAAGTCAAGTTATGCAAATTCAGAAATGCAAAACTTGACTTTTTATATTGATACGCTTTTATATATTCTGACTTTGTATGAAGAAGAATTCAATTTGAAGTTACTGACAGAAAAAGAAAGAACACAAGGTATACATTTTGAATTCAATGTTGCAAGTATTTTAAGAGGAGACTTAAAGACACAGGCAGAATGTTTAAATAAATATGTTTCTGGAGGAATTTACACAATAAATGAGGCAAGAAAACGTGCGGGAATGCCTGAAGTTGAGGGAGGAGATGTAATTATATTAAATGGAAGTTATGTACCTTTAGAAAAGTTAGGAGCAGCATACGAAAAAGGGGGTGAAAAGAGTGAGTAAAAAATGGTTGGAAATCAAGAATCAAGCAGAAATTACAGAAATTTTTATCAATGGAGATATAGAGAATGATGCATATAATGATGGGATGTTAGAAGCATGGGGGATAAAAGACACCAATATATATCCAATGGAAATTAAGAACGCTTTAAACGAGGCGGGAAATAAGGAAGTACATTTACATATTAATAGTTATGGAGGTGATGTATTTTCAGGAGCAGCAATATGCAATATGTTAAAAAATTATAAAGGGAAAACAGTTGCTTATGTTGATGGTTTAGCTGCAAGTGCAGCATCAATTGTTGCTTTTGGCTGTGATGAAGTTATAATTCCAAATAATGCGTATCTTATGATACACAGAGTAAGCTGTAGTTTTTTTGGAAATGTTGATGATTTCACAAATCAAATAGCAATTTTGGAAAAAGTAGAAGAAGGACTTATTAATACCTATGAAGAAAAAGCAGTTGAGGGAGTAACAAGAGAAGATATTTTAAATCTTATGAAAGAAGAAACATGGTTTACTGGAGAAGAAGCTAGCAAGTTTTTTAATGTGACTGTAAAACAAGGAACTAACTTTGTAAATTATGTGGGAACAAATCAGAAATTCAAAAATACTCCAAAAGAAATTCTAAATAAAGCAGACCATAAAAATGATGAATTAAAAGCAAAAGAAGAAGCAAGATTGGAAAATTTAAGTAAAGAAATTGAAATTACACTAGCCTTAGGAGGGATTTAATTATGAAAAAATCAGTAGAATTAAGAAAAGACGCAGAAGCAATGAGAAACAAAATTAAGGATTTAAAAATAGAAAATAAAATTGAAGAAGCACATGGAATGCTACAAAGTTTGAAAGATATTGAAAATAAAATCAGAGAAGCAGAGTTGGAAGAAAGTTTAAATGCAGGAGGAGACGGAAAAAGACAAGTGACAAATAAAAAAGAAATGAACATAAATAGAATTTATAATAGAGTTTTACTTGGAAAGTCGGTTACAGAAGAAGAGATGGCTTTTTTAAATGCTGCAGGAACACCAGGACAAGTAGAAGCTACTGATGGAAAGGGAGGATATTTAGTTCCTACTGAACAATTTACACAAATTAAAGAATTGAGAAGAACTTTAGTTTCTTTAAAAACTTTGTGTAATATTGTTCCAGTAACATCTTTTAAAGGTACAATGCCTATTGAAAAAGATGGAACAGGAGAATTAATTGCATTTGAGGAATTAAATGAAATTGACCAATCAGATGTCGATTTTTCACAAGTTTCATATAACATAGCTGACTATGGGGATATTATTCCTATATCTAATACTTTGTTAGCAGATGAAAAAGCTAATCTAATATCATACATAGGAAAAAGATTTAATAAAAAAGCTGTCAACACTGAGAATAAAAAGATTATAGCTTTATTAAATACTTTAACTCCTACACCAGTTCCTAACTATAAAGGAATTATCACAGCTTTAAATAAAGATTTAGATCCTGCAATTTCTCAAAATGCAATTATAATTACTAACCAAACATATTTTGATATTCTGGATCAAATGGAAGATAAACAAGGAAGACCACTTTTAACAATCAGTTTGCAAGATGAAACTAAAAAAATGTTAAAAGGAAGACATATAATAGTGCTTTCTGATGCATTACTACCAATGAAAGCAACAAAAGCTCCTGTATTTGTTGGAGATATGACAGAGTTTGCAACATATTTTGATAGAGAAGGCCTAGAACTTGCAATATCTAGTGAGGCAGGATTTACTAAAAATGCTACTTTTATCAGAGCCATTGAAAGATTTGATGTTAAAAAAGTAGATGGGGAAGCAATGGTGTATCTGGAAGTGGAAACAGCAGCTTAGGAGGGTAGCTTATGCTTTTAGAAATAGAAGATGTAAAGAACTATCTCAGGATTGATTATAATGAAGATGATAATTTGCTGCAATCTTTAATGGTTGCAGCAGAAAATTATTTAAATGATGCTATATGTAACTTGAAAGAGCACTTGGAAAAAGAAGAATTTAAAGAAAGAGCCAAAATTCTAATGTATGTAATTATTCAAGATTGGTATGATAATCGTGAAGCTGGGGAAAGCAAAGACTTTAATTATACAATAAGAAGTATGATGACACAACTGCAAGCAGGTGGCTAAATGGATAACATAACAAAGCGATTAAGGCATTCTGTAGAAGTTTGGCATATGATAGATGGTAAAAATGAACTTGGAGAGAATGAAAAAATACCACAAAAATTAAAAAATGCTTTTAGTGAAATTGTTCCTCAAAACTCTAGTGTAAAACAGGGACAGGCAGAAACAGAGAGCAATGAACATCAATTTAAATTCACATTTAGAAGAAAATCAGTTCAAGGAATTCAAAAGGACTGGTTTTTTATATTTGAGAAAGAAAAATATGAAGTTGTCTATTTCAACAGAGACTTTAAAGATAATCAATTTATTGAGGTATTCTGTAAAAGAATAGAGGAGTAAAAGCTATGGATGGATTTAACTCAAGGGATTTAGAAAATTTGGAGAGAGAAGTTTTAAGACTTGCAAAAAAGTATCCAAAAGAAACAAAGAAATTTTTACAAAGTCAGGGAAATAAACTAAAAGCAAGAGTAAAAAAGAAAGCAAAATCCAAATTAAAAGAAAAAAGTGGAAACTATCTGAAAGGGTTTAAACGTGGGAAAGTTTATAAATACAATCAAGAAGAAGATACAGTAAGAGTTTATAATAATATGCCACATGCTCATCTAATTGAATATGGGCATATAATTAAAGACAAGACAGGAAAAGAACATGGGTTTAAAAAAGGATATAGGATTTTAGAAGAAGCAAGAGCAGAATTTCAAGATGAATTTGTAAAGAATGCAGATGGATTGATAGATGAAATTATCAAAAATGGAGGTTTCTAATGGTTAAATTGAGTGAAATTTTAAAAGCAGTAAATGATAAACTTGCAGAAACCTTTCCTAAAGTTGAAATAGATAGTAAAGATATAACAGAAAAGTTTAATCGGCCTAGCTTTCGTACAGAGCTAGAAGGGTTAAAAACAAGTGCTTTTATGACAACTTACAAAGAATGAAATTTAACAATCAGAATTTACTATTTCCCTAAAAATATTGGAAAATCAAGAATAGAAAGACTAAAAATGATAGATGATTTAGAAGAAGCCTTTCTTGGTACTCTCTGGATAAATGAAAGTTTTGCTATCCCTACAGAAGAGATTGAATTTGAGGAAACAGATGGGGTATTAATAGCAAGTATTGACAGTTATACAATGGAAGAGATTGAAAATGACATTACTGAAGATATGATGGAGGAACTAGAATTTAATTATAAAAGTTAGGAGGAAAAAATGGGTAGACCAACTATTGATATTATTTTTAAACAGAAAGCAATTACTGCAGTAAAAAGAAGTCAATTAGGAATTGTGGGATTGATTATAAAAGATCCAACAAAAGATTGGACAAGAAAAGAATATAAAATTATAACAGATATTAAAGATGAAGATTATACAGAGGATTTTTTGCAATTGGTAAAAGACTGCTTTCAATTTACTCCAGCTAAAGTAGTTATATTTAATATAAAAGATGGAACTTTAACAGATGTACTGAAATTGGTAGCTCAAGAGAGAATTAATTGGTTAGGATTAGGATATGATGGAACAGAAGCTGATACAGCAACACTTGTTTCTTGGATAAAATCAATGAGGAAAGCAGGTAAAACTTATAAAGCAGTAGTTCATAAAGCTATAAAGCCAGATAATAAAGGGATAGTTAATTTAATGAATGAAAAAGTTACATTTGTTGATAGTCGTGGAGAAGTAGAAGGGTGGCAGTATATCCCATCTATTTTAGGAATGCTGACAGGACTTCCTATGACAAGATCTGCAACAAGTTTTTTATGTAGTAATTTACAAGAAGTATCAATAATTGATGATATTGATGAGGTTATTGATAAAGGAGGATTTTGCCTATATAAAGATGAGGGTGATATAAGGGTTGCAAGAGCTTGTACATCACTACAGGAAATCACACAGAATGAAACAGAAGACATGAAAGATATTATCATTATTGAGTCTATGGACCTGATGAGAGATGATATTTACTCTACATTCAAAGGATGGATAGGAAAGTATAAAAATAAATATGATAATCAGGTTTTATTCTTTTCTGCAATTAATGCATATTTTAGAGAATTGGCTCGAGAAGATATCCTGGATAAAGAGTATAACAATTATTCAGAGGTTGATGTTGAAGCTCAAAGGTTGGCATGGTTAGCAGCTGGAAAAACAGAAGTTGAAGATATGGAAGATGAAGAAATTAAAAAACTGACATTTAAGAAAAAAGTATTTATGATGGCACAAATCAAAATATTGAATGCAGTAGAAGACTTTATATTTACCATTGATATGTTTTAGGAGGGTAGATAAATGGCAAAAAAAATGGATAAAAATAAAATATTACGTGGTTCTTTTGGGGCTGTCTGGCTAAACAATGATGAACTAGGAGCAGCAAAGTCTTTTGAGGCTAAGATAAACTTAGAATATGAAGATATTGATATTGTGGGAGATTTAGGAAAGCATAAAAGATATATGGGCTTTACAGGTGAAGGAACTATGACATTACATAAAATAGATTCTTCTATAGCTGAGCTACTACATGAGGGAATTCAAACTGGAGATCTTCCTGATATAAAGTTAGTTGGAAAATTAGAAGACCCTACAGCATATGGGGCAGAACGTGTAGAATTCACTGGAGTAACAATAAATGAATTAATGGCTTTGAAATGGGCAAATAAGGAAATCAGAGAAGAAGAAGTTCCATTTTCTTTTTCAGGATATAGATTTATTGATATGATTAAATAATTTAGGAGGAAACATAAAATGGCTAAAAATATAACTTTGGAAACATTACTTGCAAGAAAGCAGCAATCAGAAAATGATAAAATGAAAGTATTTCTTTTTAATTCAGAAGTTCTGGGGGGAAATATTGAAATTGTAAAACAAAAAGCAAGAGATATTATGAAAATTATGGACAGTTCAGATGAGAGAGGGATGGAAGCTTCAAATGAAATGAATTGTAAGATAATTTTAAAACATTGTCCAATCTTTAGAGAAAAAGAATTACAAACAGCTTATGGAGTAGCAGAACCTCATGAATTGGTAATTAAAGTTTTTGATGAAAACTTGGGAGAGATTGGAAAACTGGCAGAGAAAATACTAGGTATTTATGGGTTAGCAGATGAAAAGAAAAAATCAAATTTAATTGAAGAAGAGGTTGAAGAAATAAAAAACTAATATTGGGGGATGCTGAAATGGCATTCCTCTCTTTTTATACATTAAAAGGATTTAAAATAGATTACTTATTAAATTTAAGTATAACTGAAAGGATGTTTATGCTTGCAACAATGGAACTGGAGATTGAAAGAATGAATAAGGAGGGATAATTATGACTATAGCAGGATATTGTTTTTTAGGATTGGTAATTGTTGTATGTGGAATTTATTTATATTTTAGAAGAAAAGATAAAGAATATAACTCAGCAGTAAATAATAATAGACCAACCACACCTAAGCCAAAAGTTAAAAAGAAATAGCTTTGTAAAATTGATTTTAAAGCCTTTCAAAATTTAGATATATAAAGTATCACGAAAGGCTTCTAAATGAGTTTTATAAACAAATAGCAAAATTTAGGAGGTGGAAAATGGCTAAAAATATAAATGTCTTATTAAGTTTGAAAGATCAATTTACAAAACCATTACAAAATGCAACTAAGAATACAAAAGCAATGGATAATCATTTACAGAAAGCAAGTAATAAAGTAAAAGCTTTTGGGAATGCTACAAAAGAAGCCATGAAGACAGCGGCAAAATATACAGCAATAGGATTTGGGGCATTAACTGCAGCAGCAGGGTTATTTATAAAGCAATCTATTGATGCAGCAAAAGATAAATTGAAAGTAGATAGATTACTTGAAGCAAATTTAAAGAGAACAAAGAATTTTTCAATAGAAAGAATGGCAGCACTCAAGGATGAAGCAGGAGCTTTACAAGATTTGGGAGTAGTTGGAGATGATGTTATACTTGCAGGGGCAGGGCAGCTTGCTATGTATAAATTGAATTATGACCAAATAAAAAAAACTATGCCTATTTTGGGCGATATGGTAGCAAAAGAAAAAGGATTTAATGCAACACAAGAAGACAGTATTGCTATGGCAGATGCTATTGGAAAAGCTATGGATGGTAAAACTAAAGGGCTATTAAAATATGGAGTTCAATTAACAAAAGCAGAAGAAAAAGTTTTTAAGACAATGAAAGCCGAAAAAAGATTGGATTTTATCACTAAAAAATTAAATATATCTATAGGAGGAACAAATAAAGCTTTAAGAGAAACTGATGAAGGGAAAATAATTTCAGCACAGGGAGCTTTTGGTGACATGCAGGCAGAAGTAGGAAAGAAACTTATGCCTTATTTAGGTAAATTAGCTGTATGGTTTCATTCTAAAATTCCAGGTATACAAGATTTGATATTAGGAACTGCTGATAAAGTAGAACAGCTTATTATAAAAGTTAATCCATATGTTACACAAATCAAGCAATTGTTTGGCAGCTTATGGGATAAAGGAAAACCTGCACTTGAAGAATTTAAAAATATATTATTGGAAGGAGCAGGACAGGCTATAGATATTGCACAAAGCATTATTGATAACTGGGATAGAATAAGTCCAATAGTTTATACTGTGGTTGGTGCAATGGCAGCATATAAAACTGTCATGTTTATTTCATCTACTTACACTCTAGCTATGGTTGGAGCTATGAAGTTAAAAACTATATGGGATGGAATACAAGCAGCTAAAACTAAAGGGCTTACAATACAGCAAATAGCTTTGAATGTTGCAATGAGTGCCAATCCAATTGGATTAGTGATTACAGCAGTAGCAGCATTAGTAGGAGTTGGATGGTTGTTATATAAAAATTGGGATTTAGTGAAAGCAAAAACTTTGCAACTTTGGGAGATGCTTGACAATAATCCAATTGGGCGTGTGATTAAATGGTTTATTAAGTTTGGGAATCCTATAGGGCAAGCCATTAATTTATTTTTGTGGTTAAAAGAAAACATTTATGATAACTGGGATATAATAAAAAATAAATTTATTCCTATTTTAGAAATGATAAAAAATCCAGTAGATACAGCTAAAAATGCTATTGGTGGGCTTATTGATAAACTTAAATTTTGGAACAATACAGAAATTAAAGATAAAACTATCAATATTACAGAGAATAAAACCTCAGATAAGTCTAAAACTAGAACAATTGGAAGAAAAGCACTTGGAACAAGCTATTTTAAAGGTGGGGAAACACAAATAAATGAAGGTGGCAGAACAGAAACGGCTATCTTACCAGCAGGAACAAAAGTAATGAGCCATGAACAAAGTAAAACTATGATTGGAAAATCTAATCAAAAAGTAGAAGTACATGTTCATATTAGTGGAAATTTTATTGGAGAAAGAGAACACATGGAAAGATATGCAGAATATACAGGAAGAAAAGTTATAGCAGCAATAGGTAATATGTAAGGAGGTGCAGGGTTTGGATATTATATTTATAGCAGAAAATGAAAATAGCCAACAAGAAACAATCACAATCCCTGTAGTTCAGGGAATTGAGCCAATTATTTGTGAAACTACTGATGAAGAGTTCCAAACAATAAATGGATCTGTTTTAAATTTAATAGGAGGGAAAGGATTAAGAAATTTTTCCTTTTCCTCTTTTTTTCCTAGTAAAAAATATAGTTTTGTGAGTTGGATAAACTATCGAGATACGCAAGAGTATATTGATTTTTTAGAAAAATATAGAGATTTAAAAATCCCAATCAGGATAATTGTAGTAGATAGATATAGAGTAGTTTTAAATATGCTTTGCAGATACAATTTTACTTATGCACTAAGAGATAAAGCAGGGGATGTTCCATACACACTGGAAATAAAAGAATATATTTTTCCAATTCAAAGAAGTGATAACAATGTATAAAATTATTGTAAAAGATAAAGATATAACAGCTTACACAGCAAATCTAAATTGGCGTGATAGTGTTGATATGTTAGGAGCAGAGTTAAATTTTGATGTAGCAGTAAATATGCATGATGAAAACTTTTCTTTTCTTTGGGATATCACGCTTGGGGATAGTGTGCAACTCATAAATAGTAAAGGTGAAAGTTTGCTTCAAGCTATTATTGTATCAGAAAACTTAAATGAAAAAACAACAAACTTTGTAGCGTATGACGTGGCTTGGTATTTAAATAAGTCCACAGTTATCAGACAATTTAAAAAAATGGTAGGAAATGAATGTGTAAAATCTTTGTGTGAAGAAATTGGGATTAAAGTTGAAGTTTCTGGGTTAGATACTAAGATAGATAAAATATATAAAGATAAAGCTGTTTCAGAAGTGATTTATGACATTATTAATCAATGTTCACAACATAATTCTAAGAAATTTTTTATTGAAATGGATAAAGGGATATTGAAAGTAGGGCCTTTTAAAAAAATAAAGGTAACAGGACAGTATGAGCTACATAAAAATCACTTTGTTAATGTGGCTGATTTTGTAGGTAATGTTTCTTTAAATAAATCTATTATTGACATGAAAAACTCTGTCTTGGTAATAACAGCAGATAAAGAAGCTGTGAGAACAGTAGGAAAGGAACAGGATCAAAAAAGTATTAAAAAGTATGGAATGCTACAAGAGGTTGTAATACTTGATGAAAAGGAATATAAAAAAGCAAAACTTGTGGCAAAGAATGAGTTAAAAAAATTAAATAGAATTACTGAAAATTTTTCTATCACTATCTTAGGTGATGATAAAGTGAAAAGTGGCAGAGTAATTGATTTAGAAATACCTTTTTTCAATTTAAAAGGGGAATATTTAATAAAGGAAAGCAATCATATAGTACAAAATGGAATTCACAAATCAGAACTAAAGTTGGAGGTGTATCAGGAATGAGTGATAATCAAAAAGCTTGGGATGTAGCTATGGCAGAGAAATTTAAAGAAAGAGATAACCCAAAGCCTATTGGAGCAGTCTTAGGAAAAATTTTAAGGCCACTTCCTGATATATCAATTGAATTATTAGGCGGTTATGGGATATTAGATGCAGATAAGATTTATCTTTCTAATGCTATTACAAATAGATTAGCTATAGAATGCACAATAAAGGACTTTGAAAGTATGGGTAATAGTATTGAAAACATGAAAAGTTCCTTTATGGAGACTGGAACATGGACCCCATTCAAGCCTATTACTTTACCTTTACCATCAAATGATAAGACAGAAAGTGTTGATATAAAAATCCCAAAACAAACAAATGAAAAAGAGAATAAAACTAAAGGAAAATTTATACTGCAGACTGTGTTTAATTTAATTCCTGGAATGTATGTTTTAGTAATACCTAACTATGAGGAAGATAAATTTTTTGTAGTTGATGTATTTAATTATGCTCCGGAGGTGAGCCTTGAATGGGAATATTACCAGAAATAAATTTTATTGATTATTCAAAACAAGTAGCAGAGATCCAAAAAGAAACAAATGGAAAAACCTTTCTAATCGATTTCAAAAAAGGGAAGATGCTAAGAAAAAATGGAAAACTAATTAAAACAGATGATGAAAGAGCTGTAAGGATGTGGCTAGAAAAAGTACTTTTGACAGAGAAATATAAATGGAATATTTACAAAAGTAATGGAATTAATCAATATGGAATGACTTACAAAGCCAATTTACAAGGACAAAGATTTCCAACTCCTGTTTTATATAGTGAATTCATAAGAGAGCTGAAAGAAACAATATTAAAAAATAAACAAATTATTGAAATAAAAAATATAGATATACAACTAATAAAACATACATTGGAAACTAAATTTACAGTAGTGTTAAAGGACTTCCAAGAATTTGAGTGGGAGGGTTATTTATGATAATAAAAAAAGAACAAAAAGAGATATTAGATGGGATGCTCAGGAATGTAAATGAGGAATATGATAGAACAGAAGGGGGACTATTTTATGATAATTTAGCACCAGTAAGCATAGAATTAGAAGAACTCTATCAAAAATTAGATTATATCTTTCTCAATTCTTTTGCGGAAACTGCTGAAGGGGAATATTTGGATAATATAGCTAAAGAGGTAGGAGTTTTCAGAAGACAACCTACAAAGAGTAAAGGTTTTGTAACAATAAAAGGAACAATAGGAACTGTGATTACAATAGGAACCAAAGTTGCTTCAGATACATATATTTACTTAACTACAGAAGAAAAAGAAATTCCAGAGCAAGGAGAAATATTAGTACCTATTGAAAGTGAAAATGCTGGATCAGAATATAACATACCAGCAGAAACTATAGTAAATTTTCCAGTTACAATTCCAGGGTTACAACGAGTTATAAATAAGCTAGCAACCACAGATGGGTATGATGGAGAGAAAGACAATGAACTGCGAGAAAGGTATTATTTTAAAGTCAGGGAGCCAGTTACATCAGGAAATATTTATCATTATAAAAAATGGTGCTTAGAAGTAGAAGGGGTTGGAGGAGTTAAGGTTTTTCCACTTTGGGCAGGACCAGGAACAGTGAAAGTGGTTATAGTAAATGTAGATATCCAAGCAGCAGATGAGGAATTACAACAAAGAGTAAGAGACTATTTAGAAGAAGTACGACCAATTGGGGCAACTGTAACAGTTAAAAGTGCTATAAATAAAGGAATAGCAATTACAGGAATTGTGAAAATTTCTAAAAATGTTGATTTTGAAGAAGTAAAAAAAGATTTTGAGGAAGAGGTTAGAGAATACTTTAAAAAAATTGGGTTTAATCAAAATTATGTTAGTTATGCACAAGTAGGAAATACACTTTTAAATGTGCAGGGAGTAGTAGATTATAGTGATTTACAGCTAAATGGTGGGGTATTAAATATTGATTTACAAGAAGAAGAGATTGCAGATCTTGCATCATTAACTTTACAGAAAGAAGTGGTATAAATGGAAGCTAAAAGACTTATGCAGCATATGCCAAAATATTATAGAGCTATAGCAGAAATAATAGTATTGCAAAAAACTATTCAAAGTGAGTTAGAAGTTATTGATTTTACAAGTGAAGATGTACTAAAACAATTCTTTATTTATACTGCTACCTGGTCATTACCAATTTGGGAAAGAATTTTTGGATTACCTGTTGGGGATGAAACTACGAATATACAAGAACGAAGAGAAAATTTAATTTCTAAACTTAGAAGCTATGGAACTACAACAAAAGAAATGATTGTGAGGGTTGGAAATGCTTTTACAAATGGAGAAGTTCAAGTTGTGGAACATAATGAAAAATATTTATTTGAAATTATTTTTACAGGTATAATAGGGATTCCTCCTAATATGAATGATTTCAAAGAAACAATAGAGATTATCAAGCCAGCACATTTAACTTACGAAATAAGAATAAGATATAGAACTTGGGGAGAATTATCTCCTTATAAATGGGAAGAATTAGAACCATTCACTTGGGATGAAATTTACCAAAAAGCAGAGATAGAATAAAGGAGGAACTCGATGGGTATACTAACAAATTTTTTGAAACTATTAAAACCAGAACCAAATGATTATGTTGATGTAGTGAAGCATATTTCAGAAAATTACGATAAATTAGATGAAAACGCTAAAACTAATAATGAAACTTTAACAAATTTAAGCAATAATAAGTTAGATAAAGGAACTTATAATGGGAAAGCAGATGATTTAGACAAAGCTAAACTAGACAAAGGCACTTACACAAAAAAAGCAAGTGATCTAGACAATGATAAGTATGACAAAACAGGTGGAAAACTTACTGGAACGGTAAATATAGATACAACACCAGGACTAAACCTTTCAAGGGTGGAGTTTTATACTGGTGGAGTTCAAAAGGGTTATGTTGGGAGAATAGAAGATACAACAAAACCTTATGTAGGATTCCATAACTACATATCAGGAAAATATTTAAGAACCTTTGATGATGGTTCAACAGAAATAGGAGCT
>Ga0153982_1000356_pt1 | contig 12865 bp, 9 predicted proteins | sample TSGA066MetaG_FD_104743 | JGI IMG/M metagenome (GOLD analysis project Ga0153982, IMG submission 104743) | Attine ant fungus gardens microbial communities from Georgia, USA - TSGA066 MetaG | ecosystem: Host-associated > Fungi > Mycelium > Unclassified | place: USA: Georgia, Alexander Wildlife...
AGATGCTGGGCGGTGGTGATACGGGCGCTAGCAGCGGCGATCGCGGTCCGCGCCAGGCGCCGCAACGGCGGGAGCCTCCCGCGCAGCGTTCCACCCAGCCGCAACCCCTCGATCATGACTTCGCCGACGACGATATTCCCTTCTAGGACGTGCTTGGTGAGAGCGCGCGTGGTAGGAGTGTGCGTGGTGAGAGCGCGCATAGTTAGGAGCGCACGCAGTGACAGCGTGCGTCAGTGCCGCCTGGATTGCGCCAATCGACAACCCGACGGTGGACGATCGCTGGTGAATCCGCTCAGCTTGTTGTGTCGTTAGCGAATCAGCCGTGAGTGCAGCGTCTACGGTGCGGATCGCCGCTGGTGCCAGCGCCGCTGTTACCAGCAACGGCGCGAAAGTAAGCTCTGACTACGATCATGCCATCAACTCTATATCAGTGGATCTCAATATCAGTGAGCAGCGTGGACTACGGCCGGAAGAGGATGCAATGACAACTTGGTTGGTGACCGGCGGCGCAGGATTTATCGGTGCGAATTTCGTCATCGCAGCGGTCGAATCAGGCGTCAACATTGTCAACCTCGACGCGTTGACGTATGCGGGCAATCTCGACACGCTTGCCGACTTGCAGGCGAATCCGGCTCATGTCTTCGTGCATGGCGATATTGCCGATCGCCCGTTGTTGGCGCGGCTGCTGGCCGAGCACCGGCCGGATGCGGTGGTGCATTTCGCCGCGGAAAGTCATGTTGACCGTTCGATCGATGGGCCGGCGGCATTCGTGCACACCAATGTTGTCGGTACCTTGGCGTTGCTGCAAAGCGTGTGCGAGCACTGGCAGCAGCTACCGGAGACGGAACAGGCGGCATTTCGCTTCCTGCATGTCTCAACAGACGAGGTGTTTGGCAGTCTCGGACAGAGCGGGCGTTTCAGCGAGGACTCGCCTTATGCGCCCAATTCACCGTATTCGGCGTCCAAGGCCGCTTCCGATCATCTGGTGCGGGCTTTCCACCATACTTGGGGCCTGCCGGTCGTAACCGCACATTGCTCGAACAACTACGGGCCGTATCAGTTCCCGGAAAAGCTCATTCCGCTGGTGATTGCGCGCGCAGTGGCAGGATGCTCGTTGCCGGTATACGGCGATGGTGGAAACGTACGCGACTGGTTGCATGTTTCCGATCACTGCGCTGCCTTGCGCGCCTTGCTTGCTGGCGGACGAGTGGGGGATAGCTACAACATCGGTGGTGATGCCGAGCGTCGCAATATCGATGTGGTCAAGACGATCTGCGCGTTATTGGACGAGCGTCGACCGCGTGCCGACGGGGCGTCGCGCGCCAGCCAGATCGAATTTGTGCGTGATCGCCCCGGACATGATCGCCGCTATGCGATGGATGCCTCCAAACTCCAACGTGAGTTGGGTTGGACGCCGGCTTATCGGTTTGAGCAGGGTTTGGCGCAGACGGTGGACTGGTACCTGGAAAATCAAGATTGGGTGACGCAGGTGCAACGCGGCCGCGATGGATTGCAGCGCGTCGGTCAAGGGATCACCGGTCAAGGGAATGCCAGTCAAGGCGATGCGAGTCAAGGCGATGCCATTCAAGGGGATGGGGGACAAGACCATTCGAGGCAAGGCGATCTGGCAAAACCCAATCTGGAAAGAACAGATCTAGAGCAACTCGCGCCCGAGCAGCGAGGTTTCGCGCCATGACCCGCAAGGGCATCATCCTGTCAGGAGGTTCCGGTACCCGCCTCTATCCGATCACTCGGGCGGTGAGCAAACAACTGCTGCCGGTGTACGACAAACCGATGATCTACTACCCGTTAGGCGTGCTGATGCTTGCCGGAATCCGCGAGGTTTTGGTGATCACGACGCCGCATGAGCAGGCGCTGTTCCAGAGGCTGCTGGACGATGGCTCGCAATGGGGCATGCAGATCGACTACGCCGTCCAGCCCAGTCCCGATGGGCTGGCGCAGGCATTGCTGATCGGACGGCAGTTCCTCGCCGGTGGGCCAAGCTGCCTGGTGCTTGGCGACAACATCTTTTACGGCCACGGTTTGATCAGCCTGCTGCGTCAGGCAGATTCGCGCACCCGTGGGGCAACGATTTTTGGTTACCAGGTGCGCGATCCACAACGCTATGGCGTCGCCGAGTTCGATCCTAGTGGGCAGGTGATCGGGCTGGAGGAAAAGCCGGCCAATCCTCGCTCCCGCCATGCGGTGACCGGCCTGTATTTCTACGACGCGCGCGCTAGCGACTTCGCTGCGTCGCTGCGGCCATCGGCACGTGGAGAACTGGAAATCACCGATCTCAACCGCTGTTATCTTGATGACGCCTCGTTGCATCTGGAAAAGCTCGGGCGCGGGTATGCATGGCTCGACACCGGAACCCATGAATCCCTGCTTGAGGCGTCCACCTATATGGAAACGATTGAAAAACGCCAGGGTCTGCGCGCGTGCTGCCCTGAGGAGATCGCGTACCACAATCGTTGGATCGATGCGGCCCAGGTGCGCGCACTCGCCGCGCCGCTGGCGAGTAGCGGCTATGGTGACTATCTGCTCGGCCTGCTCGAGCACGAGCGGCCTGCGTGAAGCTGCACGAAACCGACCTGCCAGGCTGTCTGATCGGCGAATTTCGGATCGCTTCCGACGCCAGAGGTTGGCTGTATGAGGCATACAACCGGGACAGTATTGCTGCTGCGGGTCTTCGCCTGGATGTCGCCCAGGTCAACGTCTCCCGGTCGCTGGCAGGTATATTGCGCGGGCTGCATTATCAGTGGCCGAATCCGCAGGGCAAATGGATCTCGGCGCTGGAGGGTGAAGTCTGGGATGTGGCGGTCGACCTGCGCCGCGGCTCGCCGCATTTCGGGCGCTGGACTGGCACCGTGCTCAGCGCCAAAAACCGCCGTCAGTTCTGGGTACCGGAAGGGTTTGCGCATGGCTTTGCGGTGCTCGGTGATGCGCCAGCGACGGTACATTATTTGTGCACGCGTACCTATGATCCGAGCGCCGATGCCGGCATCCGCTGGAACGATGCTGCGTTGGCGATCGACTGGCCGTTAAGTCATCCGGTGCTTTCCGACAAGGACGCGCATGCTCCGTTGTTGGAACAGACGCCAGCCGAGCGTTTGCCGCAGTACCTGCCGCCGGATTGAGCGCTTGAGGATTCTGCTGCTTGGTGCGAATGGCCAGCTGGGCGCGACCTTGCGACGTCGCTTGACTTCTGTCGGTGCAATCGTGTGTGCGACACGCGACGGGTATCTGACCACTGGCGCGACATGTGAGGTCGCCGATCTCGCGCAGCCTGCTTCGCTGGCCGCCTTGGTGGCGCGCGTCAAACCTGATGTTGTGGTCAATGCCGCCGCCTACACCGCGGTAGATCGCGCTGAAGACGAAGCGCAGGCGGCGTGGATGATCAACGCCAAGGCGCCGGCGGCATTGGCGGCGGCCTGCGCCGCCAGCAGCGCTGCCCTGGTGCACTATTCGACCGACTATGTCTTCGACGGCACTGAGCGTAGCCCTTATCGCGAAGATCAACCCGCTGCGCCGTTGAATCAATACGGTGCCAGCAAGCTGGCGGGTGAAGATGCGATCCGGAACAGCGGCGCACGCCATTTGATCCTGCGCACTGCCGGAGTTTACGGATTGGACGGGCGTAATTTCCTGACCAAGATGCTGCACGCTGCGCGTAGCCAGCAGGTGCTGCGGGTGGTCGACGATCAAATCGGCGGTCCGACCCCCGCGGTCGTGGTGGCTGAAGCGACGGCGCAGATTCTCGCCACAGGCTTGCCGACTTTGGGCATCGGACATTTAGTGGTCAACGGACAGGTCAGCTGGTATGACTTCGCGAGCGAGCTGTTCGCCCAGGCCCGCGTGCACGGATGGCTGGAACGCGCGCCAGAGCTGCAGCCGATCCCAACGTCGCTGTGGCCCACGCGCGCCAGACGGCCGGCTTACTCAGTGCTCGACAACAGTCGTCTGCAGCACAGCTATGGACTGATCTTGCCGCAGTGGCGCGAAGCGCTGACAGAAGTGCTTGCTAGCCGGCGGCCAGACGACAGCCACTGGACTTGATCGGCACTAGCTCGTAGTTTGTCGCATCGTTGACGTATCGGGAGGCGGGGATGGAGAAGAGGCTGGGATCGGGCACGCCGCAACTGACGTTTCGGGCTGTACTGCTGGCTATCGTGCTGGCGGTGGTGTTGGCTGCGGCCAATGCTTATCTCGGTCTATTCGCCGGGTTGACGGTGGCTACCGCGATTCCGGCGGCGGTGGTGTCTATGGGCGTGCTGCGGTTGTTTGGTGGCGGCACCATCCTAGAAAACAATATCGTCCAGACTGGCGCTTCCGCTGGTTCTTCGATCGCGGCTGGGGTGATCTTCACCATTCCAGCGCTGATCATCCTGGGCTATTGGCAGGACTTTCGCTATAGCTGGGTGCTGGCCATTGCTGGTTTGGGTGGCTTGCTTGGCGTGCTGTTTTCTGTGCCGTTGCGCCGCTCCATGATCGTTGAGGAGCCACTGCCATTTCCCGAAGGCAAGGCCGCAGCCGAAGTGCTCAAGGCTGGCGAAAATCCTGGTCCCGGGCTGAAAATCCTCGCGTTTTCGGCTGCGATCGCTGGGCTGCTGAAGGTGGCCGCTGCCAGTGGCATGCGTCTGATCCCGGATACCGCGGCCAGCGCCGGATTTTTCGGTAAATATCTCGGTTATCTCGGTACCAATCTATCGCCGGCGCTGCTCGGCGTCGGCTATATCGTGGGCCTGAATGTCGGAATCGTGGTCGTCTCCGGCAGTATTTTATCTTGGCATATCGCGATACCGATGTATCACGCTTTGTTTTTGGGTAGCGATCCCGCTTTGGCGACAAGTTTGGTCGGCGCCAGCGCGGAGGACGCCGCTGGTGCGATTTGGTCGGCGAAGATCCGTTATCTGGGGGTCGGCGCGATGTTGATCGGTGGGGTATGGACGCTGTTTTCCCTACGCAAATCGCTGCTGTCTGGCGTGCGTAGCGGTATCGCGGCCGCACGTTCTGGTCGCGCCGGCACCACAGTGGCCGAGACGGAGCGCGATCTGCCGATGAAGTGGATGTTAATCGCGCTGATCGTGTTCTCCGTGCCCTTGCTGTTGTTGTATCAGGCGATAGTTGGCATGTGGCATGTCAGTATTCCGATGGCGATCATCATGATCTTGGTGGGTTTTTTGTTTGTATCGGTGTCGGCCTATCTTGCTGGGTTGGTCGGGTCGTCCAACAACCCGGTGTCGGGCATTACCATCGCTACGATTCTGTTCGCCTCGGCGGTTTTGTTGGTGTTGCTGGGCGACAGCGGGCGCACCGCGGTCGGTGCCGGAGGCGCACCACTGGGCGCGGTAGCGGCAATCATGATCGGCGCGGTGGTGTGCTGCGCGGCGGCGGTTGGCGGCGATAACCTGCAGGATCTAAAAGCCGGTTATCTGGTCGGCGCCACACCCTGGAAGCAGCAGTTGATGCTCGGGGTTGGCGCGTTTTCCTGTGCACTGATCATGGCGCCGGTATTGAATATTTTGTCAGAGGCTTATGGCATTGGTGCGCCGACTGCCGAACACCCCAATCCGCTGTCGGCGCCACAGGCAACATTGATGGCAGCGGTTGCCAAGGGATTGTTCGGCGGTCAGTTGCCCTGGGGCATCATTGGTATAGGCGCGGTGATCGGCGCGGCCATCATCGCCATCGACGAGTGGCTCAAGGCGCGCGGCAGCAGCTTTCGAGTGCCGGTGCTGGCCGCGGCGATCGGCATCTATTTGCCGTTGGAACTGATGGTGCCGATCTTCCTCGGAGGGTTACTTGCCTATCTGGTCGAACGTCGCCACGGCATGGTTGGGAGCAAGGATGAAGCAGCGCGCGATCGTCTGCACCGCCCGGGTACTTTGTTCGCAGCTGGCCTGATTACCGGAGAGGCGTTGATGGGTATCGCCGTGGGCATCGCGATTTACGCTTCGAAGAATCGCAACGTGCTGACTGTACCCGAGCGGTTGCAGCAAGGTGAATTCGTCGGACTGATCGTGCTGGCCATCGTCGGATGGCTGCTTTACCGCAGTGGCACCAAGCCCAGATCTGTTAGCGATACCGTGTAATCTTGCCGGTTGGAACCTCGCGTCAACACGATTGCGCGGTCAAGTCAGGCGGTCAAGTCACGCAGTCCAATCGCACAGCCCAATCGAACAGCTCAATTGCACAGCTCAATTTCACACCCCAGTCGCGGCACAGCCAAATGGCGTCGGATCGCGTCGCAGCGGCGCTCCTGTTACCACGTTCAATACACATTCCAATCACCGTATCGACCAACGTACTTGAACTGAACCCCATGATCCCATTGCTTCGTATCGTGATTTTCGCCTCGATGTTCGCTCTGCCGATGCTTGCCCACGCCGAGCGTGGGTTTGAGGCTCATGATCTGGTGACGATGGAGCGTTATTCCGCGCCGGCACTGGCGCCGGACGGGCGCAAATTGGTATTCGCCAAGCGCGTGGTGGATTTCGATGCCAACAAAACCAGTACGTCGCTGTGGATCACCGACTTGTCCGGGCCAGGCGCAGCAGCGTCCAAGCAATTCACACCGGAGGGTTGGAATGTCAATTCACCGGCGTTTTCACCTAATGGCGGTTACGTGTATTTTCTCAGTGCGAAGAACGGCAGCTCGCAGCTGTACGCGCAACCGCTAGCTGGCGGTGTGCCGCGGCAACTGACCGATCTTCCCATGGCAGTGGACGGCTACAAATTGGCGCCAGATGGCGATAAAGTCGCGCTGGCCGTCGGTAGTTTCGTCGAATGCAAGTCTGATCTGAGCTGCACCAAACAGCGCTTGGATCAGGCCGATAAGCGCAAGACCAGTGGCATGCTGTTCGAGCGCCTGTTTACTCGTCACTGGGACAGCTGGGTCGATGGACGTCTGAATCGCATTTTCGTCGCGGACCTGGACGGACAGGGCATGGTCAAGGCGGCGACGCTGGTCGGTGCCGATGTGCAAGGCGATATTCCTTCCAAACCCTTCGGCGATCTGTCAGATCTAGCGTGGGCGCCAGATGGTAAGACCCTGATCTTTAGTGCGCGGTTGGCCAATCGCGAGGAGCCATGGTCCACTAATTTCGACTTGTATCAGGTCAATGCCGACGGAAGCGGTGCGGCGAAAAATCTGACCGCGGCGAATCGCGCCTGGGATGCAGGGCCAGTGTTTTCGAGCGATGGCCGCACGTTGTATTACCGGGCGATGCGTCGTCCTGGGTTCGAGGCCGACCGGTTTGCGTTGATGGCGATGGACTTGGCCAGTGGCCGCAGCCGTGAATTAGCGCAGGACTGGGATCGTTCGGCCGATAGCATCACGCTGTCACCAGATGGCGCAACGCTGTATACCACCGCCTTGGATACAGGGCAGCGGCCGCTGTTTGCCATCGACATCGCCAGCGGCGCGGTCAGGACATTGCTCGGTGATGGCTCAATAACAGCATTCGAACGCGCTGGCACGACACTGGTCTTCGCGCGCAACACCATTCAATCCAGTGATCAATTGTTCGCCGCTCAGCTGGACGGCAGCAATCCACGTGCGATCACGCCCAGTGCCGCTGACTTGTTGCCGCAGGTGCGTTGGGGCGAGTACGAGCAATTCAGCTTCAACGGCTGGAACGACGAGACCGTGTATGGCTATGTAGTCAAGCCATGGAATTATGTCGAAGGGCGCAAATATCCGGTTGCCTTCCTGATTCACGGCGGTCCGCAGGGAAGTTTCAGCAACGGCTGGAGCTATCGCTGGAATCCGCAGACCTACGCTGGTCAGGGCTATGCGGTGGTGATGATCGATTTTCATGGTTCTACTGGCTATGGCCAGGCGTTTACCGACAGCATCAGCCAGCAGTGGGGTGATCGCCCATTGGAAGATCTGCAAAAAGGTTGGGCGGCGGCACTGCAGCGTTATTCATTCCTGGATGGCAAGCGCGCCTGCGCGCTCGGCGCCAGTTACGGCGGTTTCATGGTCAACTGGATCGCCGGTAATTGGTCAGGCGAACGTGGCAACGGGCCGTGGAAGTGTCTGGTGAACCACGCAGGCATCTTTGACTTGCGCGCCATGGGATACGCCACGGAAGAGCTGTGGTTTACCGAATGGGACCATGGCGGCACGCCTTACGACGTGCCCAAGAATTACGAAAGATTCAATCCAGTCAATCACGTCGAGCGTTGGCACGTGCCCATGCTGGTGATCCACGGCCAGTTGGACTATCGCGTGCCGGTCGAGCAGGGCATTGCCGCTTTTACCGCGTTGCAGCGGCGTGGCATCGATTCGAAATTTCTTTACTTCCCGGATGAGAATCATTGGATACTCAAGCCGCACAACAGTGTGCAGTGGCACGAGACGGTGAATGCCTGGCTAAAGCGGTACCTTGGCCCATGACCCGGATGCGCTGCAAAGGCCTGCGCTGATGGCTCCAACGTCCACCGATGCGCCGGTGCTGTCTCAGGCGCTGATCAGCAATGACATCATCATCTTCGGACTGATCGCGGCGACCTTAGGCGCTGTATTCTGGACTGCATCGCTGCAGCAGCCGGTGTTGCGCAAGTTCTACAGCGTGGTACCTGCGCTGCTGCTGTGCTATCTGATTCCCGGGATCTATAACAGCTTCGGTCTGATCGATGGCCAGTCCAGCAAGCTTTATAACCCGATCGCAAGCCGGGTGCTGTTGCCGGCGGCGCTGGTGCTGCTCACGCTGTCTGTCGATCTCAAGGCGATCGTGAGACTCGGGCCTAAGTTGCTGTTGATGTATGCCGGCACCTCGATCAGCGTGATGATCGGTGGGGTCAGCGCGTTCTTGCTATTTCGCGCGGTGCACCCGCAAACCGTGGCCGGCGACACCTGGGCGGGCATGGCCGCTTTGGCCGGCAGTTGGATCGGCGGTGGCGCCAATATGCTGGCGATGAAGGAGATCTTCCAGGTCGATGCCACTACATTCGGCCAGTTCGCAGTGGTCGACGTCGGGGTGGGCTATTTATGGATGGCGATATTGATTTTTCTGGCAGCGCGTGCGCCAGCGATCGACGCGCGCAGCGGTGCCGATATCACCGCGATCGAGGATCTCAAACAAAAATTGACTGCATTCAAACAGCAACACGGACGTGTTCCCAGCTTGACCGATCTGATGCTGATCGTGGGTCTGGCATTTGGCGCGGTCGGTCTGTCCCACGCATTGGCCGGGCCGTTGTCGGCATGGTTTGGCGCCAATGTTTCCTGGGCAAAGGCCGTCAGTCTGCACGAGCCATTTGTCTGGGTGGTGATGCTGTCCACCAGCATCGGTTTGAGTCTGAGTCTAACCCGTGCACGCATGTTGGATGGCGCTGGCGCGTCAATCATCGGTCAATTGCTGCTGTACTTCCTGATTGCGACGATCGGCATGCAGATGGAAATCCTGGCGTTGTTCGATCGGCCCTGGTTGTTCTTGCTGGGAATCGTCTGGATTTCGATCCATATCGTGCTGTTGTGGCTACTCGGGCGCGCGCTGAAAGTGCCGTTTTTCTACTTCGCCATTGGCTCGCAAAGCCATATCGGCGGTCCGGCCTCGGCCCCGGTGGTGGCGTCCGCCTTCCATCCGGCCTTAGCGCCGGTGGGTGCGTTGTTGGGGACCCTGGGTTACGCCACTGGAACGGGACTGGCCTATGTGCTGGGGCTGATCCTGCGCGCCCTGGCGCAATGACACGCATCAAGGCGATCAGTTGAGCGGGATCGAAGCGCAATTCAGTCAGTGCAACACGCGCATTCATGGCTGAGGATGCGCGATAATCGCGCTGGAATCAGCCGCTGTACGACACAGATCGCATGTTATCCCCGCCCATCCCTGAAGATGAGATAGAGCGTCTGCAAGTATTGCAGAGCTACGAGATCCTGGACACCGCGCCAGAGCAGGCGTTTGATGATTTGGTCGTCATCGCAGCGTCGATCTGCCGGGTGCCCATGGGTTCGGTGACCTTGATCGACCGCGACCGGCAATGGTTCAAAGCCCGGCATGGACTGCCGATGACCGAAACCCCGCGCGAATTCGGATTCAGCGCCCACGCCATCTTGGACCTGACCCAGCCCACCATCGTTCAGGACGCGCGCGAGGACCCGCGGTTTCGCGACAATCCGATGGTCGCCGGCGATCCCAATATTCGCTTCTACGCAGGCGCGCCGCTGCTCGCCTGCGGCCAGCCTGTCGGCTCGTTCTGCGTGATGGACGATAAGCCTAGCCGGCTGGAGCGCCATCAGATCGATGCGCTGGAAGCGCTGTCTCGCCAGGCGTCGGCACAGTTGGAATTGCGTAAACTCGCAAGATCGCTGAATCAGCATGTGAATGAGCGCCTCAGCTACGAGCGGGAACTTCACGCGCAAGTGCAGGAATTAGAAGCGCGCAATCGCGAGTTGACCGCACAAGCCCGCACCGACCCGTTGACCGGACTGGATAACCGACGCGGGTTCGCGCAGAAGCTGGGGGCAGCGATCGCAACAGCTGCTGCTGAGGGCGGGCTATTGCATATTGCGATCATCGACGTCGATCGCTTCAAGGGCATCAATGACAGGTTTGGTCATCAGGAAGGTGATCGCGTCTTGCAGAAAATCGCCAAGACGCTCGGTGCGCACGGGGTTGCTCGCGGACGGGTTGCGCGCTATGGAGGTGAGGAATTTGTACTGCTGGTGGCGGGGATTACCGCCGATCAGGCGCGTCAGCAGTGCGACTATCTACGTAAGGCGGTCGCGGATCTGGCGACGGGGTTTTCGCTGACGGTTAGTATTGGTCTGGCGTCCTATCGCCGCGGCGATACGCCGGAGAAGTTGCTTGCTCGTGCCGATCAGGCGCTCTACCGCGCCAAACGCAGCGGCCGCGATCGGGTAGAGGCGACGGATTAGACACACGCCAACAGCCTTGCTATTGGCTGTTCAGACCGCGCACTAACAACACCGCGAACGCCCGCGCCCATAACGGGCCTGCATCCGTTCGTGGAAAAAACGCTGGCGGTCCATCGGCAGGTGCTCTGGGTGATACTGGCGCATATGCGCCAGGTAGGTGTCGTAATCGGGCAGGCCGATCGCCGCACGCGCGCTGCGTGCTGCGTAGTTCCACCAGGCGCGTACCCGCTCAGCGGGCAATGGCGTCGAGCGCGACATAGTCGGTCTCCTGTGCGGTCGGGATGTTGTTGCGGCGGGCGACCAGGGCTGCGCGTAGGCCAAATACGATCGTCGCCACCACCACGGTCATAAACAGCGCGCACAACCCGGCGGTCAGATAGTTATTGAACACGACCCTTTGCATTTCTTCTAGCGATTTCGCCGGCGCCAATATCTCACCACGCGCCGCGGCCTCGGCAAATTTGCGCGCGTTAGCGATAAAGCCGATCTTGGGATCCGGATGGAACAGCTTTTGCCAGCCGGCGGTCATGGTGCACACCAGCAGCCAGGCGGTAGGCACCAGCGGAACCCATAGATAGCGTTCGCGTTTCATCTTGACCAGGGCCACGCAGGCGAAGATCAGGGCAAGACCGGCCAGCATCTGGTTGGCGATACCGAATAGCGGCCACAACGTGTTGATTCCGCCCAGTGGATCCACCACGCCCTGATAGAGAAAATATCCCCACATTGCCACCGCCAACGCGGTGCACACCAGATTGCCGGCGGTGCTTTCAGTTTCTTTGAACGGCGCATAGGCCATGCCGATCAATTCCTGCAACATAAACCGCGTCACCCGGGTGCCTGCATCGATCGTGGTCAGAATAAACAGCGCCTCGAACAAGATCGCGTAGTGGTACCAGAACGCCATCATGCCCTGACCGCCGATCAGTCCATGCAAAATCTGCGCCATGCCCACCGCCAGCGTCGGTGCGCCGCCGGTGCGCGAGAGGATGCTTTGCTCGCCGATATCGGCGGCGGTTGCGGTTAGCACCTCTGGTGTCAGTACGAAGCCCCAACTGGAAATGGTCTGGGCAGCCTGTTCCACCGTAGTGCCAATCAGCGCGGGCGGCGCGTTCATGGCGAAATACACCCCAGGCTGCAACACGCAGGCCGCGATCAGCGCCATGATTGCGACAAATGCTTCCATCAACATTCCGCCATAACCGATTACGCGGATTTCGCCTTCGTTGTTGATCAACTTCGGCGTGGTCCCCGAGCTGATCAGAGCATGGAATCCGGAAACCGCGCCGCAGGCGATGGTGATGAACAAGAACGGGAACAAGGAGCCTGAAAATACCGGACCGGTGCCATCGATAAAGCGGGTGACCGCTGGCATCTGCAGTTCCGGCATCGCGAACAAGATCGCAACCGCCAGTAACACCACGGTGCCGATCTTGAGAAAGGTGGACAGGTAATCGCGTGGTGCCAGCAGCAACCAGACCGGCAGCACCGCGGCGATGAAACCATAGCCGATCATCAGCCATGCCAAGGTCGTGCCTTGGAGATGGAACCACCCGGCCCAGACCGGATGCGCCGCAACCTTGCCGCCCAGCCAGATCGCCAGCAGCAATAGCACGAAGCCGAGTATCGACACTTCCAGAATGCGCCCTGGCCGCAACCAACGCAGATAGATGCCCATCAAGATGGCGATCGGAATGGTCAGTGCGACAGTGAATGTACCCCAAGGACTTTCGGCCAGCGCCTTGACCACCACCAGCGCCAGCACTGCCAGCAGGATCACCATGATCATCAGTATTCCGATCATGGCGAACACGCCAGCACCGGCGCCGAGTTCTGCACGGATCATGTCGCCGAGCGAGCGGCCGTCGCGCCGGGTGGAAAAAAACAGGATCATCATGTCCTGCACTGCGCCAGCCAGCACTACGCCGAACACGATCCACAACGTGCCCGGCAGATAGCCCATTTGTGCGGCTAGCA
>Ga0153982_1000357_pt1 | contig 12827 bp, 8 predicted proteins | sample TSGA066MetaG_FD_104743 | JGI IMG/M metagenome (GOLD analysis project Ga0153982, IMG submission 104743) | Attine ant fungus gardens microbial communities from Georgia, USA - TSGA066 MetaG | ecosystem: Host-associated > Fungi > Mycelium > Unclassified | place: USA: Georgia, Alexander Wildlife...
AGATCGGTATGCACGGTGCCCGGCACCTGCGCCGCGCGCCAGGTGCGCGCCTGCGGGTCTTGGTTTTGCTGGTTGCTGGATTGGGCCTGACGAAACTGCCAAGTGCCATTAAGCGGCTGGGTCACTAATGCCTGCGCCAGTGCGGCTGGTGTGATCAGCACAGTTAGGATCGCGACCAACCAGGCGATGCCGCTGGATAAGACGCGCGCACGGCGATTGCATGCACGGCGACGATTGCACGCATCGCGACTGCGTGCTCGGCAACCGCATGCACTGCAACTGCATGCACGGCAATCGCATGCTCGGCGACTGCATCCACGGCAACTGCAGGCATCGGCTCTGCCCACAGACCAGTGTGCAGGCGGACGACTCTGGTTGCATGTTCCCAGTACCGGCACTGGCGTAGATAAAGTCATGGACACTCCCGTCCGACGCCATGCCGCTGACCACACCCAGTAGTCGAACAGCCTGACATTCAGTGATTTAGATCGATCTAATTTTATCGAAATTATGTAACACAGGCGTCTGAACCAGGCATGCTGCACAGCAGCAGATCGGCCCGCCCCTTCCGCGAGAATCCGTCGTGAATGCGATATTCGGAATCGATGCTGTTCGAAACCGAACGCTAGGGTGGAGCCTATCTCGCTACGAAAGTGCATTGCTGCGCTGACTGTTTCAAGTCGTCATCGACACGCCGAAGGGGCGTCCTTCAACAGCGCGCAGCGTTGGTCATCCGGTGACGTTAATCCTTTGAAAATGGAAGACGCCGGGTTCCCGCTTGCGCGGGAAGGATCATCTTGTTTTTTTGTCGGCATTCGATGTTGGGATAGGACGGTCTCAAGCACCAAACACAACATTCTGCTAAAAGCTGCAAGAGGAGTACCGCGATGAGTTCAAGCGATTGTCATCGAGCATTGTGCAACGCGAGCAAATTAGTCGAGGGTTTGCGCCGGGACGAGTGCGGTCGATTGTCCGGTATTCAGGGCGCGGTGCGGCGACCATCAGTCATCAGCTGCAGCGCGTTGCTAGAAGTCGGTCGCGATACCAGGCCACACTAGCCCAATGGCGCCTACGACCCTGCTTTCCGTAGCGCATTAGCGAAGAAGACCGCGAAGGAAGCCTGCGACCGGGCTCATTCGATCTATATTGTCACCGGCTATATTCTTACGGGAAGGCTTTAACAGATTTTTCCGCCTCGCACTGCAAACTTTCGCGCCGACCTACCAGACATTAGATACAAACGCATGGCAAACACTCGTGTGTGGATCGCTGTGTTCGCCATCATTCTTGCGTTCGGCTTCCTAGGCTCGCGCGGGATCTGGGATCCGGATGAGGGTCGCTACACCAATGTCGCGCTGAACATGCTCGACGATGGCAATTGGTTGGAGCCGCGGCGCAATCAAGACGTCGGTCACTGGACCAAACCTCCTCTCACTTACTGGGCACTTGCCGCAAGCCTGGCGACGTTTGGACAAAATGTTTGGGCAGCCCGCCTCCCGGTGGCGCTGTCCTATTTGATGTGTGTCTGGCTGGTGTGGCGGATCGCATCTCGACTCGTGCCTGGCGGGGAGAACACCGCAGCTCTGGCGTACGCCACCATGCTGCTGCCTTTTGGTGCCGCGGGTCTGATCACCACCGACTATTTGCTCGCCGCATTTGAAACGCTGGCGATATGGGCTTTTGTCGAGATGCGTTTCGGCAACGGGCGCCGGGGCGCGATGTGGTTGGTGTTGATGTGGGCAGCGTTCGCGTTGGCTTTCCTGACCAAGGGGCCACCAGCACTGCTACCGTTATTGGTGATCACGATTTACGGGCAGTTGGTTCCTGTTGAACGCGGTAGCCGGCTGTTCGACAGCGCGGGTCTGGCGGTTTTTCTGGTACTGGCCTTGCCCTGGTTTGTAGCCGTGATCGTCGGCAACCCAGGATTGTTCGAATACTTTATCGGTGATGAAGTAGTCAAGCGCGTGACCACCAATGAGTTTGGTCGCCATGGCGAATGGTACGGTTGGATCAAGGTGTATGTGCCGACGCTGCTCATCGGCACCTTGCCTTGGACGGCAAGCTTGTGGCGCTGGGCTAAGACGCTGCCTGTGACGGTCCGTGAATGGCGAGCGCCAGCACAACGCGATACCCAGCGTGCGCAGCTGCTGCTGACGCTGTGGCTGCTATTGCCTTTGCTGGTGTTCTGCGTCGCGCAGTCGCGCATGCCCTTATATCTGCTACCGCTGTTCACGCCCTTGGCACTGCTAGTGGCCAGTCAGCGGCAGCGCGAAGGGCGCGGCTTGCCGGGCTGGCGCACGATTTTGGTCTGGGTGGCATTGTTGTTGGCGCTGCGTCTGGCGTCTGCTTTGTGGCCAACGCACAAGGATGCGCAGGTGTGGGCAGAAGTATTGCGCGAACGCGCCGGCGGCCCGGTTTCGGAAGTGCTGTTCGTCGAGGACATGGCGCGCTACGGACTGCATCTGCAATTGGGCGCAGAGGTCGAGAAGATCATGTTGGATTCGGCACCATTGACGCGCTTCAACCCAATTTACGATGAAAGCCTGGCCGATGAGCTCGGCGAACACAAACCGGATGGTGTCTGGGTTGCCAAGACCGAACGGTGGCAGGAACTGCAAACGCGCGTCACTGCGCTCGGCTATCGCGCCGAACCTTTGGGTGCCCCCTGGCGCGGGCGCGTGATCTTTCGGGTACACCATGACCCGATGGCACGATCGTCAACGCAACGGCAATGGGCACATCCTTCGACCCAGAGGCAGGTGGATCGCCAGAATCTGCCCGACCAAAATCTGCCCGACCAGCGGCCAGTTCCGGTGATTCGCCAGCATGTCGAGCATAGGCCCCGGTGAATGGCGAGGATTTGATGCGTTGATCGCTCAGGCCTCTCCCGATCAGTCAGTCGTGCGCAAGCCGAAAACGCGGTTTAACACCGCGAAGCACTGGCCTGCAGTTTTCTGAAGACACTAGGCATCGGTTTTATCGACTTGTTTACCGGCTCCGCCATTCGCTGCGCGGAACTGATTATGTTGATTTTGTCGACATTCGATTTTGGCAAGTTCTCGATATGCTATGGGCGATGCTTCAACCAAGCTGCAGGCACTGCGGTCGGAGTGGCCTCGTTGCGACTGACTTCCAAGCGCAGCAGTTTGTCGCCGCCACCTTGGAAATAACGCAGTTCGAAAGCGTGCAACCCCCTGGTCAGGGCGGCGCTGCCAACGTTGTTGCCGGGTGATTGCGGCCCGTCGCGGTCTATCACCAAGGTATCGTTGATATACAACCGCGATCCGTCGTCTGAGGACAATGCAAAGCGATACACGCCATCGGCCGGGAGGTCGAGATAGCCGCGCCAGCGCAGGCCAAAACCTTGGCTGCGGGTGTCGCCGGGCAGTCCAATTTGATCGCTAATCGCACTGCGGGTCGGTGTGGACTCGAGTAGGTCATCGGTACGCCGTGGCGAGGTTTCAAAGTAATCGCGCCGCAGTCCAGGCTGTAAATCTGTGGCACGTAGCGGCTGCGCGGGCTGCAACTTGCCAAAGGTGTAGCGCGCTTGCGTTACCGGACCGAGTTGTCCGTTGGCCAGACGCAGGCGCGCGGATAATCTCACCGCCATGTCGCCCAAGTTCAGCGTGATCGGACCATCAGCCTGTGCCGATGTCGCTTTCGGTTCGCTGCCATCGGTGGTGTAGACAACAGTTGCATCCGGTAACGGTGAAGTCAGCTGGACTTGCGCACTGGGCTGCAATGACAGCACATCGCCATCGATGCCAAGTACTTCAGGGACGCGAAAATTCACGCCCATCTGTGCGAGTACCGTCAACTGTGGCGCAAGCCGGCGATTGAACTCGTTCCAGATTCGGGTCTTCTGCGCCGACCACAACACCTCGGCCATGGCCAATGCGCGCGGCCATAGCATGTACTCGGCGTGTTGTGGTGTGCGAATGTGCTCGGTCCACAAATTCGCCTGACCGCCAATCACATGCCGCGCCTGTGCAGGTTGCAATTGCGCTGGTACCGGATCGAAGGCATAGACCTGGGCCAATGTCAGCAGACCCGGACACCATGGCTCCTGGCTGGTAAGCGACTGGCAGTAGTCGAAGTAGGCATACGAGGTCGGTGTCATCACCACATCGTGGCGCAGGCGCGCGGCTTTGATGCCTTCTTCGATGCTGCGCCAGGCCATGATCGTGGTGCTACGCGCCGGATCGCCGGCCAGCATCTCATCCCAGGCCAGCATGCGGCGGCCGCGCTGCTGTAGATAAGACTCGATTCGGCGCATGAACCAGCCTTGCAGCGCGTGTTCGTCCTTGAGACCTTCGCGTCGGATGATGTCTTGCGCGAGTTTGCTTTCTTGCCACCGCACGATAGGTGCTTCGTCGCCACCAACATGGATGTATTCGGAAGGAAAGATCGCCAGCACTTCATCCAGCACGCCTTCAAGGAAGGTGAAGGTTTGCTCGCTCGGACACAGCACATTGTCGTCCACACCCCAATCCACTCGGACTTCGAATGGCCCGGGCGTGCAGGCTAGTTCCGGATACGCGGCCAGCGCCGCCACAGTGTGTCCTGGCATCTCGATTTCCGGAACGACCGTGATGTGGCGTTGGCGTGCGTACGCGACGATTTCGCGCGCCTGCTCCTGGGTATAGAAACCACCATAGCGCTTGCCGTCGTAGTGGATCTTGCCGTCGTGCTGAAAGATCGCGGTCTGTTTGCGCCAGGCGCCAACTTCAGTGAGCTTTGGATAGCGCTTGATTTCCAGCCGCCAGCCCTGGTCTTCCGTCAGATGCCAATGCAGCACATTGAACTTGTAACGCGCCATCAGGTCGATCTGACGCTTGATGTGATCGACCGGGAACAGATGCCGTCCCACGTCCAGATGCAGACCGCGCCAGCGGAAGCGCGGCGCGTCGACGATGGTGACAAAACCGATGCCATGGGCGGGATCGGATTGTTCTATTAGTTGGCGCAGGGTTTGTAGGCCGAGAAACAGGCCGGCTGACGATGGCGCCTGCAGACGAATACCCTCGGCATTGACTTGCAGACGATAGGACTCCTGATTGGCGCCTGGGTCCGGAGCCAAGACTAGCACCAGATCGGCGCGTTGCGATGTTGTTGCAACGGCCGCCGCGCGTTTCCAGGCGCTGGTGAACAACTCGGCGCCGAGCTGGCGCAGCTCAGTGAGTGCCGCGCTGCGGCCCTCGGTGGTGATGCGCGGTGTGGAATTGACGCGGTAATAGCCTTGCCCCCACGACAATTGCGCTGGCAGCGGCACCAGCGACGGCGTCATTGGAGGTGAGGTGGACGCCAACGCCGGCAGCGCACACAGCGCCAACGCGGACACGAATGACCACGTGATTGCGATCTTAGTCATCACAGATTGTGCTCGATGTCTGGCATGGGCGGGAAATCGCGCGGCATCCGCAGCGTCTGGCGTCAAACTGCGGTTATCGGAGTCGCAGCATGGTTGCGTCCTGACCGATCCGCTGTTGCTAGCGTGTTCAAGCCAGCAGCAATTCAAACCCCAGGGTTTTGCTGGCCTGACGAATCTCTTCTGGCGCATCGAGGTCGGTGATCAGCGTGTCCATATCAGTCACCGGAATGATTCGGTGCAGGCAGACTTGATCGAATTTGGAGCTGTCGGTGATGACGATTACTGCGCGGGAAGCAGCCACCATCTTGCGGTTGAGCATCGCCTCTGGTTCGTAATGGGTGGTGATACCGCGCTCCAAGTCGAATCCATCCACCCCCAGAAACAGTTTGTCGACATGTAAATCGTCCAGCGCCTCTTCGGTCAACCCGCCGTAGAAGGCCATGTTCATGCGCCGCAGCTCGCCGCCGAGCATCACGATTCGCACCGCCGGTTTCAGTGCGAGCGCCGCCAATACGCCGAAATCGTTGGTAACGACGATGACATCCATGTTCGGCAGCGATTCGGCCAATTGGATGGCGGTGGTCCCTGAATCGATTGCGATGATGTCGCCGGGTTGCACCAAGGTCGCAGCCATCCGGCCGATGCGGGCTTTTTCCTCGAGGCGAACCAAACGTTTTGCTTCGTATGCCGGTTCCGCCTGACTGCTCATGCTGCCGACCACGCCGGCATCGATTGCACCGCCGTATGCGCGCGCCATCACGCCGCGTTCGGCCAGGTAACGCAGGTCTTTGCGCACGGTTTGCAGGCTGACCCCGAATCGCCGAGCCAGCGCACTAACTTGCACGCTGCCGTGCTGGCGGACGAGCGCACTGATCTGGAGGCGGCGCTGGCTGGTGTCGCGTGGCGTGGGCAGGGTGGCGGTCATGGGGCTGGGCTAGAGAGTAGGGGCAAATTTCGATTGATACGAAACGAAACATATCCTAAGCTTTTGTTTCGTTATATTTCTATTTAGTATCGATTGTGGGGAGTCTATGACGCTTGTGTTTCCTTCGCAAAAGGTGCTGCCTTGGCATCTGTTGAGCTTGGCACTATTGGTTTGTCCGGCCTCCGCACAGGATGCGGCCACAACCGCCTCAGAATCATCTGCGCCGGAAGGGCAGGTCCCCCTTGAGCAGCTTACGACTGAAACCAGCGTGGCGAGTTCGCTAGCTCGTGACCCGAATACCACCGAACTGGACCGGATCGAGGTCACTGGCTCAAGTATCAAGCGTATCGATGGCGAGACCGCTTCGCCACTACAAGTCATCGATCGCGCCCAGATCGAGGATATGGGGGCTCAAACCCTGGTGCAGGTCCTGGACAACCTGCCGGCCAATGCGCCAGCGCTGACCGACTTCCGCTCGATGTTCACTGGCACCGACGGCGCCTCACAGGCCAATCTGCGAGGCCTGGGTGCGCAGGGAACCTTGATCCTACTCAATGGCCGCCGGCTGTCATTTTATGGCGCCCCTTCCAACTTCCAGCACCAGTTCGTCAATATTGACAGTATTCCGGCAGCGGCGATCGAGCGTATGGAAGTGCTGACCGACGGTGCTTCGGCGATCTACGGTTCTGACGCGGTCGCCGGGGTGATCAATGTGATTACTCGGCGCCAATATCAGGGCTTCGAGCTCACTGCATCCTCCCAGGCGTCTAAACGTATCAGTGCTTACGGTGAGCACCAAACCTCGGCAGCATTCGGTTTCGGCGATCTTGATAGCGATCGTTACAACATTTTTGGCACCGTCAACTTGTACAAGCGCGATGCGGTCTATCCGGCCGACGACTACACCAAACTGCCTGACGGCTACTACATCGATAATCCGAACTACATCAGTAATTTCCGCGTCCGTGACGGCAGCGCGCCGTACACGCTCAATCCCGGAACCTTGTTCGTATTCGATGAAACCGGCGCGCGGCGTGCAATGGCGGCGCCCGGTTGCCGCAATGTGGTGATCACCAATGGCAATCCTGGGTGCGCAGCGAATATCCTGCCCTATGCCTTGGCGCGTATTCCCAAGTCTGATCGCAAGAGCCTGTACCTGAGCGGCCGTTATCTGTTCGAAAACGATCTGGAAGGCTACGCGGAACTGTCGGGTACACGCATCGAGATGTACTCGCGCAACAGTCCTGCGACATTTTCCAGTGGCGGCATGTCGACTTGGTTTGCGCGCGATACCGGGTTCAACCTCAACAGTTTCAGCTATCCATTTTTATCGCAGGAGCATCCGTATAACGCGCTTAGCCCTGACTTGGCAGCGATGATGCGAGGTGTGGCCGGGTTGAGCTATCGCTTCCTCGATGATCCGGACATCTTCCATCAGCGCAATCTGGATCAAAGCTACCGTGGCGTAATCGGGCTGCGCGGCCCGATAGGAGACTGGGATTTCGATAGCGGATTGGCCGTGGCCGGCAGCAATTCCACCTTGTATCAGGACATCAATCTGAGTGTCAGTGGATTTCTCGAAGCCTTCGGTCCGCTGCGGGTGGATGCAGCTACTGGCCGAACCGTGATCAGCGACAATTCCGCGTATCAGTTTGGCAGCAGCAATGCGCGCAATCGTGCGTTAGTGCAACGGATCTTTCCCAACAACGCTTATCACTCGCGCACCAGGCTGCTCAACTGGGACGGCAAGATAGAAGGCCCACTGGGGCAACTGCCTGCTGGCGAAGTGCGCGGCGCATTTGGTTTTAACGTGATGCGCGAAGAGTTTTATTCACCAGGCAATGCCGCAGCTGCAGCGGGCGATATCGTCTGGCAGGGGGGCACTTTTTTCGAAGGCCAACGCAACGTCGTGGCATTGTTTGGCGAGGCGGTAGTGCCGGTCACGGACAAACTGGAAGCCGATCTGGCACTGCGTGCGGATAAATATCCAAACTTTGATACCAACCTGGCGCCGAAGGTCGGCATCAAGTATCAAGCGCTGCCGGAATTGCTGTTGCGTACCACCTATTCCGAAGGATTCCGTGCCCCCAGCTTGGCCGAATCAGGTACTGGCGGAATCTACGCCCAGGTGGTGTTGCGTGATGATGTGCGTTGCGATGAGACCAATGCCATCGCCAATTTTCTACGCCGATCGAATGATCCCTCGCAACGCCAGCGTGGCGATGAGCTGTACAACAGCAATTGCGAGAGCATTGCCGGTGGCATCACTACGCCCAATTCAACTCTGAAACCGGAAACCGCGCAGATCGCCACCGCCGGTGTGGTATTTCAGCCACTGCCCAATCTGGATATTTCTGCGGACTACTTCATCATCTCGCGCCGCGACGAAATCATCCGCGAGGATCTGCGCATAGCGTATCTGGCAGCCATTGCCCAATATGGATCTGGCCTGGTTGGTGCACCGAATGCATTTCGCAATCCGCTCACTGAGTCCGATCGAAGCGTCGAGGCCGAAGTCGCTGCGATGTGCGCCGATCCGGCCAACGCCGCGGTTTGTAGCGGTGCGCGGCCCGGTTACTCGGTGGGCAATCTATCCGGCCTGATCACCGACTACGTTAATCGCGGCCGCACACTGGTGGATGGTTTCGATTTCGATGCTCAAGTGCGTGTTGACCTTGGCCAGGCTGGCCGGCTCAATCTTGGCATGAAAACTACCGTGATGAATCGCAGGATCCATAGCGTAGAAACCGGTGCGGGCTGGAGTTCCAATTACGTTAGTTACTATGACAACCCGCGCGTACTCACCACGCTCAATGCCCACTGGCAGTATCGTGCGTGGAACGCCGGCCTGTTTGTCAACTACACCGATGGACGCAATTGGAATTCCATTCCAAATGATCGGACCTATTCGGCGGAGCGATGCGCCCAAGCCCAAGGTGCTATGAGTCCTGAACAATGCGAACGCGGTACGCCGTCCTATACCACGGTCAATCTCAACTTGGGGTGGCGTGCCAGCGATCATCTCAAGCTAGATTTGAATGTGCAGAATCTATTCGACCGACGCCCCTACTACGATCCAAATGGCTGGAGCGGCTACGACCACCGATTTGATATTTTTGGCCGCGTTTATGGTTTGACGGCAAGATATAAATTCTAGTAGCCGTGTGTAGCGGCTGGAGGGATGCTGTTGGAGTGGATGCGTTAGCAGTGAATGCTCCATGTCCATTCGCGGCCGTCGCCAGTCATCTATGCGACCTAGCGCTTTTCGTGTCGAGGCAAACATGACGCATCAACGCAGCGCCGCCAATGCCTGGTTCGCGATGCTGTTACTGGCGGTAGCCGCTTGCACCCGTGCGCCGGATCAAGCGCAATCTGGATCCAAGCAAACTGTGGTTGTCGCGAGCACCGCGCCGGTGTCTGCGGCACGGACCGCGGCACGGACCGCGGTCCAGACCGTGGCCCCGGTTGGCGCAGTCGATCCGCTTCCGCTGCTGCCGTTGCCGGCGCATAGTCGCCGTGGTTCTGGCGAATTCCTGCTCCAATCCGACACTGCGGTCCATGCAGTTGCCAACGACGCGGCTGCGCTGGCCGCCGCGCGCGAGTTCGTCGCCATGACTGCCGAGGCGACCGGCGCGACGTTGCCCATGGCAGCCTCGCCCAGCGATAGGACGATCCGATTCGCCACGGATCCCGCGGCGCCCGTTGGCGCTGAGGGCTATGTCTTGGAAATTGCAGAGCAGGGCGTGACAGTCCGCGCCCGCGACGCTGCTGGTCTGTTTTATGGCGGGGTGAGCTTATGGCAATTGCTGACCGCCGGCGACGCGCAGTTGCCGGTGAAATTGGCGGCAGTACGTATCCAGGACAGCCCGCGTTTTGCCTGGCGCGGCTTCATGCTCGATTCCGCCCGGCATCTGCAAAGCGTAGCGCAGATCAAGCGCCTGCTTGATCAGATGGCGCGACACAAACTCAATACCTTCCACTGGCATTTGACCGATGACCAGGGCTGGCGCCTGGAAATCAAGCGCTATCCCAAGCTGACCGAAGTCGGCGCTTGGCGCATCCCTGCCGGCAAATCCGGGCAGGGTGCGGATGGCAAACCGCTGCGATATGGCGGTTACTACACGCAAGCGCAGGCGCGCGAGATCGTCGCCTACGCACGGCGGTTGCATATCACGATCGTGCCGGAAATCGAATTGCCAGGACACGCGCAGGCTGCGATCGCGGCCTATCCGCAACTCGGCGTGACCGGCACCACGCCGCCGGTCTCATCGGACTGGGGCGTGCATACCTGGCTGTTCAATGTTGAAGACGAGACCTTTGCCTTTCTCGAACACGTGCTCACTGAGGTGATGGCGATTTTCCCCGGTCGCTATATCCATATTGGCGGCGATGAGGCCGACAAATTTCAGTGGCGTAATTCGGCGCAAGTGCAGGCCAAGCGGCGCGCACTCGGGCTGCAAGATGATATGGCGCTGCAAAGCTGGTTCGTTACCCGAATCGAACGGTTTCTGGTCTCTAAACAACGGCGTCTGATTGGTTGGGACGAGATTCTCGAAGGCGGCTTGCCGCCTGAGGCCACGGTGATGTCTTGGCGCGGCATGAAAGGCGCGGTGGAGGCGGCGACGCAAGGCCATGATGTGGTGGTGTCGCCCAGTGACATGACCTATATCAATCGCATGCAGTCCGAATACAGCGACGAGCCACCAGGACATGATTTCCCGATTTCGTTGCAACGTATTTACGCGTTCGAACCTGTGCCACCCGAGCTGTCCGCCGCTCAGCATAAGCACATTATTGGGACACAGGCGAATTTATGGACCGAATATGTGCGCACCGATCCGCGGGTGGAGCATATGACGTTTCCACGTTTATCGGCATTAGCAGAAGTGGCCTGGTCACCGAAATCCGGCCGCGACTTTGCTGGTTTCCTGCAGCGCCTGGTCGTGCAGATGCGACGCTTCGAACGGGCCGGTATTCGCGCCGCCGACAGTGCATTCGCGGTGCGCTTCGAAATGACTGATACCGATGTTCAAGCACCGGCGCCGGATTCGAACACAGCAGCGCCAGCGTCACCGGCGGTTGACCAGTCGGGCGACAACATCGCAACTGTCACCTTGTCCAACCAAACCGACTTCGGTGCCATCCACTACACCCTGGACGGCAGCAACCCGAGCGCGCGATCAGCGCGTTACACCCAGCCGTTGCAGATCGAACTGCCCAGCATCGTGACCGCCACTACATTTGTCCACGGCCGCGCACTGGCCAGTCCGCGCCGTGTTCGCGTCGATGCCGAGGCCTTGCGTACGCGCGAGGTCGAGCAGTTGGCCTCCTGTCGCAAAGGCAGTCAACCGCTGCGGCTGGAAGACGATGAACCGTTGCAGGGCGAACGCGTCGCACTGCCGGTCGACATTAGCGGTGCTTGCTGGGTGTGGAAACAGGCGCCGCAAAACGGCAGCGCGACATTGCGCGCTGACATCGTCGATCTGCCATTCAACTTCCAATTTGGTGGCGAGTCCGCCGGCAAACCAACACCGCCACTGCCGACAACCCCGCCAACCTTGCAGGTATTTGCCGGTCACTGCCGAGGCAGGCCGCTGGCGTCCGCCCCAGTGAGGCAGACCGAGGCAGCGGTGGAACGCATCGACGTGCGCCTGCCGCCGCATCACGGCGCCCGCGATCTATGTCTGAAGTTCGACGGCGACCAACGGCGGGTGCTGTGGGCGATCGATCGGATTGCGCTGCTGCCGCAGTAAGATCATGTTGGCGGGCAGCTGGCATCCGAGGCGCGCGCGATGGCCTGCACCATTCTGCCTCAACGCTAAATCCGGCCTCAAAGCTAAACCCCTCCACGGCGCGCACGCGGACATCCGTGGCGAGCAGGACTACGCCGAAATCGTGGAGGGTGCGCCATGCTGATCCAGCAAACTCTCGATCAATTGCGGGAACTGCGGTTGAACGCCATGGCCGATGCTTTCGAGGACCAGCGCGATCGGCCCGAACTATAGGCACTGCCGTTCGAGGACCGTCTGGCGATGCTGGTAGAAACCGAACGGGAGGCCCGCGAGGCCCGCCGCATCGACCGGCTGCACAAGTTTGCCAAGCTCGAGGTCAGCGCAACCCCAGAGGATATCGACTATCGCAACGGGCGCGGCATCGATCGACGCCAGATCATCGCGTTGCTGCATGGCGACTGGATCGCCAAGGGACAGGATGGGCCGCTCGGCGAGCAGCGCAAGGACGGCTGCCCGCACGTCGCCGCGACCCATCCGCGGTGTGCCTCGGCGCTCGAACGCGCCGCGGAGCTGGTCGACTGCCTCCCACATGTGAGCGCCCGGGCCGCGTCCGAAGCCGCGAGCGAACCGCCCGCCGAAACTGTTGTCGAACGGTTGGCCGTCAAAGCCTCGGTCTCCCTGTCCCTGGAAACCACCCGATCCTGCGAAGTTGGATGAGCCGTGCATGGTGTCCCCCTACCTGAAGCGCCGCGTCTCGGCGATACTTGACGATATATCGCTCGCGTCGCGGCGCGCCAGA